>ERZ1673741.1919-NODE-1919-length-16019-cov-6.273052_pt1 | contig 16019 bp, 13 predicted proteins | sample MGYA00580209_ERZ1673741 | MGnify/ENA primary metagenome ERZ1673741 (study PRJEB41218, sample SAMN15661754) | gut metagenome | host: Homo sapiens | place: Canada: London | collected 2015-08-20/2019-03-30 | study: EMG produced TPA metagenomics assembly of... | reverse complement strand
AGTCCCTTTTCGTCATAAGAAAGGCAACGAATCGATGAAGGAACTCAGCGAGCTGCGGGCGGACATAGACCGCATCGACAACCAGATATTCGAGCTGTTCGGCGAGCGTGCGGAGGTCGCCGCCAGCGTGGCGGAGTATAAGCGCGCGCACGGCAAGCGCGTCTTCGACCCCGTCCGCGAGCGCCAGAAGATCGCAGACGCCGCCAGGCGCGTCCCCGCCGACCTCTCCACCTACGGCCAGGTCATGATGGAGCTCCTCATGGAGGCCTCGCGCGCCCGCCAGCACGAGCTCTTGGGCGACGCCGAGGACTCGGAGCTCGTGGCGCGCATCGAGGCAGCCCGTAAGGCGACCCCCGAGGTCTTCCCCCGTAGCGGCCGCGTCGCCTGCCAGGGCGTCGAGGGCGCCTACAGCCAGCTCGCCGCCGAGAAGTTCTTCCGCCACCCGGACATCCGCTACATGAGGTCGTTCGAGGACGTCTTCGAGGCGGTCGAGTCGGGCGAGGTCGACTACGGCGTGTTGCCGATCGAGAACTCGACCGCGGGATCCGTGAACAAGGTCTTCGACCTCATGGGCGCCCACGAGTTCTCCATCGTGCGCTCCACGCGCGTCAAGGTCGACCATTGCCTGCTCGCGCGCAAGGGGGCGGACATCGGGGGCATCCGCGACATCTACAGCCACGAGCAGGCCATCCGCCAGTGCGCGGCCTTCCTCGAGACCATGCCCGAGGCCCGCGTCCACGTGTGCGAGAACACCGCCGTCGCGGCAAGGATGGTCGCCGACGCCGGCCGCGACGACGTGGCGGCCTTGAGCTCGCGCGGCTGCGCCGACCTCTACGGCCTCAGCGTCCTCGGCAGCGCCGTCCAGGACCGCGACAACAACTACACGCGCTTCGCCTGCATCAGCAAGAAGCTCGAGATCTACCCCGGCGCGGAGCGCTCCTCAATGACGCTCGTCACCCCGCACCGGCCGGGCTCCCTCTACAAGCTCCTCGCGAAGTTCTACGCGCTCGACATCAACGTGGTCAAGCTCGAAAGCCGCCCGATCCCCGAGCGCGACTTCGAGTTCGGCTTCTTCTTCGACATCGACTGCCCCGTGGCCTCAGACGAGTTCCGCGCGCTCATGTCCACCATCGAGGGGCTCTGCCAGGACTTCCGCTACCTCGGCAGCTACAGCGAGGTGATCTAGTGGCGGACAACTCCCCTGCGGGCGCTCCCTCGCTCGCCACCCCCTTCGGCCTCATCGGCCGCAAGCTCGGCCACAGCTGGTCTCGCCAGATCCACGAGCAGCTCGGCAGCGCCCCCTACAGCCATCTCGAGCTCGAGCCCGGCGAGGTCGCCGGCTTCCTCGCCGAGGGGCGTTGGCGCGGCCTCAACGTGACCATCCCCTACAAGGCCGACGCCGCCCGCGCCGCCGAAGCCAGAAGCGAGCGCGTGGAGCGACTGGGCGTGGCGAACACCCTCGTGAGGCGCGCCGACGGCTCCGTCTTCGCGGAGAACACCGATGTGCTGGGCTTCTCGTGGATGCTCGATCGCTTCTGCCGCCGAGAGCTCGCGGCCGAGGCCGCAGATGCCCTCGCCGAAAAGAAGTGCCTGGTCCTCGGCTCGGGCGGCGCCTCGCAGGCGGTCCAGGCGGCGCTTTCCGAGACCGGGGCGCGCGTGGTCGTCGTCTCGCGCTCCGGCGCCGATAACTACGCGAACCTCCTCGAACGGAACGCCGACGCCGCGCTCATCGTGAACACAACGCCCGTAGGCATGTACCCCGCCTGCCCGGCGACCCCCGCCCCTGAGTCGGAACTCGCCCGGATGCCCGGGCTGCTCGGCGCGCTCGACGTCGTCTACAATCCCTGCCGCACCGGCATCTGCCTTGCGGCCGAGCGCCTGGGCATCCCGTCGGAATCGGGCCTCGCCATGCTCGTCGCGCAGGCCTTCTTCGCGAGCGAGCTCTTCCAGGGCCGCGACCTCGACGAGGCGCAGATCGCCCAGATCGAGGCGGACATCCACCGCCAGACGCAGAACATCGTGCTCATCGGCATGCCGGGCGCCGGCAAGACCTCGACGGGCAAGCGCCTCGCGCGCATGCTCGGCCGCACCTTCGTCGACGTCGACGACGAGATCGCGCGCCAAGAGGGCACAGGCGCCGCCCGCATCATCGAGGAGCAGGGCGAGGACGCCTTCAGGGAAATCGAGACCAGGGTCACCGGCGAGCTCTGCGCGAGGAGCGGCCTTGTGGTCGCATGCGGGGGCGGTGTCGTCACCCGCCCCGAGAACCGAGACCTGCTGCGCCAGAACGGCCGCGTCGTCATGATCGACCGCCCGCTCGGCGAGCTCTCGAGCTCAGGGCGCCCCATGAGCCGGGCCAAGGGCGTCGAGCAGCTGGCCCGCGAGCGCATGGGCGCCTACCGCGCGTGGTCCGACGTGTGCATCGAGTGCACCGGCAGCGCCGAGGGGGACGCCCGAAAGATCCTCTCGTCGGTGGGGTTTTAGCGAAGAAGCCGTGGAAGACCCGTGCTCCCGGGGCGCGGACAGACCGTTCGCCGTCCACGGTCACGCCGGGCGCCGACCCGAAAAGAGGTCGAAACAACCTCCCGCCTATACTCGCTCAACAGGTGTCGGCGAACACGCCGAACGTTCCATCGACGAAACAAGTAAGGATTTGATATCACGTGAGCAAAGCGCTCGACATCGCAAAGGAAGTTCTCGCCGCGGTCGGCGGGAAGGCGAACGTGACGGGCAACGACATCTGCATGACCCGCCTGAGGATCCGCACCTCGGATCCCTCCCTCGTCGACACCGACCAGCTCACCGCGACGAGGGGCGTCCTCGGCATCGTGCAGCGCGGCAAGGGCGGCATCGAGGTCGTTTTCGGGCCGGGCAAGGTCGAGGACGTCCACGACGCCATCGCGGACCTCACCGGCGTCGAGTCAAGGGAGAAGGGTTTCGGCGCGGACGGCCCCTCCCGCATGGACGTCATCGTCAACCAGAAGCCCGAGGCAGAAAAGGGTGCTGAGCCAGAGGCGGCGCCGAAGGCCGAGGACGAGTCGGAAGACGACCTCGCCGAGGTCCAGAGCCTCGTCTCGATGCTCGACGAGAAGGGCGACGACTACCCCGAACCCGAGCCCACGTCGGTCCTCGTGCTCAACGGGCCCAACATCAACATGCTCGGCATCCGCGAGCCGGGGATCTACGGCACCGACAACTTCTCGGACCTCCTCCAGCTCTGCCAGGACGCCGCCGCCGAAGCCGGCTTCGACCGCTGCGCCTGCTACCAGTCGAACCATGAGGGCGACCTCGTCGACGCCATCCAGGACGCCTACGGCAAGTATGACGGGATCGTCATCAACCCGGGCGCCTACACTCACACCTCGATCGCCATCCTCGACGCCGCCAAGGCCGTCCAGCTGCCCATCGTCGAGGTCCACATCTCGAAGGTCGACGAGCGCGAGGACTTCCGCCAGGTGAGCTACATCCGCCAGGCCTGCTTCGAGACCATTACAGGCATGGGCATCCAAGGCTACCGTAAGGCCATCCTCGACCTCGCCGAGAAGCTCGATCTCTAGCCCCACCAACACTGGGTGACAGTCATTGCGTGCAGCTTTCTGGGACACCCTTGCGCGCCCACGACACACAGCGCCGCCAATAAGTTCGCGCCGATTGGCACAAAAACGGGCGCGCATCTCCGCAGCAACTCGGAGGTGCGCGCCCATCGTCAATTTCAATACTACCGAGTCACCGGCAGCTCCACACGCCCGACTCGGTGACGATGAAGTCGACGGGCACGTCGCAGGACTCCGCAGGCAAGGGGTTTCCGCTCATCATCATGCTGCGGGCGAGCGCGACCTTGTCGCCGGGGTAGAACTGCAAGAACCTGTCGTAATACCCGCCGCCGTAGCCGATGCGGTGCCCCTCGGCGTCGAAGACGAGCCCCGGCACGAGGCACACCGAGCCCACGAGGTCCTCGGTCGTAAGCGCCGCCCCGATGCCCGGCCTCGGCTCGAGGATGCCCTTGTACCCCTCGACCAGGTCGCCCAGACCGAAGATCTCGTAGAACGCCATCGTGTGGGCCTGGGCGTCGACGCGCGGCGCCGCGACCCGCTTGCCGTGCGCGAGCGCCGACTCGATGACCGCGCGCGTGTCGACCTCGTTGTTGTACGAGACGTAGGCGAGCACGAGCGGCGCCTCCGCATAGATGTCGAAGGTTCGCAGCTGCGCGAGGATGCTCGCGTCGAGCACACCCTTGGTCGCGGGATCGATGCGGCGACGCGCCTTGAGGTAATTGCCGCGCAGCGAGCTCTTGTCCGCGTCGGTGCCGTATGAGCTTGCCACGTCGACCACTTCTTTCCATCGAAAATCCAACTCGGTAATTCTAACAGGCTTTGAGCCCCTCTTGCCGCCCGCATGGCGCCCGTAAACGTTTTTTGACGTACCATAAAGAGCTAGTGCGAACTCACCCGCAAAGGAGAACATATGCCCAACGAGGGAAGCTACGAGGCGGCGCTGCGCCGCAGCAACCAGGTCCACGAGGACCTCAAGGTCAACCCCGGCAATTACACCATGCTCACCGGCGACCGACCGACCGGGCGGCTGCACCTCGGCCACTACTTCGGAACGCTCGTCGACCGCGTCCGCCTGCAGGAGATGGGCGTCCGCACAAACATCATCATCGCCGACTACCAGGTCATCACCGACCGCGACACGACCAAGAACATCCAGGACAACGTCTACAACATGGTCGTGGACTACCTCGCCTGCGGCATCGACCCGGAAAAGACGATGATCTTCACCCACTCGGCCGTCCCCGAGGAGAACCAGCTCATGCTGCCGTTCCTCTCGCTCGTGACCGAAGCCGAGATGGAAAGAAACCCGACCGTCAAGGCCGAGCAGGAGGCCTCCGGCCATGAGCTCACCGGGCTTTTGCTCACCTATCCCGTGCACCAGGCCTGCGACATCCTATTCTGCAAGGGCAACATCGTGCCCGTGGGCCGCGACCAGCTGCCGCACATCGAGGTGACCAACAAGATCGCCCGCCGCTTCAACAAGCGCTACGGCAAGGTCTTCCCCGAGGTCACGGGCCTTCTGACCTCGACGCCGCTGCTCCCCGGCCTCGACGGCCGCAAGATGAGCAAGTCCTACGGCAACGCCATCTCCATCAGCATGACCGCCGAGGAGACCGCCAAGCTCATCAAGAAGGCCAAGACCGACTCCGAGCGCAACATCACCTTCGACCCCGAGGGGCGTCCCGAGGTTTCCGCGCTGCTCACGACCGCCGGCATCTGCTCCGGGCGCGACCCCAAGGAGCTCGCCGACGAGATCGGCATGGGAGGCGGCGGCCAGCTCAAGCGCGTCGTTACCGAGGCCGTGAACGGCCGCTTCGCCCCGATCCGCGAGCGCCGAGAGGAGCTCCTGCGCGACCCCGATTACATCAAGGACATCATCCACGACGGCAACCGACGCGCGAACGAGATCGCCCACGAGACCCTCTGCGAGGTCCGCGAGGCCATGGGCATGGTGTACTAGCCGCCGAGCGAGGAGCCCCCCACGGGGGCGATGCGAAGAATTCGGCAGTTGTTGGTCGAATTGCAAAGAAATGAGCTGTTGTTGGTGCCTCAAATACCAACAACAGCTCATTTCTTTGCAAAAGGACCAAGAAGTCCTGATTATTTAGCAGAACACGAGCTCTAAAGCCTAAAAGGCCACCCGAACAAACCGTGCAGAAGCCCGCTGCCCCGCAACGCTACTTCAGCGTCGCGTACATGACCGCCTTGATCGAGTGCATGCGGTTCTCGGCCTCGTCGAACACGCGGCTGCGCTCGCTCTCGAACACCTCGTCAGTGACCTCGAGCTCCGGCAGGCCGAACTTCTCGTAGACGTCCTCGCTGATGGTGGTGTTACGGTCATGGAAGCTCGGCAGGCAGTGCATGAAGATGCAGTCGTCGGCCGCCTTCGCCATGAGCTCGGCGTTGACCTGGTACTTGGCAAGAAGCCTGATGCGCTTCTCCCACAGCTCGTAGGGCTCGCCCATCGAGACCCAGATGTCGGTGTAGATGACGTCCGCGCCGCGGGCACCCTCGTCAACGTCCTCGGTCAGCGTGATGGTCGCGCCGGAGGCCTTGGCGACCTCGCGGCACTTGGCGACGAGCTCGGCGGACGGCATCTGCTCGGTCGGCCCGCAGGCGCAGAAGTCCATACCGAGCTTCGCGCACACGACCATGAGGGAGTTGCCCACGTTGTTGCCGGCGTCGCCCATGAAGGTGAGCTTCTTGCCCTTGAGGTCGCGGCCGAACTCCTCCTGGACGGTCAGCATGTCCGCGATCATCTGCGTGGGGTGGAACTCGGTGGTGAGGCCATTCCACACGGGCACGCCAGCGTTCGCGGCGAGGGTCTCGACGATCGACTGGGCGTATCCGCGGTACTCGATGCCGTCGTACATGCGGCCGAGCACGCGCGCGGTGTCCTCGATGGACTCCTTCTTGCCCATCTGAGAGCTCTTGGGGTCGAGGTAGGTGACGCCCATGCCGAGGTCCATAGCGCCGACCTCGAAGGAGCAGCGGGTGCGCGTCGAGGTCTTCTCGAAGAGCAGGACGATGTTCTTTCCCTCGAGGTAGCGGTGCGGCTCGCCCGCGCGCTTCTTTGCCTTGAGGTCGGCCGAGAGATCGATGAGGTACTGGATCTCCTCGGGGGTGAAGTCGAGGAGCTTGAGGAAGTTGCGGCCAGAGATATCTACAGCCATGGGGTCTCCTTTGTCATCGGTGCGCGTGAAGTGCGTTGATTCTAGCGCAAATGCGCACGTGAGCTTTGATTTGTTGCCCGCGCGGACACTTGTGGTTTACAGAGACCTTACGAGCGTCAAGTAGGATAATCGAGTTCACCAGGACATAACCCGAGGAGACCGCATGTCTAAAGAAAAGAATCTGAAGGCCGCGAAGGGCCAGAAGGCAAAGAAGCCCTCCCCCGAGCGCGACTTCAGCTATACCCAGAACCGCGAGCTCAGCTGGCTGCGGTTCGACGACCGCGTGCTCGACGAGGCCTACGACGAGAAGGTCCCCCTCTTTGAGCGCCTCAAGTTCTGCGAGATCTTCGACTCCAACCTGAACGAGTGGTTCATGATCCGCGTGGGCGGCCTCTCCGACCTCGCCTCCCTCAAGAACCAGCCCAAGGACAACAAGTCCAACGAGACCCCCGCCGAGCAGCTCGACTCGATCTTCGCCGCGCTGCCGCCGCTCGTCGAGCGCCACGAGGAGGCAATCCACCTCATCGAGGGCGAGCTCGCGGGCAAGGGCCTGGCCCGCGTGGAGCCTGCCGACTACACCGAGGACGACCTCGCCGCCGTCAAGAAGCTCTTCGACGAGAAGATCTCGCCCATCGCGAGCCCGCTCGTCGTCGACCCCCGCCACCCCTTCCCGAACCTGCGCAGCGGCCGGCTCTACGTCGCCTGCTCGCTCACCGGCCCCGCCGAGTCGGGGCTTCTCGGCATCATCGAGGTGCCCACAGCCGAGCAGCGCGTGGTGCCCTTGCCCTCCAGCGCCAAGTGCTACCGCTACACGCTCGTCGAGGACGTGATCTGCACCTGCCTCGGCTCCTGCTTCGGCGATTTCCACCCTCAGGACGCCGCCGTCCTGCGCGTCACGCGCAACGCCGACATCGACCCGGACGACGAGGGCGTCGAGGAGGAGGAGGACTATCGTCAGCACATGAAGAAGGTCCTCAAGATGCGCCAGCGACTCCAGCCGGTGCGCCTCGAGGTCCAAGGCGACCTCGACAAGAAGCTCGAGGAGCTCGTCGCCTCCGAGCTCGGCCTCGAGCCGCGCCGCGTCTTCCAAGTGGGCCGCCCGCTCGATTTGGGCTACGTCTACGGCCTGGAGGGAAAGATCCCCGACCTCTACCACTCCGAGGTCGTCTTCCGCCCATTCGAGCCCCAGCCCTCAGACATGGTCGTCGCCGGCAAGCCCATGCGCGAGCAGGTAGAGGACCACGACGTGCTGCTCACCTACCCCTACGAGTCCATGACGCCGCTGCTGAGCCTGCTGCGCGAGGCCTCGGCAGACGACGCCTGCATCCAGATCAAGATCACCCTCTACCGCGTCGCCAAGCGCAGCCACCTGTGCGAGAGCCTTATCGCCGCCGCGGAGAACGGCAAGGACGTCACCGTCCTCATGGAGCTGCGCGCCCGCTTCGACGAGGCGAACAACATCGCCTGGGCCGAGCGCCTCGAGGACGCTGGCTGCACCGTGATCTACGGCTCCGAGGGCTTCAAGTGCCACTCGAAGATCTGCCAGGTCACCTACCACGACCAGTCCGGCATCAGCCGCATCACGTGCCTCGGCACCGGCAACTTCAACGAGAAGACCGCCCGCCTCTACTCCGATTTCATGCTGCTCACCGCGCACCCCGGCATCGCCGAGGACGGCAACGTCTTCTTCCGCAACCTCAGCCTGGGCAACCTCCGCGGCCAGTACAAGTACCTCGGCGTGGCTCCGATCTCGCTGAAGCCGCTGGTCATGCGCGGCTTCGACCGCGAGATCGGCCGCGCCCGCCGCGGCGAGCCCGCGCGTATCTTCCTCAAGATGAACTCGCTCACGGACCGCGACGTCATCGACAAGATCTCGGAGGCCTGCGAGGCGGGCGTCGAGGTCCAGATGACCATCCGCGGCATCGCCTGCATCAAGGCGGGCGTCCCCGGCAAGACCGACGGCCTCGAGGTGCGCCAGATCGTCGGGCGCTTCCTCGAGCACGCGCGCATCTACGCCTTCGGCGACGACGCCGACATCATCTACCTGAGCTCCGCCGACATGATGACCCGCAACACCGAGCGTCGCGTCGAGATCGCCTACCCGGTCTTCGACCCCACCTGCCGCGAGATCGTCAAGCACTTCATGGCGCTCCAGCACGCCGACAACGTCAAGGCTCGCCGCCTCGACCGGAACGGCGAGTGGCGCCGGGTGCCCGTCTCCGAGGGCGAGATGCCCGTGAACTCCCAGGAGACGTTGCTCGCCGAGGCCTACGAGCGTGCCCGCCTCGCCGCTGCGGGCGAGCCCTCGCCGCGCGGGCGCAAGCCCGAAGCCACGGCCGAGGCGACGCCCGCCGCGTCCTCCGCAGAGAAGACCGGCGACGCGCTCGCGGCCGCGAAGGCGAAGGTCGAGTCCAAGGTCAAGCACGCGGCCGAGTCCGAGGCCCCGCGCGAGGCCGCAAAGAAGCCCGCTCGCCCGGCCGAGCCCGCGAGCACTGGCGCCCAGGGCGGCGCCAAGGCCTCGCAGCTCGCCGCCGCGGGTTCGGCGAAGGCCCCCGAGGGTAGGTTCGCTCGCGCCTTCGCGCTCATCGGCGAGGGCTTCCGAACGCTGTTCTCGGGCAAGTAGCGAGAAAGGCAGGCGAAGGGCCGGCAAGCGGCCCGCCGCCCCTGCCGGTACCAGTCACGACAACGCCCGGGGCACGGTCGCCCCGGGCGTCTTTTTGTGTCCGTCCCGCGATTTTGCGCGGCATCGCCTAACATAAACGGCACTGGCCACAACACAGAGGGGAACCACATGGCAATCGGAGACAAGCTCACCCTGGCCGTCGAGCGAATGGCCTACGGGGCCGACGCGGTGGCGCGCGACGCGGACGGGCGGACCGTGTTCGTCACGGGAGGCGTGCCCGGCGACACCGTCGAGGCCGTCGTCGAGGCGGAGGCCGAGCGCTACGCGAACGCGCGCGTCCAGAAGGTCCTCGAGGCCTCCCCCGACCGCGTGCAGCCCGCGTGCCCCTACGCCGCGGTGTGCGGCGGCTGCCCTTGGTCCGCGATGTCCTACGAGGCCCAGGCCCGAGCCAAGCGCGCAGGCGTCGTCGACGCCCTCGCCCGCATCGGCCGCTTCGGGACCGAGCGCGCCGAGGCGCTCGTGCGCCCCCTGGAGAGCCCGAGCGCTCCGTGGGGCTACCGCAACAAGGTCGAACTCGCCGCTGTGCAAAAGAACGGCCGGCTCGTGCTCGGCATGCACGCCGCGGGCGGCGCGGGCGTCGTCAAGGTGGACCGCTGTGCGCTTCTATCCAAGAAGCACACAAAGGATGTGAAGGCGCTCACCGGCGCCGTGGGTTACCTCGCGAACTCGCACGGGCTCGAGATCGAGCGCGTCGGCATCCGCGCCTCGGAGGCCACCGGCGAGGCGGAGGTGGCCCTGTGGGGGCGCCCCGGCCCCTTCCCCCGCGCCCAGGCCGCGAAGATCATCGGCGACGCGGTCAAGGCGACCTCGGTCGTCCGCGTGATGCAGAAGGGCCCCGCCAAGGCGCGCAAGATCGCCGGCGTCGAGGCGCTCTCCGGCAAGGGCTCCTGGGGCGAGCGGATCTGCGACGAGCGCATGCGCGTGAGCGCCCCGTCCTTCTTCCAAGTGAATACCAAAGGCGCCGAGAAGCTCGTCGAGCTCGTCATGGCCGGCCTCGACCCGCAGCCCGACGAGGAGGCCATGGACCTCTACTGCGGCGCCGGGACCTTTACCCTGCCGCTCGCGCGCCGTGCAGGCTTCGTGAGCGCGGTCGAGTCCTACGGGCCCGCCATCCGCGACCTGCGGCGCAACCTCGAGAGCGCGCGCCTCGGCAACGTCGACCCCATCGGTGGCGACGCCGGGCGCGAGTTCCCCGACACCGACGCCGACGTCATCGTGGTCGACCCTCCCCGCGCGGGCCTCGCCGCCGACGTCGTGGAGCAGCTCTCCGAGCAGCCGGCGCGCGCGATCGCGTACGTGAGCTGCGACCCGGCGACGCTCGCCCGTGACCTTGCACGCTTCGAGGAGAAGGGCGTCTTTGCGGTCCAGAGCGTGACTCCGGTGGACCTCTTCCCCCAGACCTTCCACGTCGAGGACGTCGCCATCCTTCGCAGGCGCTAGGCACCCTTCGCAGGCACGGGCCGTCCCCCTCCGCAGTCCCTCGCCGTTCTTAGGCCGTACGGCACCAGGGAACGGCCCCTAGAGTAGGGTCGCGAAGTAAATCACTGTTAACTGGTAGGAATAAAGCGCAGGTCGCAGCGTCTTTTCCGGCTCTCGTCTAAAAGTTGTTGCCCGCACGGCCATAAAAGGGTACAAACATAAGAGTTCGGGTAAGGGGCCCGACTTAGAGAGAGGATTTCACCATGAAGGCTACGGTCAACGAGGATTGCATCGGCTGCGGTATGTGCGAGGGCACCTGCCCCGAGGTCTTCGCCATCGGCGACGAGGGCGTTGCCGAGACCATCGTCGAGGAGGTTCCCGAGGACGCCGAGGACAGCGCCCAGGAGGCCGCCGACAACTGCCCCGTCTCCGCCATCGAGGTCGAGTAACCGAGGCATTCCCAAACCGGGGGCACAGCGCCCCGCTCTTCGTGAGCGGGGCGCTTTTGGTATGTTGGAGACGCGCGCTGAGTTCTCGCACGCGCGCCGCGATCGACATCAGACGGCGACCAGGCTCGAGCGGAACCCACGTCCGTGGCCGCGTTGTTGTCCCTAACCCCATAACCATGTCACGAAAGGCAATCAGATGATCCTCGCATCCCAATCACCCCGCCGCAGGCAGCTCCTCGAGGAGTTCGGCTACGAGCTCGAGGTACTGCCCGCCGACATCGATGAAGCGCGCCGTGAAGACGAGGCCCCCGTGGCCCTCGTCGGCCGCCTGGCGGAGCAGAAAGCGGATGCGAGTCTCGCCGCGGCGCAGGCAAGGGGCATCGCCGACAAAGACGGGCTTCTCGTCGCCGCTGACACCATCGTCTGGGACGACGAGGGCGATGTGCTCGGCAAGCCGGCCGACGCGGCCGACGCCGCGCGCATGCTGCGAGAGCTTTCCGGCAAGATCCACCACGTATCGACCGGATGCTGCGCGCTCAGGCTCTCCGAGGACCTGGAGGAGCTCGGGCGCTCCGCCTTCGTCGAGACCACCGATGTCGAGTTCTGGCCCCTCTCGGACGCTCAGATCGCCTCGTACGTCGCGACGGGCGAGCCCATGGACAAGGCCGGCGCCTACGGCATCCAGGGGCTCGGCAGGCTCCTTGTGCGCGGCATCCGCGGCGACTACTTCAGCGTCGTCGGCCTGCCCGTGTCCCGCCTCGCCCGCGAGCTGGAGGCGCTCACGGACCGCTAAGAAGCTCTAAGAGCGGCGAACGCACAAACCGTTTCCAGCTCCGGGACAAATTGCGGCCGCATCCTGGCCGACTCACGAGAGTTCGGGAGGCATCGGTAAGGCCGCACCGGAATCCGGCAGCGTCGGTAAACCGGCACCGAAATCCGGGAGTGTCGGTACCGACGGTCGCAGATTCCGGTGAAAACACTACCGACACCCCGGGATTCCCGTGCAAATCGAGCCGCAGACGGGGCAAGAAGGGCGCTTCTTGACAAATCTGGGTCGTAACGTTACCGACGCTGCCAGATTCCGGTGAACGATTACCGACACCCGAGGATTCCCGTGCGAGCAACGAGCAGCGAGAAGCGAGAAGCGCGCGGAGGCTCTCGCCGCCATCAGCAGCTGAGGGCGAATTCCATGGCGCGCAGGCGGGCATCGAGGTGTGCGGCGCACCAACGGTGCGCGCACGAGAGCAGCCAGACCGCCGTCGCTTCGTCGACGGGCGCGGCAAGCAGCTCGTCGAAGGTGCCCGAGAGGAGCGCGCGCAACCAGGCGACCTGCGAGGCCCCAACGGGCTCCGCGCCCGCGACGTCCTTGGCGCAGCTCTCGCAGAGCACGCCCCCCGCGAGCGGCGAGAAGCGCGAGACCGCCGCGTCGCCGCACGCGCAGCAGGCGTCGAGCTCGGGGCGCCAGCCCGCGTGGGCGAGCACCTTGAACGCGAACGCGGCGCAGGTGAGGTCAAGGTGCGCCCGGTCCGCGGCCTGCTCGCACGCCGTGAGGGCGCGCGAGGTTATGGCGTAGAGGAACGGGTCCTCCGCGTCCTCGAAGCAGCACAGGCGCGCGACCTCGCAGACGCAGGAGGCCGCGCTCACGCGCTCGAGCTCGCCGCGCAGGGTCGCGTGCGCGTCGACGAGCGAGGCCTCGGCGACCACGTCGAGGCTTCGCCCCTTCGCGAGCAGCAGGTCGCACTCGCAGAAGAGCTGGACCTTGCCGGCGAGCTTGCCGCCGGGCCTTCTTGCCCCCTTGGCAACGGCCCTGAGCTGGGCCCCGTTGCTGCCGAGCAGAGTCAGGATGAGGTCGGTCTCCCCAAGCTTCGTGCGATCGAGCACGCAAGCCCGGGCATGGTATGTGCGCCTGCCGCCCGCCACGGGCACAGGTCCCTACTCGTCCTCGACGGAGTAGCCGAGGCGCTGGATGATGTTCGCGTTGCGGCGCCACTGCGGCTCGACGCGGACCTTGAGGTCGAGGTAGACCTTGCGGCCGAGCAGGCGCTCGATGTCGCGGCGCGCCTCGATGCCGACCTTCTTGATCATCGAGCCGCCCTTGCCCACGACGATGCCCTTCTGGCCCTCGCGCTCAACGAGGATCGTGCAGGAGATCGAGGCGTGGCCATCGTCCGCGATCTGGATCTCGTCCTCGCACATGACGCCGACGGAATGCGGGAGCTCCTGGCGCAGGTTGAGGAAGAGCTTCTCGCGCACGAACTCGGCGACGAGCTCCTCGTCGGTGGTGTCGGTGTCCATGCCCTCGGGGAACCAGCGCGGCCCCTCGGGGAGGTGCGCGCTCACGAGTTCAACGAAGCCGTCGACGTTGAAGCCCTCCTTGGCGGAGGTCACGATGACGTCGTCGAAGTCGCAGAGCTTCTGCGCGGCCTCGAGCTGGGCGCTCACCTGTTCGGGCTTGGAGATATCCGCCTTGGTGAGGACGAGCAGCTTGTAGTCGGCGTCGGCCGCTGCGACGTGGTTGGCGACCCACTCGTCGCCTGTGCCGACCTCCTTGGTCGCGTCGATGAGGAACGCGACCACGTCTGCGTCGGCGAGCTCGCCCAGGGCGGACTTGTTGAGCTCGCTTCCGAGCGCGTCCTTCGGCTTGTGCAGGCCCGGGGTGTCGATGATGACGAGCTGCGAGTTGGGGGTGTTGATGACGGCGCGCATGCGCTTGCGGGTGGTCTGCGCCACCGGGGAGGTGATGGCGATCTTCTCGCCCATGCAGGCGTTGAGCAGCGTGGACTTCCCTGCGTTGGGGCGGCCGACGAGCGCGACGAAGCCGGAGCGGAAAGCGGGCTCGGCGGCGTTATTGGTTTCGGAACTCATGTGATTCTCCTTAGCACAAGACATGGCACAACACCTCATGTCCTACATAAACTTCGAAATGATGGCGTTAGCGAACACGCAGACGCCGACAACCGCGACGAGGAAGCTCAGCACGTAGACCGCGGCAGCGGCGATGTCCTTGGCATGGCCGGCGAGCGGGTGGTACTCGGGGCTCACGAGGTCGACGACGGTCTCGATGGCGGTGTTCATGAGCTCGGCCGCGAGCACGCAGCCGATGCAAAGAAACACGATCGCCCAGCTCACGAGGTCGAGCTGCAGCACGAGCCCCATAACCACCGCGAACGCGGCGCCTCCGAGCATCACGCGGATGTTGCGCTCGGTCGCCAGCGTGTAGCGGAAGCCCTGCAGCGCGAAGCCGAAGCTCTTCTTGAAGCTCGGGTGGTCGCTGTTGGACCCCGGGATCATGCCTCGTCCTCCGTACGGTGGCGCGTGATGACGACGTGCCCGAGCGTGCCGTCGGTGGCCACGCCGCGAAGGATGTCGTCCTCGAGCGCCTCCATGGCCTCGGCGGACTCGTCGTCCAGATGGTCGTGCCCGAGCAGGTGGAGCGCCCCGTGCACGAGCAGCAGGCGCACCTCATCGGCGAAGGTCGTGCCGAAGCGCGCAGACTGCGCCTCGATGTAGGCGGGCGCGAGCACGATGTCGCCGAGCTCGCAGGGCTCGCCGAGCGCGAGGTCGGGGTCGTCGGGGCGCTCGCACTCGAGGCTCACGACGTCCGTGGGCGCGTCGACTCCGCGCCACTCGCCGTTGGTCGCGGCGATGTCCTCGTCGGAGACGACCGATACCGAGACGTAGCACTCGCGCTCAACGCCCTCATGCGAGAGGACGGCATCGAGGAGCGCCCCGACCTCGTCTTCGGGAAGCGGGAACTCAAGCTCCTCATCGTTGGAGAAGTCTAGGCTTGCGGCCATGCTAGGCCTCCTTTGGTTCTATGTCTTGGCCCAAGGGCGAGGGGCGTCGACCGGCCTCCGGGCCCTTCTGGGCGGCTGCGTTATACGCATCGACGATGCGCGCGACGAGCGTGTGGCGCACGATATCGTTGCGGTCGAGGTCGATGAAGGAGATGTCGTCGACGCCGGCGAGCACACGGCGGGCGTGGTCGAGGCCGGAGGCGCCCTTGAGATCCTTCTGGGACGCGTCGCCGGTAACCACGAACTTCGAGTTGAAGCCGAGGCGCGTGAGGAACATCTTCATCTGCTCGGGCGTTGTGTTCTGCGCCTCGTCGAGGATGACGAAGGCGTCGTTCATCGTGCGGCCGCGCATGAAGGCCAGAGGCGCGATCTCGATGACGCCCTGCTCGATGAGTGAGTTGCCGCGCTCCATGTCCGTCATGTCGAAGAGCGCATCGTAGAGCGGACGAACGTAGGGGTCGAGCTTCTCTTGCAGCGTTCCGGGGAGGAACCCGAGCGACTCCCCCGCCTCGACGACAGGGCGCGCAAGGACGATGCGGCCGACCTCCTTGCGCTTGAGGGCGGCGACGGCCATCGCCATGGCGAGGTAGGTCTTGCCGGTGCCGGCTGGGCCCACGCCGAAGGTGATCGTGTTCCTCCGGATCGAGTCGACGTAGCGCTTCTGGCCCGCGGTCTTAGGCCGGATCGCCCGGCCCCTGAAGGTCAGCAGCACATCGTCGGCGAGCACGTCCATGCGCTGCGCGCCGTGCCGCACGCGGTCGATGAGCAGGTCGACGTCGTCGGTCGTAAGGCCGTCGCCCGCCTCGACCAGGCGAATCATGCGCGAGAAAACCGAGGTCGCGAGCTCGACCTCGTCTGCCTCGCCGGTGAGGCTGATGTGGTTGCCGCGCACGGCGACCATGGCGTCGAAAGCGCCCTCGACCCTGCGCAGCAGCGCGTCGGCG
>ERZ1673741.1918-NODE-1918-length-16036-cov-4.906201_pt1 | contig 16036 bp, 14 predicted proteins | sample MGYA00580209_ERZ1673741 | MGnify/ENA primary metagenome ERZ1673741 (study PRJEB41218, sample SAMN15661754) | gut metagenome | host: Homo sapiens | place: Canada: London | collected 2015-08-20/2019-03-30 | study: EMG produced TPA metagenomics assembly of... | reverse complement strand
TTTTCTACACGACCAAATAAGAGTCTTAAAAGTGATTCATTGAAAATCAAGACAAGAATCATCAAAACTAAAGAAAAGATAATAGAAAACATCAATAATTGTCCTGATGCACGATTTGTATCTTCATTTTCTTTACGTCCAATATATTGACTGATCACAACTGCTCCACCTGATGCAAGAGCTGTAAACAAATAAATAAAGACTGTATTAAATGAATTTACAAGAGAAACCCCTGATACCGCACTTTCTCCCACAAAGCTCACTATAAAAGTATCAATAATACCTACTAACATGACTAATAATGGTTCAAAGAACAATGGTATAATCATATTTTTTAAATCTTTGTTTGTAAATGTCATAATTTACCTCCATGACATCATTCTAAATAACAAAGATATAAAAGTAAAATACCAATACTGGAGGGCATTATAACTAAATTGCATACTAAAAGGCAGTATTCAAACTGCCTCATAGTTATTCTTCGTTATGTAATCCTAATTCTTCCATTCTCTTTGGAGCATAGTTTTCATACTTAGGATGTGGATGCTTATGATCCTTCCAGTATTTTTCTGCAATAGGTGCCCATTCTTTCGCATAGTCTTCACACTTATCGCATAAGTGATCTGCTGTTTCAGGAGATTCCATATTTGTATCATGCGCACCTGTACGTTTCACCATTTCTCTTAATAATGATGGGTTTTCCAGCATCGGACAAGGTCTTAAATGATTTTCATTAAATGGCTGTCCTTCATGATAAGCCATGAATAAAGGTGATTGCAACATTTCAAGAATAGAATTATCATGAATATTTGTATTTGAATAATGAATAAATACACATGGTTCTGCATCACCATTAGAGTTGATATGGAAGTAGTTTCTACCACCGGCAATACATCCGCCAACATATTCACCATCATTCTGGAAATCCATTGGATAGAAATCAATATCACATTCATCAGAACGGATATATCTAATACGATCAATCATATACTTTCTCTGCTCCATTGTAGGAAGCAAGTCAGTAACTGCGTTGTTTCCTACTGGCATATAGTGGAAGTAGAAACCAAAACGAGCCCCTTTATCAGTAATCATCTTAAAGAATTCATCACTTGTGACTGCTTCTACATTATATTTTGTATAACAGATAGATGTACCAAAGACGATACCATATTTCTTTAATAGATCCATAGCCTTCATAACAGCTTCAAAGTGACCTGCACCACGTCTTGCATCATTTGTTTCTGGAGTACCTTCAATTGATAATAAGAATGTAATATTACCAAGTCTAACAAGTTCTTTACAGAACGCATCATCAATCAAAGTAGAATTTGAGAAGATTGCGAATTCTACATCATTATGCTTTTCAGCTAATTGAATGATTTCTTTCTTCTTTACAAGTGGTTCACCACCAGTTAATAAGTAAAGATAGACCCCTAATTCTTTACCTTGTGTAACAATCTTATCCATATCTTCAAAAGTTAAGTTGCTCTTATGTCCATAAGTACCACTCCAGCATCCTTCACAATGCATATTGCAGGCACTTGTTGGATCAAAAAGAATGAGCCAAGGGATATTACAGTTGTATTTCTTTCTGTTTTCACGGATTGTTTTTGTACCTCTAAAGAATGCTTCATAGCCAAGATTCAAAGCTGTCTTCTTGATGAATTCTGGATTGGCATCATCAATCACACTATTGATATATTTCACCCATTTGTTGTTTGGATCCTGTACCGCAATTCTCGCTGCGTCATAGCTTTCTTTACTAAAACCTTTACCATAGAACTTTTCAGCCAAGTCAATAAGCTTCAAATATTCTCCTGTACGATCCTTATCCAAACCTTTCACAATATGGTCAATTGCAACCTCCATCGCTTTTCTTTCAGCGGCATGTGATACTTTATCTAATGTATTCATAATAACATCCTCTCTTTCACTAAATCTCATTTTAGAATGTTACGGATAAAAGTCAATGAAACTGACCACCGTTCATTTAGGCATTTTACTAAATTTGCACAAAAATTAAACTATATATCTTACAAAAGATATGAAATGAACAAATTTTACACTAACTTTACACAAACTTTATTCAAACTAAATCACACTATTATTAGTATAATGCTAGAATTAACGCTATAATGAGTATATAGATGGGAGGGTTAATTATGAATATATATAAAGATAACCGAGAATTATCTTGGTTAAAGTTTAATGACCGTGTTCTTATGCAGGCCAAAGATGAAAACGTGCCGTTAGGTGAGCGTCTGACTTTTATTTCAATTTTCCAAACGAACCTAGATGAATTCTTTAGAGTACGTATGGGATTCTTATTTGATCAGGCTTTGTTTTATCCTGCTTTAAAAGAAAATAAGACAAATATGACATCATCTGAACAGATTAAAGCCTGTGAAAGAAAGGTGAAATATTTATATAAGAAGAGAGATAAGATCTATGCATCAAATCTTGAAAAGATGAAAGAATATGGTGTAGAGATTGTAGGTTATGATGATATTAAAGATAAAGACGACAAAAAATTCCTCGAACATTATTTCACCCAGGAAATGCTTCCACTTGTATCACCACAAGTTGTTACTAAAAGACAGCCATTCCCTTTCCTTAATAATGGTGAACTCTATATTGTGACACAATTAGAAAGTAAAAAGGGTAAGAGAAAGATGGGTATTGTTTCATGCTCTGCTGCTTTTGATGAAAGATTAATTGCCCTACCTAGTAAGCCTGGTAAATTTATTTTGGCAGAAGAAATTGTGAAAAAAAATCTTCCTATGATTTTTCATGGACAAACAGTAAAGAATGCTTCTATAATTCGTATTATAAGAAGTGCTGATATTGAAGAGGATGATTATTCTTTACAAGAACATGAAGATTATCGTGAAATGATGGAAACTCTTATTAAACAAAGAAGAAAGCTTGCACCTTTAAGAATGGAGATGTCTCCAGGTCTAGAAGAGATTGAAGTAGAAATGTTGAAACATTTCTTAGATCTTTCTAGTGGTCAGGTCTTTGAAGTAGAGAGTCCATTAGAGTTCTCATTTGTATTTACTTTACAGGATTATTTGAAGTCAAGACATCCAGAATTATTCTATAAGAAACTTGAAGCACGTAATTCACCTCTTGTAGAAAATACTGTACCAATGATTAAACAGGTATTAAAGCATGATATATTACTTTCTTATCCATTTGAATCTATGGCACCATTCTTAAGATTCTTAGATGAGGCAAGTCGTGATCCACAGGTAATCAGTATTAAGATGACTCTTTATCGTGTGGCTAAGAATTCTAAGGTTGTTAAGAGTTTGATTCGTGCAGCAGAAAATGGTAAGGATGTGACAGTTCTAGTAGAACTTCGTGCACGTTTTGATGAAGAAAACAATATTGCCTGGTCTAAACAGTTAGAGAGTGCTGGATGTCATGTTATTTATGGTTTAAGTGAATTAAAAGTACACTCTAAATTATGTCTTGTCACTTATCGTACAGATGAAGGTATCAAGTATTTGACTCAGATTGGTACTGGCAACTATAACGAAAAGACTTCTAAACTTTATACAGATTTTTGTTTAATGACTTCAGAACATGCTTTTGGTGAAGAAGCCAATGAACTCTTTACTCATTTATGTTTAGGTGAAACAGATCATAATGCGAATGTATTATTAGTCGCACCACATTGTATGATTTCAAAAATCTTTGAAAAGATTGATGAACAAATTGAACTTGCAAAGGCTGGTAAACCTGCTTATGTAGGATTTAAATGTAATGCAGTGACAAGTAAGAAAATGATTGAAAAGCTTGTAGAAGCCAGTCAGGCTGGTGTTAAGATTCAATTAATCGTAAGAGGTATCTGTTGTATCATTCCTGGTGTAAAGGACTATACAGAAAATATTCAGGTTGTTTCAATTGTCGGACGTTATTTGGAACATTCTCGTATTTATATCTTTGGTGATAAGGATCCTGAAGTTTATATTTCTTCTGCGGACTTAATGACACGTAACTTAGAAAGACGTGTAGAAGTCGGTGCACCAATTCATGATCCTCGTATTAAGAAGACTATTCTTAATATGTTTGATATTATGCTTCATGATAATGTGAAAGCATCACGTTTATTAAATGATGGTACATATAAACGTGTAAAGAATAAACAAGAGAAGATCAATAGTCAGGAATACTTCTTTAAGAAAAAAGTATAAGGGAGGTATAATATGCGCGTTGGTATTTTAACAAGCGGAGGAGACTGTCAAGCCCTTAATGCAACTATGCGTGGGTTGGCTTTAACTCTTTATAGAAATGTGAAAGATGTTGAAATCATTGGCTTTATTGATGGTTATAAAGGATTAATGTATGAAAAATACAAAAAAATGAAGCCTAAAGATTTTTATGATATTTTAAACGTAGGTGGTTCAATTCTTGGAAATTCAAGATGTCCTTTCAAACGTATGCGTATTATTGAAAATGGTTTTGATAAAGTCAAAGCGATGAAGAATACTTATAAGAAACTTGAATTGGACTGCTTAGTTGTACTAGGTGGTAATGGTTCTATTAAAAGTGCTAATATGTTATCACAGGAAGGACTAAATGTAATTGCATTACCTAAGACAATTGATAATGATGCCTGGGGTACAGATTATACATTTGGTTATTCTTCTGCCACAGCCATTGCGACACGTTACTTGGATGAAATCAAGACAACAGCCGCAAGTCATAGCCGTGTTTTCGTGATTGAAGTTATGGGTCATAAGGTAGGACATATCTGCTTATCTGCAGGTATTGCAGCAGGTGCTGATGTCATCCTCTTACCTGAGATTCCATATGATATTAAAGTTGTTGCGAAAAAGGTTAAAGAAACACTAAAGAACGAAAAGAACTATGCGATTATTGCCTGTGCAGAAGGCGCTATTTCTGAAGCCGATGCCTTAATGAAGCGAAAAGACTATAAAGCAAAAGTACTTGCAAGAAATGGTCGTTCTGTAGCTTATGAAGTAGCTGATGAATTAAGTCAGGAAATTGATGCTGAGATTCGTGTATCATGTATTGGTCATGCACAGCGTGGTGGTAATCCTGATAGTTATGATTGTGAAATCTCTACACGTTTTGGTGTAGAAGGTGCAAGACTCATCATCAAGAAACATTATGGTGAATATGTTGTATTACAAGGAAATCATGTCACACATATTCCATTAGAAGCGACTGCAGGTAAATTAAAATATGTAGATACTGAAGGAGAAATCGTACAAAGCGCAAAGCTTGTAGGAATCTCATTTGGTGAGTAAACTGTTCGCAAGAACAGTTTTTTTTGTGTATAATGTGAGTTAGGTGATACTATGCATAAACTAACATTTTGGAAAAAGATAGGACTTTCTTTTATTGTCCTTGTAGCTATACTTATACTGATCAATTATCAACTCAATAAAGATACTAATACACCAAATAGACTCACTCTGTCTAACCTATTTACTGTAGATGTGAAGAAATCCCATGTTCCATGGATTACAACTGCAGATAATAATAAACAAAAAGCACTTGATGTAGTGAATCATAAGATGACATCCACTATTAAGAATTTTATTTCAAAAGAGGAAAAAAGCGGAAGTTATTATTCTATTAATCATGAGATTGTTTATAATACAGACCAGTTATTTACTCTTAAATTAGAGCTAAATAAAGCACGTGCAGATAGTTACACAAAGAACGTTTATTATACAATCAACAAATCCACAGGAAAGAGTATCCCTCTTTCTGCTTATTTCAAGAATAGTGATTATAAAGATGTGATTTCTAAAGAGATACTTAAACAAATGAAAGCAGAAATGAAAAAAGACACCAATAAAGTATATTGGTGTCAAAAGAATGATAATCCTCGTTTTAAAGGTATTTCGAAGAATCAAAGCTACTATATTAATAAACAAGGTGAACTTGTTATCTGCTTTGATCAATTTGAAGTGGCTCCCGGTTATATGGGAAACCCTACATTCACAATTAAAAATGACTTACTCGACGACTACTTTAAATAGTCGTCTTTTATCTTGTGAAAACAAGATTGTGTTCTCTCTTATAGAGATATCTTCTAAGTAATTCCTGAGCTAGAGAATCAGGCTTAATGATATTCATTGCATCTTTTAGATCATACCATTTTGCATAATCTATTTCTTCATTGCAGTGGAATGATTCATCTTCTACGACAACGATATAGTTATTAATATATGTATTAGTGCGTGCATAGTATTCATTGTCGTTGAATTCATAAGAAGAAATAGTAAGACCTGTTTCTTCTTTGATTTCTCTAAAAAGAGCCTGCTTCGCATTTTCTCCTTTTGTGACATATCCAGCTATTAAGATATTATCCTTACGTCCATACTGTTGGATGAGAAGGATTTTATCTTTTTTGGGATTGAGTACAAGCGCACTGACTGCACTGTTAAACATTGGGAATCTGAATTCCTGACAGTTTGGACAATAAGGTACCATACCATCTATTCCATTTTCTTTTTCTATTAATTCATGACCACATTTCACACAATAACTCATTGATTTTCTTTTCTCCACTTCTTAATTTCATCTAATCTATTCTTATATTGTTTCTCTGCACCTTGAGTACCTGGAAGATAGTATTCCCTATCTTTTAATGAATCGGGTAGACATTGCATATTCGTAATCTTCTCTTTTGTATCATGAGCATATTGATAGCCTTCCCCATAATGTAGTTCCTTCATAAGTTTTGTAGGTGCATTACGAATAACTAATGGCACAGGTTCAGATAATTCTTTTAAGGCATCTTTTTTAGCTGTTTCGTAAGCCATATATAAGGCATTGGATTTAGGTGCCATGGACATATAAACAACAGCCTGTGTTAATATCACTGAACATTCAGGCATACCAATATAATGACAGCTTGTATAAGCATCATTCGCAATAGATAAGGCGCGGGGATCGGCTAAACCAATATCTTCACTCGCAAAACGAATCACTCTTCTTGCGACATAAAGAGGATCTTCTCCTGCCTCCAACATTCTTGCCAGCCAATATATAGCGGCATCTGGATCTGAATTACGCATTGATTTATGCAAAGCGCTGATCAGATTATAATGTTCCTCACCCTTCTTATCATATAAAAGAGATTTCTTTTGTGTACATTGTTCAATGATGGTCTTAGAAACATGTATGATTCCGTCTTTCTCATCACTATTATTAATAACCATTTCTAAAGTAGATAACGCATTTCTTGCATCACCATTACTAAAAGAGGCAATAAGATGAAGGCAGTCATCCGATATATCAATCTTCATGTTTCCAAATCCCTTAGGACTAGAAATGGCATGTTTGAGTAATGAAACAATATCCTCTTCTTCAAGTGCATTGAGGACAAATACCTTACAACGTGATAAAAGAGCTCCATTGATTTCAAATGATGGGTTTTCAGTTGTGGCCCCTATCAAAATAATGCTTCCTTTTTCTACAAAAGGCAAAAAAGCATCCTGCTGGGATTTATTGAAACGATGTATTTCATCCACAAATAGAATTGTCTTCTCACCAAAGACACGATTATTTTCTGCCTGTTTCATCACTTCTCTTATTTCTTTAATACCACTTGTCACAGCAGAGAAATCAATAAAAGAAGAATGTGTATGAGAAGCAATAATTCTTGCGAGTGTTGTTTTACCAACTCCTGGTGGTCCCCAGAAGATCATTGAAGAAATAGAATCTGTTTCTATAAGTCTTCTAAGTATTTTTCCTTTTCCTACAAGATGAGTCTGCCCAACAAATTCATCTAGATTATCAGGTCTCAGTCTTGAAGGAAGAGGTTCATTAAATGTTTCTTCAAAAAGTGATGTCATAAGCGTCCTCCTATGACAAAAATAGTATTACAGGATGAAGAAACTGTCAAATAAAGATATAGTTAACCATCCAAGTGCTATAAAAGGACCAAAAGGAATCATCTTCTTTTGTTTTATAAAAGAGAAGATGATTCCTAAAAAACAGGCAATGGATAAGATACTTAATGTTTGATAAATACCTAAAGAAAGACTGCAGACACCTAACATCTTAATATCTCCCCCACCGAGTCCTTCTTTTCCACTTATTTTATAAAATAGATAAACAAATAGTATAAGAAATAATAGGAGAATGAGAGATTCTTTGAGATATATAGTCTTAAAGCTACATAACAAGCTAATAAGAAGATATATATCAGGTATTTCATAGATATGTAAGTCAATAATAGAAATAATATAAAAGCATGTAAGAGACGCGATATGAGATAAATAAAGAATACTTAATCCATCATGAATATAAAATAAGATAAATAAAAAGCCTGCCGTCAGTTCATGAACAAGCAGACTCATATCAAGTTTATGATGACAATAACGACATTGCCCTTTAAGTAATATATAAGATAAGACTGGAATTAAATCGAATACATGTAATGTATGTCCACAATAATCACAATGACTTCTTCCAAGTATTGATTCATGAGTCATATAACGATGTGACATACAAGATATAAAACTGCCAAAACAAGTACCTATCATAAATATAAGTAGTGGCATAGTTTTCCTCCTTAACGATGTGTAAGTGATTCAATCAATTTACTAGAAGCAATGCTTTGTGATTTATTAGGATCCTTCACTAAGCAGACCTTACGATGTGGTAATGATTGAAACAACGGGATTTCATAGACTTCTCCCTTATCTAAGTATTGTTGGGCTAGTTTTCTAGGATAGAATGCTATACCTAAATTATGAACAATAAGAGGGATAATCTGATCAGTTGTAGAGACTTCTATATCAGGATGGAAAGAAACGCCATTATCTAAGAAATATTGATTATAAAAGTTTCTTGTTCCCGTCTGACTTGTAAGAGATATAAAAGGTGTGTCTTTGAATTCATCTAAAGAATGATGTTTTAATGAGAGTTCCTTATATTTCTTCCCACAAATGAGAATATCTTCAAAATGATCAAGTACTGAGACCTGTAATAAATGTGGTAAGTCTATTGGTGTTGTAACAACAGAGAAGTCACATAAATCATTTCTTAATGATTCTAACGCTTCTGGTGTAGTATGGTTAGTGATACGCAAGCGTACATGTGGATATTGTTCATGGAAACGTTCTAGATGATCTAGAAGGAATATACGTAATGCATTCTCACTGACACCTAAAGTAATTAAACCACTATTTAATTCTTTTTCTTTTTGTAGTTCACTTTCTCCTAGTCTTAAATGTTCCTGGGCAATTGCCACATGTTCAAATAAGTTTTCTCCCTCAGGTGTTAATTTAACACCTCTATTTGAACGAATAAAAAGCTTACAGCCTAATTCGCTTTCTAAGTTATTGATATAACGGGTGATATTAGGCTGGTTGTTTCTTAACATCTCTGCTGCCTTTGTGAAGCTCTGGTATTGTGCTACATAGTAGAATATTCTGTAATAATCATAGTTTGCCATAAGTTTCCTCCCATATAATAATCATATCATCAGTATATCAAAAATACTTTTTACATATTTCTGTTCATTCAGTATAATGCATTTGATTTAAATTTACAACGGAGTATGTTATGAAAGACAAACTTATTCAATGGTTTTTACGTGAAAGACAGATGTCTGAAGCTTTTATAAACAGTATCTTCCTTGCCATGTCTGGTGGCTTTCAGGATGCTTATACTTATTTTGCGCGTGGTGGTGTTTATTCTAATGCCCAGACAGGTAACGTCGTATTATTAAGTAATCATATCATGAGTGGAGAATGGATGATTGCCTTAAAGTATTTATTACCTTTAATCGCCTTTGCATCAGGAATATTTATTGCCGATATTGTGCATTCTCGCTTTAAATATGCACAAAAGATGCATTGGAGACAGGGTATACTTGTATTAGAAATAGTGATTCTATTCTTTGTCGGACTCATTCCTCATCACTTAGATAGTCTTGCGACTATTCTTGTCTCATTCTCTTGTGCGCTTCAGGTACAGACATTTAGAAAAGTAAGTGGTTATTCTTATGCTTCTACAATGTGTATTGGGAATATTCGTAATGGGACAAGTGCTTTAGCGGATTATACAGAAACACATAATAAAGCATCACTTAGACGTGCATTCTATTATTATGGAATTATTTTCTTTTTTGGACTTGGTGCAGGATTTGGTGGTTTATTTTCCAAAGGAAAATCTATTCATGTTATCTGGGTATCAAGCTTATTATTAATCATCAGTTTCTTTATCATGGGATTAGAAAAACTAAGAGAGTAGAGAGATTATATCTCCCTACTCTTTTTATACGCTTAAAACGCCTTATTTTCTCAATTGATTTAAAGAAATAAACTGCACGCCTCCAGGAATCTCTTCTATTTCTTTGAGATAATGAGTGATATCCTGTTTACCTACAAGAGGTTTAAGTTCCTCTAAATACTTATTTAATAGCTGTTCAGGATAATTCAATAAATCATGATAATACTCTTCTAGAATATATAAGCCAGGTGTTTGAATGACAAGATTCAATAACTGATCATACATACCTTCTTCTAAATAAATCTTATCCAGTCTCGCACGAGGAGGTAGATTCTTAAGAAGTTCATCTCTTAATGGAATCCATTCCTCTTTTGAATATTGTCTTTTTAATTCACGGTAAAAATCAATCTGTCCATCCTCTTTCACAAGTGTCCATAAAATATCTAAATAAGATTCTCTATCATTATCTTTTAAGTATAAATCCTTCAAATAAGATTGATACATCTTTTTAATAGAAGGCTTATCTGTCTTCAGTGATTTCACAAATGAAATAGCTTCTTTAATATCAAGTGTACTATAGTAATCAATCAAAGATTTAGATACGACCTTATCTTCCAAATAATTTTTAAATGTATGAATAAGTATATCTATATCCATATAATCATCCATACATTTCACAATATAACTACGAGCTGATTTCTTGTCAGGATGATTTCTAAAAGCCTCTTCCACACTTTCTTTGATTTCTACTTTCTTTTCTACCTGCGGTAGTTGATCGAAGTATTCTGGATGATCTTTTAATATTTTCTTTAATAGTTGTTTAGCCTGCTTCTCACTTAATGCATCAACGAGTACATGCTCATCATAAACCGGATGACTGTCTAAATAATACAAAACAGCAGCCATATGTTTACAATGCGCTCCCTCTTTAGCATAGGGACAATCGCAGAACATATCATTATCATCTATTTTTACATGATAATCCTCTGTCCCATGAACCGTGGCATAGATGACTTCTCCTACTTTACGTACATGATCCACTGCCCCTTCCTGAGCATATTCATAACCTCTTTCTAATATCAAATCATCAAATAATTCTTCTTTCATCCTATCAGCTCCTTATATCAAATTATAACACGTTCTTAACATTCTGCACAATTATATCATTATCGTATATTATATAGAACTATAATCAGTTTATATTATCATTTAGTATCATTATTGTATATTTAGAAGTCTACTTTTATGAAATGTCACCGTTTACATTCATTGAGTACATCAACTTCACTTGATAATTATCGCATTTTCTTTCATTTATATCATAATCGTATATTTTTATTGATTATTATCTATTTTATACTTATAATAATATCACTATCGTTTATAAGGAGTTTTATCATGTTTCCTATCCATACCCAGCATATTGAAAATACAGAAAATGATATAATTTATCATGATCACGATTCTTTAGAGTTCATTTATTGTCTTCATGGAGAAGTATCCTATTTAATTAATGGAGAATCAATTACTATTTATAAGGGCGAAGCCTTTATGATTAATACTCATATTATTCATGCAAGACTTTCTTCTACAGCCCATTTAATGACTGTCTCTATTGAAAGAGAAACTTTTAGTATGCATGAATCACTTTTAAGTTATTTTGATTCTTTCTTTAATCATGAGCATGCTCCTTATCTCATTATTCATGATCATACAATACATGCACTCATCACTAAGCTCTATGGTTTACTTAATATTCCAGAAATGAATCCCTTTTTAATTCTCTCTTCTGCATCAGAGCTTGTCCATTTAGTTAGTACAATTCTTCCAAAAAGTAAACCACTCGACGATTACGATAAGATGTTAGAAATGATTCATTATTTGAGAGATCATCTTTCTCAAAAGATCACCATCCAGGACATGGCAAACGCAGTTTCTATCTGTCGTTCTAGATGCTGTAGTATTTTTTCTCAATACCTTCATACATCTCCTATGGCTTATTTAAATGAATTACGTTTAGTACATAGCACTGAATTATTATCTAAAGATTATTCTATTGTATCTATTTCAAAAATGTGTGGCTTTAGTCGTCCTAGCTATTTTAATACACAATTTAAAAAGAGGTATCATATGACACCTCTTGAATATCGTCATTCTTCTTGAATCTTTTTGAAACAATAACTAAAAGTAAATACACAATAGAGTGCTGCAACAATCCAGGCTGTCTGATCAGCACAGCATATTGCGGTATAACCAGCTATTGGTACAAATACCAATGATACAAAACATCTCGCAATCATTTCAATGACACCAGAGAATATTGCGAGTCCGGAATAGCCAATCCCCTGAGTTGTCTGGCGGCATACATTGAGAATTGACAGAACCCAATAGAAATATCCCATATAGGCAATATATTTTGCGGATGCATCAAGGACTGCGCTGTATTTTGATGAAATAAACAACATTGAGAATATTCTACCAAATAGAATCAATAAGATTCCTACAATCACACCATAGATAATACCTACAACAACAGTTTGTATGACACCTTTTTTGATACGATCATATTTCTTTGCACCATAGTTCTGACTTGCGAAAGTAGAAGCTGCTGTGGCCAATGCATCAAATGGACAGATAGCAAGCTGTTTGATTTTAGCTGCTGCCGCAAAGGCAGACATATAAGTTGCACCTAAAGAGTTATTGGCTCCCTGCATAACCATAGAGCCAATCGCAGTAATAGAGTACTGTAATCCCATTGGAAGTCCCATACCAAGTAAACTCTTAACGATGGATGACTTCATTACTTTATTTTCTTTTTCTAGATGTAATACTGTGAAACGTTTCTTAATGAGTATAAGACATAAGATGCCACTGATACCTTGTGACACAATAGTCGCAAGAGCTGCACCTGCGACATCAAGTTTTAAAATAATAATGCAAAATAAATCTAACACAATATTGAGACAAGCAGAAAAAGCAAGAAATAAGAATGGTGTACGGCTATCCCCTACAGCACGTAATATACTTGAACATAGATTATAGAGTAATGTACATGGTAATCCTATAAATATAATTAATAAATATATATAAGAACGTGATGCGATCTCAGCTGGTATCTGTAATATATGAATAATTGTCATACATAATAAACAGCATCCTACAGTTAATAAAGTACCGATAATAATAGTCAATACAATGCTATGATAGATAAAATCACGCATCTTAGATAAGTTATTTCCACCAAATGACTGCGCAATAGGTATACCAAATCCACAGCATATACCAATACAAAATCCCAATACTAAAAACTGTACACTACTAGTAGAGCCTACTGCCGCAAGTGCATTGGCACCTAGTGTCTGACCTACTATTGCAGTATCCACAATATTATAAGTCTGCTGGAATATGTTACCCAATAATAAAGGCAATGCGAACATCATAATGAGTTTTAATGGATGTCCTTCTGTCATATTCTTTGTCATATCGTAATCCCCCTAATGTTGAAGTATAGCACTTTTGAGCATACAAAAAAATCCATTATAAGGATTTCTTCATATAGTCTACAATTGTTTTTCCTAACTGTTCATGTCCCTTTTTTGTAAGATGAATACCATCAAATGCAAGTTCACTTACTACTTCTTCTACATCAATAAAATCTGCATGAAAGCTATCTGCAAGTACTTTTAACTTCTTATTGAGTTCTTTGCTTCTTTGATATCTTTCTTCATCATTACGTAGATAAGGTGGTGCAAGAAGTAATATATGTTCGGCTTTAGACAGAGCACGTCTTAACATCACATGGAGTCCTACTGTGATATGGTCTATAGGTTCTAAATGATCCACATTATTTGTTCCTAGCATAATAATCAATAAACCAATCGGTGCATATTGTCGTAAAGTGACATCATATAAGAATTGTCTTGGTTCAGCAAGTCTTCCATTGAGTCCTGCATTAACGACAAAATCATCCTTATAATTCTCTCTTACTATATCCACCCAGTTTATTTCATAACGTCCCCCATCAAGAGGGTTAAATCCATAAGTATTAGAATCACCATAACATACGATATTCATAAATTCATTCCCCTTTTTCTTATTATACAAAAGCTTTTAAAATAAAAAAACATTGAATTTATAATAATCTCTGTTTATAATGTTTTCTTGTAAAAGAACGGATGATAGTAGCGAAAGAGATTCTTTGTAAGAACACCGAAGGATGGAAGATTTCAGGTAAAAGGATCGCTATTGGACGAATCACTGGAGAGACTCATAATGAGCACCGAAGGAGTAACACTCTCAGGTAAAAGGACAGTGACTTATACTTTTCACTATTAATTCCGTCTAATTTATTAGAAGGAGTTTTTTTATGACCAAATTTTTGACACAAGTCAACAATCTCGTATGGGGTATGCCCCTTATTCTGTTACTACTCGGAACAGGTATTTATTTTACTACTCATTTAAAGTTTATTCAGTTTGTAAGATTAAAGAAAGCTTTCTCTTTGATTTTCAAGAAGAATGAAGATCAGGAAGGCGATGTATCTAGTTTCCAGGCTTTATGTACTGCCTTAAGTTCTACGATTGGAACAGGTAATATTGTAGGGGTAGCGACTGCGATTTCAGCAGGTGGTCCTGGCGCATTATTCTGGATGTGGATTTCAGCTTTCTTTGGAATGGCCACTAAGTATGCAGAAGGCGTTCTTGCAATCAAATACCGTACAAAGGATGAAAACGGACAGATTGCCGGTGGTCCAATGTACTATATAGAAAAAGGATTACACAATAAGTTTCTAGCAAGTCTATTTGCCTTCTTTGGTGTAGCTGTTGCTTATTTAGGTATTGGTACATTCACTCAGGTAAGATCTATTTCTGATGCATTGCATCTTTCTTTCCATGTACCTTATTGGATCAGTGCGATTATTCTTACTCTTCTTGTTGGTTTTATCACAATTGGTGGTATTCATAGAATTGCGGCAGTCGCTGAAAAAGTAATTCCATTTATGTGTGTATTTTATATTGGTGGTGTTGTACTTATTCTAGTAACACATCTTCCAATGATTCCCCATGTATTAAAGATAGTACTTACCTCAGCTTTTGATATTAAAGCAGTCTTTGGTGCAGGTATGGGTGTTGCGATGAAGATGGGGATTAGTAGAGGAATCTTCTCGAACGAAAGTGGTTTAGGAAGTGCTCCTATTGCGGCAGCTGCTGCACAGACTGATTCATGTGTAGAACAGGGACTTGTTTCTATGACAGGTACTTTTATTGATACAATGGTGATCTGTACAATGACAGGTCTTGCAATTCTAATCACTGGTGCAAATACAAGCGGTTTAGAAGGAGCTGCAGTTACATCACTTGCCTTTAATAGAGGATTAATTATTCCTTTCATTGGTGAATATATTGTAAATATTGGATTAATCTTCTTTGCGTTTACTACAATTATTGGATGGAACTACTATGGTGAAAGATGTATGTATTATCTTGCAGGTATTCGTTCCATCAAGATTTATAAGATCATCTTCATTATTCTTATTGCGATTGGTCCATTTATGTCATTACAATTTATCTTTATTCTTGCAGATATCGTCAATGGCTGTATGGCAATTCCTAACCTCATTGGTTTAATTGGACTTAGAAAAGAAGTCATTGCGGAAACAGAAGAATACTTCAAAGAAGAAAACACTTATACTATAGAAGAATTAAGCATCTAACCTCTCTATTTGAGAGGTTTTTTTCATGCAAAAAAACAGGCCGAAGCCTGTTAATCGAGAGGTTTTTGATAAAATCCACCGACAAAGTTTTCTGTT
>ERZ1673741.1913-NODE-1913-length-16070-cov-4.175086_pt1 | contig 16070 bp, 28 predicted proteins | sample MGYA00580209_ERZ1673741 | MGnify/ENA primary metagenome ERZ1673741 (study PRJEB41218, sample SAMN15661754) | gut metagenome | host: Homo sapiens | place: Canada: London | collected 2015-08-20/2019-03-30 | study: EMG produced TPA metagenomics assembly of... | reverse complement strand
TTTGAACGCGCAGGCGATCTCTTCGCCCGCGATCAAAAGACCGTTGACCTCGTCGCGGACTTCGGCAATGGAAATAGGCTTTAAGTCAAATGCGGAATCTTTGTTGAAATTGATCATGGCAAAACCCTCCTTTCTTGAAATTGTACTACATAAGCCTTGACTTTTCAAGGGCTTTTCACCAAAAACACCAAAAAGCGTGGTGAGAACATGAATTTATTAGACCTTTTTGTCAAAATCAGCGTAGACACGAGCGAAGTAGATAAAAACCTCGGGGATACCAAAGAAAAGGCATTGAGCTTTGGCGATGTGCTGAAAGCGAATATTGCAGGGCAAGCCATTGTTGCTGGCGTGAAAGCTGTTGCAGGCGCGGTAAAAAACATTGGCGAAGCAGCGATCCAAAGCTACGGCGAATATGAGCAGCTGGTCGGCGGCGTGGAAACGCTTTTCAAGTCCTCTGCCGATACCGTGATGCAGTACGCCGCGAACGCATACCAGACGGCGGGCATGAGCGCGAATGAGTACATGACTACCGTGACGGCATTTTCTGCATCTCTGCTGCAATCTATGGGCAATGACACGGATGCGGCGGCGGAAAAGGCAAATCTCGCCATTACCGACATGAGCGACAATGCAAACAAAATGGGTTCCAGCATGGAATCTATCCAGAACGCGTATTCCGGTTTTGCCAAGCAGAACTACACCATGCTCGATAACCTCAAGCTCGGTTACGGCGGCACGAAGGAGGAAATGCAGCGCCTTTTGGACGACGCGAACGCCTTAAATGCTGCGCAGGGCAATTACACCAATTACACCATCGACAGCTACGCGGACATCGTTGACGCTATCCATACCGTGCAAACGGAGATGGGCATCACGGGCACAACGCAGCTGGAAGCAAGCACGACGATTCAAGGATCTATCGCGTCGATGAAAGCGGCGTATGACAACTATATCACTGGGCTGGGCGATGAAAACGCCGACATGGCGGAACTCATCACGAACCTTTTGGGCAGCACCGTGACGGTGGCGGAAAATCTCCTGCCGGTCGTTGAGAAAATCCTTGAAAACATCGGCGTTGTGGTGCAGGAAAAAGGCCCGGAAATGATTGAGAAATTTGTCTCCTATGCCATCGACAAGCTGCCGGACATTATCGAGCTGGGTCTGCAAATGGTCATTGCGTTGGTCAAAGGGCTGGCGCAGAACCTTCCACAGCTGGTCACAGGCGTTTTGAATATGGCGGCAACGATCATTAAAACGTTGGTCGATTCCATACCTGACGTGATCGAGGTCGGCAAGGACATTGTGCGCGGCGTGTGGGACGGCATCAAGGCGATGGGGAGCTGGATCAAGGAAAAGGTGTCCGGTTTCTTCGGCGGCATTGTGGATAACGTCAAGGGCGTTTTTGGCATTCACTCTCCGTCCCGCGTGTTTGCGGGGATCGGTGAGAACATGGCGCTTGGCCTCGGAGAGGGCTGGGAGAGCGAATACGGAACGATCAAACAAGGCATTACAAGCGGGCTGGACTTTGGGACGGCGACGGTAGGCTTTGCCGATTCCGGCATCGGACGGTCGAGCGCGGCCATTGTCAACAGCATGGGCGTGAGCACAGAGGCTGGGACGACCACCATCAACCTGATGTTCCCGGACGGCACAAAGCTGGCGAGTTATCTGCTTCCGTTTTCCATCAAAGCGGCGGCTGCTGCCGGCACGCCTATCGCAAACGCGCAGATGGCATAAGGAGGCGGCATGAATCAACTCATTTTAGATACCGGCGGCTATGCGATCCTTTTGCCGGAAAGCCAGAAGGGCGGTTATACGGCTTATGAAGAGCCGTTAAGCGTTGACCTTGTGATGCTGCCGGGGAACATGGTGCGCGAGCTGCGTGGAACGGTGTGGCGCGTGAATTACCAGTACGGCTATTTTACCGACGAGGAGAAAAATAACCTGCTTGCGGCGTGCAAAAAGGGGAGAAATGAGCCGATTCTCTGCGCGTTTCTTCCGCCGAACAGCACGGAAATGATTTCGTCCGAGTTTTTTGTGACGGCATTTGCCTCGCCTAAATTTATGTGGAGCCGCGAGGGGAAGCCGATGTGGGGTGACTTTTCCGTCGAGCTGCGGGAGGTGACGCCGCATGATTGAGGCGACCTCCGCGTTTCGCTCGGCCATCGTCGGGAAAACAAGGCGCATCTACCTCAAAGCGGTGGTGGACATCTCCGACCCCGATATGACCATCGGGGCGGTCACGTCAAGCGGGCTTGCTCCGTGGTCGAAGTCGGCACAGCTGACGGACAAAGACATTTCCGCGCCTCCGCGCTGCGCAACGCTGGAGAAAAACCGCTGGCTGCTGGATGGATCGTTTGCGGTTTTCCCCGACGACTATCAAATCGCGGGCGAAATTGGAACGGCAAGTGAGGCATTGTCGGGCGCGGACGGAACGTTTTCTGCTCCGGTATGGACGCAGCTGTCATTTGCCAACGTCAGCGTTTTGCAGGCGTGCAGCATCTTCTTTTCGTCCGATCCGCTTGACGGCGTACCGGAGGATTTTACGGTGGATATTCTGGTCGATGGCGTGTCGTATCATACGGAAACGTATACCGGGAACACGCAAAGCGCCATCAAGATATCCGGCTTTACGGTCTACACGCCAGATGCGATCAAGATCACTGTGACTAAATGGAGCCTGCCGTACCGCAGAATGCGAACAGTAGAGATCATACCGGGCTACTACGAGCAATGGAGCGAAAATATGCTGGCATCCTTTTCCGTGCAGCAGCAAGGGGACGTATCTTGCCTGACGCTACCATACGGAATGCTCAAAATGGCGATGAACAACAAAAGCCGTATGTTCGAGCCGCGGAGCAAGTCAGGGCTGTTCCAGAGCATCGAGGAGCGGCAGGGCGTGGAGACCTACATCGGCGTGCGGCTTGCGGACGGTACGGTGGAATATAAGCGCGTGGGCGTCTTCTACCAATACTCCGACGGCTGGAAGACCGGCGACAACGGCCTGACGATGCAATGGGACCTTGTGGACATCATCGGGCTGCTGGCCGACCGCGCCTACCTCGCGCCGACGGTGCTTCCCATCACACTCTCCGGTTGGATCGCCTCGCTCGTTTCTCAGCTCGGTACCAACTTCGCGGACCGCTACACGGTGGACGCGGACTATGCCGACCTCGCGGTCACGGCCTCGAGCCGCGCCGCGGTGAGCGGGAAGAAGTGCGGCGACATCCTGCGCTGGGCCTGCATGGCGACCGGCACATGGCCGCGCGCGGACGCGGAGACGGGCAATCTTGCGGTGGAGCCGCTGTGGAATCAGGGCAGCAAGATCACGCTGGAAAACCTCGTCAACTACCCGACGATGAAGGCCAACCAGTCCCTTGCGTCGCTCATTTTCCACCTCTCGGACGGGACGGAGTACGTCGTCTCGGGCAACTCCACGAGCAGCGAGAAGACCGTGACCATCGAGAACCCGTTTCTGCACACGCAGGCGCAGGCGCTCACGGCGGCGCGGCTGATCCTCTCGTGCTACGGCGGCAACCAGCTGGAGCTGACCGGGCGCGGCGACCCCGCAAGTGAGATCGGCGACGTGGACACCGTGTGGCTCGACGAGAGCCGAGCGACGGCGGCGCGGCGCATCTACCAGACTTTCCAATTCGCGGACGGCGTGCTGCAGGGCTGCCAGAGTAAGCTCTTGCAGGCGGACGGCTCGTATCTCTACGACGCCTTTGAGATCATCCGCGAGAGCGGAACATGGACGGCGCCTCCCGGCGTGACGCATCTGCGTCTTGTGCTCGGTCAGGGCGGTCAGGGCGGCGGCTACGGCGGCGACGGCTACGTCGCAGGCTCGGGCGTGCTCCCCGGCAGCGGCGTAGCGGCGGGCTACGGCGACCCCGGCACGGACGGCCTCGGCGGCAAGGTGTGGTTTGACACCGTGACCATCAACGCAGGGCAGACCTTTAACGTCAGCCTCGGCGCAGGCGGCGCGGCGGCGGCCACGCCGAGCGCGGAGGGCGAAGAGGGCGGCGAAACCACCTTCGGGGTCTACTCCTCCGCCAACGGCCAGCGCTACCCGAACGGCTACACCGACATCGCCAACGGCGAGGTATTCGCGCGCACGGGCGTTGCCGTGCCCGAATCGGGCACGGGCGACGGCGGCAAGGGCGGAGACGGCGGCGATCCGGGACAGGGCTACTGGAAGCAACTCTTCTGGGACGACGGCCGGCCGCGCGGCTGGGACTTCGTTGTGACGAAGGAGCCGGGCAAGGGCAAGCCCGGAAAGGCCGGCGCAAGCGGCTTTGTCATGGTGACATGGGATAGATCGGAGGAGACGGCATGAGCTTTGATCTATCGAGCCTCATCACCGACCGCACGCGCGCGGACGTGGCGAATCAGACCGACAAGGGCTTTTACAACGCCTCCGACCTCAACCGCGTGGGCGCGGCGGCGGAGTACATCGCGGGCCGCTTCACGGCGCTCGGCTATGACTGCCCCGTGACGGTCAAAAAGGACTGGCTGACGAGCGACGCGCCGACCGCCTCGCAGCTGGAGACCTACCGGCAGAACATCGCCACGCTGCGCGGCCAGATCGCGGTCATGGCGTCCACGCCAGAGGCCCCGGCGAGCATGGCGGGGCTGAACTACGTCAAGGCCAACAACATCGAGCAGATTTTGCTCGACCTCAACGCGCTCATCGACAACATCACAAAATCGTGGTACTTTTCCGGCGAGCTGTACGCCGGGGAGGTATGAAAGGAAACAATATGCAGGACAGAGTATCTTTGTATCCCGGGCGCGTTAAGATCGAGCCGGTGGCCGGGCAGGCCAAACTCTACGACATCACGCGCGCCGACCAGCCCACGCAGGAGGGCACGCCGCTCAACAAGGCAACGTTGCTGAAAGACACCACGGCGGCGCGACTTGGGCTTGGCGCAAGCGCCGTCCCTGATGACGTTCTTGCGCGTGTTCCGTTTGCCGAAGCGCGCGTAGTGGCCGATGTTGGCACTACAGTTACCATGAGCAGAGGAGAAACAACGCTTACCGCTGCGGTTGGGGATGTTGGTTATGCAATTTTGCATCCATTTGAGTTGGGGGACTGGACTGTCGTGTTCACTTACAACGGTTCTCAGAAAACCAAGGTTTACACGCTGGAAGTCATCGGTATCGTGTATGTCTATCCCTACGTGGTCGGTGCTACGCTGGAAGCTACCTCTTGGGACAACATTGCCGCTGTTTCCAAGTTCGGTCAGGCTCCGAACTACTGGAAGGTCGGTGACAAGAAGAACATTATCGTTAACGGTGTGACCTATGCGGCACAAATCATCGGCTTTGACCATGACACTCTGACCACCGCAGACGGTAGCCGCACCAAGGCTGGTATCACCTTCCAGTTGGTTGACTGTCTGCAAACCCAATACCCCATGAACGGCTCCGATACCAATGTGAACGGCTGGCGTGGTTCCACTATGCGTACCTCCACAATGGCAACGCTGCTGAACCAGCTTTCCTCTGACCTGAAAAGCGTGTTGAAGTTCGTCAACAAAGTGACCAGCGTGGGTAACACCAGTACCGGTCTGGAAACCACCTCCGACAAGCTGTTCCTGCTGTCCGAGATCGAAGTTATTGGCGCTGCTCGGTATTCTTACGCTGGTGAGGGTAAGCAGTATGAGTATTACACCGCTGGCAACAGCACCATTAAGAAGGTCAATGGTTCTGCGAGCAACTGGTGGGAGCGTTCTCCTTATTCCCGCGACACCGACGAATTCTGTAGTGTGAGCCACAGCGGCGACGACACCCAGAGCTACGCCAGCTACTCCCGTGGCGTGTCCTTCGGCTTCTGCGTTTAATCCCCGGTTTCATCAACACCAATCCCGCCCCGTCAGGGGCGGTGTGAGAAAGGAATAGTAGATCATGTTCAAAATCATCAAGGAATACAAGGTTCTCGGCACGGTCGCAACGCCCGCTTGGGTCAAGTTGCAGGACAACGGCTGCTTTGGCCTTTGCACTGAGGAAGACGCTCATGGCGCGGTGGTGAACGGCGTGGTGTATCACATCGCCGGCAAGCCCGAGCTGCCGGGGCATGACACGGTGGTTGTCGCCCCAATTGATGAAATTGCCTACCAGCAGGAGCAGACTTCGGCTCAGGAAGCCGAGCGGCTGCAAATGGATACCGCTCTGGCGGCGCTGGAAAGCGAAAACGCCATGCTCAAGGCGAAAGTCAGCGCACAGAGCGCCGTAGCCAGCATCACTTTTGTAGCTCTCGCGGAGAGCGGCGGGCTTGACGAGGTAACGGCGAGCGAGCACGCCGACCTCTTCGCCGAATGGGCCTACCCCGTCGCCTACACCGTGGGGCAGCTCCGCCGCTACAACGGCACGCTCTACAAATGCGTGCAGGCGCACACCTCGCAGGCCGACTGGACACCGGACACGGCGGCGAGCCTGTGGAGCGTGGCGGCAGACCCAGCGGAGGAGTGGCCCGCGTGGTCGCAGCCCATCGGCGCACACGACGCTTACGCCAAGGGCTCAAAGGTGAGCCACAACGGCAAGCACTGGACGAGCAGCGTGGACAGCAACGTGTGGGAGCCGGGCGTGTACGGCTGGACGGAAGCAACCGAATAATAGCCGCGCAGCGGCAGAAAGAGAGAATGCCTATGAACCTATCGACCGTTGCATCGACCTGCTCGGAGATCACCGGCGAGAAATACGCTGATGATAAATAAATTTTGAACAAAGAAAAGGAGAAACACAATGGCTACTTACAAGAAAATCGCATCCGACGGCAAGCCCATCGAGGTCACCGACATGCCCTACGGTCTGAACGAAAATTCGGGCATCAGGACCAGCATCAAGCAGCCCGTCATGGCGCGCGACATTTCCCGCGCCGGCACGGAGATCTACGTCCTGCCGCAGTACAAGCTCACCTACGATGAGGACGGCTACTGCGTCAAGACGGAGAAGTGCCACATCCCGGAGGAGATCTACGACAAGCTCATGGAGCTGAACAAGTGAGCAGAGCGGGGGCTATCCCCCCGCTCTATCCTAAGGAAAGAGAGACAACGCCTATGGAAGATTTGGCTGTAAAGCTGCAGGAGGTCAAGGACCGCTCGCTCCGAAACGAGGGGCGCATCAAGCAGTTAGAGGTAGATCAGCGGGCGCTGAATGAATTGGCGCTGTCGGTCAAAGAGCTGGCGACCGACCAGACGAACATGAAGGAGGACATCGGCGAGATCAAGGCCAATGTGCGGAGCCTGACCGCCGTGCCGTCCAAACGCTGGGAGAAGGTCGTGGAGCTGATGATCGCGACCGTCGTGGGCGCGTTTATGGCGTGGCTTTTGACAGGGGGCGCGGTATGAGGGACATCAAAGGCTCCACCTCGGAGGAGATTCGCATGATCCGCGCCATCCAGCGCTCTGTGGGCGCGCTGGACAACGGCTGGATCGGCAACCAAACTTTGAGCGACATCGCCGCCAAGCTCGGCGCGGACTGCTGGCCCCTCAACGTCGAGCTGTACGGCCAGCCCTGCATCCTCGCCCGGGACATCGAGCCCGTCAACATGAGCGGGCCGCTGCCGAAGAACGCCATCTCGGGGAGCTTTAGCTGGCAGGGCCAGCCCTGCTCCATTCTGGTGCGCGGCGGCAAGGTCGTGCGCGGCATGAGCTGTCACTATCCTCGCCCCGAGAGCGTGCTCTACAAGACCGCGGGCGGCGCGGTGCGCATTGCCCGCGTGGCCTCGGCGGCAGCGCTTGGAGATGTCGTGTGGGCGGTCGGGGGTATGGGCTTGCTCGGCAATTATAACCCTGCCGCGGAGGGCTTTACAGGCGTCTACTCCGACGTGCTGCGCAAAACCAACCACACCGTTCTCGGCTACAAGGGCGGGCTGCTCTACGGCGTCTACTGCCGCAGCATGACCGCGCAGCAGGTCAATGCGCTGTGCCGGGACAAGCTCAAGCTGGATTACGCCGTCATGTTAGACGGCGGGCACGTCGCCGCCATCCACGGCGCGTGTAACAAGATCAACACACAGACGCGGCAGTTCTATGCCGTGCGGTTTCTGTAGTAAAGGAGGCTCAAAAATGCAAAATCGACTTGCAAATCTTCTCACGGTCAAGAGCATCGTGACCATCGCGCTCACGGCGGTTTTCTCGGTGCTTGCCCTGCGCGGCAGCATCAGCGGGACGGAGTTTCTGACGATCTTCACGACCATCATCGCCTTCTACTTCGGCACGCAGACCGAGAAACGCAAAAATGAAGAAATTTCTTGAGACCATGACGGGCTGGGTCGGCGCTGTACGCGGCGATGCGGTGCATAAAAGCATCGTGGACGCCTACAACAGCTATCTTCCCCATCCGCGCGGCTACAAGCTGACCTACACCGACGACTACTGTGCGGCGATGGTGTCCGCAGCGGCGATCCTCTGCGGCCTGACGGAGGTCATTCCCATCGAGTGCAGCTGCGGAGAGCAAATGGAATGGTATCAGGCGCGCGGCCAATGGATCGAGGACGACGCGCACGTCCCCCAAATCGGCGAGCAGGTTTTCTACTGCTGGAACGACCGCAAGGACTACGCCCTCACGGACTGCACGGGCGCGCCCAACCATACGGGCATCGTGACCGCCTGCGACGGGCAGAAAATCACGGTGTTCGAAGGGAACAAGGGCAAAACCCACGAGTGCGCGTACCGCATCCTCCCCGTCAACGGGCGGTATATCCGAGGCTTCGGCGTGCCGAAATACCCCGCGGACAAGACCGTGCTTACGCGTGGCGACAAGGGCGAGGCGGTCGGGAAGCTACAAGAGTTCCTCAACGCCTGCGGCTATGCGCTGGATGTGGATAACTCGTTCGGCCCCGCGACGCAAAGGGCATGGGCGGAATATGTTTCCGCATACCTCGGAAAAATTCTAAAATAACGAAAGGAAAACGGGCGGGAGACATGTCTCCCCTCGCGTGAGCGCTCTGCAAGCCCCGGCGCACAGCATGGACAAGCAGCACCGAGCGATCCGCGCACAGTTATCCTCTATGGCCCCGCGGCGGGCCGTGGCATACATTCGGTCTTTTGAGCTTCCACCCGACGAAATGGCGTGCCTCGTCGAGTGCGACGTGCGGGGCCGCTCTTGCGTACAGGTGGCATTTGAAATGAACCTGTCGCCGGATACGGTCAAAAAGTATCGCCGAAAGGCGTACCGCAAAATCGCATCGGAAGTCTTTGAATAGGAAAAGAGCTTCACCAAACGGTGAGGCTCTTTTCCTTTATGGGGGGTATGAATGACGCATGGAGCACGTCGTGACAAAAAAATAGCATATTCCGTCAGAATTTACAAGCGCAATCGTTCGACGAATTTCGCCGTACACTTTTCATCCCCTTTTCCGACACTTTGGGAAAGGGGTTTTCTTGTACCATAGAGGCAGAAAAGGAAGTGCGCTGTATGTACGAACGGCTTTTGGCTTGTGGATTTACCGAGCAAATGGCGATGGACATTTTGACACTGTTTCCTGATCCTGATGAGTTAAGACGGTACGTGTATTTTGCCGAGCTGTTCCACGCCTGCCGAGAAAGGACGGAGTGATATGCCTTATCCGTATTATCAGACCCCGTATCAACCAATGGGCTACGGGTACAACAATTATGCCCCTGTAAGCGCGCAGAACGCCGCAGGAGCGCAGCAGATGTACAGCGGTCAAATTACCCGCGTGAATGGGAGAAACGGTGCAGACGCGCTCAGGCTCGCGCCGAACAGCTCCGTTTTGCTGATGGACGAGAACGACCCAATCGTGTGGCTCAAAGTGACGGACGGCGCGGGATATGCAACGGTCACGCCGTACAGCATCGCGCCGTATCAGGCGGCGGCTCCGGTTGACGTCAACAGTCTTGAGGAACGCGTAAAGAGATTGGAGGAAAAGCTCAATGCCAAATCCGATGATGCAAATGCTGATGGGCGGCGGAAGCAGAAGACCGAATAATCCCCTTGCGATGATGGCAGAGTTTCGCAAATTCGCAGCGGGCATGACGCCGCAGAAAGCACAGCAGGAGATCGAGCAGCTTTTGGCGTCAGGGAAAATGTCGCAGGAGCAGTTTCAGCAGCTCCAACAGCAGGCAAAGGACTTTATGCAATTCCTGAAATAAGCCGGGTCGACACGGTTTATTGATAAATTATTTTGAAAGGAGTGTTTTCCATAGATAATTATTCCCTTTCCGATCTCGCGGCAGTGACCCGCGATAACGACGGCAACGGCTGGGGCTCCGGTTGGTTCCTCATCGTCGTGCTGTTCCTGTTCATGTTTGGCTTCGGCGGAAACGGCTGGAACCGTCAGGGCGAATTCGGCCAGTATGCCACGGCTGCGAGCCAACAGGAAATTTTATTTGGCCAGCAGTTCGGCCAGATCAACGACCGCCTGACTAACATCGGCAACGGCATCTGCAATCTCGGATACGAAATGCAGGGCAACATCGGCCAGCTTGGCAAGGAGGTTGCGCTTGCGCAGGCAGGCACCAACACCACCATCATGCAGACCGGCAACAGCATCCAGAGCCAGCTTGCGTCTTGCTGCTGCGAGCAGCGCCTTGCGACAGCCAACCTGTCCGCGCAGATGGATCGCCAGACCTGCGACATCACCACGGCTATCCACGCAGAAGGCGAAGCTACCCGCGCTTTGATGCAGGCTAATGAGCTGCAGGCTCTCCGCGACAAGGTGGCAAGCCTTGAGATGGACAACCGTATGTGCGGCGTCGTCCGCTATCCGAGCGGCTACACGTACAACGCGGGCTCGTCCCCCTTCTGTGGCTGCAACAGCGGCTGCAACGGAAATATCTGAAACCATTCTCCCCGTGTGAAGAATATGGTAGGCCCTCTTTGGCCGGGTAAATGGGCGAGGGCGATCCCCTCGCCCTTATATTTTGAAAGGAGACTTTACTATGTCTTGTAAATCCGCTCTTTACACCGCCATGCAGACGCCGACTGAGGTTGCCGTCAATGGCGTTATCCCCCTCGGCAGTCTGGTTCGTCGCTACGGCTGCGACATCACACTCAACGGCAATGCCGTCAACATCGTCGGCAAAGGCTATTACGACGTTGACGCGTCTATCACCGTCACACCGACGGCAGCGGGCACGGTCACGGCGACGCTCTACAAGGACGGCGTTGCCGTCCCCGGCGCTACCGCTTCCGCTGCGGGCGCTGCCGGTGCTCCTGTCGTGCTGGCATTCCCTGCGCTGGTGCGTCAGGCGTGCTGCGCGTCCGGCGCTGCGCTTACGCTGGTGCTGACTGGTGCGGCATCGACCGTCAGCAATGTTGCCCTGCGCGTGCAACGCATCTGATATGCAACAGGACGAGCAATGGCTTGAATTTCTTGATATCCTGACGGTCTTATCGTTTGTGCTGCAGCTGCAAAACCAGTCAAAAATATTTGGGTTGCAGGAAGTGCAGAACGACAATAACCGCGTGGCGCAGGAGATACACAAGCACCTTGAATCGCAGGACAAAAAAATAGACCAAATATTGGAGGTGTTATCCCATGAAACTGATTGAAAAACTCTCCGAGATGATCGAGGAAGAGATCGAAGATGCTGAAAAGTACGCCAAGTGCGCGCTGAAGTACAAGGATACCGACAGCGCTCTTGCAAAGACTTTTTACGATCTCTCGACTGACGAAATGCGGCACATGACGTTGCTGCATGATGAGGTCGCGCGCATCATCACCCAGTACCGCAAGGAGAACGGCGAGCCGCCTACCGCGATGCTGGCCGTATATGACTATCTGCACGGAAAGCAGATCGAAAAAGCGAAAGAGGTCAAAGACTATCAGGCAATGTATCGCGGGTGACGCCCATGATCGACTTTGACGAGATCGAGAAAGAAATCATCAACATGGAAGCAAACCGCGACACGTCTTATGCCACGATGGAGAGATTAGCCCCTCTCTATGCCGCTATGACCTACAAGCGGCTCTGTGCCAATCCGGAAGTGTACGAGCCGCAGGCCGTGTCTGCGGTTGGCGACAGCGCATTTTTGCTTGCCGTCAGCGGCATGGACAGCGTCAAGGCGTGGGAGATTATGGACGAGCTGATGGACAGCCTTAAAATCGTCAACGAGCGCGTGTACAACAGCGTGATGCGGAAGCTCGAAAAATGAGAGTCCCCCGTCGTAAGACGGGGGATTCTTTTGGGCATAATTTACCTTTGGGAACACCAAGGGCAAATATGCCTAACGGGGCGTTACAAAAAACGCGCCGTCGTCATCTGCGTCAATTCTCCGGATAAAGCGCGTCCAGAATTCCTTTTTCTCTTCCCGGGAGTAAGTGTCATATTCAGCAAGCCCATTTCGGAGCGCATCAAGGTTTGTCTGCGGCTTTTCCTCTACCGTTTCAAGTGTTTTCTTCAAGCTCGCGTACTCCCGCTTGTATTCGTCCAACTCGATCAAGTCGTTAAGATAAAGCGTTTTCAACTTACCCATTTTCTTTCGTATCGCGTCCGCGTTTTGCGTGGGCTTTTTTTTTGCCTTTTTGTAATAGCGATTGTTTCGCTCGGCAATCCCCTCAAGCTCATGTAATAAATAGTCTTCCAGCGCGTCTTCGCGGATCCTCTTTTTATGCTGGCACGCGGAGTTGTCAAGCATTCGCGTCCGGCATCGGTAGTAGGTATAAATCTGCTTTGCCGTTTCCGACTGCATCGTTTTCCCACACTCTTTGCAATGCAACAAGCCGGAGAACAGATAAACGCGATCTGTCTCAATTCCTGCGCAGCGTTGCGACCGCTGGCGCAGAATATCATTTACAATGTCAAAATCCTGCTTGCTTACCAGCGCGGGGCAAGCGTTCTCGATGCCGTACACCTCGCCGATATAAAGTCGGTTCCGAAAATAGTTTACATACTTGGTATACGCGCGGTCAATCTTCCACGTCTCAAGCATATAGTGTTTTACGCCAAGCACGCTTTGCAGTCTGATATACGCCGCAAACATATCTCGCGCGGCATCTGCCGTGCCGTTATCGATTTGGTATTGCCTGTCCTTAACAATATACCCTAAAGGCGCTTTAGAACCTGCCGGTTGCCCTTTTGCGCGCTTGCCGTCATTGATAAATTTGATTCGCTCGCTTGTGCGGTCGGCCTCGTCCTGCGCGACAGACAACATGATGTTGACCTTTAAGCGCCCGGACGCGGTGCGCGTCTCGTAGTCCTCTTCCGTCGCTTGCCATGTCACGCCGTACTGGTCAAGCCGCGTCTGCACATCGTAGTATCCCGCGACGTTGCGAAACCAGCGATCGAGCTTGATGAACAGGATCGTGTCTACCTTTCCCGCTTTGCAATCATCCAGCAACCGCAGGAGCGCAGGGCGCTTTTTGTACGGCTTTCGTGCGGATATGCCCGCGTCCTCATATATGCTCACCACGGTCATTTTATTCGCTTTGGCATATCTTGCCAGCGTGTCCCGCTGCTCTTGTAATGACAGGCCATGCCGCGCCTGCTCCTCGCTGGAGACGCGGATATATAGCGCCGCTCTCATCGAATCCCCCTCCAAAATCCGTAATCTATACAATGAAAATCAATGTACACGCACCACGCAGCGAGAAGAGCGATGATAACAAACATTACAGCAATCGCGCCGTTGCGGATATGGACACCGCGCCGCATGATCTCAATGGTATCGGCCTTTGCGTCAACATGGCGTTCCAGCTCATCATTCCGCGCTTGCAACGTTTCCTCGGTCGGCGTCAGGTGTTCGGAAATTCCGAACGCTTCATCAAGCGATATTCCAAGCGCTTTGCAGATCGGCGCGACGGTGTAGATGGACGGAGCTTTCGAAAACTTGGAAAAGAAGTTCTGCACGGTGGACAGCGGCACGCCGGAATCGTCTGAAATGTCTTGATAGGTCAGTTTCAATTCTTCTTTACGGATTCTACACACTTCTTGAATGTTCATTTACGCCACCTTAATTTTTTCCGATTTTCGCGCCGCAAAGTCGCAAGATGAGGGCTTGTCGAGCCATGTCGAGCGCTGTTTTATTGCAAGGCTTCGGCATTGAATTACCAAGCCAAAGTGGTCTACGGTAAAGACACGCAGCGGCGGCCGGTCCCCGCCGGCTGCAAAAAGCCCTCGCCGTTGTTGCAGAGGCGGCGAGGGCTAACCTTACTTCATACCCAGGAGCTTGCCAAGTTTTCTTTGCCGTCCTGCTTTGGTCGTTGGGATCCCAGTTCCTTTTGAAATTTTCCGTTTCATCTTCGTGATTCCGAGCGCACGTTTCCAGCTAAAAGACAAACCCGGAATTTTCATTACTTGTTCACCACCTTTTCAATTTTTTCAATCATCTTATCGCATAGCTCGTGTCCATGCTTCAAACTTTCTTCTGGCATTTGGGCGGCATACTCGTCCACAATGGCAGCAATGCCTTGAGCCTTTTTTATTTGCCCTCGAGTTAAGCCGAGAATATGCACAGTTTCTTTTTGAATGTACCGAGAAAGAAAATTGTTTGTATGGGTAGCCTTTTCGTTTTGTAGCATTTCGGCGCATTCGTTCGGGGAAACCCTTCCGCCAGCCATACACTTAGTATCGCCACCTGCGACCTCTGCGATCTGCGCTACGGTTTGCTCTGCAAGCTTGTACCGGGAAAAGTATGTTTCGATGTTATCCGTATCGGCAATGATGCGAATGCAGTCCGCAAATATTTGCGATTGACGCTTAACAAAGGCAGTTTCCGCAGCGGTCATTTTTTTCTTGCCAAAAATCGAGCCTAAAACACCCATTTACGCTCCCCCAATCTTTTGCAAAATATCATTTTGTTGCACAGCGCCGTGCAGCAAACGCCTGTTGTGGGAATAGGTATGAATACCGAAAAGGAGGTCGAAACATGGACGCACAGGTGCAAGCGGCGGCGGCGCTTTATCTGCTCCTAACGCCGAAGCAGAAAGACGAAATGCTCGCGCTGATTGAGCGCATCCTCGCGGAGGAGGAGCAAAAAATAGCCTTAGAGCAAAACGGAGGGACGCAAGATGTTGTGTAACGGCGCAAAATGTGATACAATAAAGTATCAAGAAATGCTGGCAGAAGCCTTTGACCTGATACAAAAGTTATCCGACGAACAACTTCAAAAAATCATGGAGGCTCTAAAATGAAAATTTGGGCGATCAGTAAAGAAAAAGGCGCCGAGTATGAAATCGGCCTGGAATGTGACGGCATGGATCGCGAGACCGCAATGACCGAGCTTTACCGAATGGCGCGAAACCTGTTTACTGGGGAACTTGAAATGTTTTGGAAAGAGGGCGAAGCCGGAAAGGCCGCATTTTAACCGTTGGCTTTCCGCTTGCACTCGATCACGGCATTTAACTGCTTCGAGATCGCGTCGCAATTTGGGTTGAACCGCTCCACTAACCCGCTGAGTTTGTCGACCTCGACCGCCACTTCCTCGGTTGCCTTTGCCCGATAAACGGCGACGGCATCGGTCGCGGCATGGAAATCATTCGGAGACGGGTATTTTGCGTAAAGGGAAACGGCAGATACCATTTTGTCAAAATCGGCATCGCAGGCCGTTTCCTTTTCGTGCGCCCATATTGTTTGCAGCTTTTTGATTTCGGCTTTTGCCGCTTGCTTTGCAACGATCCATGCGACAATGCCGGAAATAGCAGCACAGCCGAGTGAAATGATGATTTCTTTCATTGGTCTTCCTCAAAAGCAGCGCGGCCCATTTTTATAAACCGCTCCAGCTTTTCCGGCGGCAATGACAACACAAACTGAATAGCGGCTTTCTGCAACTCCGTATAGTCCTCGCCCTCTGTGGCGGGGGCTTTTTCCACGCCCTCGGTCTTCGGATCGGGGGCGCTTTCTTTTTCTGCTCCGTCCCCATAAAGGAGATATTCAGAAGTGACGCCCAAAAATCTTGCAATTCTCTCTATATTTTTCATTTTGGGGCGCGTTTTCCCTGTGTTCCAATTGGAATACGATGCAGAAGTTAGATTACATTTTTCGTAAAACTCTGCTTTAGAAATGTTTTTCTTAGCAAGCAAAGCATTTATTCTTGTAACAATTGGCGATCTATCCAAAAAATCACCGCCTAGTTTGGCTAATTTTCAACTAGCAAAATTCTAA
>ERZ1673741.1908-NODE-1908-length-16087-cov-20.880427_pt1 | contig 16087 bp, 19 predicted proteins | sample MGYA00580209_ERZ1673741 | MGnify/ENA primary metagenome ERZ1673741 (study PRJEB41218, sample SAMN15661754) | gut metagenome | host: Homo sapiens | place: Canada: London | collected 2015-08-20/2019-03-30 | study: EMG produced TPA metagenomics assembly of... | reverse complement strand
GCCTGCAGGAGCTGAACGCCCGGAACATCGAGTACAACGGCAAACTGTACACCCAGTACGAGGTCAACCAGATGCAGCGTGCCCGGGAGCGGAACGTGCGCAAATGGAAGAAGCGGTATCTGGCCGAGAGTGCCGCCGGGTCTGACACCACCGACAGCGCCGTGCGCCTGAAAGCAGCCCGCCAGAGCCTGAGCGAGTTTGCCAAGGCCACCGGCGGGCGGGTAGACAGTGCCCGGGTCAGCGTGCCGAAGTTCGGGCGGAGTGAGGCCAGCAAGGCGGGATGGGATGTTCGTCATAATACGTTGACAAACGCCGCAGGGCAAACTATCATTAAAGTCAGTAAGAGCAACATCACTGGCCCCCGCAACGGCATCACGCAGAAAGCCAACGCCAAGGGCGGCATTGACCGCAACTACTATGGCCCAGATGGTCGGCAGTTTAAACAAATCAGCAACAACGGTCATGGTCACAAGGTCGAAGAGGCCCTCGGAGAACATGGTGAACACGCTCACGATTATGTCATAAACGAAAAGGGCATTCTTGTTCATGGAAAGGCCCGCGAGCTGACAGATACTGAACGAAAGGAGAACGGTGATATTTTATGACAGCAGATTCTTTGCAGAAAGAACTTTCTAAAGGCTGGGCAATGCTCGTTTTTCAGTATCGCGGAAAAGAAGGTCATGTAGATCCTTACGGCACTCAGGATGGAAACTTTTCTTATCTTCTGTGGTATGACGGCGACGAAAAGCTCGTTCACAGCATGGAGGACGTCATGCACACCCCCATTTTCGACGGCCATTCTCTTTCCGAGATCGCTGGTGACATCTCTGAAATCGACTGGTGCTGACAACAACCAAATACCGCGAGCGTCTTTGCCCATCCGGGCAGGGGCGCTTTTTTCATGCCGTTTTAGCTCATTCTGGAAGAGCGCCGGTCTCCAAAACCGGAAGCGGGAGGTTCGATGCCTCCAGACGGTGCCACGCAGCGGGCGGTGCGTACCCCGCCCAAGACCGAATACTGACAGCGAACAGTGTAAAAAACTGTGGTCACACAACCTGAAAGGAGTTTCCACCATGAAACGTGAAGATGTGAAGAACAAGATCCCCGGCATCACCGACGAGCAGCTGAACTGGCTCATGCAGGAGAACGGCGCGGACATCAACCGGGAGAAGTCTGCCGCCACCGCCCTGCAGACCCAGCTGACCGCCGCACAGGCCCAGCTCAAGACCGCACAGGATGGCCTTGCCGCCTTTGACGGCAAGAAGAAGCCGGAGGAATACGAGGCCGAGCTGGCCAAGCTGCAGGCCGACCTGAAGGCACAGGCCGATGGCTTTGCCTTTGACAACGCCCTCGACACCGCCATCCTCGGCAAGAAGGGCCGCAGCGTCAAGGCGGTGCGTGCCCTGCTGGATCTGGACGCTCTGAAGGGCTCCAAGGACCGCAGCGCCGACATTGACAAGGCTCTGGACGACGCTGCCAAAGCCAACCCCTGGGCCTTTGGTGAAGACGGTGCCGCCGGCGTGGCCGTGGTCTCTACCGGCGCTGAGCATGGCGCACCGCCCGCCAACGAGAGCGATGGTGTGGAAGCTGCCTTTAAATCCCTGAATCCCGAACTGAACCTGTAAACGAAAGGAGTTCAACATGGCACATGCAAATCAGGAGCGGTATTCCGCTCTGGTAGACGCAAAGCTGCGGGCCACTCTGGTCACCCGTGACGGTGCGATCTTCAACACCCGCTACGAGGGCAGCCCCAAGGCCGGCAAGGTCAAGATCCCGGTGCGTGACACTGAGGTGGCCGTCAAGGCGTACGACAAGGCAAACGGCGTGGACGCCGATGCCGGCACCACCACCTATCTGGATCTGGACATCGACAACGACGAGGCCGTCAATGAGATCATCGACGGCTTTGACGCTGCATCCGTGCCCGACGGCATCACCGCCGAGCGTCTGGACAGCGCCGCCTACTCCATGGCCCTGTCCATCGACAAGAAGTCCATCGAGGCGCTGCAGAGTGCAACCGGTGCTACCATCAGCGCCACCAAGACCGCCTGCACCGCTTCCACCGCCTACAAAGAGGCTCTGGCCGCCAAGCGCACCCTGAGCCGCAACGGCGTGCCCCAGACCGGCCGCTTTATGATCGTCAGCCCTGAGTATCTGGAGATCCTCATGCAGGATGACAAGTTCATCAAGCAGGGTGACCTGTCCCAGCAGCTGGTGCAGACCGGTGCGGTGGGTCAGATTGCCGGCTTTGCGGTGTACGAATCCAACAACATGGACTTCGAGAACACCACCCGTGTCAGCACCAAGAAAACTACCACCGAGTTCATCTGCGGCCACCCCAACTGGTGCCACCGTGTGATGGAGTGGCAGACCCCCGTGCACCTGCAGGATCTGGGCGGCTCCGGCAAGTACATTGGCGCGTCCGCTGTGCAGGGCCGCAAGGTGTACGGCATCAAGGTGTCCAAGCCCAAGACCCTGTACATCAAGCGCATCGAGGCATAAGGAGGGCCCCGCCCATGAACTACTGCACCTACCCGGAGTACCAGGCGGCGGGCGGCACGGTGAGTGAGCTGGCGTTCGGTGTGCTGTGCAGCCGGGCGTCCCGCCTCATCGACAGCGCTACCTTTGGCAAGGCGGAACCCCATGCCGCCGTGTGCGAGAGCTGCCGCCAGATGCTGGCGGATGCCTGCGCCCAGATCGTGGATCTGCTGGTTGCCCAGCTGGCTGTGGGTGCTGCACCGGGCGCACAGAGCGTCTCCAATGACGGCTATGCTGTGACCTTTGCGGCCAACACAAGCCTGTCCGCTGCCGTGCGTTTTGAAGCCTGGCATGTGCTGGAAGCCGCCCTCGGGTCTGACCCCCACGGCCTGCTGTACAGGGGGATCATGTGAGATGAACACGTCTGTTACCGTTGTGAACCTCATCCACGACCCCAAGGCCGACACTGATACGCCCAAGTGCTGGGTGTTCCCGGCCTGCAGCTGGCGGGAAAAGCTGGACACCTCCGGCACCGGCACCAGCAAGGACCCCGAGCGCACCATCCAAATCCGCATCCCGGCCAGCGTTTGCACCCTGGGCTACCTGCCCTATGTGCAGTGGGCGGCCCTGCCCGCTGCCGAAAAGGCAAAGCACTGGACGCTCAAGCGCGGCTGGAAGCTCGTGCAGGGTGCGGTGCAGAGCCTGACCGCTGAGGAATACGCCCGGCTGGAAAAAACGCACACCTGCTGCACGGTGGCGGCTGTCTCCGACAACCGGGAGCCGCTGCTGCCGCACTGGCATGTGGAAGGGAGATGACCCCATGGCCACCATCTGGGACAAGAGCCACGCGGGTCGCCTGACCGTCACAACGCCCATGGGCACCCTGTTCACGGTGCGGCACCAGAACGGCAAGTGCAAGGCACATATCCGCTGGAACAAGGACGTGGGGGCCAACCTGACCCGGGCCATGGTCACGGGCCGAGGCAAGCTCATGCAGCGCATCATCCGGGACACCCACCCGCTGGTGCCCTTTGACACCGGTATGCTGGACAACTCTGCCCAGCTGGCCACCGACTACGACACCGGCGAGATCATCTGGTCTACGCCCTATGCAAGACCTCAGTATTATCTGCACCCCCAGGGCGAGGGCCTGCACGGTGACACCGGCCTGCGCGGCAGCTACTGGGCCGAGCGCAGCAAGGACGCCAACAAAGTCTCATGGAACCAGTTCTGGAAAGCAGTGATGAAGGAGGAAACCAGATGACCCCTGCCATTCAGGCCATGCGCGACTGGCTGCGCACCTGCCCGCTGGTGGCCTCCGCACAGGAGGACGGCGTGGCGTTCCGGGTGGGCGGCCTGACCGGCGATGCCGAGGAATACACCATTTTGGACATGCCCGGTGCCCCGGAGCTCAAGCGCTATTTCAGCGGATCCCTCCGGCTGAAAAACTACGTCTTGGCCTCCCACACCATCTACACCCCGGACAACATCTCCCAGCAGGCGGCAGCGTCCGGCTTCTGGGATGATCTGACCGAGTGGGTGGCCAGCCAGAGCCGGGCCCGCAACTTCCCGCAGCTGGGCAGCGGGCGCACCGTCCGGGAGGTGTCTGTCACCTCCAGCGGCTACATCCTCGAGGCGGAGGGCGGTGCCTGCCGTGCGCAGATCCAGCTGCAGCTTATTTACTATCAACCGAAAGGAGCAACCACATGACCGTTAAAGAAGTGATGGCCGGCATCACCCCCAGTGCAGACTATGCCGGCCTGGAAATGGCGGACGACTTCGTGCTGGCATTCCAGACTGCTGACACCCAGAAGGATGTGAATGACTACATCGTCTGCCAGGAGTGCATCACCGAGCACTCCGCCGCCGTGAACCCCGGCACCCAGGACAAGCAGTATATCCGCAAGGGCAACGCCACCATCAAGACCAGTGCCCAGCGCACCTTCTCCATCTCCGGTGATCGCACCCATGGCGACCCCTGGCAGGATTGGGTCACCAGCCTGCCCGTGATGTTCGGCACCGGCAGCGCCGTGATCGTGCCGTATGCCTATTTCTCCATGCTCACCGGCAAGGGTGAGACCAGCAAGGCCTCCGTCATCGTCAACAATGACGCATCCAACGGCGCAGGCAACAACGCCGGCATCTCCGTCACCGTCTCCGGTGTGGAGAAGCCCACGGAGTACACCTACAGCGTCAGCCCGCAGTCCGCCAAGACGGAAAAGGCCGTCAAGGCGTAAGTTCTCAACATGTCCCCGTCCACCTCCCCGGACGGGGATTTTTTATGCCCTGAACAGTCAGAATGCCGGGGCAGCACCGGCGCAGGGCCCAACGAAAGGAGCTTTTTATGATTCTTCGCAACGTGAAATTCGATTTTAAGGTGACCAAAGGCAAGGACTACAAGCGGTACATCCAGGGCTACAAGGCAGCCATGGCGGCGCTGAACGTGCTGGACAAGGAAGATGACGAGTATCTCATCAAGTTCAACGAGATCCTGGATGACTTCTTTGCGGATCTGCTGGGCGAGGATTACGACCAGCGCCTGGGCATCGACGTGGATGACCTGGAAGATCTGATGCAGCTGCTTGCCGACTTCAATGCTGCTGCCAACCCGGAGGCACTGGAACGCATGGCCGCCCTGCAGCCCATCGACCGGGAAGCCATGAAGGACGCCAAGAGTTCCATCCCGGCACCCATCCCCATGCCCATGAACCGGGAGCAGCGCCGGGCAGCACGCCGGGCCAAGGCATGACCCGCCCGGACTGCTACCTGACCGACAGCCTGCCGCAGGGCTTTGAGACGGACTTCCGGGCGTGGGTCACCTACGACAACATGGCCGCCCGGGCCCACACACCCGAGCAGGAAGCCGCCCTGCAGGACTACGCCCAGCGGGTGCTCATACATGGCCCGCTCACAAAGGACAACCTCGACGCCTTTCTGGACTTTTACCGCTGCGGCGCCGAGGAATCCGAGCGGGAGAAGCGCAGCGCGGAGGCGTTCCGGGAAATGCCCCGGGGCTTTGATTTTGCGGTAGACGGCCCCCTGATCTGGGCGGCCTTTCTGCAGACCTACGGCATCGACCTGCGCACGGCGCAGCTGCACTGGTGGGACTTCATGGCCCTGTTCCGGAGCCTGCCGGACGAGTGCCGCATTTGCAAAATCATCAGCTATCGCACCGAAGATCTGACCGACATGCCCAAGGGAATGCGGGAGCAATACGAGAAGCTGCGCCGGGTGTACGCCCTGCCTGCGGAGGCCGGCGGCACGGCCCGGCGCTATGTGTCCATGGCAGACCGCAAGGCGTCCATCCTTGCCCGGCAGGTCGAATACCAGAAAGAGCACTCCGGGAGGTGATGCACCATCGCACGCGAACATGACGCGGAGGTTGTTGTCGGTGTCGTAGCCGACCCCAGCGGGGCCCAGGAGGGCCTTGACCAGGTAGAACAGGCAGCAGAACAGGCGGCCCAGAAAACCGCCTCTGCCGCCGCCAAGGCCGCCGACAGCGTGGTGTCCGAAACGGAAGAAGCGGCCCAAAAGGCCGCCGCTGCCGTCAAGAGAGCTGCCGGGAAGGGCGAGAAGGAAGCCGCCGACGCCGGGGCAAAGGTCCGAAAGACCAGCAAAGAGACCTCCGACAAAGTGGGAGCGGACGCCGATGCTGCCGGCCAGAAGACCCAGCGAACGGCGCAGGAGACGAAAGACAAGGTCATTGCCCAGTTTACCGCGGGGCAGGTGGCCATTGGCAACCTCATTTCCAGGTGTGTGGACAGAGTGGTGGAGGCGGGCAAGTCCCTGATCTCCACCGGTATGTCCTACAACGCAGAGATCGAGAAATACAGAACCGCCCTCACCAACCTGCTGGGCGACGCGGAAAAGGCCAACGCTGCTCTGGCTGCCATGCAGACAGACGCAGCCCGCACGCCCTTTGACACGGCTACGCTGGTCAAGTCCAACGAGTACCTGATCTCCGCCGGTGAGAACGCCGAGTACAGCCGCAAGACCATCCTTGCCCTGGGCGACGCGGTGGCAGCTACCGGCGGCGGGTCTGCCGAGCTGGAACGCATGGCCCAGAACCTGCAGCAGGTGGCAAACCAGGGCAAAGCCACCAGTGTGGACATCAAGCAGTTCGCCATGGCGGGCATCAACATCTATCAGGTGCTGGCCGACTACACGGGCAAGTCCGTGCAGGACGTGCAGAGCATGACCATCACCTACGATGTCCTGACCCAGGCGCTGCAGGCCGCTGCCGAAGAGGGCGGACGCTACTATGACAGCATGGCCACCAAGAGCCAGACGCTCAATGGCCGGTTGTCCACCCTGAAGGACAACGCCACCCAGCTGGCGGGCGTGGTCATGGAAGATCTGACCACTGCCTTTGGCGAGGCGGTAACCAAGTGCAACGATCTGGCCATTGCCTGCAAAGAGGGCTTGCAGACCAACGGCATCGACGGCATGCTGGATGCCGTGCGGCAGACCACCCCGGAACTGTCCATCCTCGTTGGCGTCGTGCAGGGCTGCATCGACAATGCAAACGTCCTGCTGCCGCTGCTGGGCAGCATCGGCGGGGCGTTTGTCACCTATAAGACCACAGCCACCGTGGCAGCCGGGGCACAGGCAGCTTTGAACGCTGTCATGAACGCCAACCCCATCGGCATCGTGGTCACCCTGCTGGGTGCTCTGGCCGGGGCCTTTGGCACGGCCTATGCGTCCAGCGAGACGTTCCGCACCGGCGTGAACTCTGCGTTCACAGCCGTGGCCAACACGGCACAGAATGCCCTGTCCACGGTCATCGGCTGGCTGGACAGATTGAGCTTCAAGCTCAACAAGGCCCTGAACAAGGACGGCTATTCTACCTTTGACACCTACGAGGGCTGGAAAGCATCCCAGTCCAAGAGCACTGTCACGGATGCCGACCGCCAGCGCCGCCAACAGCTGCACGACAGCCGGGTGCAGCAGGCGCAGACGGAGAAAGAGCTGGCCGACCTGACCGGCGGCGGGGTCATCGTCAGTGACATCCCGTCCTCCGCCGGTTCCAGCACCAAGAAATCCAGCAAAAAGGCTGTCACAGAAACCGTCCTGCGCTCCACCACCGACAACTACACCACCTATTCCCAGAACGCCCTTGGGCAGGTGGAGACCACGGTGGAATCGGTCAACGAGCACATCCGTGACAGCACCGGCAAGGAGTTTGACCGCCTGACCGAGAAGGTGACCGAATCCGGCAAGGAGATGGTCAACGGCGTCGAGCGGGAATACACCCTGGTGACCACCAAGGTGGACGGCGTGACCCAGAAGGTGACGAAGTCCTACGCCGACATGTCCAAGGTGCTGACCGACACGGCCAAGAAAACGGCCACCAGCTACAAGGACGGGGCCACCGTCACCACTGCCGAGGTGACCAAGATCTATGCCGACGGGTCCCGCCATGTGGAGCAGACCGTCACCGAGGCCGGGGAGCGCATCGGTGCCAGCGGCCGCGAGACCTACGAGAAGATCATCACCTATGTGGACGGCGTGCAGGACAAGGTGGAGGAATCCGCCCAGCAGATCGACACCTCCGTCACTGCCACCCAGAAGCGCATTGACGAGGCCCTGTCCGGGGCCAAGAGCGAGCTGAGCAGCGGCATCTTTGGCATCATCAAGGACGGCATTTCCGCCGTCAAGAACAAGGATTGGGCCGGCATTGCCGAGACGGTGACCAAGCTCATCTGGGGCCAGGTGAGCCAGAGCCAGCGGGACACTGTTTCCGCCTGGGCCAAGAAAGCATTGACTGCCATCAACGAGGCCTACGCCGGCGGCGGACTGCAGGGTGCTTTTGGGGCTGTGTCCGGCATCCTGGGCAGCGGCATCAAAAACGGTGCCGGAGTCACAATCCAGGGCATTGGTGAGATTGCCAGCGGGCTGTCCGGCTCCGGCGGCATTGGCAAGCTGGTGGGCGCCGCCGTGTCCGGCATTGGCACCATCGGCAAGGCCGTGGCGGGCCTTGTTGGCAAGGTGGGCGGCCTGATCGCAGCCCACCCGGAGGTTTTTGCCATCATTGCGCTGGTGGCCGGTATTGCCGGACTGGGGCTGTTCCTGTGGAAGAAGTATGGCCGCAAGGGCGGCTCTGCCGATAACGGCAGCGCCTCCGACGAGACGCTGGCCCTGCCGCACCCGGACAGCAGCGGCTACACCCAGAGTGACACGATCACCGCCGCAGAGCTCACCCGCCGCACGCAGGCCGCTTCCGCTGCAAACCAACAAAGCATTTCCCGCACCCAGAACGGCACCGGTTCCAGTGCAGCGCAGCAGCTCACAGCCAGCTACACCGGCAGCCTGACGGCGGTGTTCAACGTGGACGGCAGAGAAATGGCCCGCACTACCGCGTCCTACATGGACGAGGAACTGGGCTTCCGGAGGTGATGAACCATGGAAGATTTTTATATCAACGACCACGGGGCCAGCGAGTTCGGGGCCATGCTGCTGTCCAGCTGGTATGTCAGCGGCAGCACTCTCACCCAGAACTACCTCACCAGCTACACAGGCAGCCGGATCACCTTCTGTTCCACCCAGTACGGCCTGCGCTCCATCTCGCTGCCGGTGGACATCTACGGCGTAAGCCCTGCCGACGCAGCGGCCAAGCGCAGCGCCCTGACGGCGGCTTTTCTGGGCGGCACGGTGGAGCTGGCCCTGCCGGACGGCGGCACATACACGGCTATGCTGCTGGACAGCGGCAAGGCACAGGAGCAGGACACCGACGGCTGCATCCTCAGCTGCACCTACACGCTGGCAGGCTACCGGCACGGGGCGCTGGAAACGCTGGCGCTTCCGGCGGATGTCCAGACCTTTTTTGCGGCGGGCACCGCCCAGCAGATGGAGTGCCGCATCACAGAGACGGTAACGGAGGCCGGCAGCCACACCGTGCACTACCCCAACGGCGGCAGCTGCGTGCTCAAAGATCTGCAGGCCGGTGACACCGTGTGCGTGGACGGCATCACCCGGCAGGTGCTGTGCAACGGCCAGAACCTGTTTCAGGCCGTCACCGGCATTTCCGGCTGGCCCACCGTCCGGGCCGGAGAAAACAGCCTTGCCCACACCGGGCAGAGTTACGTCGAGTATTACCCCATTTTTGTGTAAAGGAGGCGTTGCCCGTGCTTGCCATCGTGGCCGCAGACGGTCACCACATCCCGCTGGATTGTGATGATTACTGCATCGTGCACAACTGGAACGGCTGGGAGGATGAGGTCAAATTCAGCCTGCCCCGTGGCCATCCCCAGATGCGCCTTCTCACTGAGCGGGTGCGGCTGGTAGAAAAGACCGAAGATCAGACCTATGCACTGTCTAGCATCAATGTGGGCCGGAACTACACCGACTACGAGGCCGTGCTGGACCTGGACAGCCTGTGCACCACCCTGCTGAAGAACTGGAACAACTATGTGTCCACTGGCATTTGGAGCAAAGGCCCCCAGACCATGGCCGACACGCTCCGGCGGGCCATTTCCGGCCTGTCGGACTGGAGCCTGACCGTCCCGGACAAAGCCACCGAGAAGCTGGCCATTGAAAAGTTCACCGGCAGCCCGCTGGAGTTGGTGCAGAAAGCGGTGGACGTGTGGAAGAACTACCCTGTGCGGTTCCTCGTGCCCGGCACGACTTCTGCCCGCCAGATGATCATTGTGGACCCCGGCGCCCGGACCCCGAACGGCACCTACTTCACCGACGAGCTGAACCTGACCGAACAGCCCTACTATAAAGGCAAGGCCGAGACCGGCGACAGCTACTATACCGCCCTTTTGCTGTACGGGAAGAGCGATATCAGTGTGGAGGCGCAGTGCCACGACTATGACAGCCGTGTCATCTGGCACAGCGAGACGGACAGCTCCATCTCGGACAAGTCCGCCCTGAAGATCAAGGCCGACGCCATGGTCAAGGCGGCAGCGTTCCCCAAGCGCTCCTACAGCTGCCAGATCGCCGACCTTGCCCGGCTGGCCCCGGATCAGTATGCGTATCTGTCCTTTGGCCTGTATGACAAGGTAGTGCTCATGGACCGTGACCGGCACACCAACACCACCGTGCAGGTGGCCCAGTACACCGTTTATCCCTACCATGTAGAGAAGAACGCCGTGCAGCTCAACAGCGTGGCGGGCACCATCTCTTCCGGCAGCAAATCTTATTCCGGTGACGTGATCGAGTACACTGACCCGGACACTTCGGAGGCATCGAATGCAGATCCTTAAAATTGACTTTCAGTCCCAAAGCGCGCCGCCCGTCGTCCCGGTGATGCAGTCGGACGCGCAGAGCCGGTTCATCGGCATGGCCCTCTACAACGGCGGCACCCCGTACAAGGCCCCGGAAGGTGCGGCGTACACCGTTCAGTACCGGGGCGAGGGGGCCAACAACTTCGGCTGGTATGACCAGATCCTCACCACCAGCGGCAAGCACGCCGCCGTGACTGTGGACGCCGACAACGCCCACATCATCACACTGGAGCTGGCCGAGCAGGCCTTGCGCCGCCCCGGCGACGTACACGTCAACCTGTGTGTGATGGGCCCCGATACCGGCTACGAGTTGCGCACCTTTGACATCATTGTCCGGGTGGGCGGGGCCGCTTACCCGGATGATGTGGCCGTTCAGAGCTATTTCTTCGTCACCGGCGTCTCTTCGTCCTCCTGGCTGTCTTATGTGTCTACCTGCCTGGAGGCACAGCAGGCGGCGGAAAAGGCGGTGACGCTTGCGGAAAATTCTGCAACTACTGCCAAGAAGGCGGCAGCATCTGCCTCTGCGGATGCAAAAACCGCACAGGATAACGCCAGCTCCGCCCAGAAAGCTGCAGACCAGATCACGTTCATCGCTAACGGCTGCAAGGGCTACTACAGCACCGCTCAGGACCTGCGTGACGCTTACCCCACAGCGGCCGCTGGTTCCTGGGCGATCGTTGCGGAAAACAGCACCATCTGGGTGTGGAACCCCGCTACCTCGGCCTGGAAAGACGCGTCCGTCAATGTGGACTTTTCCGACTACTACAAAAAGTCCGAGGCGGACAAAAAGTTCGGCACGCCCTACAGCCTGCCCGCAGCCACGGTCAGCACGCTGGGCGGCGTGAAGGTGGGCGACTACCTGGACATCGCTGCGGACGGCACCCTGAGCGCCAAAACGCTCAATGACAAGATCGCTGCCGCCGTGGCGGTAAAGTCGGAGCCCCGGCTGGTGTGGAACCACTACGAAGAAACCGGAAAAAGGTGGAAGACCTACGATATCAAAATGCCAGACGGCCTGGACTATGTGCACGTCAAGACGAAATATAACAGCAGTACCGGCGGGTACGGCGAGGAAGTAGACATTGCAAAAGGCGGCACCGCCAATCATAACTACGGAAATGGCACTGGAATTTTCGCATCCAACACGACTTTCCAGACAAACGGGACCCTGCACTTTGCAACAGAAACGTCGACCGGCGGCTACACCGTAGAGATCCGGCTCACCGGCTACCACTACCCCACCCTGGCGGACCTGCTGACGCAGGTGACCGCCGTGGAGAGCAGTGTCACCGATCTTCAGGTGGCCCTGTGCGAGCTGTACGAAGAAAAGGAGGAAAATTGATGGCGAAAATTTATGCAGCCCTGATCCGCAAGGGTATCAAGACGCTGGACGAGGTGCCCGCCCGTCTGCGCAGCACCGTGGAAGCCCTGCTGGCCGAAAACGGCATCTCCGCAGTATCCGAGAAGGACGAAGAAACAGAAGAACCTGACGAAACAGAAAGGACGTGACAAAATGGCAATCAAACAGTACAGCCTTGCCAAGGACGGTGCCAGGCAGCTGGCACCGGGCTTTAAGGTGCGCGAGTTCCGGTGTCGCGACGGCAGCGACGTCGTGATGATCGACGAAAGCCTTGTGATGCTTTTGCAGTGCATCCGGGAGCACTTTGGCAAGCCCATCACGATCACCAGCGGGTACCGCACGGCGGCCCACAACGCGGCCGTGGGTGGAGCCAAGAGCAGCCAGCACCTGCTGGGCCGGGCGGCTGACATCCAGGTGCAGGGCGTCAGCGTCGAGGACGTGGCCGCCTACGCCGAGAGTCTGATGCCCGCCTGGGGCGGCGTTGGCCGCTACCCCGTCAAGGCAGGCCGCACCAAAGGCTGGGTACATGTGGACACCCGGCCCAACAAAAGCAGATGGACGCAGTAAACGCAGTAAGAGGGAGTGAACTATATGGCCAGCTATCTGATCTCCGACGCACCCTACGCGGCGTGGCTCTCTGACGTACTTGCTACACTGGAGGAACACAAGGTCACCAAGATCGCAGTCGCCGCTCCCCTGCCCACCGGAGAGGTGTTCACCGGGTACTTCAGCATGAGTACGATGGATAAGGCCCTGGCGGCCACGAATATCCAAGCGGACGCTACCTTGGACGCCATCTGTGCCAACGGGCAGCGCATCCAGCAGGCGTGGGAGGACAACGCCGAGGACGAAAGGGGGTGATACCAGTGCAGCAAGTTTTTTCCTACATCTCTGCCCACTGGATGGAGGGAGCCATCTGGCTGCTGGGTCTTGGCTGGGGCTACCTCGTAAAGAAAGTAACCGAGTACAAGACCATCAAGGACGGTCTGCTGGCCATCATGCACGACTGCCTCTACCAGAGATGCACCCACTATATTCAGCAGGGCGGCATCGACACCTCCGGCCTGAAAAATCTGGAGTATCTCTACAAAAGCTATCACGCCCTGGGTGGCAATGGCACGGGCACCGAGCTGTACAACCGCGCCAAGGCCCTGCCCATCCGTGACTGATACACCTACACAAGCCCGGCAACGCCGGGAGAAAGGACAAACCATGAATAACCTGAACAAGATCTCCGCCGGTACCATCGCCCGCACCGCCTGCCTGCTGCTGGCCCTGACCAACCAGATTCTGTCCGCCTGCGGCAAGCCCGTGCTGCCCATCGAGAGCGCCACCGTGGAGCAGCTGGTGACCGCAGGCATCACCACCGTGGCCGCGCTGATTGCGTGGTGGAAGAACAACAGCTTCACCACCGCCGCGCTGGAGGCCGACAAGACCTATGACCGGCTGAAGAGCCAGATCGGCAAGTAAGCCAGCCGCACTACTTAGCCACTCCGGCGGCAGGCCGCAAGGCCGCATAGCATGACAACAGCCCCGTGGAACCGGAATCACCGGAACCACGGGGCTGTTTTTGTTTGCGTGTGCTGCCATGTGTCGGAAAGTGTTGCATTTTCCCGCATTGGTAGTTATAATGGTTTGGTAGTAAAATATGGTAGTAGTTTGGAAGTTCTTCTATTTTATCCGTTTTCTTTCGCACGGGGTCATTCTGTACAAATGGAAAATCCCCCGCAGTTTTCACGAAACTACGAGGGATTTTCTTGGCGGAGTAGGAGGGATTTGAACCCTCGCGCCGTTGTTTAGACGACCTACGCCCTTAGCAGGGGCGCCTCTTCGGCCTCTTGAGTACTACTCCAGAGCAAAGTGTGTTACACTTATTCAATAAAAAATGGCGGAGAGAGTGGGATTCGAACCCACGGTACGTTGCCGTACGGCAGTTTTCAAGACTGCTTCCTTAAACCACTCGGACATCTCTCCTTGTGGACACTCGCCTTACGCCGTGTCGAATGCCTATTTAATTTACCAGATTTGCCGCGTGCTGTCAAGCCTTTCTGCAAATTTTTTCAGGATGGTGGGAAAAGCCGCCGTCACCCACAACCTTTTTTTGCTCCGCTTGCAGAAAGCTCTTTACAGAAACACCTTTTTGTTGTATAATAAAGCCATCAAAAGAACCCCCCTCTGGATGTAAAGGAGAATTACCATGTCGTTTTCAGAGCTATTGAAGCAGTGCCGCAAAAAACAGGGCGTGAGCCAGGCAGAACTCGCCGCAAAGCTCGGCGTGACCCAGCAGGCCGTCGGCAAGTGGGAAAGCGGCAAATCCTCCCCCGACCCCTCCACGGTGGCCCGCATCGCGGAGCTGCTGAACACCACGGCAGACTATCTGCTGGGGCTGTACCGCCCGGTGAGCAACGTGTCCGCCCCGGAAGAGCGCTTCTTTGGCAGCTATTCCGAGAGCTTGATCCCGGTGATCGGCACCGTGAAGGCCGGTTACGGTGCTCTGGCCTTTGAGGAAGACTACGGGCAGGAGTATGCCCGCGTGAAGGATCCCTCCAACTATTTCTATCTGGTGGTGCGCGGTGACAGCATGGAGCCCCGCATCCAGGACGGTGACCTGGCCCTGGTGCACAAGCAGGACACGCTGGAAAACGGCGACCTGGGCGTGCTGATCTACGGCGACGAGGGCGAGGGCACCCTGAAGCGCTACATCCAGCGCGGCAACTGTGTGGTGCTGCAGCCCTTCAACCCCGCCTACAACGAACTGGTGATCAAGGGCGAGGACCTGAACCACCTGCACATCGCCGGCCGCGTGGTGGAGACCAAGGCCAAGTGGTAAATCTCCTATTTTAAAATGGCCTCCGTTTCACTCTGGCCATATTCAGCGGAAAATTTGTTTTTTATTTCGTGTTTGTCGTGGCCTGCGGGCCACTCCAAACACATTTTCACGAAAAGAGCGAGCAAACAGGTTTTCTGCATGCATCTGTTTTTTGAATCAAAAGCCATTTGCAGTTTTGCGTATGGCTTTTTCTTTTATACTCTTTTTTCCATTCGGGGGTGCATTTTTATGGAACAGACACTCATGGACAAGCTGACCATTCTGGCCGACAGCGCCAAATACGACGTAGCCTGCACCTCCAGCGGGGCTTCCCGCACGGCGCGGGCCGGAACCGTGGGCAGCTGCTATGCACCGGGGTGCTGCCACGCCTTTACCGCCGACGGCCGCTGTGTGAGCCTGCTCAAGGTGCTGATGACCAACTGCTGCTCCTTCGACTGCGGCTACTGCGTCAACCGCAAGTCCAACGATATCCCCCGCGCCACCTTTGCGCCCCGGGAGCTGGCCGAACTGACCATGGAGTTCTACCGCCGCAACTACATCGAGGGGCTGTTTTTGTCCAGCGCGGTGCTGGGCACCCCGGACTACACCACCGAGCGGATGCTGGCGGTCCTGCGGCTGCTGCGGGGCGAATACCGCTTTGGCGGCTACATCCACGCCAAGGCCATCCCCGGCACCAGCCCGGAGCTTGTGCAGCAGCTGGGTTACCTCGCCGACCGCCTGAGCGTGAACGTGGAATTGCCCAGCGAACGCAGCCTGAACCTGCTGGCCCCGGACAAGGGGCGGCACTCCATCTTCCGGCCCATGAAGCAGATCGCGGTGTCCGGTGCCGCCAGCCGGGAAGAGCTCACCCTGTACCGCCACGCGCCGAAGTTTGCTCCCGCCGGGCAGAGCACCCAGATGATCGTGGGGGCCTCGCCGGAAACGGACTACCACATTTTAAAGCTCACCGAGGGCATGTACCAGAAGTACAGCCTCAAGCGGGTGTTCTACTCGGCTTACATCCCGGTGGCCGAGGACACCCGCCTGCCCGCGCTGGACACCAAACCGCCCCTGCTGCGGGAACACCGGCTGTATCAGGCCGACTGGCTGCTGCGGTTCTACCAGTTCGAGGCAGACGAAATTTTAGATCAGGATAACCCCAACTTCAACCCCTATCTGGACCCCAAATGCAACTGGGCCGTGCAGCACTAC
>ERZ1673741.1907-NODE-1907-length-16088-cov-5.935882_pt1 | contig 16088 bp, 13 predicted proteins | sample MGYA00580209_ERZ1673741 | MGnify/ENA primary metagenome ERZ1673741 (study PRJEB41218, sample SAMN15661754) | gut metagenome | host: Homo sapiens | place: Canada: London | collected 2015-08-20/2019-03-30 | study: EMG produced TPA metagenomics assembly of... | reverse complement strand
TTCGTCATCCAGGCCCCGCAGCTTCGGTTGCGGGGCCTTTTTGTATGGAGGTGGGGCCGATGGGGCGTTTCTTGGTTACAATGAATCGGTCTGCGCTTTCGGCGCACGGTTTGGATTGTTCGGTTGGCGGTAATGCCAGCCGTCGAATATGTATCTGATGGCTCCATCGAGAGGATTTGTACCACCAATGCCAAAGAAAGATCTCGCCCTGAAGGTCATTCCGCTGGGTGGCCTTGACGGTATCGGCAAGAACATGACCGCCTTCGAGTACGGGGACGACATGGTCCTCGTCGACGCCGGCCTGATGTTTCCCGACGACAACATGCCCGGCATCGACCTGATCCTGCCGGACTACACCTACGTGCTCGAGAACGAGCACAAGCTCCGCGGCATCGTCATCACCCACGGCCACGAGGACCACACGGGCGCCCTGCCGTACCTGCTCATGGACCTGACCCGCAAGGTCCCCATCTACTCGAGCAAGCTCACCTTGGGCATGATCGAGGGCAAGCTCGCCGAGCACAAGATCAAGAGCCCGAAGTTCCGCGAGGTCCAGGACGACTCCAACGTCAACCTCGGCGCCATTAACCTCACCTTCTTCGCCATGACGCACTCGATCCCGGGCGCGCTGGGCGTCTTCATGCAGACCCCCGCGGGCACGGTGCTCCACACCGGCGACTTCAAGCTCGACAACACGCCGATCGACGGCCGCAGGCCCAACTACCAGGCCATCAATAAGTTCGGCGGCAACGGCATCGACCTTCTGTTATCCGACTCGACCAACGCGACCCGCCCGGGCTACACGCCCTCCGAGGCCGCGGTCGGCCCGAACCTGCGCCACATCATCAAGAACGCCCCGGGCCGCGTGTTCGTGGCGAGCTTCTCGTCCCACATCCACCGCCTGCAGCAGGTCTGCGACGCCGCGACCGCCGTCGGCCGCAAGGTCGTCGTCACCGGCCGCTCGATGGTCACGAACACCAAGGTCGCGCGCGAGCTCGGTTACCTCAAAATCGCCGAGGACGACATCATCGACGCCTTCGACATCGACAAGCTCGACAACGACAAGATCGTCGTGCTCTGCACCGGCTCCCAGGGCGAGCCCCTGAGCGCCCTCGCGCGCATGGCCAACGGCGAGCACAAGTCGCTCTCCATCAACGCGAGCGACACCGTGATCATCTCGGCCACGCCCGTCCCCGGCAACGAGAAGAGCGTCCAGGCCATCATCAACTCGCTCTCCAAGATCGGCTGCGACATCTACGACAAGAGCAAGACCCTCGTCCACGTCTCCGGCCACGGCTCGCAGGAGGAGCTCAAGCTCATGCTCTCCATGGCCAAGCCGCGCTACTTCATGCCCGTCCACGGCGAGGCCCAGCACCTGCGCGCCCACGCGCAGCTCGCCCTCGACCTCGGCATGAGCGAGAAGAACATCTTCATCCTCGACAACGGTGACTCGCTCGAGATGGTCAACCACAAGGTCCGCCGCGGCCGCGCCGTCGAGTCCGGCGTCGTCTACGTCGACGGCGGCACCGTGACCGAGGCCGACCCCGTCGTGCTCCGCGACCGCCAGAAGCTCGCCCAGGACGGCGTGGTCACCTGCACCATCGCCCTCACCGGAAAGAAGGGCACCGTCAAGGCCGTCGAGATCAACGCCCGCGGCGTCTCGTTCGCGTCCGACCCCGACGTCGTCGAGGAGGCCCAGAGGATCGTCCGCCAGCAGGTCGAGAAGCTGACGAACTCCGACGGCGTGAACATCGACGCCGTCCGCCGCAACGTCCGCAACCAGATCTCCAACCTCCTGTGGTCGCGCACCCACACGCGCCCGATGGTCATCCCGGTCGTGCTGGAGGTCTAGCGCATGCCCGCTAACCGCAGCAAAAACGCAGCAAAGAAGGGCTCGAAGGGGCGCGGCAAGGCTGCCGCGCCCCGCGAGCTCATGCTCACCGACGCGCAGCGCGACATCGCGGGCGTCGTGGTGGCGGTCATCGCCGTCGCCATGTTCGTCTCGGTGGTCTCGCCCTCTAGCGCTGTGGTGACGAGCGCCGTGGGCCATGCGCTCATGCTCTCGTTCGGCACCGGCGCGGTGCTCGTGCCCATCGCGCTTTTCCTCTTTGCCACGACCTTCTTCATGGGGGAGGACGGGCCGTTCTCCGGCCATGTGGCGGGGGGCCTCGCGCTCATCGTGTTCTCCGTTCTCGCCATGCTCTCGCTCAACCAGCCGGGCGTGGGCGACGCCCCCGAGCTCGCGCTCGAGGCCGAGCACGTCGTCGAGGCCGGCGGCTACGTTGGCGGGTTTGTTGCGTTCTGGCTCGTCAAGCTCGTGGGCGTCATCGTAGGCAACGTCGTGCTCGTGGGCGTCATCGCCGCGGGCGTCGTCGTGTGCGGGTTCTCGATCTCCGGCGCGGTGTCCCGCATCGGCGCGGGCGTCGAGGACCTTCGCGAGGACGTCGCCGCCAGGCGCGAGGAGCGCCTGGCCGAACGCGCGGAGACCCGCTCGCTCACGAGGACCCAGGCGCCCGAGCGCGCACCGAAGGCCGCCCCCGCGGCGCGCCAGCAGTCCCTCTTCGACGAGACGGGGGAGGGCGACGCGCGCTTCCTCGGCGACCGAAAGACGAGCGTTCTCAAGCGCGGCCGCGGACAGCAGGCGTCCCAGGGTGCCCAGGCGGCCGAAGCCGAGCCCGCGCCCACCAAGTCCTCAAAGAGCTCTGCGTCGACCTCGATGGCCGACGACTTCATGGCCATGGACGACCTCACGGACGTCGAGGACGCCGCCACGGCGCTCCTCTCGCCAAAGAAGAACCGCCTCTCCAAGCTGAAGGCGGAGGCCGCCTCGCGCAAGCAGAAGGCCCAGAAGCACTCCACCTCCGATGACGCGGCCCCCGAGCCCGCCACGGTCAAGCTCGACAAACAGGCACAGGTGCCCGACTTCCTCGCGAACGCCGCAAAGCCTGCGGCAGAGGCGGCCAAGGTCCCCGCGCCCCCGACCGAGATCAAGCGCCCCGGCGATGGCGACGAGTCCTATGAGCTGCCGCCCCTCACCATCCTCAAGGAGAACACGGGCTTCTCGGGCAGCTATGCGAACGACTCCGAGCTCTCCGGCACCGCCCAGAAGCTCCAGGGCACCCTGGAGGAGTTCGGCCTCACCTCGCGCGTCGAGGGCTGGATCGCCGGCCCTTCCGTCACCACCTTCAAGATCTCGATGGGCGAGGGCGAGCGCGTGAACAAGATCGTCAACCTCGAGGACGACATCGCGCTCTCGCTCGCGGCCAAGTCGGTGCGAATCTTCGCGCCGATCCCCGGCACCTCGCTCGTCGGCATCGAGATCCCGAACGAGAAGCCCCAGCCGGTCTACCTTTCTGACGTGCTGCCCTACGCCAAGGGCGGCCCGCTGGAGTGCGCCTTCGGCCGCGACTCCGAGGGCCGGCCTATCGTGGTCGACCTCTCGGGCCTGCCGCACCTGCTCGTCGCCGGCACCACCGGCTCGGGCAAGTCCGTGCTCCTCAACGCCATCGTCATGAGCATGCTCATGCGCGCCACGCCCGAGCAGGTCCGCCTGATCATGGTCGACCCCAAGCGCGTCGAGTTCACCGGCTACGCGGGCCTGCCGCACCTCTACGTCCCCGTGGTCACCGAGCCCCGCCAGGCGGCGAGCGCCCTTCAGTGGGGCGTGACCGAGATGGAGCGTCGCCTCAAGGTCTTCGAGCACTACAAGGTGCGCGACATCAAGACCTTCAACGGCAACGTCGACGGCGATAAATATGCCGACATGGAGAACCCTCCGAAGCACATGCCGTACTTCGTCATCGTCATCGACGAGCTCGCCGACCTCATGATGGTAGCCGGCAAGGACGTCGAGAGCTCCATCGTGCGCATCGCCCAGCTCGGCCGCGCCGCGGGCATCCACCTGATCGTCGCGACCCAGCGCCCCTCGGCCGACGTCGTCACGGGCCTCATCCGCGCCAACATCGACAATCGCGTCGCGCTCTCGGTCGACAACTCGCTCAACTCGCGCATCATCCTCGACCAGAAGGGCGCTGAGCAGCTCCTCGGCAAGGGCGACATGCTCGTCAAGCTCCGAGGAAAGAAGCCCATCCGCGCCCAGGGCTGCTGGGTCTCGGACTCCGAGATCGAGCAGACCGTCAAGTACATCAAGGAGCAGGTCACGGCCGACTACCACGAGGACATCCTCACCGCGGTCGTGCCCAACGCGCCCGGCTCGCCCGCCGGCCCCGACGCCCCGAAGGACGACGACCCGCTGATCTGGGAGGCCGCGCGCATTGTCGTGGATTCTCAGCTCGGTTCGACCTCGAGCCTCCAGCGCGCGCTCTCGGTTGGGTATGCTAGGGCAGGCAGGATCATGGACATGCTCGAGGCCAAGGGAGTCGTCGGCCCCGCGAACGGCTCGAAGCCTCGCGAGGTGCTCCTGGACAAAGAAGGCCTTGAGGACCTGAAGATGGCAGACACGGTGTACAAGGAGGTTTAGCAGACGATGATCCGTCGTCCTCGCTTCAGCGAGATGCTCGGCTCAAGGAGGCGCCAGCTGGGCCTCAGCATCCAGCAGGCGTCAAGTATCCTCCGCCTTCGGGAGGATGTCCTCGTCGCTTTCGAGGAGGGCGACTTCGAGCGCATGCCCCAGAGCGGCTACGCCCAGGGCATGCTCTCGTCGTACGCGCGCTACCTCGGTCTCAACCCCAGGCAGATCACCGACCTTTTCCAGGAAGAGCTCTACGAGTACGTCAACGGCTCTACTTCCCATGAGCTCAGGCGCCACACGCGCGACGTGCAGGCGGGCCGCGGCGTCCGCGGCTACGACGTCGTTAACGAGGCGGGCTCCAGGCCTAAGGCCTACGTCGAGTACCACGCGCTGCTGCCGGCCTCCGGCGGCCCCGCGGGCGACCTCGGCGCGTTCGCCACGACGACCTCGGCCACCCCGCGCCGCTCCATGCCGCTGGCAGGCTCCGGCCCCTCGGCCGCTGAGGCGTACAACTCCCAGAGCTTTGAGCAGGACACTGCCGGCGCCAGGCGCCGCAGGCCCTACAACGGAAACACCGCCAGGTACCCGGGCGAAGCCTCGGGGAGCAACCGCGCTGAGCGCCAGCGCAGGCGCAACTCCCAGCGCAGGCGCTACGAGCAGCAGTCCGACCCCTCCCGTAGGCTTCTCTCGAGCGACATGCGGGGCCCCGGCATCAACGACTCCGGCTACTCGGGGGAGCGCTACCTGCGCGACGAGGTGAGCACGAGGGCGGTCCGCCCCCGCGAGTACACCGACGACATGCGCTACGACGAGGGCGCGCGCCCCTACGAGCGCGCCTCCACCATCCGCGGCCGCAGGTCCTCGATGAACATCGCGGATACCGGCAGGCCCAACGTCCGCCGCCGCACCGGCTCCGACTATGCCCCGGCCCAGCGCGGCGGCGCGGGTGGCGGCCGCCAGGGCGGCAGGGGAGGGCGCTCGCCTCGCCCCTCCTCTGTCTCGCAGAACAAGATATTCATCGGGATCTTGATCCTCGCCGTCGTCCTCACGGCGATCATCGTGTTCTCCGTGAGCTCGTGCGTCGGCGGAAAGAACACCACGACCCCCGGCGCCATGACATCCGATTCCGGCAGCTCGGCCGCCACCGGCCAGTCGCAGGGCACCTCTTCTGCGCAGACGACGGCCCAGCAGACCTCGGCCAGCAAGGACTCGCAGTCCGCGAAGACCGGCGACGATGCCTCGGGCGCCGATGCCTCGAAGACCAAGGACGGCGAGACCTACGTCCCCACCGTCGTGAAGGTCTCGGTCTCCGCCGGGTCCTACACCTGGCTCGAGGTCACGAGCGACGGTAAGAGCGACGTCGCCGACTCCGTCACAGGCCCCTGGGAGAAGGAGTACACGGTGACCGACACCATCACCGTGCAGGCCGGCAACCCCTCGGCCGTCACGGTGACCAAGAACGGCGCATCGGTGCCCTTCAACTCGAAGGCCTCCGGTCTCGGGTCCCTCTCCATCAAGGGGACGAAGCCCCCGGAGAAGACCTCCGATTCCGAGGCCTCGAAGACGGAAGCTTCCGGCACCGATTCCACCGACGAGTCCGGCTCGGACTCCGGATCGGGCAGCTCCAAGTCCGGTGCCAAGAGCTCATCCGGCAGCTCGTCCGCCTCCTCGAAGGGCACCTCCGCCCAGAGCTCGGACGGCGAGGAAGCGGCCGTCGAATAGCCCCGATCGCGGCGCCGGAAGCTTAACCGGCGCCGCGATGGTTTCTTTGTAACCCGCACCCAAGCAAAGGAGATGGACCCACATGGCCAAGGAATGCAGCTTCGATGTCGTCTCGACCGTCGACATGCAGGAGGTCGACAACGCCTACCAGCAGGCGGCGCGCGAGCTATCACAGCGATACGACCTCAAGGGCACGGGCGCCGCGCTCGATCTCTCGAAGAAGGATGGCGTCTTCAAGCTCGAGGCCCCTTCCGAGTTCGTCGCCTCCCAGGTCCGCGACGTCCTCGGCGGCAAGCTGACCAAGCGCGGGATCGATCTTTCCGCCGTTCGCTGGGACAAGGTCGAGGCCGCGTCCGGCATGAGCGTCCGCCAGTCCGGGCGCATCATCCAGGGCATCGACCAGGACACCGCAAAGAAGATCGCGAAGGACATCCGCGACCTCAAGCTCAAGTGCAAGCCGACCGTCGAGGGCGATAAGCTCCGCATCTCGTCCGCGTCGCGCGACGTCCTGCAGCAGGTCATCGCCGCGCTCAAGCAGAACGACTACGGCCAGCCCCTCCAGTTCGTCAACTATCGTTAGGATTCACCCCATGCCTATGGATTCGCCCCTCGGCAAGATCCTCTTCATCACCCTCGGCTGCGCGAAGAACGAGGTCGACACCGACCGCATGCGCGCGCTTCTGCTCGCCGCCGGCTTTGCGGAGGCCGACGGCGTCGATGACGCCGACGCGGCCATCGTGAACACCTGCTCCTTCCTCGCCTCCGCGACCGAGGAGTCCGTCGAGGCTACCCTCGAGCTCGCCGAGGGCCGCGCGGAGGGCGTCAGGTCCTGCCCCATCATCATGTGCGGCTGCGTCCCCTCGCGCTACGGCGACGACCTCCCCGAGCAACTGCCCGAGGTCGCGGCCTTTGTCAAGGCCGACGACGAGGACGGCATCGTCGGGGTCGTCGCGGATGTCCTCGGCATCTCCGTCGCGGCGCCCGTCCTCGACGCCGGAGCGATGCTCCGCACCGTCCAGGGCGCCTCCGCTTTCGTGAAGATCTCCGAGGGCTGCGACCGCTTCTGCGCGTTCTGCGCGATCCCTTACATCCGCGGCCGCTACCACAGCCGCCCGGCCGACGAGATCGTCGCAGAGGTCTCGGCCCTTATGGAGCAGGGCGTCCGCGAGGTCATTCTCATCGGCCAGGACACCGGCATCTGGGGCTCCGACTTCGAGGGCGACCAGACCCTCGCCAAGCTGCTCGTTCGCGTGGCCGAGGCCGTCAGGCCCTACTCCGGCTGGGTGAGGGTGCTCTACCTCCAGCCCGAGGGCATGACCGACGAGCTCATCGCCGCTATCCGCGACACCCCTGAGGTACTTCCCTACATCGATATCCCCATCCAGCACTGCTCCGAGCGCGTGCTCAAGGCCATGGGCCGCTCCGGCGACCCCGAGCAGCTCCACGCGCTCTTCGCGAGGCTGCGCGACGAGATCCCCGGCATGGTCCTGCGCACCACGGGCATGGCGGGCTTCCCCGGCGAGACCGACGAGGAAGCCGACGAGCTCTACGACTTCATCGAGGCGGAGGAGTTCGACTACACCTCGGTCTTCGCCTACTCGCAGGAGGAGGGCACCCGCGCCGCGGCGATGCCCGACCAGGTGGACGAGGACGTCAAGCTCGAGCGCACCCAGCGGCTCATCGACCTCGTGGAGGAGCTGGGCTTCTCTGCAACGGCCAAGCATGTCGGCGAGCGCGTCAAGGTGATCATCGACGGCGTCGAGGAGACCGAGGACGGGGTCGAGCTCATCGGCCACACCTGGTTCCAGGCCCCCGACTGCGACGGCGCTGTCCACATCCAGAGCGGCGAGGCGGCGGTCGGCGACATCGTGACCGTGGACCTCGTCGACTCCTTCTGCTACGAGATGGTCGGCACGATCGTCGAGGAGGCGTAAGGACCCATGGGCTCAAAGAAGGCAGGGAAGGCCACCGGTGGCCTTTGGACTCCGGCCAACATCGTGACCACCGTCCGCGTCGTCCTCGTGCCGCTGTGGCTTCTCGTGGCCGAGCTCCTGTGCCCGGCCGGGCTCAACGGGGCCACGATCGACGCCGGCATGCTCGCGGCGTTCGTGTTCTTTGTGATCCTCTCGCTCACGGACAAGCTCGACGGCTACCTCGCGCGCAGCAGGGGAGAAGTGACCACCTTCGGCAAGTTCCTCGACCCTATCGCAGACAAGCTCGTGGTCATCGTCGCCCTGTGCTTCCTGCTCGAGCACGGGATGGCGAGCTCGTGGGTGCTCCTGGTCATCGTCGCCCGCGAGTTCCTCGTGAGCGGCCTTCGCATGGTCATCGCCTCCAAGGGCGTCGTCGTCGCGGCAAGCAACCTCGGCAAGTGGAAGACCGCCACGACGATGGTATCGATCTCGGGGCTGCTGCTTTGCATGGCGCTGCCCGCGGGGCAGGCCCTCGACGTCCTTAACCTCATCTCGCAGTTGCTCCTGTTCGCCGCGGTCGTGCTCACCGCATGTTCCGGCGTCGATTACTTCCTCAAGGGCTGGAAATACCTCGTGGAGGCCGACTGACATGGCATGCGACCGCGCGATCCTGGAACAGGACGATGAGCTCTACGAGGCTGCGGCGAGGCTGGTCTTAAGGGCGACTGAGCTGGGGCTCACCGTCGGTACCGCGGAGTCCTGCACGGGAGGCCTAGTGAGCGGTTGCCTCACGGCGGTGCCGGGCTCCTCGGCGGTCGTGCGCGGCGGCGTCGTGAGCTACGCCATCCCCGTGAAGCACGAGGTCCTCGGGGTTCCCTACGAGGGAATCCTCGGGGTGCCGCAGATCGGCGCGGTGTCCTCCGAGTGCGCCAAGGCAATGGCCGAGGGCGCACGGAGGGTGCTCAGCTGCGACGTCGCGGTCTCGACCACGGGCATCGCGGGCCCCGGCGGTGCCGAGCCCGGAAAGCCCGTCGGAACCGTGTGGATGGCCGTAGCGACGGCTGATGGCACGAAGTCGTGGCTCCACTGCTTCGAGGGCGACCGAGCCGACGTGCGGCGCCTCGCCTGCAGGGCCGCCATCGGGCATCTTCTTGAATCTCTTGTGTAAATCGGCGGGGAAGCGAAGTCTGACCTTAGCTTCCCTGAGCAGATAATCGCCCCTGATGGCCCTGTTGGCAGGGGCGGATTCGTGCCGCGAGTCTTTTAAGGAAGGTTCCCGGCAGATACGCGGCAGTCATTGGACAGATTGCCGCAAGGCGCCTTTGGTAGATTTCCCTCATGTTCGTTGACCAAGAACGGCTGTTCGATTAGTATTGGCTTCGTCGAATCAAAGAGGGAGTTCACATGGCAAAGGCTAAGAGCGCCATCGTTAAGGAAATCAAGCCCCGGACCACCGGCGAGGAGCGCGACAAGGCGATCGCCGACACCACGGCGGAGATCATAAAGAAGTTCGGCAAGGGCTCGATCATGAAGTACGGCGACGACGGCCCGAACTACGAGGTCGAGGCCATTCCCACCGGCTCCATCGCGCTCGACAACGCCCTCGGCATCGGCGGCATCCCCCGCGGCCGCATCGTCGAGATCTACGGCCCCGAGTCCTCCGGCAAGACCACCCTCTCGCTCGAGATCCTCGCAGAGGCCCAGGCGCTCGGCGGCGTCGTCGCGTTCATCGACGCCGAACACGCCCTCGACCCCGGCTACGCCGCCCGCATCGGCGTGGACATCGACGAGGTGCTCATCTCGCAGCCCGACACCGGCGAGCAGGCGCTCGAGATCTGCGACATGCTCGTGCGCTCAGGCGCCATCGACGTCGTCGTAATTGACTCCGTCGCGGCCCTCACCCCCCGCGCCGAGATCGAGGGAGAGATCGGCGACTCCACGGTCGGCCTCCAGGCCCGCCTCATGAGCCAGGCCCTCCGCAAACTCGCGGGCTCTCTCTCCAAGTCCAACACCACCTGTATCTTCATCAACCAGCTCCGCGAGAAGATCGGCGTCATGTTCGGCAACCCCGAGACCACTCCTGGCGGCCGCGCCCTCAAGTTCTTCTCGTCCGTGCGCCTTGACATCCGCAGGATCGACACCCATAAGGACTCGCACGGCAACGCGATCGGCAACCGCGTGCGCGTCAAGGTCGTGAAGAACAAGGTGGCGCCGCCCTTCAAGCAGTGCGAGTTCGACATCATGTACGGGGAGGGCATCTCCAAGGAGGGCTCGATCCTCGACATGGGCGTCGACTACAAGATCATCGATAAATCCGGTTCCTGGTTCTCCTACGGCGACGAGCGCCTCGGCCAGGGCCGGGAGGCCGCAAAGCACTTCCTCGCCGAGAACCCCGACCTGCGCGACGAGCTCGAGCACAAGATCCGCGTCGCCTGTGGCCTTGAGCTCGGCGACGAGCGCGTCGGCGAGCCCGTGCCGGGCGTCGATCTCGACCTCGACGGCTCCACTCACCTCACGAGCGGCGAGTAATGCCCGCATTCGAGCCCGAGGGCTGCGTCAGCTGGGACGTCGTCCTGCCCGACCGCGACGCCCCGCGCTACGGCTGGCGCCCGCTCAAGGCGAAGGTCATGCTGGAGACCTGTGACGGCGAGGAGACCTGGTCTGTTCCTATGGCCGTGGGACGCAAGCTCGCCTCCCTCAGGAAGTCCCGGGGAGGCGAGCTCGGCTCTCGCGCAGAGCTCGCCTACGAGGTGCGCAAGGCCTCTAAGGCGGCGGGCAGGCGCCGGCTGGAGTCTCTCCTCAACAAACGAGACTATTCCTCCGCCGAGCTTAAAGAAAAGCTCGCCTCCGGCGGCTACTCGATCGAGACCACCGATGCGCTCATCGCCGCCGCCGTCTCCGGCGGGGCCGTGAACGACGCGCGCTTCGCCGACGTCTTCATCCGCTCGAAGATCTACGCCGGGTGGGGGAGGCAGAAGATCGAGCGTGAGCTCTCGCGCAAGGGCGTCGAGGCGGAGTCAATCCCCGGTTGGCCCGAGGAGTACTTCGAGGAGGGCTCCGAGCTCGAGCGCGCCCGCGAGCTCGCCTCCAGGCGCCGCCCGACCGGGAAGAACGACTTCCAGAAGACCGTGAGGTACCTCTGCAACAAGGGCTTCTCGATGAATATCGCAATCGATGCCGCGAAGTCCGCGCTCGACCAGTCGTAGCCGTCGCGCTACCTTTCGCCTTACGTTTGTTTGACAATTATGGTCGGCTGGTCATAGGATAGGAGAGCCGTTAAAGGGCATTCTTCTGCCGGCGTGGCCGGCTGACCATATTCTGTATCTACGGTTTGCTTCTACAGGGACATAGCGCAGACGAGGGACGACGATTGCACCTCTGATGGCGGAGCTTCGGGATTCGTGCCCGGGCTTCTTTATTTCGTTGAATAGATTTTTGCTATCTGAGGAGCATGTATGGAAATCGTCATTGGCATTATTTGCCTTGTGGTGGGCGCCGCGGTCGCGTATGCGGTCCTTGCCGGTCAGTCCAATTCCAAGGTCAAGACCGCCCAGGCCCAGGTCGAGAACGCCCAGGCCGAGGCCGACCGCATCCGCACCGAGGCCTCCCGTCAGGCCGAGAACGCAAAGAAGGAGGCCGTCCTCGAGGCTAAGGAGCAGGTCCTGGCCATCAAGCAGGCCTCCGAGGCGGAGGAGAAGAAGCGCAAGGGCGAGCTCCAGAACATGGAGAGCCGCATCATGCAGCGCGAGGAGTCCCTCGATCGCCGCAACGACGTCCTCGACCGTCGCGACCACCAGCTCTCCAGCCTCCAGGGCCAGCTCGACAAGCGCAAGGTCGACCTCGACGCCCTCGAGGCCAAGCGCATCTCCGAGCTCGAGCGCATCGCCGGCCTCTCCAGCGACGAGGCCCACACCGAGCTCCTCGACCGCGTACGCGCCGAGTCCGTCCGCGAGGAGGCCCAGATCCTGCGCGAGAGCGAGCAGAACGTCCGCGCCCAGGCCGACAAGACCGCCCGCGAGATCATCTCGACCGCCATTCAGCGCTGCGCCGCCGACCAGGCCGGCGAGATCACGGTGACCTCCGTCCACATCCCCTCCGACGACCTCAAGGGCCGCATCATCGGCCGCGAGGGGCGCAACATCCGCACGTTCGAGCAGGTCTCGGGCGTCTCGCTCGTCATCGACGACACCCCCGAGACCGTGACGCTGTCGAGCTTCGACCCCGTTCGCCGCGAGACCGCCCGCGTCGCGCTCGAGAACCTCATCGCCGACGGCCGCATCCACCCCGCCCGCATCGAGGAGCTCTACAAGAAGGCCGAGGCCCTCGTCAACGAGCGCGTCCGCGAGGCCGGCGAGCAGGCCGCCTTCGACGCCGGCATCCACGACCTGCACCCCGAGCTCGTGAAGACCCTGGGCGCGCTGCGCTACCGCACCTCCTTCGGCCAGAACGTCCTCACGCACTCCATCCAGGTCTCCGCGCTCTGCGGCATCATGGCCTCCGAGCTCGGCCTCGACGAGGCCCCGGCCAAGCGCGCCGGCCTTCTGCACGACCTCGGCAAGGCGATCGACCACGAGGTCGAGGGCCCGCACGCAGTCATCGGCGCCGACCTCGCCCGTCGCTACGGCGAGCGCCCGGAGATCGTCCACGCCATCGAGGCGCACCACGCCGACGTCGACCCCGACACCGTGCTCGACGTCCTCGTGCAGGCCGCCGACGCCATCTCCGCAGCCCGCCCCGGCGCCCGCCGCGAGTCGGCCGAGAACTACATCAAGCGCCTCGAGAAGCTCGAGGAGATCTCCAACGCCCACGAGGGCGTCGAGCGCACCTACGCCATGCAGGCGGGCCGCGAGCTCCACGTCATGGTCGAGCCCGAGAAGATCTCCGACGCCCAGGCGACCGTCCTCGCGCACGACATTGCCAAGCAGATCGAGGACGAGATGGAGTATCCCGGCCAGGTCCGCGTCGTCGTTATCCGCGAGTCCCGCGCCATCGGCGTCGCCAAGTAACCAAGCATGACCGGAAGCGACAACGGCCTCGTAGGCTTCGTTGCCTCCATGGGAGGCGAGCGTAATCTTCGTGTCGAGGAGAACCTCGGCGAGGGTTACGTTCGCCTTCGCGTCGCCGAGGCCGAGAGGCGCCAGGCCAAGCACGACATCCGCTGCGTCGAGGATATCGTCATCGAGATGCTCCGCAACTCGCGCGACGCAGGGGCCAAGCACATCTACGTCGCGACCGCCCGAGAGGGCGATGTCCGAACCCTCGTCATCCTCGATGACGGCTCCGGAATCCCCGAGGATATGCAGTCGCGCGTTTTCGAGGCGCGCGTGACCTCCAAGCTCGAGAGCGTTCACATGGACCGCTGGGGCGTCCACGGCAGAGGCATGGCTCTTTATTCCGTGAAGGAGAACGCGAGCTCCGCCGAGGTGGTTTCCAGCGGCGTCGGCAAGGGCTCCTCCATCCGCGTGGTCACGGACGCAACGGTCCTCGCCGAGCGCGCCGACCAGTCCACGTGGCCCATCACCTCCGTCGACGAGAACGGCCTGCTCATCTGCGAGCGCGGCCCCCACAACATCATCAGGACCTGTTGCGAGTTCGCCATCGAGGAGAGGTCTTCTTGCGAGGTCTACATCGGCTCCCCGGCCGAGATCGCGGCGACGGCCCGTGCTAAGGCCGCAAAGACGGTTGAGGCCTCCGACCTCATGTTCCTTGACGACATCTCCGAGCTCCCCGTACTCGAGCGCCTGAGGGTCGCGGCCGACGCTGGCGAGCTTCAGCGCGTGAGCGCTTCCCTCGGGCTCGACATGAGCGAGCGCACCGCGCACCGCATCGTCGCCGGCCAGGTCAAGCCGCAGCGCAGCGTCGTCGCGAGGCTCACGCACCGGGCCGGCCCGAAGGTCCCCCATGAGGTCGACCTCACCCGCGACCACCGCGGCCTCAAGATCTCCAAGGAGGACTGTGCGGATTTCTCGAGGGCGATGGAGCGCGGGTTCTCCGAGCTCGCCCAGAAGTACTATCTCTCGCTCAACGAGGCTCCGAAGGTGCGCGTCGGTAAGGGGAAGATCACGGTCACGTTCGAGCTCGAGCAGGGCGATTAGGGCTTTCTTTGGCTTTTGCTTCCCAAACACCCGTTTTATAAGTAGAATATCCGCAGATAAACGCAGCTTGTACGCTATATTTCGATCTAAACGCACCAGGAGCGCACCAAATGGACTACCTGAAGGTCTCCAGCAAGTCATCCCCCGCATCTGTCGCGGGCGCCATAGCCGGCCTCGTCAAGGACGGCGAGCCCGTGAACATCCAGTGCGTGGGCGCGGGAGCGGTCAACCAGGCCATCAAGGCCGTCGCCATCGCGCGAGGCTTCCTCATCCCCACGGGGCTGGACATCTCCTGCGCCCCCACTTTCTCGGACATCTCCATCGGAGGAGAGAGCCGCACCGCCATTCGCCTCGCCGTTTACGTTCACCGTATCCAGGCCCCCGGCATGGCAGGCGGAGCCGAGCCCATGAACGTCGCTTCCTAGGATTGGTTGCATGAATTCTCTGGTAGGAAAAACCTATTACGTAAAAACCTTCGGATGCCAGATGAACCTCCACGACGCCGAGCGCGTCGAGGGGCTCCTGGAGCAGAACGGCTGCATCTGGGTCGAGGACCCGGAGCAGGCCGACATCGTCGTCTTCATGACGTGCTGCGTGCGCGAGAACGCCGACCAGCGCCTCTATGGTCAGGCGTCCGCCATGGTGAGCGCGCCGAAGCCTCCCTGCGGAAAACGCGTGGTCGCCATCGGCGGCTGCATCGCGCAGCGCGACGGCGAGAAGATCCGCGCCCATATCCCCGCCGCCGACGTCGTCTTCGGCACGAGCGCGCTCGCCAGCCTGCCGGCGCTTCTGGAGGAGGCCTTCTCCGACGACGGAAAGAAGGTCGAGGTTGACACCGAGGAGGAGGGTCGCGGGTTCTCCTGCGACCTCCCGAGCCGCCGTGCCCAGAAATTCCACGCCTGGGTGCCGATCATGACCGGCTGCAACAACTTCTGCACCTACTGCATCGTCCCGTATGTTCGCGGCCGCGAGAAGAGCCGCACCATGGAGGCGGTCGTCGGCGAGTGCGAGAAGCTCGTGGCGGACGGCGTGCGCGAGATCACGCTCCTCGGCCAGAACGTCAACTCCTACGGCCGCAACATCTACGGCGAGCCGAGGTTCGCGCAGCTGCTGCGCGAGGTGGGCAAGACCGGCATCGAACGGGTCCGCTTCACCTCCTCGAACCCGCACGACCTCACCGACGAGACCATCGCCGCGATGGCCGAGAACCCCTGCGTGATGCCGCACCTGCACCTCGCGGTCCAGAGCGGCTCCTCTCGCGTCCTCAAGGCGATGAACCGCAAGTACACGCGCGAGCAGTACCTCGACCTCGTCGGGCGCCTGCGCGCCGCTATGCCCGGGCTCGCTCTCTCGACCGACATCATCGTAGGCTTCCCCGGCGAGACCGAGGAGGACTTCGAGCAGACCCTCTCGCTGGTCCGCGAGGCCGCCTTCTCGAGCGCCTACACCTTCATCTACTCCCCGCGCCCCGGCACCCCCGCCGCGAAGATCCCGGACGACACGCCGCACGACGTCATCCAGCACCGCTTCGAAAGGCTCGCCGACCTCGTGGCCGAGCAGGCCCATGAGGCGAACCAGGAGGAGCTCGGCCGCGATGTCTCGGTGCTCGTCGAGGGCACGTCCAAGCGCGACGAGTCGATCATGGTCGGCCACAGCGAGAAAATGCGCACCGTCCACTTCCCGCTGCCCGAGGGCCTGGCCGCGCAGGATGTCATCGGAAAGATCTGCGACGTCCACGTCGACGAGGCGCGCACTTGGTACCTCCGCGGCCAGATCGACGGCGACCCGCGATGAGCCTGCCGGGTCCCGTCGTCGCCATCGTCGGGCCGACGGCCTCAGGCAAAAGCTCACTCGCGGACCATGTGGGCGTGGCGCTCGGCGGCGAGG
>ERZ1673741.1905-NODE-1905-length-16099-cov-119.424956_pt1 | contig 16099 bp, 18 predicted proteins | sample MGYA00580209_ERZ1673741 | MGnify/ENA primary metagenome ERZ1673741 (study PRJEB41218, sample SAMN15661754) | gut metagenome | host: Homo sapiens | place: Canada: London | collected 2015-08-20/2019-03-30 | study: EMG produced TPA metagenomics assembly of... | reverse complement strand
TGCCTGAGGCTAAGGATTACAAGCGCATCGGCGAGCACGATACCGGTCTGAACACTGGCGGTATGGGTAGCGTTACTCCTGTACCATTCGCTACCAAGGAGTGGATGCAGAAGGTTGATGAGCGCATCATCCGTCCTACAGTAGAAGGACTTGCTGAGGAAAACATCGACTACAAGGGATTCATCTTCTTCGGTCTGATCAACGTTGAAGGCGAGCCTATGGTCATCGAGTACAACTGCCGTATGGGTGATCCAGAGACTGAGAGCGTGATGCTCCGTCTGAAGAGCGACATCGTGGATCTCTTCGAAGGTGTAGCAGCAGGCGATTTGGACAAGCGCAGCATCGAGTTTGACGAGCGTGCTGCAGTCTGCGTGATGCTCGTAAGCGGCGGTTATCCAGAGGCTTACAAGAAGGGTTATCCTATCCATGGCATCGATGACGTGGAAGGCTCGGTAGTATTCCACTCCGGTACAGCCATGAAGGATGGTCAGGTAGTTACCAATGGTGGTCGCGTCATCTGCGTAAGCAGCTATGGCAAGAACAAGGAAGAAGCCCTGAAGAAGAGCTTTGCCGAGGCACAGAAGATCCAGTTCACCGACAAGTACTTCCGTTCTGATATCGGACAGGACCTTTAAATTTTTAATGTTAAATTAGAAATGTTAAATGTTAAATTGGGCATACGCCCAAACGTTAACCGCAGATTATTCCTGCCAAGTTAACACTTAACATTTAACATTTAACATTGATTTAGATGTTAAGAAAGAAAACTTTTCAAAATAAAGTAGCGGCTAGCCGCTACTCTTTACCTATTACTGCAACCCTTGCCACACTGGTTTGGGTTGCAGTAGGTTTATTGGTATCCAATATCTGGGTAGAATTTGCTTTCACAGCCATGTCTACCCTGCTGATGGTGGAACTGAACAACCGTAATGCCCTGATGCGTACCTACAGCCGAATGGTATCCTGCAGTTTTCTGGCATTAATGACGATGGCAGGACTCCCCCACCTCTCTTTAAAAAGCAGTATTGTGACGATGTGTTTCATCGCCTTTTATCTCATTATCTGGAATTGCTATCAGGATAAACGCTCAACAGGCTGGACTTTCTACGCCTTTGCCTGCATCGGTCTGGCATCGATGATTTTCGTGCAGATAGGCTATTTCATGCCTATACTGTGGATTATGATGATGGTGTTTACCCTCTCGTTTAGCGTAAAGACATTCTTTGCATCCCTGGTAGGTCTCATCGTGCCCTACTGGTTTGCAGCCGGCTATTTCTTCTATACCGACAACATACAGGGGTTGGCAGATCACTTCTGTGAATTCATCAACTACAGCGAACTCTTTGATTATTCGCAGGTTACCGACCATCAGCTTCTGAACCTGAGTTTCGTTACCCTGCTCACCATCATCGGTTCCATCCACTTCATACGCACCAGCTACGGCGATAAGATACGCACCCGCATGATTTACGAAACGTTTATCATGATATCGGTTGCCTGCATCATCTTCATCGTCCTCCAGCCTCAACATATACAGGAACTGGGCGGCATCCTGATTGTGAATACAGCACCGCTTATCGCCCATTTCATCACATTCACCAGAGGTAAGTTTACCAACATCACCTTCATCCTGCTGCTCATCATGCTGGTACTTATCATGGCATATAACATACTCGTACCAGAAACCGTATTACTATGAGTTGGATAATAGATTTCTTAATGAGCTGGGGCTACTGGGGCATGCTGGTAGCAGCCTTCCTTGCCGGCAGTTTCTTTCCCTTCAGCAGCGAGGTGGTCATGTCGGGCTTACAGGCTGCCGGACTGGAACCTATCCAGCTCGTACTGTATGGAAGCATCGGCAATGTGCTCGGTTCTATGTTCAATTATGGCGTAGGACGGATGGGCAAACTGGAATGGATAGAAAAATATCTGCATGTAAAGAAAGAGAGTCTCGACAAGGCTCAGAACTTCATGGCCGACAGAGGTGCCTGGATGGGGTTCTTCGCCTTCCTGCCCCTGTTGGGAAGTGCCATCACCATCGTTTTGGGACTGACGAGAGCCAACATCGTGATTTCTGTCATCAGCATCACCATCGGAAAGGTGTTGAGATATGTACTGCTGGTTTACGGACTCAGTTTCATCTTTTAAACAAGCTGCAAAGAAAACAAAGAATTGATTCATATAGATTGACTGCTTATGAGAAAGTATTTATACCTTATTATATTATGTGTGGTTTTCGCGGGCTGTAAAGGCAGCCAGCAGAAAGGCAACACCGCAGAAAGTAACGGAAAGGAATCTGTCGCCAACAGCGATGGCAAACCTGCTGTTACCGTAACCATCCCTCCCTACAAGTATTTCGTGGATAAGATTGCCGGAGATAAGGTGGATGTCAACGTGATGGTATCCAATGGCAACAATCCTGAAACTTACGAGCCTTATGCCCAGCAGATGATGGAACTCTCCAGAAGTGCCCTCTATCTGAAAGTGGGAAGCATCGGTTTCGAACAAACCTGGATGAAGAAACTGCAGGACAATGCTCCTGACATGAAGGTGATAGATACCTCCACAGGCATCACGCCTGCCAAGACACCAGGCGGCAATACCGACCCGCATGTATGGATGAGTTGCAAAAACGCCCGCATCATCTCCAGCAACATCTTCAAGGCACTCTGCAATCTGGAGCCGAAGAACAAGGCATTCTTTGAGAAGAACTATCTGTCGCTGCTGAAGATCATCGACAAGCGAGATAGCACCATCAGAGAGGGTTTCAAGAATCATCCCGAGATGGTTCGCAAGTTTGTGATCTATCACCCTATCCTTACCTACTTTGCCCGTGATTACCAGCTGGAGCAGCTTGCCATTGAGGAAGAAGGCAGGGAGCCGAGTGCTGCCCAGCTGAAGAGCCTCATAGAGAGAGCCAGAAAAGAAAAGATCAAGTTCTGCCTGATACAGGCAGAATTTGCCAACCGCAACACCACAACCTTCATCAAGGAGAGCCACACCAAGCCAATGAATATCAATCCATTGCAGGGCGACTGGAACTGGGCGATGCAGGAAGCGGCTGCAGCGGTACAGGGCAAGAAAATCGTTGTTGGGAAGTAAGCTCCACACGTTCTGTAAGTTCCACACGTTCTGTAAGTTCCACACGTTCTGTAAGCTCCACACGCCCTGAACCAACGGTCACCGGCCGAAGGGAAAGGTAAAGGGCAGAAGCTCCTAGCCCAGGGCAACGCCCTGGGTATAATAGCAGTTAACAAGGTGCCCTGTAAGGGCAAAAGCTTTGTTAAAACAACAACTAATCATAAAGTTCAATGTTCAAAGTTCAAAGTTCAAAGTTAATAGAGATAGAGCATCTTTCTGCAGGCTATGAAGGCAAGGAGGTGCTCCACGACATCAACCTCACCGTCTGTAAAGACGATTATCTTGGCATTATCGGTCCCAACGGTGGTGGCAAGACAACCCTCATGCACCTCATCCTGGGACTGATGAAACCCACAGACGGCAGCATCCGCTTTTATAAAGACGGGGAGGAAGTAAGGGAAATCAGCATGGGATATCTGCCCCAATACAATCATCTCGACAAACAGTTTCCTATCTCCGTCTATGAAGTGGTACTCTCAGGACTCAGCAAGACCAAAAGTCTCTTTTCGAGATACACCCAGGCACAGCACCAGCAGGTACTCGACTGTCTGGAACAGATGCAGCTCACGGAGTTGAAAGACCGCCATATCGCAGCCTTGAGCGGCGGACAGTTGCAGCGAGTACTCCTCGCCCGCGCCATTGTTTCCAAACCCGATGTAGTGATACTGGATGAGCCCAACACCTACATCGACCGCCGTTTCCAGAAGCAGATGTACGAGATGCTGGAACAGATCAACCGGGAGTGCGCCATCATCATCGTAAGCCATGATGTAGCCGAAGTGCTCAATAACGTAAAGCACATCGCCTGCGTAAATCATCATCTCCACTACCACGATACGGCAGATATGCCGAGAGAGAAACTGGAAGAGCATTTCTTAAATGTATAGGCTTATTATATAATAATGCCTAAAAAACAGGTGCAAAAATCCATATTATCTCATCTTTTTATTATCTTTGCAACTGGAATGTGCCTTTTTGAAAGGCACGGAGAAAGCATTCAGAAAGAAATATAATACATTAAAGTTTAAACAATAATGAAACAGTACAGATTAGTGGACAATATCTTCGGATGGGTCGCATTCATCATTGCGGCGTTCACTTATTGTTCCACAATTGAACCGACAGCCAGTTTCTGGGACTGTCCTGAGTTTATTACGACTGCTTACAAGCAGGAGATCGGTCACCCACCTGGGGCACCATTCTTCATGCTTTTAGGCAATTTCTTCACACATTTCGCCAGCGACACTACCCAGGTAGCCAAGATGGTAAATACGATGAGCGCCCTGCTGAGCGCCGTCTGTATCATGTTCCTCTTCTGGACCATCACCCACCTGGCTCGCCGACTCGTTATCAGCGACTGGAAAGAACTGACTACCAGTAAGCTGATTGCCATCGAGGCATCCGGTATGGTAGGCGCACTCATCTACACCTTCAGCGATACCTTCTGGTTCTCAGCTGTCGAGGGTGAGGTTTATGCGTTCTCTTCTGCCTTTACCGCTGTGGTATTCTGGCTGATATTGAAGTGGGAAGACCATGCTGACGAGCCTCATAGCGACCGTTGGCTTGTGCTCATCGCCTATATGACCGGTTTGAGTATCGGTGTCCACCTGCTCAACCTGCTCTGTATCCCAGCCATCGTATTGGTTTATTACTACAAGAAGGTGCCACATGCCAACCTCAAGGGCTCGCTCCTGGCGCTGTTCCTTTCATTCCTCGTAGTAGTAGCCGTACTGTATGGTGTGGTTCCAGGTATCATCACCGTAGGCGGCTGGTTCGAGCTGTTCTTTGTCAACACCCTCGGCTGTCCGTTCAATACCGGTGAAATCGTATACATCATCTGTCTTGTAGCCTCTGTCATCTGGGGCATCTACGAGACCTGTAATGCATCAGAGAAGAACGAGAAGAAGCAGAATATCGCCTTCGTTCTCGGCTTCGGCATGCTCGGCATCCCATTCTACGGATATGGCTGGACAGCTGCCATTACCGGCATCATCGTGCTGGTTATCCTCTGGTTCGTACTCGGCTACAAGCGCAAGCAGGAGGTAGTAACAGGCGTTGACGAATCTACAGGCATCGCCAAAAAGAAGATGCAGCTCCTGCCTCTCATCTCATCACGCGTCAAGAACACAGCCTTGCTCTGCATGCTGATGCTGATGATTGGTTATTCCAGCTACGCACTCATCGTGATCCGTTCTTCTGCCAACCCTCCTATGGACCAGAACTCTCCTGAGGACATCTTTACCCTGGGAAGTTATCTGAGCCGCGACCAGTATGGCGACCGCCCTCTGTTCTATGGCCAGGCTTATACATCACAGGTAGCCCTCGAAGTAGACGGCAACATGTGCAAGCCTGTCATGAAAGAAGGCGCACCGGTTTACCAGCGCAAGGAGAAGGCTTCGGCTGATGAGAAGGACTCTTACTTCGTAGTAAGTCACAAGAATAAGTATATCTATGCCCAGAACATGCTCTTCCCTCGTATGTACAGTTCGGCTCATGCCCAGGCATACGAAGACTGGATGGGCGGTGTAGAAGGCACAGAGATTCCTTACGACCGCTGCGGAGAGAGTATGATGGTGAAGATGCCGTCACAGTTTGACAACATCCGCTTCTTCCTCTCTTACCAGTGCAACTTCATGTACTGGCGCTACTTCATGTGGAACTTTGCCGGCCGTCAGAACGACATCCAGGGCAATGGTGAGCCAGAGCACGGAAACTGGATTACCGGTTTCTCATTCATTGATGATTCACTCTATGGCGACCAGAGCAAATTGCCAGACGACCTGAAGGAGAACAAGGGCCACAATGTATTCTACTGCATGCCGCTGATTCTCGGTCTCATCGGACTTTTCTGGCAAGCTTGGTATACCCGCAAGAAGAAGGTAATGAAGAACGGCAAGGAAGAGGAAGTACTCCTCCCTATCGGAATCCAGCAGTTCTGGATTGTATTCTTCCTGTTCTTCATGACAGGTCTTGCCATCGTCATCTACCTGAATCAGACACCAATGCAGCCACGTGAGCGTGACTATGCTTATGCCGGCTCATTCTATGCATACGCTATCTGGTGCGGTCTCGGCGTACTCGCCATCATCGACATCCTGAAGCGCAAGATGAAGCTCAGCGGTACTGCCGTAACAGCCATCGTAGCTGTAGTAACTCTGCTCGTACCAATCCAGATGGCTTCACAAACTTGGGACGATCACGACCGCTCAAACCGTTACACCTGCCGTGACTTCGGTCAGAACTACCTGATGTCACTCCAGGAGAAGGGCAACCCTATCATCTTTACCAATGGTGATAACGATACCTTCCCACTCTGGTACAACCAGGAGGTAGAAGGCGTAGGAACAGATGCCCGCGTATGTAACCTGAGCTACCTGCAGACCGACTGGTATATCGACCAGATGATGCGTCCTGCATACAACTCACCATCCGTGCCAATCACCTGGCCACGTCTCGACTTCTGTTCAGGTACCAACGAATATGTATCTGTTGAGCCTGAGGCAAAGAAGCAGATTCTCGATTTCTACAAGCAGGATCCGGAGAATGCCAAGAAGCAGTTTGGTGACGAACCGTTCGAACTCAAGAACATCCTGAAGAACTGGGTACGCAGCAAGAACCCTGACATGCACTTCATCCCTACAGATACCCTCTATGTCACCATCGACAAGGAGGCTGTAAAGAAGAGCGGCATGATGATGGCATCAGATTCTATTCCAGACAAGATGGTCATCTCGCTTGCCGGCAAGAGCGCACTCTACAAGGGCGACCTCATGATGCTCGAAATGCTGGCACAGTGTAACTGGACCCGTCCGCTCTACGTAGCACTCACCGTAGGCGAAGAGAACTATATGAACCTCGGTGACAACTTCGTACAGGAGGGACTTGTGAACCGTATCACTCCGTTCACCACCAACAAGCCAGGTGCCAAGAACTTCGATACAGAGAAGGCTTATCACAACATCATGACCCGATTCAAGTTCGGCAACCTGAAGCAGAAGGGACTCTACATCGACGAGACAACCATGCGTATGTGTTATACACACCGTCGCCTGCTCGCCCAGACAGCCCTCCAGCTCATCGCCGAAGGCAAGAAACAGAAGGCTATCAACATCCTGAAAAAGGCTGATACCGAGATTCCTGCCTACAATGTTACGCTCGACTACATGAGCGGTGGCTTGGATATGGCTCGCGGCTGGCTGATGACCGGTCAGAAAGCCAAGGGCAAGGAATATATAGAAGCGGTATGGAAGAATGCTTCACAATACCTCAACTACTATCTCTCGCTGCCAAACGACCGTTTCCTCCAGGCAGAGCACGACTGCATCCGTCAGATTATGATTATGCAGAGCATCTGCGAGGCTGCCGGAATGGTGAGTCCACAGTTGGAGCAGAAGTATGAGAAGCAGCTCAACAACCTCTACCGTCTCTATCATGGCAGAGGTGGCAGAATGCCGGAAGGCAATCAGTAAAAAATAGAAAAAAGTTTGGTGTCGCGAAACACGACACCAAACTTTTCATTATTCATATAAACCTGTTTTATCCATGTTCATAGAGCAACCAGCCAAATGGCTCAGATGGTTATATCCAAAAGCCATCTGGAGAATGGACAAGAAAGACCATTCAGTCTATCTTACATTTGATGACGGTCCGATTCCAGAGTCAACTCCATTCATCTTAGAGACCCTGAGAAAGTACAATATCAAGGCAACTTTCTTTATGGTAGGCGAGAATGTATTGCGCCATCATGACCTCTACAACCAGATTGTGGCAGAGGGGCATCAGATAGGCAACCATACATTCAACCATATCGGTGCCTTCAAGCACCGTGTCATCTCCTACGTGCTCAACACCAATAAGGCGAACGACATCATCCATGCCCATCTCTTCCGTCCACCTCACGGCTGGATGCGACCAAGTGAGTATTGGTGGCTGCACCGCACTTACAAGGTCATCATGTGGGACGTGGTGACGCGCGACTATTCCAAATGGATGACGGCAGAAGATGTGGTGAACAATGTGAAGCGATATGCCCGCAATGGCAGCATCATCACCTTCCACGACTCGCTGAAGAGCATTGAAAAGCTGAAGACAGCGCTCCCTCAGGCCATAGAATGGCTCATGGAACAGGGGTATGAATTTAAGACTTTTGAATAAGAAGCAGTTATTCCCAAACAGGAACAGCCCAATAAACACAGACAAGAAATGAGCAAAAGAATCAACAGTTATCAGGCGGTAGCTGCATTTGTTAGAGGTTTCTTCGAAGCTTACGCACGTGGCATCATCGATGCTACCATCGAAGGCAATGACTTCAGCAAGAAGAACGACCCGAAACAGATCAAGCAGATGATGCTGGAGCACTACGGCGAGATAAACCAATACTTCTTCGACATCATATTCTCCACCCTCGTACGCCTCAACTACAAGACTGCCGAGGAAGCCAACGAGCGCATAAAGAAGAATTTCGACAGCATGAAACAGGCTGACCCGACCTTTGAGCCAACCATGCTCGACTACTTGCGCATAGCCTGCAAATCGAACCAGTTGTACAAGGCGATGGAATCAGAATACAAGCGTAACTTCACCTGGCTACTTCAAGGCAAGTTTACCACTCTTGAAGAGCATGTACGCGATTATACCCACGGCATTCTCATCAGTCTTGCCGACGAGCCGATGGCCATCCATCTCCTGGTCCGCATCATCGTAAAGGCATACGCCGCAGGACTGAAATGTGGTAGCAAGGAGGGCGAGCAGCATCAGCTCCACATGCCTACCCTTCACGGCATGTTGCTGAACAATGTCAACATCCTGCTCAACGAGACTCCGCTCAAGAGCAGCACCGAAGATCCAGTTGCCCTCTTCAAGGAGGCATGCAAGAATGAAGAAGAAAACATCAACGTTCTTTTCAACACATTAAACGATGCGATGAAAGAACTGGCAGCAGAATAAAAGAAAAAGCCCCTGATGCATCACGCATCAGGGGCTTTTTCTTTTATTCATTATTTAAGAGTCTCGTTGACTTTACTCCAGTCTTTATTCATCAATTTTCTCGATGATGCGATGAATCTTCAAGGCATATATAAATCAACAGCTCGCAAGCCCGTTAGGAGTTAGAGCCTGTTAGGCGTTCCTGCGGATTTGCAAATCTCGTGCAAACGAGAGTAATTCAAGCTTGCTTGAAAAATGCCGAGTGCAGCCGAGATTCTCTAAGAGAAATCCGCAGACAAAAAAGGTTCGACCACTTTAAAGCGGATTTGAAATCCGCAGCCGTAGGCTTTTCATATCTCCAAATTCGTGATGCAGCGTTCTCGCTTTAGGCGGATTGCAAATCCGCAGGAACGCCTAACGGACTTGCGTATCTCCCTAACGCCTAGCGGACTTGCAAACCAGTATTACGGACTTATACCACAGCACCTTCTGTCCTGTTAGGACGTGTGGAGCTTACTTGCGAAAGTTCAGTTGATAATTTAGAGGAGTGATTCCCAATCTTCCTATAAGTACAGCAGGATATATCAAATCCTGTTTTATATGAGGAACATGCTTTCCAACCTTTTTCTTTCTCGCATTAGGCAAGTACTTCGTGAAAATACTGGCATTTGAGACCATAAAAGCACATACAATATCAGCCTTAGATTCCTCAAGATAATAGCAGTAAGATTTACCAAACAAGTTTGCGGCATAAGACACTGCATCATTATGGAAGAATCCATCCAAGTCTTCATTGCCACATGAAAATGAAATAGATTCTTCCAAAATTTCTTTTGTCAATGGTGAAAACACCGTTTTGTCTGCAAGAAATCCCATAATACTAACTTTAAAATTTTGCCTTTGCCAAAATAGCCTTCATCTCAGCACGCTGCTTTGAGAAATCTATGCTACCACGCTTCTTCAAGGTTTCTTCAGCTTTTTCTCTGAAAGCTAAAGCCTCATCACCTGTCAGCATTGGGATACCACTAATTGCTAATGCCATAATCTTATCTCCTATTATTTAGTTTATATAACTTGCCGCCAAAGTTACGCTTTTTCTACGAAACCACCAAGAAAATCAAAAGAAATCTGCAACTCATCAGCAAATTACCACAAAAATCTATAAACTATTAACTGTAAACTATAACCTTCTATTCCCCAGGCGGTCCCATCCCGCAAAATCTGGCGAAGGGCTTTGATGCCCCGCCAACCTTAGAGCGCAGCGGTTCCGAGCACCGAGTAGGGCGGTTACATCCCTAATCCCTATGGTAGGGATTTAGGGCTTGGGGATAGGGTAAGGACCCTCCTCCAGGGGAGGGACAGGTGGGGCAGAAATAGCACTGTAGGGCGGTTACATCCTTCCTTCTGAGGAGGAAGGCTTGGTTAGAGGTGGAGCTCCCTTTGGCTAAAGGGAGACGGAGGGATTCGAAAAATTATTATTCAAAAATACATTTTTTGAGAAATCATTGGCTACAAGGAAATAGTCAATGAGCAGTAATATCATTCATTCAACTATTAATCTTTATTAAATTATTAATACCATCGCAACATTTTACGCCATAATGATGTATATTTGCAATCAGAATGATTATCATATAAACATTTTAGGCTTATGGCACAGACAGCAATGACAGTCCGTATGGACAACCAGCAGAAAGCACAGTTTGATAAACTCTGCGAACAATTCGGCATGAGTGCGAATACCGCCATCAACATCTTTGTTAAGGCTGTAATTCGCAGTAAGAGCATTCCCTTCTCCATCCAGGCTAAGGAAGAAGACGAGGCGACTGCAAAAGCAAAGGCAACGTTCAAAGAACTTAGGGCAAAAGCAGAAAGAGGCGAAACGCCAGAACTCACTTTAGAAGAGATCAATGAAGAAATCAGAGAAGTCAGACGATTAAGAAAAGAACGCAATGGTATATGCAGTCATTGATACGAATATTTTTGTATCAGCCCTTATCACCCACAACTCAAATGCTGCAACAGCAAGAGTTCTTGAAAGTTTGACCCTTCATCGTATTACACCTCTATATAATGATGACATTATAAAAGAATACGATGAAGTGCTTCATCGAGCAAAATTCAAGTTGTCAGACGACCAAATCAATACAGTTATAGAACTTGTTAAGGAAAACGGCATTGATTCTTCCTGTTTTCCTTATGATGGCAACATGCCAGATGAGGATGACCGGGTCTTCTATGAAGTATGCCTGAGCAAAGAAGATTCCTTCTTAGTAACAGGTAATCTAAAACATTTCCCAAAAGAACCGCAAGTGATTACAGCTGCAGAAATGATGGAAATCTTAGACAACGAACTATAAGATGTCATTACAGCAGGTGTCGCCAGCTCTCGTGGTAGGTGACACCTGTAAGTAGAATAACAAGGTGGTATCATTTGAGTGATGCAAGCGGTACAGTTAAAGCGCTATGAGCATCCCCAAAAGGATTTCGCCCGCTTACTCAACAAGCGAGACTCAGAAATCTCCAAATGGCTAACAGGCAGACATAACTTCACGACTCAAACCATTGCTCGTATAGAAACAGCCTTAGGAAGTAAACTCATCAGCATAGCCCATTGATTGGGCTATGCGATAAATAAAATACTTAATGTGTTTTAAACACCAAACGCTGTAATGTAAGTATTCGCTCAACGCCGTATTGCATATCTCAAAAAATGTTGTACCTTTGCACGGCGGCATCATTTTTCCAATTTTGAGACAAGAATACGCAATTTAGCCCTCCTTTGGCTTGCTGTTTAAACGTTTCTTGCCTTGTACCATAATTTGAAAAATTTAAAATCACGGTGCAAAGGTACGAAACTTTATCTAGGCACACAATACGGCTTTCACCGAATAGTTACAAAGCAATAATTCTGCAACTCATCAGCAAATTACCACAAAATCAGCTCCCACTATTACCGCCAATCCATCAGAGGATTCTTTTCCCGCTTTTCTATAAATATTTTAGAATCACGGTAGTGACAATCGAATTCATCAGATAGAGATACCTCCTGGTTTTCTATGTTGCGAAAACGCTCTATATAACAATATATCAGTTTCATAAATTAACACTTTCTATCAGAAAACTTTGTCAAGATAAGCCACAGGCAACTCTACTTCTGCATGATTTCACTCATCAGGTCAAATATCGGCTTAAAATGATTCCAGCTCTCTTCGCTTATGTGAATGAACCCACTTTTGATAGCCTCTGCAAATTCATCCTTCTTCGCCAAGTAATTATTATCTTCCTTATCATAAACCGCTTGACCTCCATTATTTTCCAGTATCTTATCTTCCCCTTTTCCGTTTGGTTTGCATAAAGTCAATCTGCTGTCTTCATTATGTAACATAGATTTTCTCTTAAATTCTGTTCCCAAGAAAAGGCGTCGTCCAGATTCATTTACAGGGCTCTTTATCTCGCCATCAGAGTATAAATACTCTATAGATATCCCTGTCTGACCATTCTTCTCTCTTTCCTTGGGAACAGGAATCGTAAAACCATAAACACCATTGCCATAATCCTTATAACTATTTCCACCAGGATGCATTTCAGACACCGTCTTGGATATGTCACAATCAAAGATACCTATAATTTTATGCGGTTGCTTTATCTTTGCTAAATGGTTCAATAACTTTTTTAGGTTATCGTCACCATCTGGTTGAGAAGCAGAATCTATTATATCAAAATCCAAATCTATGTTTAAAACTTCCTTAGCTTTTAATATATGCTTGATATCGGTTTTCCCTTCTGTGATAACAAGAGGTTTACACAAAGCAGCCACTTTACCTTCCATCAACCTTAGCTTTTCCGCATAGCGGTTGTTTTCATTGATAAACATATCATATACCTCAGAATACAATTGGTTATTTACAGGCATACACTCCAAAGCATTATTATCCAGATCAAAACATCTGGTTCGATTGCTATTTCTATCCGCAAGCCCCATATTCAAGAATGGTGAATGACTGCTTACAATAAATTGTATATTAGGAAAAAGCTCAAACAATTGAGGCAAAATTTCTTTTTGCAATTTTATGTGCAGATGTTTATCGACTTCGTCAATAAGTACAATACCTGGGACATCCATAACCATTCCAAGTTTATCTGCTTGTTTTAGTATTTCGCCAAACATACAGATAAGTGCACTCTCACCTGATGAAATGTTGAAGATTGTTGGATATAATATATGCCCATTTTGATTTGTAATTGCTATTCTAGAGGCTGTATTTTCTCTCGGTCCAATACCTAACCTTGTTTCAATTCCTGTTTAACTTTTTAAAGAAGCAGAAACAATCCTATTTAAATTATTGATTAGAACCTGTGATGATTGCCGACTACTATATAATTCTTTATCCAATATAACATCCATAAACCACATTGCCAAACCATTCAAGTCTGAAACAACTTCTATAGAATTAGGCAATTCACCTGAGATAGCTGAATTTATATTAAAACAAATATTAACTTTATACGGATCAGTCAAATAACCAGGTTGTTCATATCTGTAAGAAGGAAAATAGGTTAAGATATTATGGTGAAATATTTTAGCCACATCATCCTTTCCCGTTGTATGAAAGCTTTTAACATAGTTATTACTTTCTAACGAACGAGAAAAATTTTCATACGGAATTTTATTTTCAAGAAGGACATTCTCTTTATATTCATCTTCTCTCATTTTACCTCGACAATCTATATAATCGATACATTTATTCTCATCTTTGAAACGAACATAAAATAAAGAATAAGAAGAGCCTGCAAAATTAAACAAGTTTGAAGAATAACGATAGAACGTATTTTCCTTTCCTTCGAAAGAATTCGAGAAACTAGATCTTGCCATTTCGTAAAAAACATCAACGATATGAGAGATAACCGTAGTTTTACCTCTACCGTTAATTCCAGACAAGACATTTACTCCACTTTCCAAAAAATCAAATTCGACTTTTTGAAATGGAGCACGATTTACAAAAATAGCTTTTTCTATTTTCATTGTTTCTATTTTTAATTCGTTTATACTTATTCAATATTAACAACACATCATGGACATTAGGCTATATATAAAGTAAGCATCTCCCATGATTATCCTATCACCAGTTACTATTTTTTACTTACTTGAAAACTTACACGATACCAGGAAGTTCAAGCTATTTAATTAAGATGATTATTTCCTTGATTCCGCAATAATAGCTCCACGAAATCTTTTATATTTACAACAAAAATGCGAGGAAATTTAATCTCATTGAGAGTTTTAAAGTGAGCATCATTACTCACTATACAACTTGCACCCGCAGCAAATGCACAATCAACAAATTTGTTGTCGTCCTCATCAGCCTGAATGAGATGCAACTTATAATAGGGTGTTACAAATTCCACATTCTTTTGACTTAGAATCACTGACACAACATTACTAGCAATATTTGCATTAGTCTTCTGCTCTATGATTTCTAAATACTCCTCAATAATTTCATTTGTGACACACAACGTCAATTTACCTTTCAAGAAATCATCCCAAATCTTACGATAAGGGCTTATCCTTGGAAGGCTCATCAATAAGCAATTAGTATCAAGAACTATCTTTCTCATTTGCCAGAAGTACGTAAATGTTCATTACCCCAGCTCTCTATGGTATCAAGAGTTATACTTCCATTATCGCACAACTCATCAATCCCCTCATCAACCTTCTTTGCAAAGTATTGAGAGAGAACATTTTCAAGATTATCCAATTCCTGTGGAGTCTTGATATAAGACATCATCTGAAGAATCTTCATCTGAGCAGGGTTAAAAACTGTCTGTTCCATCCTATTTTCAATTAAACGTTCAACTTTGCCGCAAAAGTACACTTTTTCCTCGAAACCACCAAGAAAATCGAAAGAAATCTGCAACTCATCAACAAATTACCACAAAAATCTGTAAACTATAAACTATTAACTGTAAACTATAACCTGCTATTCCCCGACGGTCCCATCCCGCACAAACTTGGCGAGGGCTTTGATGCCCCGCCAACCTTAGAACGTAGCGGTTCCGAGCAGCGGTGAAAAGCCCTAAAGGCTCTCAATCCACTTCTTACCGCTTTTCGTAAAAGCAGACCAAAGATAAAGACAGCATGCAACGATTCCAACACCACCCAAAACTATGTACATTCCTTCCATAATTATTTCTTTTTTAAAATGTTATCAGCAAACAGCGCTAAGAAAATAGTAGAAAATAATCCCACACCTAACAGCAAAGCATAGGGTTTAGCGTCCTCTACACCTAGTACAAGACCAACAGCAGCTACAACTACCATTGCAGTAAAGCAGGTGTTAGCAAGATGATATATAAACTTGCTCAGATTTTCTCTGCGAGTCTTTTCTTTTCCAATATCTGTGGAATGGATTTCTTATGCCATCGTTCCAACAGTCGCAGCTGAGCCATGAAATCATCATTGTCTCTTGGCTCAAAACTTACTTCCTGCATCAGATATTTGGAGTATTCCTCTTCATAGTCCACGCTCAGCCCATTCGGAATATAGTTGATTCTCGGTCGCTCCATCTTGGCGCGATACCGTTGCTTCTTCATAGACCGTTTTCTTTGCTCGTCCCATTTGATGCGCAACAGCTTTTCTTCCCTTATCTGGAGCTCTATCTCCCTGAACTCAGCAGTATTCATCACCTCTGCCTTCAGATGCTTCTTGATGACTTTTGTCAGATAGCGTCGCCATGCCTCCTTGTTCTCTTCGGTAGCGAATGGCGGACATTGCTCACCATAGAAGGTGTGCCAGGTGAATGGCACGAAGTCGAGGTGCCAGAGGAATGATTTGTGCTGGGTGTTGTTGAGTTCCATAATATGTTTATGATAATTATTCTTAATTATTCACTTAAAAGTGAACAATCTATCAATAAAAGTATTATTTTTGCTATATCGAGAATGGCATCATTACCATTGAAAAGAATATGATAACAGACATCACTGCTGTCCCGTTTAGAAATCATCGGGCCTGAAAAGGCTAGGATATAGC
>ERZ1673741.1900-NODE-1900-length-16154-cov-199.873036_pt1 | contig 16154 bp, 10 predicted proteins | sample MGYA00580209_ERZ1673741 | MGnify/ENA primary metagenome ERZ1673741 (study PRJEB41218, sample SAMN15661754) | gut metagenome | host: Homo sapiens | place: Canada: London | collected 2015-08-20/2019-03-30 | study: EMG produced TPA metagenomics assembly of... | reverse complement strand
CATCTACTACGGTTCCCTCGCGGCTCTTCATCTTACCGTTAGGCAACTCTACCATTCCGTAAGAGAAGTGAACCAAGTCCTTGCCCCACTTGAAACCGAGACGGTCGAGCAGGATAGAGAGCACCTGGAAGTGGTAGTTCTGCTCATTACCTACTACGTAAATCATCTTGTCGATAGGGAAGTCCTTGAAGCGGAGATCGGCAGTACCGATGTCCTGAGTCATATAAACAGAAGTACCGTCAGAACGGAGCAGGAGTTTCTGGTCGAGACCCTCGTTGGTGAGGTCAGCCCAAACAGAGTTGTCATCCTTGCGGAAGAAGAGACCCTTCTCCAATCCTTCTTCTACCTTCTTCTTACCCTCGAGGTAAGTATTTGACTCATAATATATCTTGTCGAAACTTACACCCATCATCTTGTAAGTCTCATCGAAGCCAGCGTAAACCCAGCTGTTCATCTTCTGCCAGAGTGCACGAACCTCAGGGTCGTTGTTCTCCCACTTTACGAGCATCTCGTGAGCCTCCTTAATCAGCGGAGCCTCTACCTTAGCTTTCTCTGTGGCAGCTTCCTCGTCCATGCCATCCTTCATATACTGAGCCTTGAGTTCTGCGATTTCCTCACGATAGTGCTTGTCGAAGGCTACATAGTAGTCGCCGATGAGGTGGTCGCCCTTCTTGCCGGAAGTTTCAGGAGTTTCGCCATTGCCCCACTTGAGCCAGGCGAGCATAGACTTGCAGATGTGGATACCACGGTCGTTAACGATGTTTGTCTTGATTACCTTGTTGCCGTTAGCCTCCATAATCTGAGCCAGAGACCAGCCGAGGAGGTTGTTGCGCACGTGACCGAGGTGGAGAGGCTTGTTGGTGTTAGGAGAAGAGTACTCGATCATGACGAGCGGGCTGTTCTCAGTAACTGGCTTCTCGCCAAACTTAGGGTCAGCGTTGATGGTGTTCAAGAGTCCTACCCAAGCGGCAGGAGCGATAGAAAGGTTGAGGAAACCCTTTACCACGTTGAAGTCTGCGATAACGTTAGCGCAGTTTTTCTTCAGGTATTCGCCGATTTCCTGTGCTGTATCCTCAGGCTTTTTCTTTGACATCTTGAGGAATGGGAATACGACGAGGGTAAGGTTACCTTCGAAATTACTCTTGGTCTTCTGCAGGGCTACCATCTTCTCTGGCACGTCCTGACCATAAAGCTCCTTCACCGCGGCGATGACAGAGCTGATGATTTCGTTTTCTATCTTCATTATTTAATATATCTTTTTTACCGGTAAAATTATCTTTCTAAACTGATTGAAGAGGGATTTGCAAGTTCCCTTTCCGTTTATGCGGCTGCAAATTTACAAATAATAATTGAATTGTGAAAGAAAAGTTAGCACATTCTTTTGTTTTTTGTCGCATTCTTTAGTTTTTTATTGCTTTTGCAACAGAAATGAAGTCTTACAAGGCTTTTGAAGGAAGCTTTTTATAAGAGGATTTTAGGAAGAAAGGAAAGAGAAACGGAACTAAAAACGAAAAAAGAAGATAGAAAATGCGAAAAAGGAGCAAAGACCATGAATAAGTCTCTGCTCCTTTTCGTATCATTTGATAGTTGGATTTAACTTCATTTCTTGATGTTGGATTTTGCTTCCGTGAATTACCCCTCGAGGATAATAGCTGCCACGTCTTCGGGCGAATTCCATAGGATTCCGTCTTGCAACTCATCGTCGGTAAATCCGTTGAGTGCTTCCTGTGCTTCCTTTGGAGTAATGGCTGGAGTGCCGTCCTCGTTCTTAGTTTCGAGCAAAGCCTGCAAGATGGCTGCTCTGTATTCTTCGATTGTCATCATAATTTTTATCTCGTTTCGTTGTTTATTTTATGATGGCAAAGATACTGCATTTTTTTGGAAATACCAAACTTTTTTGTCTTTTTCTTACAAAACTCTGTCCAACAATTAGACGGCTGTGTCTAATTATTAGACAGCTTGTTTGATAAGGATTTTATCTAAGTGTTTGATTATCAGGAGAAGTTTTATTTTGGCATGGCTCTTGTCCTTATCATGCCAAAATGAAGAAGATTATGAAAAGAATAGGAATATTGATAGGATGGTTGGTCTGGGCGGCTGGTGCCTCGGCACAGAGCTGGAGCCTTGACGACTGTATGAAATACGCCGTGGAGCACGCCACGGAGGTGAAGCGGGAGGTGGTAAACGCCCGCCAACGCAAGCAGGATTACCAGCATGCTGTGGCAGGATTCCTGCCTACCGTTACGGGTGGCGTGCAGGGACAGTATGCCTGGGGACGAAACATCGACCCGGAAACCAATACTTATAATAATGTAACGACATTCAACAACTACTATCAGCTTTATGCCGAACTGAATGTCTTCGATGGTTTCGCCACCATCAACGCCTTGAAGCAGGCTAAGTTGAGCCGGGATTATTCAGCCACGGCGATGCAGAAGATTCAGGACGACCGTGCCATCGACGTGATGCAGAAATATGTGGATGCTGCCTATGCTGAGGCAAGCATTCGGATAGCAAGCGAGAAACTGAACGAAAGCAAGCGGATGCTGGCTAAGATGAAGCGCCTGTATGAACTGGGCGAGAAAGGGCGCCCGGATGTGGTGCAGATGGAATCGCAGGTGGCAGAAGATGAATACAATCTTACGCATCAGGAGAATGTGGCAAAACAGAGTCTGCTCGCCTTGAAATCCGCGATGAATTTTCCGGTGGATGAAGAACTGAAAATCCAGATAGCTGAAGAGCGAAATCTGAAGCTAAAGGCAGAAAATAAAGAGGTTTCAGCTTCTTATACAAATTCCGAAGCCATTTACCAGGGCTTTCAGCAAATTTCTCCCGATTTAAAGTCGGCAGAATACGAAGTGGAGCGGGCACGGTATGATTACAAGATAGCAAAGGGCAGATTGCTGCCATCACTCTCTCTCGGTGGCGGCATTTCTACCAACTATTATAAGAATCTCTCTCAGAAAGGGCAATACGATGGGTTTGCCTCGCAGTTTCACAACAACCAGGGCGAATACCTCGCGTTGACCCTTTCCATACCTATTTATAATAGCGACCGATGGCACAGCGTGAAGAAGGCACGCAACGACTGGCAACTGGCACAGGTGAACCTGGAGGAAACCCGTCGCAAGCTTCACGACCAGATAGCCCAGGCGGTAATGGATGCAGAGGGTTACGCCAAGGAGTTGCATCAGATGCAGAAGAAGGTGGCTTCCGATTCGCTCGCCTATCACATGTCGAGCCGGAAGTTTGAGGAAGGAATGCTTTCCACCTTCGATCTTCATACCGCAGCCCAGACGCTTCTGGAAAGCAGAATCAAGGAACTCCAGATGCAGATGCTGCTCATTGTCAAACAGAGATTGGTTGCTTATTATCAGGGAGAAAATTTAATAAGATAAATTATGGATATAAAGATAGAAAAGAAAAAATATCTCGTGCCTCGCAAGTATTGGGCATGGATTGGCGGAGGAGCGGTTTTGATCGCAGTCCTCATTTGGTTGGGATTGAGCAATTTCTCTTCCACCCTGAAGGTGGACAGGAAGGGATTGAGCATCGGAACCGTAGAGAAGGCGCAGTTCAACGATTATGTTTCGGTGGATGGACAGGTGGTTCCTATCTCCGTGGTGCAGATCAGTTCCGAGGAAGGCGGTATCGTTCTGGAGAAAGTGGTGGATGAAGGTGCCCACGTAAACAAGGGCGATGTGATCGTGAAACTGAGCAATTCGAATCTCGACCTGGAGATTCTGAATGCCGAAAGCGAACTTGCCGAAAAGCAGGACATGCTTCGCAACACCCAGATTTCGATGGAGCAGGACCGTCTGAACAATAGCAACGAGGAACTTTCGCTTTCGCAGGATGTCATTACCAAGCGCCGCTCCTATCAGCATCAGGAGGCGTTGCACAAGGAAGAACTCAATTCGCGCGAGGAGTATCTGAAGGCTAAGGAAGATTACGACCTTGCCGTCAAGAAGCATGCGCTCATCAGCAAGCGATTGAAGAAGGATGCGCAGCTCCGCCGTTCACAGATGGATCAGATGGGCGATAATCTGGAAGCCATGCAGAAGAATGTGCAGCTGGTTCGCCAGCGCAAGGAGAAGCTGAACATCTGTAGTACCATTTCGGGCGAAATCGGCTTGCTCGATGTGGAGTTGGGACAGAGCATTTCTGCCGGACAGAAGATAGGAGTCATCAACGACCTTAGCGATTTCAAGGTGCAGGCGCAGGTGGATGAGCATTACATCGATCGGGTAAAACCGGGGCTTACTGCCACCTTCGACCAGAATGGCAAGCATTATCTCCTGCAGGTTCGCAAGGTTTATCCCGAGGTAAGAGACGGCAGGTTCCGCATCGACTTCGTCTTCAAAGGCGTTCGCCCTGGCAATATCCGAACCGGTCAGACCTATTATGTAGATTTGCAGCTCGGTCAGTCGAAGCAGGCAATAATCATCCCTAAAGGCACGTTTTATAGTGTAACGGGCGGTCAATGGATCTTCGTATTAGACAAGAGTGGCAAGAAGGCTTATCGCCGAAAGATAACCATCGGTCGCCAGAATCCTCAGTATTATGAGGTGATTGAGGGCTTGGAGCCAGGTGAGCAAGTCATCGTTAGCGGCTACGAAGCCTATAAGGATAATGAAATTCTAATGTTAAATTAGAAATGTTAAATGTTAAATTGGGGCATACGCCCTTACAATAATATATCTTATGAATCATATTATTAACGCATTCAAGAATCTGCCTCGAAGAGGCCAGCACAATTTCGTGAAGATCTTGTGTCTGGCGCTCGGACTGGCAATCAGTTCGGTAATTATTGCCGAGATCTATTTCGAGCAGACTTACGATACGTACTTTCCAGGATGGGATAGGACGTATCAGATTTCAGAAGTGGGAACGATGGGAAGTGACGCAGAGGGGCAGACCCCTTTTTCCTATTTTGCAACATCAGGAGCCACAGCCCCAGGCATCAAGCAATATGCTCCTATGGTGGAGGCTGCAACACGAGTGGTAGATATTGGAGAAAACCAATGCAACTTGGAAAACCAAAAATCCATTTCTGCCAATATATTACTGGCAGATAGTTGCTTCTTTGATATGTTCCCACAAAAGATATTAGTGGGCAAAGCAAAGGATGTCCTCTCTCGTCCGCTCTATTGTATGATAGATTCCAAGATGGCTGCAAAGATTGGTGGCAATGTGGTAGGCAAGCATTTTATAATGCCAAAACATCCCGGCATCACTTTCACGATAGGTGGTGTGTTCGAGAGCTTTCCTTGGGGTGCTTCTCTACATGACGAGCAAGTTCTTTTGTCGCTAAGCAGTATCGGGGAAGTTTTGGGGTATGATGGAAGAAATAATTGGTTAGGCAACGACTGTTATAGCTCCTATATCCGATTGGCTAAAGGATGTCAAGCGAGCGAACTTCGTCCATACGTTGACAAGATGAGGAAAGACCATTTCCCTTTGAAGGAATGGAAACAATCAGGAATATCTTTGGATTATGATTTTACGGTTCTTAGCAAAGTATATACCCAAAATTCTTACATCAAGATGATGGGGTGGATTATGGGAATCATCGCTTTTGTGCTACTCTTTACCTCCGTGATGAACTATCTGCTCATCATCGTGGGCAACCTTGTGTCTCGTTCTCGTGAGATGGCGGTGCGCAAGTGCTATGGTGCAGAGCCGAAGAACATCCATGCGATTATCTTCTCCGAGGCTTTGGTGCATGTTGGGTTGTCGGTGATATTGGCTGCTATCCTCGTCTTCCTTTGCAAGGGAACGATAGAGAATTTCCTTTCTGCTCCTGTAAGTACATTGTTGTTTAATCGTGGCAGTTGGATATTGGTTGCCATTTGCGTCCTTGTGCTTTTGGTTGGCGGCTTGGTGCCGGGATGGCTCTACAATAAAATTCCAGTGGCGATTGCATTCCGTGGATATAGCGAGAATCGTAATCGTTGGAAGCTCGCCTTGCTCGGTATTCAGTTCGTTATCTCTGGCTTGTTGTTCAGCTTGCTCTTTGTGGTCAATAGTCAATATAATAAAATGGTGAATCTGAATCCTGGTTATGATTACAAGGATGTGGCAATCGTTTATGTAGAGGGAATCAAGCCAGACCAACGAATGCAATGCTTGTCGGAATTCAAGCATTTGCCGAATGTTAAGCAAGTGGCATCTACCTATTGTGTGCCACTGCAAAACTGGAGTGTAAATGGAAATAATTTGACTTTGCCAGGGGATGATCGTACTCGAATGATTATCCATGACACGCAGGGCGTTGATGACAATTACTTTGACCTTATGAGCATAAAGTTTGTACAAGGCTCTTTCTTCACGGAGCGAACGGATAGTAGTCGTCAAGTGATTATCGACGAGACTTTAGCGAAGAAGTTGACGAAGTTGGGGCATTGGAAAGACGGTGCTGTAGGCAAGAGAGTGTGGATTTCCGCACATTGCAACGAAAATGAAACGATGACAATCTGTGGTGTGGTCAATGATGTGAAGTATGGTACGGTCAGCACGGAAAATGCAGATTCAAGATCTGCTTCATTTGTTTATTTTTATTCAGCCACTCCTGCTTCTTATATGCTCGTCAAGTACAATGACTTGACAGAAGAGGCTTTGGCAGACCTAAGAGATAAGGTGCAATTGATGTATCCAAACAACAAAGTGGAGGTACTCGACTATGAGTCTGAGTTCAAGGCACAGTATGCTTCCCAGCTCCATTTCCGCAACGGAATCCTGGTAGCCGGCATCGTAACGATGGTTATCGCCCTCTTCGGATTGGTGGGCTATACGAGTGATGAGGTGAACCGCCGCCGCAAGGAGATTGCGATAAGAAAGGTGAACGGAGCGAAGGTGAAGGATATTCTTCGCATCTTCCTGAAGGACATCATGAAGATTGCCTTGCCTTGCATCATCGTGGGAGATTTGGGGGCTTGGCTGATAGCCAGACAATGGCTGATGTCGTTCAGCGAGAAGATTACGATGACGCCTTTGCTGTTTATCGGCGTTACCATCATCTTGCTCGTCATCATCGGGCTTTCCGTCGTCATCAACTGCTATAAGGTGGCGAATAGTAATCCGGTGAAATATCTCAAGGATGAATAAAATTAAAAGTAAAAAAGTAAAAAGGTAAAAAAGTAAAAAGATAAGAAAATGCTTAAAATAGAGAATCTTTGCAAGTCATTCCGCACAGAAGATGTGGAGACAATTGCTTTAAATAACGTATCTTTCACAGTAGAAGATGGCGAGTTTGTCGCCATTATGGGACCATCCGGTTGCGGCAAATCCACCTTGCTCAACATTCTCGGTTTGCTCGACAACCCAACTTCGGGAAAATATTTCCTGGGTAATCACGAGGTGGCAAACCTGAAGGAAAAGGAGCGCACGGATGTGAGAAAGGGAGAAATCGGTTTTGTGTTCCAGAGCTTCAACCTGATAGATGAATTGAATGTAGAGGAGAACATCGAGCTTCCTCTTACCTACCTCAATATTCCGAAGGCAGAGCGCAAGGCAAAGGTGCAGGCGATTATGAAGCGAATGGCCATCAGCCATCGTGCCAAGCACTTCCCTCATCAGCTTTCGGGTGGTCAGCAGCAGCGAGTAGCCATCGCCCGTGCCGTGGTCTTCGGTCCGAAGCTCATCCTTGCCGATGAGCCTACGGGTAACCTCGATTCCAAGAATGGAGCCGAGGTAATGCATCTGCTTACCGAGCTGAACCACGAGGGCACCACCATCGTCATGGTAACGCATAATGAGCATGATGCCAAGATAGCCCATCGCACCATCCGCCTGTTTGATGGACAGATTGTGGAGGCGGAGGGCAATCAGCTTTAGTGTTTCTGTTTCTTCTGAGGGGCACCCTATGCTTCATTAGAAGAGGAATGTCATAAATCGCTTGGTGTTGGCCTCTTTCTGCTTCAGCTCTTCTTCCATTCTCTGTATTGCCATCTTGAAGAAGAAGCGGATGAGGTGCTCGTCGGTTGCTTCCGTACGAATCATGCGGAGGGCAGAAATGTATTCCTGTCGGGCTTCGGATGGGATGATGAGGAGAGGATGATTCAATCTTAAGAGAATGTAGTTGCTGACGAGTCGTCCTGTTCTTCCATTCCCATCACGGAACGGATGAAGATATTCGTAGAAACCATGGAAGCGGGCGGCAAGAATCATGGGATGAACGGCTGCCGAAACGATGGCTTTTTCGGTAGATTCCAACAGTTTGGGAACTCTGGCGATGAGTTCTTCGTGGTCGCCAAATACCGTATCGCCTGCAGCCATGTCCGTGGTGGTGTATTCGCCCGGAATGGCTTCTGGGGAACGGTAGGAAAGCGTATGGCTGGTAACCCGCCTGTTGATTTCTTTCAGAAAATTCTCGTCGAGTGGATGCTGCGTGTTTTGCATCATGTACTCGAAGGCTTCGAAGTGGTCGAGCATTTCGAAAGCCTCGAAGAGAGTCTTTCCGGCAGGAATCATCCCCAGGCCTTTCTCCTTCAGTTCCCGGGTATCATCTACGGAGAATGAATTGCCTTCAATGGCGCACGAATGGGTAGAGAAGAGTACTTCATTATATTTGATGTACTCTTCTCTATCCATTTTATTGATGATAAGGGTTTGATATTTTCCTCTCAAATCCTCGTATTCCTTGATTTCCTTTTCGAATGCCATAATCTTCTGTATTTGTGGGGACAAAGATACGATTTTTATGGATAAACACCAAACTTTTCTCTCAAAAAAGTGCTTATGTTATGGGATGATGATGCGGAAGGTGGTGATTCCCTGTGCCTTGTCCTGATGGAGCGAGAGACTGCCGCCGCTTACTCGCATGATCTGGCGGGAGAGGGAGAGACCGATTCCGCTTCCTTCCGGCTTCGTGGTGAAGAACGGGATGAAGATGTGGGAGGCTACATCTTCGGGGATGAGACCGGCGTTGTTGCTCACGTCGATGATGATGGATTCCTGGGCGTTGGCGTAGGCTTGGAGACGGATAAATGCCTTCTTGCTTGCCGCGGATTGCAAATCTGCGGAGCGGCATTCCTGCTTGTCTTCTCTTTCCTTTTCCCTGAAAGCTTCTACGGCATTCTTCAGAAGATTCGTTACCACGTGAGAGAGGAGGCTCTCATCGGCATAAACCAACAAATCCTTGGGAGAAACTTCTATCTCTACTTCGTGGTTGCAGAGCAACGCCATTCTTTCCAGGAATGGTTCCACATAGAAGAGAGCAGGCTGAGGCTGGGGAACATGGGTGAAACGGCGATAGTTGTTGACGAAAGCCAACAGCTCGGTTCCTGTTTTGTGGATGGTTTCCAAGCCTTGCTTCAAGTCTTTATCCTCTGTAACTCGGGTAAGCAGAGTTTCGCTCAACGAAGTAACCGGCGTGATGGTATTCATGATTTCATGGGTCAGCACACGAATCAGCTTGATCCATGAATCCACTTCCTGGTTGCTCAGCTCGTGGCTCACGTCGCTCAGGGCGATGATGCGCACGTGCTTGTCTTTCAGCATGGCTTGCGTCTCATGCTTTGCCAAGTGTTCATCCTTCAGTTTCCCTTTTACCTGGTTCATGTGGGTAAGCACATCCGTATCGAGCAACCGGAGGGCAGCCTGGTTGTGCTGCAGGATGTTGTCGTGACTATCCACCACCAGGATGCCCGTATCCACCGCATTCAGAATCTGCTCGTAATATTTCTCCCGATCCATCTGCTCCTCTCTCGTATGCTGCAGGAAGAGCTTGATTCGGTTGAGGGATTGATGCAGAATCTTATCCTCCTTAAACCTCTTCTCCGTAGGAAAACTGAAGGAGAAATCCCCATTATCTATCGCATCAAAAAGGAAGGTTACCTTCTTGATGTTCCGGCGATAGTGGCGGTAGAGGCGAATGTAACCCACTACAGCCACGAGCAAAAGCACGATAATAATCACCTTATTAATATCCATACCTCAAAAACTATAGAATTCTTCACTCTTCACTTTTCGTTCTTCACTTAAATCCCGTATCGCTTAATCTTATTGTAAAGCGTCTGGCGGGAAATGCCCAGTCTTGCGGCTACCACCGAAAGGTTGCCCTCACATTCCCTGATGGTTTTCTCTATCATTCGGCTCTCCATCTCGTCGAGCGTCTGAACCTCTTCCAGGGGCTTCTCTCTTTTCTGCTGGTTTCCGCCGTCAATATCTTCGGCAGAAATCATTCCGCCATCAGACAGAATCACGGCTTTCTCGATGGCGTGCTGAAGTTCACGGATGTTTCCGTACCATGGCAAACTGGTAAGTTTTTTCTCAGCTTCTTCCGAAAGACGGAGGTTCACCTTATTATATAAATCGCCATATTGACGGAGGAATCTTTCTGCCAATGGAACGATGTCTGATTTTCTCTGTCTCAGGGCAGGCAATTCCAGATGGATGGTATTGATGCGATAGAGCAGATCCTCTCTGAATTCGCCATCGTTTACCATCTGCTGCAGGTTGCGGTTGGTGGCGCAAACCAGTCGTACGTTGATGGGAATCTGCGTACTTCCGCCCACTCTTACGATGCTTCTGCGTTGCAGGGCGGTAAGGAGTTTTGCCTGAAGTCCGTAGGATAAGTTTCCTATCTCATCCAGGAAGATGGTGCTGCCGTCGGCAAGCTCAAACTTGCCCGGTTTATCCACCTTGGCATCGGTAAAGGCACCCTTTACATGACCGAAGAGTTCGCTCTCGAAAAGGGTTTCCGTAATGGCTCCCATATCCACAGGCAGCATCTTTTTCCCACATCTTGTGGATAAACGGTGTATCTCGTTGGCTAACACCTCTTTACCCGTTCCGTTTTCGCCTGTAATGAGGATATTTGCATCGGTTGCGGCAACTTTTTCCACAATGCTTCTCAAATTGTTCATAACTTCGCTATCTCCCCAATACATAGCGCTTTGTGCATCTTTTCCACCCGGTTTTCCACCATTCCTGTTAATAACGTTATCCACAGCCTTGTTCTTATCCCTAGCCTCTACCAGCGTGCGTATCATCTTCTCGTTTTCAAAAGGCTTCACGATGAAGTCGGCGGCACCTTCCTTGATGCCTGTTACGGCAAGTTGGATGTCGGCATAGGCGGTAAAGAGCACCACTTCGGTTTTCGGGCTGAGGCTCTTGATTTCCCTGAGCCAGTACAATCCCTCGTTTCCCGAATTGATTCCGCTGGAGAAGTTCATGTCGAGCAGCACCACGTCGGGATGCTCCTCTCTCAGTTTGGCTGGGATGGAGTTAGGGTTGGCGATGGTGATGATGCCATCGAATATGGGTTCCAGCAGCATCCTTACCGTAGTAAGAATGTTGCGGTTGTCATCAACAATCAATATCGTTCCTTGTTTCTTAATCATGGTGCAAAGTTACGAAATATCATCGGAAATGGGTAATGTTTGTCTAATAATTAGACGAAAAAATGCCGATAATGGCGCCAAAAGTTGCTTTTCCGGCAGCTTTTGGCATCTTTATCGGCACTTGTTTATTCAAAATTCTGATTCCTGATGAGGAATTGCTTATCCTAAAAGGGGAATTACAGCTCTATCGGAACCACTATCTTTATGCTGAAGTTGCGGCCCATATTGTAAACGCCTCTTCTGCCTGTAACCTGGTTTACGTCAAGATACTTCAGACGGCTCAGGTGGTTCTGGTAAGCACGGTTGGTAAGGTTCTCGCCCGAAAGATAGAGCGAGAGAAGGCGCTTGCCATGAAGCTTCACGTCGGTACCGGCATACATATTTAATAAGGTGTACGATGGCGTAGCGGTCTCCGTCTCGTTGGCTGCGAAATAATGGTTCTGGCGGAGATTGCAATCCATCTGTAGCTTTACGAAGAGATGGTCGAAAGTCTTGCCGTCGCAGACAAACTCATACCTTACATCCGAAACCCAGCGAGGGGCTGGGGTGAATGGCAGATACTTTGATTCGGATGGCTGATGCAACTGAACCGAGTTGACATACGAGAAGGTGTTGCCGATATGCAGATGCTCCACAGGGTGGATGTCGATGCTCGCCTCACCACCCAGAATGCGGGCGTCGCCCGAAGTAAACTGATAGGCTGGCGTGTCGTCGATGAGGACAGGCTGATTGTTCTCATCTGCCAACTTCTCGCTATAGATGTAATGGTTGATGCGATTGGCAAACAGCGAGAGCTCTGCCGAAATGATAGGCGAAGAATAATCCAGACCAAGGTCGAATTGCCAGCTGTTCTCTGGCTTCAGACTGGTATTTCCCAATTCGTATCGCTGGGTTCCCTCGTGCACACCATTCGATGCTAATTCGCTGATGTTTGGAGCACGGAATCCTCTTGCCAGGTTCAACTTCAGATTGAAATCGGGCAGGATTTCATAAGCCAATCCGATGCTTCCGGTTACTCCTTCAAAGTTGCGCTTAAAGGCCTGGAAGCGGAAAGAATCATTCGATTCAGCATCATCCTCTTCTCTCAAAGCCTCGCTGTGCAGATGGCGATGATCGTATCTGATGCCGCCGCTCAGGTTCAGTTTGCCTATCTCCTTGCTCACCGTGGCAAATACACCATAATCGAAGAGATGATAGGCTGGAATCAGAAATTCAGAACCTTTATTAATCGACTGCTGCCACATGCCGTTGATGCCCGTAGAGAACTTCCATCCATTCATTTCCGGCGAGAGATAATGCAGGTCGTAATTCATGGTATGGAGCATGAAATCGAGTCCGCATTCCTTCGGATTCTCTTCCTCCTCAAACTCCTGACGGCGGTTCTGCTGATAACCCAGGAGGAACTTCAGATTGCCGTCGCCCAGGAACCAGGAATTATCAAGTACAGCCTTGTAATGATGAATCTGCTGATAAGGCATCGGCTTGCCGTAACTCTTGGCATCGTAGCCTTCCGGAATTTCCAGTTCGCCCGTTTTCTCATCTCTTTCTCCCTCTACGATGCCCGGAGTGAGATGATAATAATCGAGTGTGAGATGCGAATGCCCCTGGCGGTAGTTCCAGCCTAGAAGCTGCGAGAATGCCTGCTCTCTGAGTGATGAACCGAATACATAACCATCGTATTTATTCTTGTAGGCATGCGCCATCTTTCCGCTGTAGCGGGTGTTCCATACAAATCCGCCCTGGTTGCCGGCAAAGTTGAGCGAATAATCAAAAAGTCCGTTGTTGGTTTGATAACCCGTTGAGAAATTCGCTCTCATGTCGCCCTTGGCAAGGGTAGGAGCGGAGTGGAAGATGAGGACGCCTGCCATCGCATCCGATCCATACATGAGACTTGCCGGACCTTTCAGAATCTCTACGGAATGAACCGAAGCGGGGTCGATTTCTATTCCGTGTTCATCGCCCCATTGCTGTCCTTCCTGTCTGATTCCATCGTTTACCACTACCACGCGGTTATAGCCCAGGCCACGGATCACGGGCTTTGAAATTCCGCTTCCCGTGGTAATCTGCGAAACGCCTGGCTGGTGGGCGATGGCGTCGATGATGTTGGTAGAAGGTTGCATTTCGAGCTGGCGGGCAGAAACGAAGGAGATAGGTGCCGGCGATTGCTTCAGTTTCTGGCTGCCCGTTAAGCCTGTTACCACCACTTCGTTCAGTTTCACGCTCGATTCCGTCAGCGGCTGGTGTCTGGTAGAATCGTTTGCCTCTTCTTCATGAATGTTTGCGTCCTTCTTATCATGATTTGCTCTGTTTATAGCCATAGCAGGGGCTGTTGCCGATGAGCACAGACTCATCAGCAATATTGATTTCAATATTGTTCTCATTATGTTATTTGTTACCTTATTCTGTTAATATTCAATTATTTATAAAAACAGAGAATAAGGTGGAGCACGGGTAGATTTTACCCCCTTCGCCCTGCACAAGCAAGGAGAGCAGAAGGCACGGCGAGGGGAGAGATGGAGCACGGCGATGGCAACCCAAACCACGAGGGATGGAGCCAGATAAGGAGTGCTTTGCAATTGGCAAAGCACACAGTCGTGCATGGTATTCTGCAGGGCTATCAGATGCCCGTCGTGATGAACATGATGGGCACAATCGGCACAATAGAAATCTGCATGAGTTCCCTGCGCTTCACCATGATGGTGAAACGTAACGGCCAGCAGCATCGGCAGGTAAACCAATAGCAGCAGCCAGGAAATTCTGATTCTCTTATGCGTTATCCTCTGCATTTATCTACAGTCTATGATGATATTTCTAATAATTTGCTTGTCCATACAGAAATATTTTAAAGTATACTTTGCAAAAATACGAAAATATTTCTAACTATACTTCGAAATAATTCTAAAAGTTGCTTTATTTAAGGAATTTTTATGCTTTCCTATTCCATCTCCCATATCGGCATAACCTCAATCCTTATTCCGTCTCGTTCGAAGGTCTCCCGTTGGGAGAAAGTGATGATTTTTCCCTGTTTGCAACCTGTAACGGAGGAGGCAGCTATCAAGCCTCCTATCTCTCGTTCTACGTTATCATCATTCAATGTCCAGCAGACTTGTATCAGTTCAGCTACACGCTCGCCCTTTTTCACAACGAAGTCGCATTCCTTCGATTCATAGAAGTAGAATATCCCGTCCTCTTCTCCAAGTGTTCTCTCTAAGTTGAGATAAACAATATTCTCCAAAGCCTTGCCTGCATCTTCGCTCTCTGGCAATAATACGGCATTGCGCAGGGCAATGTCAGCCACATAATACTTGGCAGGAGCAGAACGCTGTTTTACCATCGACTTATCGTATTTTTCCACTTTGCGAAACATGAAAATATTGCAAGCATAGTCGAGCCACAGATAGAGGTAATCCTTGGAGACCTTTAAGCCTTGCGATTTCAAGTCGTTATAAATATTGTTCACGCTAGTCGGCTTCGTGAGATTGTTCATCACACGCTTTAAGAAATAACGCACCACCGAAGGAGAAGCTCCGATGTGATAATGCTCCACCATATCCCTGAAGAGCATGGTGTTGAAGTAAGACTGCAGTATTTTGACTTTTTCCATCTTGCTTTTTTCGAGAACAACCTCTGGAAAACCGCCCTCCTCGCAATAACCGCGGAAGGAGACCGCCAACTTTGCCTTTCCAGCTTCGCTAAATGGATTTGCCTTGGTGCCTTTGAACGCCAAATATTCCTTGAAACTCAAAGGATACTCGCGATATTCGTCAGGCCATCCTCGCAAAGCGGAAGCCATTTCTTCTGAAAGCATCTTGGCTGTGCTACCTGTTATATAGATATGCTTGCAATAATTCTTATACACCCGGAGAACAAAGAGTTCCCAGCCCTCTATGAGTTGTATCTCATCAAAAAACATATAAACATCCTTAAGCGATGTATCAGGATACATTTCACGATAAGCTTGCAGCAATTCATCGAAGTTTTCGGGCGACATGGAAAGAAAACGTTCATCGTCGAAGCCTACATAGAGGATGCGCTCTTTTGGAGTTCCTTGTTGTAGCAGGCGATTAATCGTAAGTCCCAATAATGATGACTTTCCGCAACGGCGAATGCCAGTAACAGTCACGATGCGGTTTCCATCCAACGGAAGTTGGGTGCTTCTCTCTTGCAAGGCAAAAGGTAATTCCTCTTGGTGCAAGGAAATGATTGACTGAAATGTGCTGCGTAGTTCCATTTGTGTACCTTCTTTATTACTGATTATTTTATTGTTAATATGTAGATACCTACACTCGGTTGCAAAGATACAAACTTTCCTTCTAAAAAGGAAAGAAATCGGCAATTATTTCCTTTTAAAAAGGAAAATTATCTGTTTTTATCTAATCCTTGTGGTTTCAGTTACATGCATAATCGAAGAGAGTATTTAAGTGGAAAAGCAAATGGATAGGGCTTGCCTTCTAGAGAAGAGGGGATTTTCTAAGGGCTGCATTCCGGTTGTTCCAATTGTTCCAGTTGTTCCAATTAATTTTGAGTGGGTTCATATCTTTCGCTTGTCCTTTCTCTTTACTTCTTTATATTATATAATAGATTGATTATTAATTAATTATATATAATATATATAAATATATATATAAAAATAGAGGTAGAAGGGATATGCTGAAAAAATAATTGGAACAACTGGAACTGGAACGCTTCCTCTTTTTCTAGAAGGCTTATTATCAGATAGTTAATAAAATTCTAGCGTTCCAGTTAACCTGCAGAATCTTCCAGATTCCAGTTCTTCCAATTAATTTTAAGAGGGTATGCATCTTTCGC
>ERZ1673741.1899-NODE-1899-length-16168-cov-6.805685_pt1 | contig 16168 bp, 10 predicted proteins | sample MGYA00580209_ERZ1673741 | MGnify/ENA primary metagenome ERZ1673741 (study PRJEB41218, sample SAMN15661754) | gut metagenome | host: Homo sapiens | place: Canada: London | collected 2015-08-20/2019-03-30 | study: EMG produced TPA metagenomics assembly of... | reverse complement strand
TGCCGCACACGGGCGCGGACGCACCCAGCCTGTGGCTGCTGATAGGTTTGCCCGCACTGGTGGCTGTGCTGCTGGTGCTGGTGTTCCGATACAATAAGAAAGGGGGCAAACATTCCTGAACCCCCTAAAAAAGCCCTCTACACAAAACAATATAGAAAGAAAGAGGTATGCAACAAGATGAAACTGAAACGTTTATTTACCGCAATCCTCAGCGCCGCCCTGACCCTGAGCCTTTGCGCCATGCCCGCTATGGCGGAGGATGGCAGCACAACGGCGGCGGGGACGCTAAGTAAAACAGCAACTGCCATTGACTGGACAAAGAAAGGCTCGCTGACGATTCATAAATATGAAACGGATACCGCTCCAACTGGTGTGCATGATAACGGTGAAAGCACCACAAGCGGCACGCCCTTGAACGGCGTTACCTTTACGCTTTATAAGGTGCAAGATGATAAATGGCTGAAATCGTACTATCAGGGTACCGGCACTTCTCCGGCAATGCCTACGGTGGACGAATATTTTGAAGACGATGGCTCTCTAAAATCGAGTGTCACAACATCGTCCACCAAAATTGAGGTAACAACGGGAACGGGTACTGCTGGTGACGGCACTGCCGTTGCAAGCGGGCTTGAATTGGGCTTATATCTGGTTGTTGAAACCAACAAGCCGGACGCGGTTAAGCAAGCTGCCGACCCGTTCTTGGTTTCGATTCCTATGACTTCTGTTGATACCAAGAGTTGGCTGTATGATGTTACGGTGAACCCCAAAAACGTCACGACGTACGGCGCTGCCACACTGAAAAAGATCGGCTATACGGGCAGTAAGCAGGATGATACGGCGATGAGTGGCTATACCTTTAAGCTGTACAAGTGGAATGGCACTGCGTGGAATCAAATTACGAACAAGCCCAAAAACGGTCAGGACAATATGGGTGACGCCCTCGGCACGCTGACGACAAATGACAGTGGCACGATTTCGGTTGACGGTTTGACGCAGGGCGTATATGCCTTTGTGGAAACCGGGGTAAACAGCACGCAGGGGTACATTCTGGATGCCGGAACTGCCTATGTGTTCAAGCTTAACGATGAGGGCGCTATGCAGACCGCCACTATCTCTGATGTTGCATCGACTGCAAATACCTTTGGCAGCGCAGTAAAGACACTGAATTATAATTGTGTAAAACCGACAACAGCGGGCAGCACCACCAACAACCTGGAAGTCATCAACTACAAGCCTGACTTTACCAAGACGGTAAAAGACCGTAAAGGCAATACTTCTGCTACACATAATGCCGACTATGCCATTGGCGATAAGATTCCCTTTGTTTTGACGATTCAGGTTCCCGAAAACATTGCAAAGTTAAAGACCTTCAAGGTCACGGATTCTGTCACCCCCACGCAGCTGGCATATAGCGAGGATGCGGTTGTTATGGGTACCAAAAATGGTGAAACAACAGAAACCGAGCTGTCAGCAGCAACCGACTATACTATCACCTACAATCCCAATAAAGACGGCTTTACGATTGATTTTAAGGGTACTGGTCTGACCGCAATCAATAATTACGCTGGCGGAACCATCACGATTACCTACACGGCAACCCTGCAGGAAGGTGCTGCTGTCGTTGGTGACACTGGCGACACGGTCAATAAAAACAGCGCCGAATTGAAGTACTCCAACAAAACCACGGTCGCCAGCGAGCCGGACGATAGCCCGTACACCATCCACGAGGAAGCCGCGGTTTACACCTTTAAGGCTGGCATCCATAAAACGGACGGAGCAGACACCGATCTTGACGGCGTAAAGTTTGACCTGTACAAAAAGTACGATTCCTCTACGGATAAAGAGGACGGCGCCGGTGGTGTCATGTATAAAGGCGCAAAAGTCACATTCCTTGCTGATGATGAAGCAACCCGCCTTGGCTTAAATAGTACTGGCAGCAGCAACAAGTGGTATCGGGTTGCCACAGACCTGACAACTGGTGGTGACGGCATAGTCGTTGTCAAGGGTCTGCCCAAAGGCGAGTACAAATTCGTAGAAACCAAAACAAAAGAGGGCTACAACCTGCTGACCAAGCCTGTGGATGCCAACCTGAACGTTGAATATACAACAACTTGGAGCAGCGACACTACCTATGGAACAGACGGCACGAAAATGCACAGCGTCACCTCTACCACCTACAACGTCGGAAGTGCTGCATATACCTATGCTGACATCGAAGTCATCAACCGCAAGGGCTTTACGCTGCCTGTCACCGGCGGTTTCGGTACGCTGCTGTTCAGCGGTATCGGTGTGCTGCTGGTTCTGGCGGGCGTCGGCGTTCTGTTCAGCCTGAAAAAGAAATCCAACCGTGCGTAATGCACACCATCCAAACACCCACAGCAAAATAAACGGGTAATCCATAGGGGAAGGGCCGGAAACGGTTCTTCCCCTATGGGCGGTTGTGGCAGTGCGTCAACCCTTTACAGAAAGGCTCTTTGCAATGGAAACCACCGTCAAATTAAAACTTGGCTTTGCTGCGCTGATGATCGTCTCCGGCATCGGCGTAGCCATGTACCCCGTTGTCAGCAACGCGGTGGCACAGCGCCACGCAAGCTCGGTCATTGAAAGCTACAACGACAACGTGCAGTCGATGGACGCCGAGAAAATCGACGCCGCCAAGGAGGCTGCGCGCCGCTACAACCAACAGCTGAACAATGCCCTTGACCGCGACGCGGCGGGCGAAGCGGACGACATCGGCACAAGCTATGTGGACATGCTGGACGTGGGCGAGAGCCTTGGCTACATTACCATACCCAAAATTGACGTAAACCTGCCCATTTATGAGGGCACAAGCGACGATGTGCTGGTAAAGGGCGTCGGACATCTGGAAGGCTCCAGCTATCCGCTGGGCGGCGCGGGCACCCACAGTGTGCTGACGGGGCATCGCGGTCTGGCCGAGGCGGTACTGTTTACCGACCTGGACAAGCTGGGCGAGGGTGACCGTTTTTACCTCCACATCATGGACGAGGTGCTGGCGTATCAGGTAGACCAGGTCAAGGTCGTGGAGCCGGAAAACACCGAGGATCTGGAAATTATCCCCGGCGGGGACTACTGCACGCTGGTCACCTGCACGCCCTATGCCATCAACACCCACCGTATGCTTGTGCGCGGCGCCCGTGTGCCGTATAACGGAGAGGACGAGCAGCCCGACACGCCGCAGACCGTGCAGTACCAACAGCTGAATACCGGCAACGTGGTAAAGCGCATTGTGGACGCCTGGCCGTGGATCAGCGTGACGGGCAGTGTGGTTATCGGCGGCGAGGCGCTGCTGTTGCTGCTGCTGTTGCACCGCTGCAAAAAGCGCGAGGAGGAAGACTGATGAAACGCCTGTTTCTGCAAATTTTTGCATGGCTGGCAATTTTGCTGGGCGTTGGGCTGATGCTGCAGCCCACGGTCAGCCGATATCTGACGGAGCAGAAAAGCACAAAAACCGTGCAAAAATTTGTGCAGGCCGCCGAAGCTGCCGCCCCCGCCGCGCCCGAAACCTCCGCCGCCGAACCCGCGCGCGCCTACCCCGAACTGTACGACGCTTTTTTGGCCTACAACCAACAGCTTTTTGCCCAAGGCCAAAGCGGCCTGAAAGACCCCTTTGCCTACGAGACCCCCGCCTTTGACCTGACGGGCTGCGGCTTGCCCGACGACGTTATCGCCGCGCTATGGATACCGCGTCTGGACTTGGAACTGCCTGTTTATCTGGGGGCCAACGCGGCCAACATGGCCCGCGGCGGCGCGCTGCTGGGGCAGACCTCCATGCCGCTGGGCGGCGAAAACACCAACACCGTCATTGCCGCCCACCGCGGCTACTACGGCGCGGAAATGCTGCGCAACGTGCAGCAGATACAAATCGGCGACAAAATTACCCTGACAACGCCGTGGGACACGCTGGTTTACCGCGTGTGCGAGCTGAAAATCATACAGCCGGACGACATAAACGCCGTGCTGATACAGCCCGGCCGCGACCTGCTTACCCTGACGACCTGCCACCCCTACACCCAAAACACCCAGCGCTACCTGGTGATAGCCGAGCGCGACCCCGACGCAGAGGCCGCCACCCATGCGGCAGATCTGGCCGAGTGTGACGAAACCTGGGACGCCGCACCGCGCCAAGTGACGGTGGAGGCCGACGGTACCTCCGCGCTGGAGGAAGTCACCCCCGAAAGTATCACTCCCCTGCCCCACGAGGGCGGCGGCGAAAACGCGGGCGGCGCGTACTCCAACTGGGTGATTTGGCTGGAAAACAACGCCCTGTGGGCGGGATGCCTGCTGATTGCCGCCGTGATCGGCTGTATGCTGATTTGGCGCAGGCATAGAAAGGATTGACCCATGCAGAATATCAACGAAAAGGCGCTGGCCGTTACAGCCGAGGTAAGCAAGGCGGTGCTGGGCAAGCCGGAAGTCGTGCTGAAAATCATGATGGCGATACTGGCCCGCGGCCATGTGCTGATTGAGGATATCCCCGGCGTGGGCAAAACTACGCTGGCACAGGCGTTTGCCCGCGCTATGGACCTGACCCAAAACCGCGTGCAGTTTACCCCCGACGTTTTGCCGTCCGACATTGTGGGGTTCTCGCTGTACCAAAAGGAAACCGGCAAATTTGTGTACCACCCCGGCGCGGTGATGTGCAACCTGTTTTTGGCCGATGAAATCAACCGTACCAGCGCCCGCACCCAGTCCGCCTTGCTGGAAGTCATGGAGGAAAGCGCCGTCACGGTGGACGGCGTGACGCGCGTTCTGCCGCAGCCGTTTACCGTTTTTGCAACGGAAAACCCCGTCGGCTCGGTGGGTACGCAGATGCTGCCGGAATCCCAGCTGGACCGCTTTATGGTCTGCGTGGTCATGGGCTACCCCGATGCGGAGGCGGAAATGGAGATTTTGTCCCGCCAGCCGCGCCGCGCCCTGCTGGACCGTGTGCAGCCGGTGATGGACAAAAACGACCTGCTGGCTATGCAGCAGCAGGTAGACGAAGTATATATGAGCGATGAAATCAGACGGTATATCGTGGAACTTTCCCGCGCGACGCGGCGGGACAGCCGCCTGACGCTGGGGCTTTCGCCCCGTGCGTCGCTGGCAGTGGCCGGTATGGCGCGCGCGGCGGCTTTTCTGGGCGGGCGCAATTATGTGGCCCCGCAGGATATTACCGCGATTTTTGCCGATGCGGCCCGCCACCGTCTGTGCCTGACCGAACAGGCCCGCACCGGCGGCGATACAGTGCAGAATATCCTTGACGATGTTCTGCACACCGTGCCGCGCCCCCGCCCGGAGAAACCGTTCCATGGCAGGTAAGGTGGGCTGCGCGCTGCTGCTGGCCGTGCTGTTTGCTACGGCAGCGGTCAGCCGCACGTCGTTTGCGGTCTTTTTGGCGTCACTGGCGGTGCTGCTGGTCGGCTTTTTGGCGTGGTATGTCCGCACACTGCGCAGGGATGTGACGGTAACGCTGCAGCTGCCTGCCCGCCCCGTGCACCCTGACGAGGATTTTGCCGTACTGGTGAAACTGCACAACAACGGGCGGCGGCCCGTGCCGGAGCTGCGTGTCGTTTTGCAGGCTGTGGACGCCGAAAGCGGAACGGCCATTGAACTGCCCTGCGGCGCGATGCTGGCCCCGCATCAGTGTGCCGATTTGCGCGTGACCCTGCGCGCAGCAAAAAGCGGTCTGTGGCGGTTCCGTGTGCGGGAAGCCACCGTGCGCGACCCGTTGGGGCTGTTTGCCGCGCACTGCGCCGTGCCGCCCCAAAGCAGAGAACTGTGTGTGCTGCCCCCCGCCGAGGGCGAGCACGACGGCGCAGGCACAAAACCGCAGAACTGCGCCGAAAAAGTGACTGCGGCGGGCTGCGATTTGACCGACGGCGTTTATGATCTGCGCCCCTACCGTGCAGGCGATTCACCGAAGCTGATCCACTGGAAACTGACCGCCCGCGTGGGCGAGTTAACCGTGCGCGAGCCGTTGGGCGCAACCTACCGCGCTGACCCTGCGGGCAGCGTTTTGGCAGAGGGGGCCGACGCGCCGCAGCAGTTGTTGCACTTTGGGCAGGCCGCCGTAAAGCGGCTGCGCAGATTGACCCGCCGCAAGGACACCGACCCCGCTACGGGGCTGGTATTTGTGGACCGTGTGCTGCTGCCCCGCACCAAGGCCGCTGCCCACCCCATGGCGGAAACGGCGGCGGATCTGCTGATTTCGGAGCTGCTGGCCTTGGGCTTACTGACGGCGCTGAACGGTGCGTTTGCACTGGCATTGCCGATTTGGGTGTGGCTTGGCGTGGCGGCACTGTGTGCGGCGTGGCCGGCACTGCACCGCGTCCCGCTTTCCAAGGCGGGCCGTTACGGCGCGGCGCTGGCGCTGGCCGTGGGGTATCTGGTGCTGCTGTTTGCCGTGCAGCAGCCGTTTTTGGCCGGTGCGGCACAGTGCGCGGATGCCGTCAGGCTGTGCTTGAATACACGCTTCAACGCAAATTTTGTGGTGTCCACCTCGCCGGTTTCGGCGCAGATGGGCCTGTTTGCGCTGCTGACGGCAGTGCCGTTTACAATATTTTTGGCCGCGCTGACAGCCCGCCACACCGACGCGCTGTTGCTGGGGGCGGTGCTTCTGCCGATCGTGGCGTTCACGCTGTTGGCGGGGACGGGCCGGGCCGTTTTGGGCTGGCTGCTGCTTTTGCCGGGCTGGTTGGGAAGCTGTGCGGCGGCGCGGTCGCTGGTGCGCAAACGGCTGTGGCGCGGCAAGGATTCCGCTGTCTATGCCGCCAACCTGCAGACCCACCGCACAAACCAAAGGCTGGCCGGTGTCGGCATGGCTGCCATTTGCGCGGTGCTGTTTTTGCCTGCCTTGGCACTGCGCCCCGTGCTGATGCTGCCCTTGAACGCGCTGCAGCCTGTGACCGACAAAGTCTGCGCGGCCGGGCTGAGCGCGGCGATCGAGTGGCTGCCGAAAATCAGCGGCGGGGCACTGAATTTCCATGTCAGCGCTGCTGCGGGCGGCGTGGAGGACGGCAGCCTGACACGGGGCGACGGCCTGGCGCTGACGGGGCTGGAGGATATAATGGTCACGACCGACGCCAAGCCGGAGGAGACCGTCTACCTGCGCGGGTTTATCGGCGTGGACTATGACGGCACAAGCTGGCAGGCAGGGAATGCCGCTGCCTTCGACAGTGCCGCAGCAAACTGGAAAACCGACGGCGACGGGCGGCTTGCCATTGCGAACCTGCCGTTTTTGCGCGCGGCATACAGCGGCGCACAGCCACAGCAAATGACCGTACATCGTCTGCATGCAAACGATGCCTACACGTTTGCGCCGTACAACGCATATTTTAACGACTACTACACGCCGGACGGCGACGGAGCCATAGCGGGGCAGACCGTGCAGGACGATATGTTCTACTATTTTCCGCGCAAACAGGCAGAGGAGCTGCTGGCGGCCCGTGACGATGATGACGCGGGGGTGCTGGACCGTCTGGAAAGCGCCTACGCCGCGTATGTTCGCGCGCGCTGCCTGGATGTGCCCGCCGGTGCCGGGTACGATGCCATAGACAAAGAACTGGCTGCGCTGGTGAAGGAGCGCAAACTCAGGGATGACGACATCGATGGCCGACGCGCACTGGTGCGCAGCTGGCTGAACGAGCACTGCCGCTACAGCGCGGACGCCGAGACACCCGACGGCACCGACCCGCTGCTGTATTTCCTGAGCGAGAGCCACGCGGGCAGCAGCACACAGTTTGCCTCGGCAGCGGTGCTGCTGTGCCGCATGGTGGGGCTGCCCGCCCGATATGTGGTAGGCTACGCCGCACCGCAAAATCTGTTTACCGCTGCGGGCGACGGCAGCTGCCGTGCCGTTTTGCAGGACGATAACGCCCACGCCTGGGCAGAGATTTACCTTCCCGGGCAGGGCTGGACGCCGCTGGAGGTCACCCCCGGTATGACAGCCGAACTGACCGAGGGCGAGCTTGCCGCCGATGCCGCACAGGCAGGGCAAAATGCCGCAGACGGTGATACACCCCTGCCCGCGCGGCAGGAGGCCGACTCCCCTGCCAAAACGCCGCAAAGCATCCCGCTTTTGTGGGTGCTGCCTACGATTTTGCTGCTGCTCGTCTTGGCCTTGGCACTTCTGCGCCGTGCAAGGCGCACACCTTTGCAGACCGTACAGGCAGAATTTTGTGCGCTCCATCGCAAGATGCGGCGCTGCGGGCTGGCGGCGGAGGTGTCCTCTGACGAAGCGGCATTTGCGGAATTTCTGCAAACGCATTGCCCGCAGACGGACCGCGAAACCGTGCAGCACCTGCTGGATGCCGTACAGGCGGCACAGTTTGCGCCCGAGCCATGCACCGCCGAAACCGCGCAGGAGATACAGACCCTGTGCCGTAAATTACGCAAAAAAATGTGCAGACGAACGGTGTGAGGGCTGTGCAAGGGGAAGCTTTACGCAAGAAATAATTGATGATTCGGCAAAAAACGATTATGATAATGGTAAATACATATCGGAGATGAAAAACCATGCCACCTTTGCCGAAGAACGACAAGCCGATTGATATCACGCAAATCGCGCAGGCGCTTGGCGTATCCAAGACAACCGTGTCCCGTGCCATATCCGGCAACGGGCGCATCAGCGCAGCAACCCGCCAACGCGTGCTGGACTATGTAAAAGAGCATAACTATACCCCCAGTGTAATGGCGCGCGGGCTGGTGAAGCGCTGCTCCTACAATATTTCGCTGGTGATTTCCACGCAATTTTCCGACTTTGAGCTGCCCTTTTTGCGCAAGGTGATGCGCTCTGTCTATCAGGTTGCCGGGGATTCCGGCTACGATGTCCTGCTGACGCTGGTGGGCGAAAACGAAACCCGTCCTGTGGAACGACTGCTGGATAACCGCAAAATCGATGGTCTGATCTTGACCCGCACACTGGAGCGTGACCCCTTGATCCCGCTGCTAAAGGCGCGCAAGGTGCCGTTTGTCGCCATCGGTCAGCCGGAGGACGATCAGGTACTTTCCGTTGACCATGACCAGGTGGGCGGCTGCCGTGAGATGACCAGTCTGCTGCTGATGAAGGGCATGAAGCATATCGCGCTGCTGGGCGGCAGTATGCTGTACACCGTCAACCAATCCCGATTGGAGGGCTTCCGGCAGGCTTATGTCAAGATGGGGCAAAAAATTGACGAAAGCCTGCTGTTTTTGGAGCTGGAAAGCGACGATTTGCGCATGGAGGCTGTGCAGCAGGCTGTAGAGCGCGGGGCGGATTGCATCCTGTGCATGGACGAACGGCTGGCACAGCTGACGCTGAATATGCTCAAGCAGCTGAACCTGCGCGTGCCGCAGGATATCCGGCTGGCGTCGCTGTATGATAATGAGAATCTGGTCAATACCGTGCCGCCCATCACCGCCGTACAGTTTAATGCGGATATCCTTGGCTTAAAAGCAACGCAGCAGCTGCTGTGTGCCTTGCAGGGGCAGCCTGTTGAAACCCGCATGGAGTTGGGTTACCAGGTAAGCCTGCGGGAATCGACGCAGACGTGAAATCCGAGCGCACACCGAAGGGTGTGCGCTTTTTTGTCTGACCCATCAAAGCGTGTACATTTTCAGGAAAATGTACAAAACAGGGCAAAATAAAACAAAAAGTCCCGAATTGCAGATACAAGCAATTCGGGACTTGATAGGATTTATAGAAGAACCTTAACTGTCAGGTCTTTCCAATTCCCCGGCCAAAGTACGTAACCACGCGAATTTCGATAGGCGCGAGCCTGTGCGTAATTCAACTTAATGGTTATACTCGCTGGCAAATCAGCCGCGAGGCGACTTGATGGCTGCCTGCTTATTGGGTCGTCATCATAGGTATGTACCCAAAAGCGCGTACTGTTTGCATCCTCAAGTATCCTATTGACGGCCCCATCCCCTTTCTTCGCTTTTGTTTTTCCCGGCATGATTTTTTCCGCCGAAATCGAATGGTAATTGTACGTTCCGCGCACATTGCATTGAACAGTGCATGACTCTTGAAATAGATTTAGTTCCCAGATGAATTTCTGTCCATCGATGGAGAAGATTCTCGGCACAAATCTGTCCAGAAATTCCCGGCTGATTTCATCGTTTGGGAACGACTCTTGCCAGCTGAGTGCTTCCTCTACCTTTTCACTATCGGCAGCTCCGTTTTCTTGTTCCTGCTGGTATTCTTCTAAAATATCCTGCCGGTGATCCTGCCAAACGTTTTTGTAGATTTCTCGCGCCATCAATTCGAGCTTCCATGCTTGCACATTGGGGGCGCTACATTTGGGGGCTACATTCCTCAGCGACCGCTGATAACAGATATATCGAACAATGCCTTTCTCTGCGCGGAACGCCCGCATTCTGGCTCCGCAGCCACAAAACAGGCGGCAAGCCCATTTGTCGGCGTGTTCGCTCTTTCCATACAAGTAAGCCTGCGTTATATTGCCGTCTTTGTACGACTGCCATGCATGTCTGCGGCGCTGACATTTATCCCATAGTTCCTCTGAAATGATTGGCTCAAAACTGCCTTTCACCAGAATGTAATCCTGTTCGCTGTTCTTGATGCTTTTATGGCTGAGGAAATCATCAATATGCGATTTGTTGTATGTCAAATACCCTTTATAAATCGTATTCTTGGTGATTGAGAGAACCTGACGCGCGCTCCATTGTGGCATTCCGGATTTATTCGGTGCGCCTTCTTGCGTTAGTGTCTGGGCTATCTCGGTGCCATTTATGCCATCAGCATACCAAGCAAAAATTTTTCTGACAGTCTCTGCCTGACTTTCCTGCATCACAAGCGTATGAGCCTTTTTATCACGCTTATATCCAAACGGTGTCGGTCCCGCAACATAGGTGCCTTTTTTCTGTGACGTCTGAATGCCCGCCTTGGTGCGTTCACTCATTTTACGGCTTTCATCTTGCGCAAGGCTTGCCATAATGGTCAGGCGAACTTCTCCATCGCCACGCATCGTCCAGATGTCATCATTGACGAAGTACACTTCAACGCCGTACTGTTTCAGCTCACGGGTCGTAACCAAAGTATCCACCGTGTTTCGGGCAAAACGGGAAACCTCGCGGGTCACGATTAGGTCAAACTTCTTTTTCCGGGCATCTCGCAGCATCTTCATAAAAGAAGGCCGGGTTTTCATGCCAGTACCTGAGATTCCTTCATCGGCGTATTGCCCAACCACCGTCCAATTCGGATGATGTTCTGCAAGCTCCAGATACCAGTTCATTTGATTTTTCAGTGCTGATATTTGCGCCTCAAGTTCCGTGGACACGCGCCCATAGAACACGACTCTGCGCGGGCAGTTTTGCTGGTCTGCTTTATCATATTGCATCGGTTTTCCCTCCTTCCCCATCAGTATAATACTGCATTCAGTATTTTCAAAATGTACAAGTCAATGACTCAATCATGGTATAGAAAAGCCGTGGAAGAAGGTTCCTTCCACGGCATGATCTTTATACTACTTTTTCAATAAGGCACTGATGTTTCTTCGTTTTCTTGTCATAGTTGATAGCTACCAAGAGAAGATTTCCTGTATAGCCACGCAGCGAATCCGGATATTTCTTTTCCTTAATCTGCTGCATCGCAGTCTCCGCCGTTTGGTTCCACTTCAACTCCACAACAAGCGCCGGATAGTCATTTCGGTACTCCGGTTTTGGAACGAAAACGAAGTCTGCGAAGCCCCTGCCTGTGGGCAGCTCTCGAACCGGCTTAAAGTAATATTGCATAGCGCTCAGGTATGCAATCGCCAAGACGCTGCTCAAGGAGTTTTCATTGTTGTACTGGATGGCAGAAACATAGTTGTCATGGATTTTCTCAACCTGAGTAGCTACTGCATCGCCATCCATATCCAATGTCGCATCCAGCAACTTCTCAGACTCCTGCTGGAACAGCAACATCTCATTCCAATGCTTGCTTTCCACCGCAAGTGTCAATTCCTGCCGGATTTCCTCATTCGGAACGAACGCTGTTTTTCGGTTCTGGTCATATCCCAAGTAGCCAAGATGGATCATATATGTCAAAACATCATCTTTGCTTTGGATATTAACGGTATCGTTCTTGAAGGTAGCCGTGTTTACTTTAACTTCCCCACCGGAAAGCATTTCAATGATTGCCGTTTTCAGTCCATCATAGTTCATGTTGATAAGGGGAACGATTGCTTCATAGGAAGCCGTTTCCGACCAGTAGCTCTTAAACTCTCCCTTCAGCATAACGCTGACAACAGCTCTGGGATTATAAACTTGGTAATCCCGCAGCAAGTAACCATCGTACCACTTTTTTACCTTGTCAAAGTCTTTGTGGTACTCCTCGCAAAGATTCTTAACTTCTTCTTCCGTAAAGCCAATGAAAGGTGCCAACGTGCTGGCACTGACCATGGTAAACTCATCGAAGTTATTCAAGGCCGACTGCGTTTTTTCCTTTTTGATTGGCAGAATGCCGGTGAGGTATGCAAGCTGAATGTATTTTGTCGGCTCTGTACCTTTGAATAAGCCTCTCAGAAAATAGATATATTCTTCTTGAACAGCCTTATTGGTTGCTTCATCTCGGATCAGAATATCCCATTCATCAATAATCACAATAAATTTCTGACCGGTCGAGTTTCTGATGCGCGACAAAGCGTCCGCCAATGTCAACACTTCGTTAGGAAGAACTTCAGGGTAGTACTCTTTTAGTTCCTCAAAAACTGATTGCGTAATGTAGGATATAATACTTTTGATGTCTGCACAGCTGGACAAAAACCATTGTACATCTATATGGATCACATCATACTTGTTGAGATGCTTTTTGAAGTCGCTACTCTTGCCGATTGTAAGCCCATCGAACATCTTTTCTGAATCGCAGCCTTTGCTGTAATAGGCTGCCAACATATTAGCCGTATAGGACTTACCAAATCTCCGGGGGCGGCTATTGCAGATATATGCTTCTGGTGTATCAAGAACGCTGTTGGTATATTCCAGCAGACCCGTTTTATCCATATAAATTTTTGAATTCAGTGCAACTTGAAACGCACTATTATCCGGATTCACGAATCTTCCCATTTCGCCAAAGCCTCCTTCAGAAGTCATTTATTTCTAAACATTCAAATGACATTAGTATAGTCATATAGTACCATTTATCGATACAAATAGCAAGTTGGAAATTTCCCTATAATAGTACAAAAGGTACAAAAGCGCCGCAGCAGGGATCTCTTTCATAGCATGATCTATCATCGCAGACACCTCATCTGCTATAACGATGATTAAATTTTGCCACATGGAATCCTGCTTTCTGCATATAATCTTCAAAAATATATGCAGATAAAACTCGAAAGGCGCAATAAGCCACAAATTTCGATAATTTTCCTTCGATGAACCTGTCAGATGTCATCTGTTTGAACCATTCGGAATTCCCGAATAGTTGCCATCACGGTCTATTCCTCATCCGAATTATAATATTACCATTTACTGATTCAAATAGCAAATCTAGCGTCATTCCATAACGACACAATAATGCCGTGGAAGTATTTCCTCCACGGCACGATCTGTCGTTATAGCTGTGCGTTTCTCTCCCTCTGCAAATTCCAGACAGGCAACCCTTCCCGGCGCTTTGCCTCGCATCGCTTTGCAGCCATGCGATATGTTTTCTCGCATCTTGGCACGCTCGTGGAATCCAGTCATGGCGCTGCTTCCCCAATGCGGTACAGCAGAGGACGCTATTCACTTTTTCGGAGGTTTGGAACCTCCTAATACATAAGAGAACAGCGAATCGGATTTTTTCCACAACTTTTTCAATTTTCTTTTTTTACCAGAAATATATCCACACGCATATCTTTCCACAAACCGGGGTGGATCTTAATCCCACGCGCTTTCTGATACTCATAGGCTGTCACAAAGTCAACCGCAAAACTCAAAAGTGGTATCTTTTCATCCAGCACGCTCACCTGATTTTCTTGACAGCTTTCCAGCCATTCCACCAACTTACGCTTTCTTTTGGTTCGGCTCATGTTCAAAAAGAAATCCTGTGGACGACATATTGTCGCGCAATCGGGTCCAGCACTTTCTTTATCCTGCTTGCCGATTTGCTCTTGCTCAATATCATAGGGAACGCCACTTTTATAGGTAACCATCGCTATCGGCTGCCTTTCCGATTGGATAGGCATGATCTGCTACACATTCATCAACTGCAACATCCAAATGTAGCGGTTATTGCTTTTTACAATCCGGTTGGTATACCTGTCCAGAAAGCCCGGCTCTATTTTACCATCCGGAAAAGAGGCATCATCACTGAGTGCAGCCTCGATGCTGTGCATATCTAACCTTGCTTTAGGACGCTGTTCCTGTATGGAACTTTGCAGTAAGCCTTCGACATTTATAATCTCATTGTTGATTTCCGTACTTTTGCTTAAGAAATCATCCATAGTTATGCTTCGGCTTGCCCGCTGGCTGACAAGATCGTCCAATTCCTCATTCAGCGCAGAGAGCTTGTTCTCCAGCTGGTTTCCATCATTCGGTGTGCCGGTAGTGTTCAGATTTGCATCCAACGTCCGCAAAAGACCCAGTATATCCTCGGCATTTTCTTTCCAAACAGTACGGAACACTTCCCTTGCCATCAATTCCAGCTTCCATTCAGATGCGTATGGTGCCGGACAAGGAATACCGTTCAGTGTTCTGGCGGCATCTTTCTTTTTGAACATTTTCGACCGTGCACAGATAAGCCGCATATTTTTCCCTCCGTTGGCCGTTTTATCGTAGCCTTCGATTTGGAATCGCATCCCACAATCGCAAAACAGAATTTTCGTCCATTTGTTCTGCGGAAAGGACACACCAAATTTATGGGCACGACCATCTTTTCCTTTGACAAATGCAGCTCGCTTACTGCGGATCTGATTGCAGGTTTCCCATAGCTCCTCTGAGACGATTGGCTCAAAGTTTCCCTTTACAAGAACAAAGTCCTCCTCGTTGTGATTGATGCGGTTATGGCTGAGAAAGTCATCAATATGGGATTTATTATAGGTCATATAGCCCTTGTAAGTGGGCTTGCGGAGTACCCGTGATACCTTGCTCGCCGTCCAGCTCAGGCCACCACCGCCATCCTTGCGGTTTTCTTCTATAAGCATTTTGGCAACAGTCGTTTCTCCGTGCCCCTCGGCGTACAGATTAAAGATTCTGCGCACCGTTGCCGCCTGTTCCTCATTGATTACATAAGTTCCATCCACACGGTCATAACCGATAATATTACCGCTGCCATAGAGTACACCTTTCTCACGGCTCATCTTCTGTCCGGCTTTTACGCGCTCACTGGTCTTGCGGCTTTCATCTTGGGCAATGCTCGCCATAATGGTCAAGCGAACTTCTCCATCACCGTCCATTGTCCAGATGCCATCATTTACAAAATAGACTTCCACGCCGTATTGCTTCAGTTCTTGCGTAGCATTCAACGCATCCACCGTGTTACGCGCAAACCTCGACAATTCACGGGTGACAATCAAGTCAAAGCGGTGTTCCTTTGCGTGCTCTATCATCCGCATAAATGATGGACGTTTCTTCATTTGGGTACCGGTTATGCCTTCGTCTATGTACTGCGCTACAACGGTCCAGTTGGGATTGCGTAATGCAAGGTCTGTATACCATTCCATCTGATTTCCCAGCGCAGATAGCTGTTCCTCATGTTCTGTTGAAACGCGGCCATAAAACACCACCCTGCGCGGTCGATTCTTGTAATTCCCAATATAGTCTGTCATTTCGAACGCCTCCTTGTTCTTTCATTGTACAAGGGGCAAATTCATAAGGGAAATGTACAAAAACGCTGGTACACTTGCCATCCTTGTATGAGCGTTGCTGCTCTATACTATAAGAGTACGTTCTCTTGACTTTTTTCCACAATCACTATTTTTAGTTCATTGCACTTGACATACATCAAGTAGCCATGCCACGCGGATAGCATTTTTCAGAACATATCAGCAAAAATGACCCTGCACGATTCTGTGCAGGATCAAAATGTATATTCGTTTTATTTTCTAACATAACTGGTTGATTGGCCGGCTTCGACTTTTTCAAATAACTATTTCGAAAAATAAGCCGGGCTATCAAACTGGAATTTGTTATTCTCCTATGGAGGCACCGCTATCATCTTTAAGGCCACAAATCGCAACTATACCATTATTTTTATAACTTACAACGAGAG
>ERZ1673741.1895-NODE-1895-length-16184-cov-8.371505_pt1 | contig 16184 bp, 13 predicted proteins | sample MGYA00580209_ERZ1673741 | MGnify/ENA primary metagenome ERZ1673741 (study PRJEB41218, sample SAMN15661754) | gut metagenome | host: Homo sapiens | place: Canada: London | collected 2015-08-20/2019-03-30 | study: EMG produced TPA metagenomics assembly of... | reverse complement strand
AGGTTTTCAGCAATTCGTTGTATTGTTCCTCGCTCATAATATTTTCTGTTATTTCAACATCCTTGCTATATACATCGCCTCATAAACTACGATACAACCATCAAGAACAGCATTCGAAAAAAGTATTCATTGCTATTCGTTTGTTATTATCCAAGACTGTGTAGACATAAATTATTTTTTCTTCTTTTTCTTTGAATCTTTAGCGTTTTGCAATTGAGAGAAATCTATCTGACCATAGATACCTTCCATCTCAGCAAGAGCCTTGCGGAAATTTTGATTTTTCCAATCATTAAAATCCATCTCTATTTCATCTGCTTTTACTGCTCAATCGGCTTTGCCGACAATTCAAATTTCAAAACTCAAACAGGTATCCGTAGTTGTTTTGCAATGCCTCAAATTCTGTTTCGCAGCGATTATGCAGTTCTTTATCGCTGTCCTTGAATATCTTTATAGTTTTCTCTATCTCTTCCATTACGGTTCTTCCTGCTTCAAAGATGGGGTTCAGTTCGTTATGGAAATAGTCGATGAAAGGCGCATAGTAGTAGCCTATCTCTTCTATCATGAAATAGAAGGTGTCATAGGCATCTTTCAGATCCAGTTTCTTATCTCTTACATCGGCGAGTGTCTGAAGTCGGAGTATTTCGATATTTTCTACCTGAGCAGCCACTTCTTGGGCGGTCTTCACACGGTGGAAGTAACGGTCGATAAAGGCGTTGCGCTCATGCAAGTTGCGCTTGTAGAATAGCTCGCGTTCTTTTTTGTCTGCCTCGTTCTTGTTTACTTCCTCAAAACGTTCGGCATGTACGCCTGATAAGGCTACTGCCATTCCACCGACATCCATAACGAGCTTGCGGTCTCGGGCTATGCGGATTACATAACCTTCGAGTCCGGCATATTCACCAGTCACAATGCGAAGTAGGGTGCGGTTCTTGGAATAATAAACAAAAGGACGAAGAAGGAAACGGAGACGTTCTGGCTCGGTTTCTGCCACACGCATGAATGGCTCCATCTGGTTGCAAGGGATAGTGGCAACCTTTCCTGTACTACAATTTTCACGGAGTTTGTATGAATTTACGTTTTTATTTAAGTAGTCCTGTAATGTTTCTGGGTCACCTTGCAAGAATATCAGTCCACTTACCGAAGGGGTTTCCACTTCGCGCATTCCGCCTCTGTTCCTGTGACGGGGGACATATTTTATTGTCTTATGCACAAAATGGGTTACTCCATCTTTCTTTAGCTGTTCTTCTATCGACTTTACTTTTTGATTGTGTACAAAAAGATAACCCCATGACGTGCAGTTATCTTTCACCTGCGAACACTTCTTTATCGCTGAACCAATCATTTCGTCTGGCTCAGAAACGTGTGTGCCCTCTGGAAATTCATTGCTTTCAGATGTCTGAAAACGCTTTGTTTCGTCGGCTGTAGACTGAGAAACCGTGCAATCCTGCTTCATAACCTCTCCGCTACTTTATGTCACTGCTGGCTACCATCACCTGGGATGACAATGCCATTTTTACAATAACATTGTTCATAAATTCATACTGTCTGTGTGTATGTTTATCCAGTTATGGGATTCAATGTTTTACAAATCAAATGTGCTGATTGCGCCGCATTTTCACCTCATGGCTTTGTGTCTTTATCTCTTTACGTACTGTTTTCACATGACAAAACTGTATCTACATTGTAAAGGTACTACTTTTCCTTCAATTCTTATCATTTTTGAATGAAAAAGTTTAGCATAAACCCGAATTTCCCCTAAAATGTTTTACAAATCCGCCTTTTCAAGGCTTCAAAAGCCCTTTGTTTACAGCATTCTTCCCTTTGTGCATGTTTTATCATGTGAAAACAATCACTTCTCCCTCCATTTGTTAAACACTACTCAACCTCCAATTCTCTTTATAATCCTCTTGTTCGCCTCGTTGATTCTTGATATATCGATGGAGTTCAGATACACCTGTGTCGTCTTTATGGAATTATATCCCATTCCCTCACTGATTACAGCGATAGGTATGTTCATGTCCCTGGCCACGCTTGCCCAAGTATGCCGTGCGACATAAGTGGTAAGTGGCATTTTCGCTGCATGCTGCCTGTCATGGATTAATACAAGGCTAAATCTGTATTGCCTTCTTTAGTAAAAATCATCATTCCAAATTTTGGAAGGTGCCAAATAGCAGCAGCTGATATTGCTGTCCGCCGAATCTTTAATGCAATAAAAGCCCGAAATCCCATTAAACAGGGGTTTCGGGCTAAAGATTTGTGACTTCGGAGTTTTAGCTGACAGCTATAAAGACCAAACCTTCATTTGATGACCTCTAAGTCCCAGCTCCATTTGTCGAAATAGAGGTTGCCGCCCTGCCATTCTACTTCTCCACGCTGGAAATCAACCGTCTCGCTGCGTGGCCATTTCTTAACAGGGAAAAAACTTTCTCCGAAATCAGAGTTGACGACCATTCTCCATGAGTCTATGCCCCCAAGGAAGAACCACTTTTCATTCTCGTTCTTGGCGTAAGTAGGGATTCCGAACGACATGTCAACAGGCACCCAGCCAATGCCCTCGAAATATATCTCACCCCAGTCATGGAGGTTCTCGGCATTGGGATGAAGCATGAAACCACTTTCAAAATGCGCGGGAATGCCACTGATGCGACAGAGCGTCAGGAAAAGAAGTGTCACTTGACCGCAATCGCCATGATGGTTCTCAAGCACATATTCCGGGATGTTCTCTATCGTGGAATATTCTCTCGCCGAAGCCCAAGGGAAGTTATCGTTTATCCACTTGAAAATACGTTGTACCTTAATCACGGGGTTCGTTACCCCTTGTGTCAGACTATCAGCCAGCTGCCTTAACCTTGGCGTGAAAACAATGTGGCGGTCGCGTTCGGATGTGTACTTCTTGTACAAGGCGGAGCTTGTGTCATAAGGCTTTACCGATTTCGATAGTATGTTGAACCAACTGCCATACGAGACATACTCAAACTCCTCTGAAAAGACGGTAGGTTTCCCAGCCTCCGCTTTCTTTTCCATATAAACTGACGAATGGGCACAATCAACGGGAGAACGCTGATATTGGCTCTCACTCGTTGATAGCAGCTTTACATTTTGCTGCCTTGCGACGTCTGTTCGCGGGAATGGAAGCCAACAACGTATTGTTTCCCCATCGGGCACGGCATCGGCTTTCACGGTCAATGTGTATTTGACCTTTATCTTCTTTGGCTCGGCCAAGCGTTTCTGATTGTTTGGGGCATTGCTTATGATTTTAGGCACATTCTCCATGTCGGCTTTTTCCGTGCCTTCCAATGCTTCGCCGTCTTTCTTCAACTTAATGGCCCTGCACGTCTTGTCAATGCGAAACAGGTTGGGCGCCGCATTATAAAAATACCTCTTCTCGCCGTCAATGACGCGCAGCTCCAAGGCACCGCTCTTCTCCCATGTCCTCATTTGAGTCTCCGTGACGTTGGGAATATAGCGATGGATATAATCCAACACGCTCTTCTCATCCTTGCAGAAATCAACGAGCAAGCGATGGTGCAGGTCAGCTTCCCATGAATAGCCCTTGCTACAGTTCTGGGCTGATACAGGCGCGTTAGACAGCAAGCCGATGGTTAATCCCACAAGATACATTAATCTTTTCATTGCCTTTGTTAAATTGGTTGGTGCCTATTTTATTATTGACGAAGCCACTGCGTTGGCAACGTATGAGCGAAGTGCGATAACGTTGCCCTTGCCGTCTGGATGAACACTGTTGGTAAGAAGGATTACGCTGACGTCGTTTACTGGGTCAATTACAATGCTTGTGCCAGTGAATCCCGTGTGCCCGTATGTTGCCGGACTAAGCATGTCGCCATTGTTTGAGGCATAATCGGAATGACAGTCCCATCCTGGCGTGCGTCCGAATTTAGCCGCTCTCTTTGGCACGGTGCGCATGGCCTTCACCGCCGCTGCGCTTAATATGCGGTGGCCATTCCAAGTCCCGCCGTTTTGGAGTGCCGCGCATAGTATGGCAATGTCCTCTGCAGTTGAGAACACGCCCGCGTTGCCCGATATGCCGCCATTGATGATGCGTGCCAATGGGTCGTGGACTACTCCTTGCAGGCACTTGCCGTCGGCCTGTTTCTCTGTTGGTGCGCATTGCTTGGCAAGCGCGGGAGATGGAGTATAGGCAGTGTGCCGCATGCCCAAGACGTCAAAGATGTGCTTCTTGGCGAAGACATCAAGGCTCTCGCCGGAGATGGTCTCAATGATTCGTTGCAACGTGATATAATTGATGCAACTGTACTGAAAATCTGTTGTTGGCTCGAAGTCGCGTTTGCAATGAGAGATATAATCTATCAGTCCGTCGCGGTTAGGCGCACCGTATTTTTCCTTAACCTTGTTGATGTCCGCGTATGGTGGCAATCCTGAGACGTGCGTCATCAAGTCGACGACACGTATCGACGTGACGTTGCCGGCGGAGTCTTTCCAATTCTCGAATCCCGGAATATACTTGTCCACACGGTCAAGAAGCCTTAACTTTCCCTGCTCGATAAGCACCCAAGCTGATATTGCCGTCGACATGGCCTTGCTGCACGATGCCATATCGAAGACCGTCTCAGTGGTCATTTTCTCCACCTTCGGGTACACCCTCTTGTTGCCATAAGCCTTCAGATACGCTATTTTTCCATGTCGCACCACGCAAAGCACGGCTCCGGGAGCGTCTTTCTCGGCAATGGCCTTGTTGATGGCACTGTCGGCATAAAGAAGTTGAGAAGCGTCCAACCCAACTTCCGCCGGTTCACAATGTTCAAGACCTTGAGCGTTAGCATTGACGATGCCAAGCATCAGGCCAATAACAATTAACAATTTCTTCATACTCTCTGTATTATTTCTTGGCATTATTACGACTAATCAGCAAGCACAGCCCTATGAATGTAAAGAGCGCGTTAAGGATAAGCAGCTCATAGCTGAACTTGTATCCATTAAACCATGTCTCGGAGTTCTCTTGGAGAATGAAACACAGTATAGGTGACACTATAGCCACGAGTGGCACATATTTGTCTTTAGTCTTTGCCTTCACGATTATGCCGAAGGCGAACATTCCAAGTATGGGGCCATAGGTGTAACTGGCAAGCACGTAAACGGCATCTATCACGCTCGTGTTGTTGAGCAGTCCGAAGACATAGATGACAACCGCCATCAATAATGCCATGAAGACGTGCACCGTCTTTCTTGTCTTGGTCAGGGACGTGCCATTCGGGTCGTTGGCATTCTTCTTGTCAGCGTCAAGAATGTCGAGCGTGAATGATGTGGTAAGGGCTGTGAGCGCTGAGCCTGCCGCGGAATAGGCCGCGGAGAACAAGCCTACGACGAAAAGCACGCCGACAATCGCGGGCAGATATTGGCTTGTGGCCACTGCCGGGAACAGCGTGTCGCCCGTGGCGGTGATGCCAACCTTTGAGGCAAAGAGGTAAAGAAGCACGCCAAGCATCAAGAACAGGAGGTTGATGAAGAATTGGCACACTATGCTGACCATCATGTTCTTCTGCGAGTCTTTGTAGTTTCGGCAGCTAAGGTTGCGTTGCATCATGTCCTGGTCGAGTCCAGTAGTGGCTATCATCGTGAAGATTCCGGCTATGAACTGCTTGAAGAAATAACGCTTGTCGTTGACGTCATCGAAGTAGAAGACCTGGCTCATGCTGCTGTTGGATATTGACTGGAACATCCCCTTAAAGCCAAGGTTCAACTCTGATGATATGAAGACTATGCAGAGCACGACAGAGAGGATGAGGCACAACGACTTGAGCACGTCGGTCCAAATGACTGACTTCACGCCTCCTCGACAAGTGTATATCCAAACGAGGAACACGGTGAGAAACACGTTTAATACAAAAGGCAGGTGGAATGGCTCAAAGACAAGCAGCTGAAGGGTAAGGCATACAAGGAAAAGCCTGACAGACGCGCCAAGCATCTTGGAGATGAAAAAGAACCATGCCCCGGTCTTATGAGACCGCGCCCCGAACCTGTCCTCCAGATATTGGTACACCGACACCAGTTTCATCTTATAGAACAATGGCACCAAGACAAACGCTATGATGAACTGCCCCACGACAAACCCCATCACCATCTGCAGGTAAGAGAAACTCTTGTCGGCCACCATGCCGGGGACCGACACGAATGTCACGCCCGACAGGAAAGAGCCCATCGTGGCTATGGCCACGAGAAACCAAGGCTGTTTTCTTCCCCCGAGGAAGAAGCCTTGGTTGTCGGTCTTTCTTCCAGCGAGCCAAGACACTGTGAAAAGTATTATGAAATAGGCTATTATGGTTATCGTTACGGTTATCGGACTCATGTTGTTTGGGTTAAGATTATTATAATAATATGTGTCAGAGCTTCACTTTCACTTTCCTTGCCTTGCTTTCGTTCGACATCTTGTCGAGGGCTGTCACTATGTAAGTGTATTTGTTCCGCCCCTTGTCGTATGGTAGTTTATAGAACGTGTCTGACGTTATGGCTACAATCTTTGAGGGATCCTCGATGTTCACCTTCTCGCCCTTTGCAAAGCGATATACCGCATATTGTTTTGCCACGTCGTTCCATTGCTTTCCGCGCGGCACGGACCAGAAGAGTATGTAGCCATCGCGTGTCCATACCGCTTTCACCTTGCGAGGTTTCTTTGGGCGCTTGCCGTCTATGAAGGGCATCAAGGGTTGCAAGGCTGGATGTTTCCAATAGGCCGTGCGCAACACCGACCCGTAGTTGCCAACGTTGTCCTCCACGGCTTGTGCATACCAAAGCACGGTGCCTTGCACATGTGGCAAAGACCTGTGGAGCTGGTGTTTTGCCGGCATTTGGTTGATGTTGGGATTGTCAAGGTCGGTAGAGTTGGCCGTTGCGACCACGCTCTCGCCAATATACAGTGGGCGGTTGGCCGCATGCTTGTCCCACCATTTTATCAAGGTCTTGTAATCGGCCACACGATGGCCTATGTTCCAATAGAGCTGTGGCACGCAGTAGTCTACCCAACCATTGTTGACCCAAAGCAGCACGTCGGCATAGAGGTCATCGTAGTTTTGTAAGCCATTAGTGGCTGAGCCATTCTTCGGGTCGCTGCCCAGGTTGCGGTATATGCCGAACGGAGACACGCCAAACTTCACCCATGGCTTGCGTTTGTGTATCGTCTCGTCGAGCTGCTTGATAAAGCGGTTCACATTGTCGCGACGCCAGTCGCCTATGTTCTTGAAACCGCGTGGATTGGCGCGAAACTGGTTCTCGTCTGGTATGGTCTCGCCTGGCACCGGGTATGGATAAAAATAGTCATCGATATGAAGTCCGTCAATGTCGTAACGGCTCACTATGTCGTCAACGACCTTGCATGTGTAGTCTGCTGCTGCCTTGCATGCCGGATTCAAGATAAGCTGTCCGCCATAAGCGAAAGTCCAGTCAGGATGCTGTGCTGCCACGTGGCTGTTGGCGAGCGACGACGTGCCCTTTGTCTTGGCCCTGAAAGGGTTAATCCACGCGTGCAGTTCCATTCCGCGACGGTGGCATTGGTCTATCATCCACAGCAACGGATCCCAATAAGGACTCGGCGCCTTGCCTTGCTGTCCGCTAAGGTAGCGACTCCAAGGCTCATAGTCACTTTTGTAAAGGGCGTCGCACTCCGGACGCACTTGGAAGATGATGGCGTTCACGCCGTCGGCTTTCAGCACTTCGAGTTGCCTGCTCAGCTTTTGCTGTATCACTTGCGTTGGCAGACCTTGAAACTGTCCGTTTACGGCTTGGATCCATGCTCCACGAAACTCTCGCTTCTGGGCGAACGTGCCTAATACGGATAATAATAGTATGGCTATAAAATAGAATCGTTTCATAATGTGTACAAAGTTACAAAAAATAAGGGCACAAACAACATGTTCATGCCCTTATTTTTAATCCAATATGTTTAACAAACAATAATTTTGTTCTCTTTATGAAATCTTAGCCATCAGAATCGGTAGCCAATTGTAAACAATAACTGGTTACGATTTACACTGACCTTGGAGGCGTCGGCGATATTTGAGTAGGTCTCGTCTTCCTTGCTTGAGGGATAATAGCTCATGAAAGGATAGAAGTCGCCTTTGGTGCTGCTGTATTGATAAGCTATGTCGGCGAAGAACTTGTCGAGCGTAAAGCCGAGACCGCAGGTGAAGCGGTTTGTCGCTTTCCAGTTGGTGTAATCAGCCGACGTGGCATATCCCACGCCAGGAGACTGCAGCGAACCGTCACGATACGCGTTGTCGTTAAACTGCGGCGACATGTAGTTGTAACCCACGCGGATGGCCATCTGCGGTATTGGCTTATACTCCAAGCCCACCTTCAGCAAGTGCACGCTCTTGAGGTTCAGCTCCGTGTCGTTGTTCATTGCGTCATCCGAATCGCTGTCGGAATAGTAGCTTCCAGTCCAATCGTCATAGTAGGTGTTGCCATCATTTATGCGGTTGTCTATGGCGCCGTATTTCTGATACTCATAGGTGATGCCCATGGCGAGATTGTTGCCGAAGGTGTTTCCCAGGCTCACGCCAAACTTCCACGGCGTGTAGACCTTGTAGTCGTAGTCGCTTGAGTTGCCTGTTTCGCTGCCGTTGTTGGCGGGATAGAACGTGAGGTCATAGGCTCCACGCATCGTAAGGTCGTAGAACACTGGCGTATTGACGTAGAGGCCGATACGGAAGGGTGACTCGGCTATCGGGCGGAATATCGCGCCAAACTTGACGTCGAAGCCCGTGCCGTCTATCTTCAGCTGCTCATAGTTGTCAGACAAGGCTCCCGTGGCGTCGTTCTCTGCATAGAGCTTGTTGCCGCGATAGTTCACGTCGTGCAAGCCAAACGTGGCGCCGAGGAACACCCGGTCGTTGATGTTTCCGCTCACGTTGAAATCGTATTCGCCAATATATCCATACTCATGCTGGCCGAAGGCGTATGACGTGGCGTTATAATATGTCATCCCGCCCTTGTCGTTGGCGAGGAATTTGGCATAGCTGTCGTCCACGGCATTCCATGCCATGCTTCCCTTCTCTGCCAACCCATTGGCGTATTTTGCCGCGCTGAGCTTGTTGAGCGAGGCGTTGTTTAGCTTGCCGCTGGTTGACAGTATCTGGTCGAAATTGCGGCTCTTGTGATAGTTAAACCCGAGGTTCAGCCAAGAGTTGCGTCCTGTCCTTGAAGCCCAAACGAAGCCAACTTGGTCAAAGCTTGCGTTGGTGGCGTCGCCCTTGAAGTCCAAGCCTTTGTCCTTCTTGGCGTTGTCGCCCGACTGCGAGAGTATTCCGCCGGAGATGGCAAACTGCGACTTGCGAAACAGTCCGATACCGGCAGGGTTCGACTGCATGGTCGACAAGTCAGCGCCAAGGGCTTCCATCGCGCCACCCATGCCTACATAGCGAGCCGTTCCGTTCAGCTCGTTCTCCATCAGTTTTGTATCTTGATATGTCTCTTGAGCCGACGTGGACATTGATGCCAGTCCAGCCGCGGCGAGCAAAAGAAAATATTTTGATTTCATGATATTAACGTTTTAATTTCTTGTGGTTTATATAATGATTATGCCGTGTGCCGTAGCCATTTAGCGTCTTCCGCCACCGAAGTGGCCGCCTCCACCGCCAAAGCTGCCACCGGAGCGACCGCCTCCGAAGCTTCCGCCTCCAACGCTGCCACCACCGAAGCTGCCAGTGTTGCCGCCAAACGAGCGTGTGCCGTAAGACGAGTTGTTGTTGAACGTGCGGTTACCGTTATATCCGCGGTTGTCATTGGTTCGTGATCCAAACGAGCGGTTGCCGGCGCTGCGGGAGGTGTAACTGCCAAACGAGCGGTTGCCGTTGGATGAGCTGCCATAGGTTCTGCCAGAGGTCCACGTGCGTTGCCCGGTGTAGCCACCAGAGTTCATGCCGCCGTTGTTCACGATCACGCCGCCACCCAAGTAAGGATAGTTCCAACCGTACCATCCATGGCAATACGGCCAGCCCCAGCCGTAGTAGCCATAATAATATGGATTGTACCAGCCGGCATAGCCATAGTACCAAGGGTCATACCAGCCACCATACCAGCCTCTGTACCAAGGGCTGTACCATGGACTGTACCAACCGTATGGGCCATAGAAATTATCGTAGAACCAAGGGTCGTAGAATCCGTCCCAGCGCGACATGCGGCGAGTATATGTGTAGTCGTCGCCATCGTCAAACCTCGCGCTGCCGGGATACACGTAAGCCGTGTCGGCCGCTGACGAGTCACGATACGCGCCATCACCCGGCATGAACGTGATAATGTCGTTGCCCAAAGAGTCGGTGCCTATCTTCTGGTAATAACTGTTAAGCTTTCCGTAACGGTTGTACTCGTCGACACCTCGCTTGCTGCCGCAATAATAGGTTTGCTTATCAGCCTTTGGCGTGTCAACATTCTTGCTCGGAGTAAAGTAAACGTCGTCTTGTGCCATCGATGCCAGCGGCATCGCACCCGCAACAACTAAAAGCATCAAAAACTTTTTCATATCTTTACTTTTTTAATGGATTATTCTTTTCTTGTGTATTCTATTTTCTATAGTGCAAAATTAATGCCTATTCTCTTGCAAATTTACGGAAAAACCCTAACCATTGGTAGGTTTTCCCCTATTTTTTTTACTTTTGCACTGATATTTATATTACATTTTCATTTGATAGCACATCTATTATGGAATATTTAGAGGCAGAGTTCACCATCACTTGCCCGGATGGCCTTCTGCAGACGGCGCGTGACCTTTTGGCAGACGCGGCTGCGACATCGGGCTTCGAGTCGTTTGAAGACACCGACAATGGCATGCGGGGATATGTTCAAACCGCCCTTTTCGATGAGGAGGAGCTTAAATCGCAACTGGTCGACTTCCCCTTGCAAGACACCAACGTGGCGTACACGGTAAAGCAGGCAGAGGACAAGGACTGGAACCAAACGTGGGAGGACAATGGCTTCGACCCTATCGACATTGACAATGGACGGTTGGTCGTGGTAGACGCCAACCACTGCGACGGCCTTTCCCTGCCCGAGACGGCAAAGGTCATCAAGATAGACGCGAAGCTGGCCTTTGGCACCGGCACTCACGAGACCACGCAAATGATCATCTCCACGCTGCTAAACCTTAACGGGTCCGTGGCCTTGCCTCTTAAAGGGTTGCGCGTCTTGGATTGCGGATGCGGCACGGGCATTCTCGGCATTGCTGCCTCGGTGCTTGGCGCAAGCGAGGTGACGGGATATGACATCGACGAGTGGAGCGTGAAAAACACTCTTCACAACGCCCGGCTCAACCACGTGGCCAACGTCAACGCCTTGTTGGGTGACGCTTCTGTCATCGCGACCATCGACGGGCTGTTCGACCTTGTGCTTGCCAATATCAACCGCAATATCTTGCTCAACGACATGGCAGCCATGAGAAGCAAGATGGCTCATGGCGCGGTCTTGATACTCAGCGGCTTTTACGAGGACGACATTTCCCTGCTCGTGGAGAAGGCCAAGGGTCTCGACCTCAGCCTCACGCAGAAAAAAGGCAAGGGAAACTGGAGATGCCTCGTGTTCAAGGCCCTTTAACAATCCACCACTGTCAGAGTGTCACCCTCAACCTTGAAGTGAATGTCGCGACCGTCAAACGGCATGCCGTAAACGCGCGACGCGTCGTGCTGGTAGTGTGGGCGTGGGTCAAGCTCAAGGGTCTTGCGCAGCGTCTCTGCCCGCCTGTCGCCTAAGGCGCGAGCCACCTTTTCGGGTATCTCCACTCGCAGCCGCTTGATGGGGTTGCTGTCCACGAAGCCCGACCTCACGCCTTCATGACTGTCGGCGTAGGCCACGTATGGCTTGATGTCATAGATTGGCGTGCCGTCCATGAGGTCAGCGCCAAGCACGTGGAGCACAGTGCCTTCCTTGGTGTTCCGCTCCACGCCTTTCAGCCTCACCGAAGACAACCCCAATGGGTTAGGCCTGAACGGTGAGCGCGTGGCGAACACTCCTATGCGCGTGTTGCCGCCGAGGAGCGGCGGCCTCACCGTGAGGCTGTTGGCCGAGTGCTTGTTGGCACTGAAGCCCCAGATGAGCCAAAGGTAGTCGAACGCCTCTATGCCGCGCAGGGCCTCGTCTGAGCGATATGCCTCGGTGAAGACTATTGTCCCTTCCAACTCAGCCACGAGCCCACTCTGCTTGGGTATGCCAAACTTCGACGTGAACGGTGAACGGAAGTGTGCAATTGGGTTTATCTCCATGTATATCAGAAAGAAAATCGGGTGAAGAATGCCATTATGAGCATGCACAGTGTCTCCACGCCGCAAACCACAGCGGGCGTGTAGAGCTTGCACGTGTTCTCTTTCGGGCGAAACGGCTGGGCATACTTGCGCAGGTAATGCTGGAACAGGTAATAGACGACGCTCGCGTTTGCCAGGCCCACGAGCATGCCGCACGTCACGTCGCCTACATAGTGGACGCCAAGGTAAACGCGCGACCAGCACATCACCAACGCCCATGCGGCCAGCACATACGACAACACGCTACGGCGAAAGACATAGGAGACGAAGAAAAACGCCCCCCAGCAGTTTGCCGCGTGAGCCGAGGGAAAGCCGTATCTGCCGCCACGATAACCGTCAACCACGTGAACCAGCGGAGAGATGGGGTTGTCGAGATTGGCGGGGCGCAAACGGTAAGCGAAGGGCCGTATGCCAGAAGAGACTATCTGGTCACAAAGCGTTATCAAGATAACCATGAGCAGCAGGTTGCAAATCACAGGCTTCAGTGGGAACTTGCGCACCATGACTACGAACAGGCTCAAGTAAAGCGGTATCCAAATGAAACGCCCCGAATACATCATCATGAAATTGTCGAGATAGTCGCAATGAAAGCCGTTAATGGCCAACGTGACAGTGGTGTCCCACTTCACCAAGGTGGCAAGCAACGACATGAGCATGGCTGTAACGATCATTTTTCTTACCTTTTAGCTATATCATCAAACAACACCTGGAGCAAGGCCTTGCCGCCTTTGAGGTTCGCGCCTTTCTTGTTGCCGGCGTCGTAGACCACCTTTTGCTGTATGTTGTCGTAGATTAACGTGTTGTCTGTTGTTATCATTCCCAACCCATCGTTTGGCAGGAAAAACGCGAAGTGGTTGACGGCAGTGTTCATCATGTCCTTGCTGAAAATCATGTCGTCGTGGGCTATTCCCAACTGCGACAACAGCGTGGCGGCTATGTCTTGTTGCGAGCCATAGGTGCTGACGGTCATTGGCCGGCGTATGGCGCCGCCAGTCCAAATCAGTGGCACGTGGTATCGCCAGGGCTTGAAATTGTCGGAATGCTCTGGCCAGGCACCGAGATGGTCGGGCACGAGTATCACGAGGCTGTTGTCCCACTTCTTGCTGCGCTTCAGATATTCCACGAATTCGCCTACGCTGTTGTCGGCATAGGCAAAGGCGTTTAGAATCTTGTTTTTCAAGCGGTGGTAAGGCACGTCGAACGGCTCGTGCGAGCTTGACGTCTGAATGACCGTCAGCCGTGGCTTGCCATCGCCGGGCCGGTTGCTCAGGTCGCGCTCAACGCGCTTCATGAGCAGGTGGTCTGGCACACCCCATTTGCTCATCCGCTCGTCTATCGGGAAGTCTACGTCTTCCGTGATGTGCTTGAACCCTTGGTTGACAAGAAACGACCGCATGTTGGTGAAGTCGGCGTCGCCGCCATAATAATAATATGTGTCGTAGCCGTTTTTCTCAAGGTGAGCGGCTATCGACGGCAGGTTGGCGGTCTTCCGTGGAAACTTCATCAGGCTCACCGTGGCCGGCGCCGGATAGCCTTGCAGTACAGAGACCAGTCCCCTGTCGGTGCGGAAGCTGTTGGCATAGAACCTGTTGAAATATATGCCTTCGCGTTTCAGCCTGTTGATGCAGGGCGTTACGCCTCGCACGTTTGTCACCGTGTCGGAGAAGCTCTCCATGATTACGATATACACGTCGGGCCTACTCACGCCCTGCCGGAGTAATGGCGTGACGCTGTCTTGCGAAGCCTTGTGGTACATTTGGCGGTAAACAGCCTGTGCCTTGGTGTCGTCCATGAAGCGGTATTGCGCTGAGAAGTCCTCGTTGTGGGAGACGCTCTCCATGAAAGACAAGAGAGGGTTCACTGCGGCGTGGTTCAGTTCTTGAACCGATGAGAAATAGGCTCTGCCCGAGTTCATTGTCGACACGGTTACGCCACCGCGTATGGGCAAAAACAGCAGGGCCGTGAGCAAGAGCAGCGGAAGCCATTGCAGGTGACCCGTCTTTTGCGTGAACACGTCGCCACCCCACTTGCGCCAAAGCAAATGGAACGCCACGAGGATGACTGCCACCGTGGCGACAATGGCGGCCACACCGAGAAAGGCTTGCCACCAAGCCACGCTTGCCATGGCCGACGTGGGCGAGGAAAAGAGGAAAAACAATGGTGTCGAGTCAAGAGGGTATCCCCAATAGCCATACAGGGCCATGTTGGAAACAAACGAGAGCGATACCGCCAAGGCTCCTATGAGCGACCACCCGCCGACAACCGCCATCATCACCCTGCCGGCTTTCTTCGACTGAAGCCCACGTATGGGCAAGCCGCTTATCGTCAATACCAGAGCCGGGACGGCCGTGAGATAGCCAGCCATCGACATGTCGAGAGGCAATCCGTGCCATATCACGTCAATAACGCTGGCGAGGCCACCATAGATTAGCAAAAACAATGGTTTTTGCAATACAAAAAACAGTGTCCACAACAAGAATGTGGACACCATGAGCATGATTCTTTTTCTCATCGCAGGCAATGGACTTATACACTCAACTCGTCAAGCCCGTTCCAAAGAATGGTCTTGCCGTCTTTGGTAAGCTCGAACCACGGATCTTCGTCGCGAAGGGAAATGTCGTCGTAGTCGAACTGCAGCACCACGGTGTCGTGGCCGTCGGGCAACACCAGTCCCATCTTGCCCTCTTTCTCGGCTATGACGGGCATGGACACCAGGTCGTCGACATATACAAACGGGGTGCGCAAGAAATCGTAGCGCGCGTGAACGAGGATGGTGCCGTCAGAGTCCTTGATGCCATACTTGCCGTTCTCCTCAAACACCTCGTGAAACCTTACATATTTTTCCATCATGCGCTTGACGTAGAAGTTCATGGTTTCCTCGTCGGCCACCATTTTCACGAAATAGTTGTACGAATCGCAGTAGTTTGCCATAGAGCGGGCTATGAGCATGCGCCAGTCGAGATTGGCGATAACCTTGCGGTTGAGGTCAATGTATTTAGCCATGGCACGCTCGCGCTCAGGGATGGAGAGCGTCTCCACTCGCTGTTCAATCTTCTCCAGCATGGACATCGAGCCACGTGCCTTGATGTAACGGTGGATTTGCCGTCCCATTTCCATGGCAAAGAACTTATCCAGTTGCTTTAGCTCTATTTCGTCTCGAAATATACCATTGATTGCCATATCAAAATTGTGTTTAACGGTTTTTGTTGTGTTTTCTGCAAATTTACAAACAATGATTGTAAAACCCAAAAAAAACAACCACTTTATGCTTCTCGCGATTACTCGCACACGCGCTCTTGACGGTAGGCGATAATCACGGTGGGCGATAAACCAACTTGGCCAGATGGCTTTGTATCGTTACAACTTGCGCTTGTCGCAGGAGATGTTCACTATCGTTAGTTGTTTTGAAGTTGCTTTGCGTAATGCGATAGATAGCCTTTTAGTGCCGAGCTTGGGAGAGGATTGGTTGAAAGATTCCGTTCAAGACAATGGAATATTCTCCAATGGGCGCATGAACGAAACACGGAAAATCATAGAAAAGGCATACAACCGTTTGAATAGACAAGGTAACTATTCTCATTCCAAGCTGATTGCCGAAATGGAATTTGGAGTTTGGAAATATATGTATTCTTCACTACAGTATCGTGCAACAGGACAATGTCTATTGAGGGCTTTTCCTAACAAACCTCGCTCATCGGCTGCTGTTCAATACAACAACACCTACATTTTCAATGAACTTGACAAGGTGAACAGTCTGCGAAACAGAATTGCTCATCACGAACCGATATGCTTTAGACTTCATGAGGCTGAGATTGATACAAGTTACATTATCAACGAATACCAGAAAATTCAAACCTTGTTTTCGTGGATGGGCATTGATTCACATTCAATGCTTTATGGACTTGACCATGTGCAAAGTGT
>ERZ1673741.1892-NODE-1892-length-16188-cov-4.888180_pt1 | contig 16188 bp, 12 predicted proteins | sample MGYA00580209_ERZ1673741 | MGnify/ENA primary metagenome ERZ1673741 (study PRJEB41218, sample SAMN15661754) | gut metagenome | host: Homo sapiens | place: Canada: London | collected 2015-08-20/2019-03-30 | study: EMG produced TPA metagenomics assembly of... | reverse complement strand
GTAGTATCCACAAATGATATATTGCATTGTCATTCTTCATCAAGCTTTTGAAACTCATCGATACGCAGCTCCCGTTTCAATTCTTCTTCAGTCGGCAGATAGGTGAAATACTTTGAAGCGAATATCTGGTTGTTACCTTCAGGCAGAGTGTATTTCACGACAGCGTCGTTCTTTTCCGCACAAAGCACAATGCCGATCGGCGGATTATCGCCTTCGTTCATCAGCTCTCTGGTGTAATAGTTGACATACATCTGCATCTGTCCCAAGTCCTGATGCGTGAGCTTATCTGTTTTAAGGTCAAACAACACAAAGCATTTGAGGATATAGTTGTAAAAAACAAGGTCAATGAAAAAGTCCTGACCGTCAAGTGTAAAGCGCTTTTGCCGTGATACAAAGGAAAATCCACGTCCAAGCTCTAAAAGGAACTGCTGTAAGTGGTCTATCAGAGCTTGTTCAATGTCGCTCTCATACACATGAGTATCGGGCTTTATCTGCAAAAACTCCATGATATACGGGTCTTTTATCGCTTTCTCATACTCTGGCTTTGGCGTGCTGGTCTGTATTTCCTCTGCCACCGAGGACTTGTCCTTGCTTGCAAGCAATCGCTGATAATACATTGTATTGATCTGCCGTTCAAGCTGGCGGACGCTCCACGCTGATTTTGCACATTCTTCTGTGTAAAAATCACGGGCAGGCTTATCGGCTATCTTCATAAGTATGCGATAATGCGACCAGCTCAATTCGGCACACAGTGTGTGCCGATTCGGGAAACAGCTATAAAACTGACGCATTGCACGCAGATTTCGCTCTGTAAAGCCTTTTCCGAATTCGGCGGTAAGTTTGTCAGATAGGTACTTCAAAAGATTTTTGCCATACTCAGCTCTGTCATTTTCTCCGCAAGCCTTGTATATCTGCTCGCCAATCTCCCAGTAAGCAATTACCATTGCAGTATTGACAGCGGCATACACTTTATTTTGCGCTGTTATAACAAAAGAACGTATGGAAGTATATATATCCTCTGAATTGCTCTCAGATTTTATGATTTCATTATCCATAGGGTTCGCCCTCATTTCCTGATGATACACCTATTATACCATACTTAGCCCTATTTTTCAAGAGATTTCTCGGAAAACATTCCATAAACAGAGTGTATTATTCGACAATATAATATTGCCGAAAGCTATAGCAATTGTATGTTCTCTTGTGATATTGTAGTATACGAGTATAAAAATGCGATCCGTATAATCTTGTTTCAGAAAAACTCTTTGTTAATGATAAAACACTGATTTATTATTACTATAGAAACGAAACATCGAAAAATGACTTCATTGATGATAGCATAAAAGGTAGCTTGAATATCAAGCTGGTTGATAATAAACTGTCTGTTATTAAGTATATATACAGGAATACTCCTACTGATAATGGCTCAATATGAAAACGAAGTGCAGGTATCGTTGAACTTACATTAATTTTTTTATATTTTATTGTAAGACTGTTTATAGATTTTAATTGACATTTGTAGCGAATTGTGCTATAATTATAATTGGTAAATTGTATTTTTTTGTAAAGGAGTGCAGAAATTATGACGCCCGAACAGAAAGCAAGAAAAATAATTGATGAAAAGCTACTAACTTCTGGTTGGACAATTCAAGATGTTAAAAGATTAAATCCTAATGCTGCTGTCGGCGTCGCTGTACGCGAATTTCCGACAGATACTGGTCCTGTTGATTACGCACTTTTCGTAAATGGAACACCAGTCGGAGTAATTGAGGCTAAGAAAAGTGAAGAAGGAGAGAATATAACAACTGTCGAAGGACAGTCTTCTCGTTATGCCAACAGCACATTTAAGTGGATCAAGTGCGAGTACAAGATAAGATTTGCTTATGAAGCTACAGATAAGCTCACTCGCTTTACTGACTACAACGATGAGAAATACCGTTCACGGACAGTGTTTTCATTCCATAGACCAGAAACATTAGCCAGTCTTATAAGAAGAAACGACACTATCAGAAACAATATGAAACATTTCCCAGAGTTCGATGGCGCAGGCTTTCGAGATTGTCAGATTACTGCTATAAAAACTCTGGACCAGTCTTTAGCAGAAAACAAGCCAAGAGCTTTAGTTCAGATGGCAACAGGTGCTGGTAAAACTTTCACAGCTATAACTGCCGCTTATCGTATGCTTAAATTCGGCAAGACGAACCGTATACTCTTTCTGGTTGATACAAAGAGCCTTGGTGAACAAGCTGAACGTGAATTCCTTGCATATCGTCCGAATGATGATAATCGTTCTTTTTCAGAAATTTACGGTGTTCGCAGGCTTAAAAGCTCATACATACCGTCCGATGTGCAGATATGCATCAGCACAATCCAAAGAATGTATTCCATTCTCAGCGGAGAAGAAACTGATGAGTCTATAGATGAGATTTCGCTTGAAGAAGTAACCTCACTTGAAAGAAAGTCTCCAAAAGAAGTAGTATACAATGAGAAATATCCACCTGAATTCTTCGACTGCATAATTGTTGATGAATGCCACAGATCCATTTATAATGTGTGGAATCAGGTGCTTGAATACTTCGATGCATTTATAGTTGGACTTACTGCAACTCCGGATAAACGTACATTTGCGTATTTTAATCAGAATATTGTAAGTGAATATTCACGAGAGCAAGCTATTATAGACGGAGTAAATGTTGGCGAAGATATATTCCTTATTGAGACCAATGTTGGCAAAAATGGTGCTCATATAATGAAGCAGCTTATTGAGTCACGCAATCGTATGTCAAGAGAAAAACGCTGGAAGCAGCTTGATGAAGATGTTGACTATAAGCCGACTCAGCTTGACCGTGATATCGTAAACCCAAGCCAGATAAGAACTGTTATCAAGACATTTAAGGAGAACTTGTATACAAAGCTGTTTCCAAGGCGTAAGGAAATTCCGAAGACCTTGATATTCGCCAAAACAGACAGCCACGCTGATGATATCATACAGATAGTTCGTGAAGAGTTTGGCGAGGGAAATGAATTTTGCAAAAAGGTAACCTATTCAGCCTCCAACCCTGAAACTGTTCTTGCAGAATTCAGAAACAGTTACTATCCGAGAATAGCTGTTACCGTTGATATGATTGCAACAGGCACCGATGTCAAGCCTATTGAATGTCTTATATTTATGCGTGATGTACGCAGTAAGAACTATTTCGAGCAAATGAAAGGTCGTGGAACGAGAACTCTCGGCAAGGACGATCTCCAAAAGGTATCACCGTCTGCGACTGAGAATAAGGATCATTTTGTTATCGTTGATGCTGTTGGTGTTACAAAGTCCAAGAAAACCGAAACAAGAACACTTGAACGTAAGCCTACTGTTTCTATGAAGGAGCTTATGCTCAATGTTGCACTCGGTGCAAAGGACGAGGATACGCTGACTTCTCTTGCAAACCGTCTTGTACGCCTTAACAGTCAGATGACTCCGGGCGAGCGTAAGGAATTTGATGAGAATGTCGGAACACCTGCAGGTACACTCGCTGAAGCTCTCCTCAATGCCTTTGACGAAGAGGTAATAAAACAAACAGCGGTCAACATATTTCAGGCAACTGAACCTGATGAAGAACAACTTAACGAAACTCAGAAAGCATTGATTGCTGAAGCTGTGAAGCCTTTCTATGATCCCGATACAAGAGATTTTATCGAAAATATCCGCAGGAGTCATGAGCAGATAATTGATAATGTCAACCTTGACACGGTACTATTTGCTGACTTTGACTCCGAGCAGGAGAAAAACGTTGACAGGACAATCCAGACGTTCCATGAGTTTATAGAAGAAAACAAGGACGAGATAATTGCACTTCGTATCATTTACAACGAGAGTTACAAAAATCGTCCCATGGCGATAGAAAGCCTGAAAAAACTGTATGAGAAGCTGAAAAGCAAGGGCATTACAGTTGAGCGTCTGTGGGACTGTTATGCCATAAAAAAGCCTGATAAGGTAAAGCGAGGCACAATGGCTCAGCTTACTGATCTTATATCCATAATACGCTTTGAAATGGGATATACCGGTAATTTGCAGCCTTTTGCGGACAAGGTCAACTATAATTTCATGCAGTGGACTCTCCGCAGGAATGCAGGTGCAGTTCATTTCACAGAGGAGCAAATGGAGTGGCTCAGGCTTATAAAAGACCATATCATAGCTTCTCTCAGCATTGAGCCCGGTGACCTTGACCTCAACCCCTTTGACCATAAAGGCGGTCTCGGCAGATTCTATGAGGTTTTCGGGGATAGTTATGAAGCAATTTTGATAGAAATGAATGAGGTATTAGTAGCATAATGATTGATGAGATTATCAACAATCCGCCATTACCAAAAGAAGGTATAGGAAAATGCGCATTATGCGGGAAAGAGTGTAAATTGACATTTGAGCACATTCCTCCAAGAGCAGCAAACAATTCTAAACCTGCTAAGCCGGTTTCAGGTGCTGAGTATTTTAAAAAGAATAATCGTTTTCCGTGGGATACTTCAGGAATAAAATATGAAAATCAGCAAAAAGGTATGGGGCTGTTTTCATTGTGTCAAGAATGCAATAACAATACTGGAGCTTTCTACGGAAACGATTATCTTGAGTTTGCTAAAAGGGCAGTTGCTATGATAATGAGTGATATTCCAGATAGTCATGATATTGTTGATTTTAAAGAAATATACCCTTTACGAATTATAAAGCAAATCTGTTCCATGTTTTGATCAATTAATCGAGATTTGCCTTATCTTGATGAAATGCGGAAATTCGTGCTTGATAAAGAGTCAAATAATTTTGATAAGAAAAAATACAGGATTCAAATGTATTTTAATAAAGGTAATATAATTAAATACAACGGTTATAGCTGTTTGATTTTTTTAGGCAGTTCAATGATTGAAATGAGTGAAATAGTTGCTCCGCCATTTGGATTTCAGCTTATTATTGATCCTAAAGATAATGAGCACTATAACGGATTTAATATAACAAACTTTGTTGATTGTAAATACAATACTATTGCTACAGTGACAATGCCAATTGTTTTTTATGAAGTTAATAATATCTTCCCAGACGATTATCGTTCAAAAGAAGAAATAATTGCACAAATTGAGAAATCTGAAGCATTCAAAAAGGAGAATAATAATGGGACTGTATGAAGGAATAAAGGACGCTATCGGATTAGCACAGAAAGCCGATAATATCGATTTATACAAACAACTCCTTGACTTGGGAGCACAGGCTTTAGAAATGCAAGCTGAGATCACACGACTTCGTGAAGAAAATGCTGAATTAAAAAAAGATAGGGATTTAGAAAGTAAAATCCAAAGGTATAACAAACCGTTTGTAACAATTTCGGATGATCCAGAATCTGTGAAATACTGCGCAACTTGTTGGGGAAAAGAAAAACATCTTATTCAGTTACAGCAAAGGTATTATAATGGAGGAGATTGTCTCGTATGCAATATATGTAAGCTCAGGTTCAGAATTTAATAATATAAATAGTTTGTAATAGAAATGCTAAAAGAATAAGGGAGGAGCATTATGAATATTCTCGACGGAGTAAAGAATATTTCCAAGATAGTAAGACAGTACAACGATCTTGAACTGAATCAGCAAATCATAGACCTGACTCAGCAAGCTCTTGATTTGATAAACGAAAATGTCAGACTTACTCAAGAAAACGAAGAACTCAAGAAAGCTAACGATTTAGAAAGCAGAATAATAAGGCATAAAGACTTTTATATCACATTGAGAGATGATGAACAGGAGATTCACTATTGTACCACCTGCTGGGGAAAAGATCACAAACTTATTCAACTTTTTGATACAGATAGATGTGTTGAATGTGAAAGAAAGTGGCGTGAGGCAAATAAATGATATCAACATGGAAATACTTACCACTAAGCAAAGCTGCAGAAATATGTGACAACTTACGTAAGCCGATTAACAGCAAAGAACGAAATGAAAGAATTGCAGGAAAATCTGTATCAGAGTTGTTTCCATATTATGGTGCTACCGGACAAGTTGGCTATATTGATGATTATATAACAGACGGTGAATATGTATTATTAGGTGAGGATGGTGCTCCTTTTCTGAGTGCTTTTGCTGAAAAAGCATATATCATTAACGGAAAAACATGGGTTAATAATCATGCTCATATACTGAAATCACATACAAGCAATAAATTTCTTTGTTATTACCTGAATAGCTTTAATTTCAAGGGTTATGTATCAGGAACAACACGTTTAAAGTTGACGCAAGCGAGTATGAAGCAGATAATGGTTCCTGTCCCTCCCCTCGAAGAACAACACCGCATAGTCACCCGTATCGAGGAACTTTTCTCTCAGCTTGACAGCGGTATTGAAACGCTGAAAAAGACTAAGGAACAGCTGAAAGTGTATCGGCAGGCGGTGCTGAAAGAGGCGTTTGCTCACATTGATGAGTACAATATTATCAGAAATATGTCTTCATTAGTAACGAGCGGTTCAAGAGGCTGGGCAAAGTATTATAGCAATAGTGGTGCTAAATTTGTAAGAATCGGTAATTTGACAAGAACAGGAATAGATATTGATTTTAAAGATACTCAGTTCGTTGAATTACCTGATAAAGCAGAAGGTGTGCGTTCAAAACTACTGCCGAATGATGTTTTAGTTTCTATAACAGCCGATCTTGGAAGTATTGCTTTAGTGCCAGATAATATTGATGATGCCTATATAAACCAACATATTGCTTTGGTAAGATTCAATAATCCAAATCAAGGCAAATTCATGGCATACTATCTAAGAAGCGATTATGGTCAAAAAGAGCTTTTGAAAAATAAACGTGGTGCAGGCAAACTTGGATTAGGTTTAGACGATATTCGTGATTCAAGGGTTCCTATCGTCACTGATGATATGGCAAGTAGCGTTGTAGCAGAAATCGAATCCCGCTTGTCCGTCTGCGACAGCATAGAAAAAACAATAGATACAGCTTTACAGGAAGCCGAGGCTCTCAGACAGAGCATTCTGAAACAGGCTTTTGAGGGAGGGTTATAATAATTAATGGAGTGGCTAAACAAAAATAGTGATGCTTTAATGGTAATAATCACTTTTGTATATGTAATTGCAACTATCTTTATATGGAGAGCAAATAATAAATCTGCTAAAGCTTCAAAAGAGCAGCTTGAAGAAAGTAAACGCCAGTTTGATGAAAGCCAGGAGCAGGCAAAGGCTGAATTGGAGGAATCAAAACGGCAATTTGACATAACAAAACAACAAGCTGAACAACAGCTTAAAGATTAGAAAATGCAGTATGAAGAGACAAAGCGTTTATCTTTGATGCCATTGTTACAATTATATGAAGCAGAAGCAACTGATTCGGCTAATAATAAAGGTTTTCGATTATCATTTGGGAGTGGGGAATCTTATCGATATTCTTCAAAATGTATTTCATTGAGAAATATTGGACTTGGTTCTGCTAAAAACATTGTTTTTGATTGCTACAATGATAACAATGGTTGGAAAATTGAACACCATCCTTTAAAAACACTTGCATTGATTTCAGGTAATCACGTTAATATCAACTTATCATATATTTCGGATAAGTATCACATGATTTTTTATTATCAAGATTTACTTGGCAATCATTATAAACAAATGGTTGACTTAGAGGCTAATAGTTCAATAAAGATTATTAATCACGAAATTGAAAGAGATGATTCTTGATGTCTGAAAACTCAACAGCAATAATTTCCAAAGTCTGGGGAATGTGCGGTCCTTTGCGTGACGACGGCGTTTCTTACGGAGACTACCTGGAACAGCTTACATATCTTATATTTCTGAAAATGTCCGATGAATACTCACGCCCGCCATATAAGCGCAATACAGGTATTCCCGAAGGCTACGGCTGGAATGATATGAGCCTGCTGAAAGGCGCAGAGCTTGAGGACAAGTATCGTGAAATTCTCGAAAAGCTCGGCGAACAGGGCGGTATTCTCGGTAAGATATTCAAGGGTGCTACAAACAAGATAAGCAATGCAGCTATACTCAGCCGTATAGTTGCAATGATAGACAAGGAAAAATGGGTATCCATGTCATCAGACGTTAAAGGTGAGATATATGAGGGACTTCTCCAGAAAAACGCTGAGGATATAAAAAGCGGTGCAGGACAGTACTTCACTCCCCGTCCGCTTATCAAAGCAATGGTCAGATGTATTCGTCCCGAGCCAATGAAAACTGTTGCGGATCCTTGCTGCGGAAGCGGCGGTTTCTTGCTCGCAGCACAGGATTATATAGCTAATCCTGATAATTATTCTCTTGACCGTGAGCAGAAGGAGTTCCTCAAATCCGAGGCTTTTCATGGTAATGAGATAGTTCCGAATACATTTAAGTTATGCTTGATGAATCTTTATCTTCATAATATTGGCGATATATACGGAAGCATTCCTGTTACTCTCGGAGATGCGCTGCTTATGGATTCAGGTGAGAGATACGACTATGTGCTTACTAATCCGCCTTTCGGCAAAAAATCCTCCATAACCTTTACAAATGAAGATGGTGAACAGGAGGACGAAGATCTCATATATAATCGTCAGGACTTCTGGACAACAAGTTCCAATAAGCAGCTCAACTTTGTTCAGCACATCAATACTATACTGAAGTCTACCGGTAAGGCTGCTGTGGTCGTACCTGATAACGTGCTTTTTGAAGGCGGTGCAGGTGAAACTGTCCGCAGAAAGCTGCTTGAAACTACGGACTTACATACGATTTTGAGATTGCCGACAGGCATCTTCTATAAACCGGGCGTTAAGGCTAATGTTATCTTTTTTGATAAGCGTCCGGCAAGTCCGGAGATGCAAACAAAAGAAGTGTGGATATATGATTTCCGAACTAATATCCACTTTACATTAAAGCAGCATCCAATGACAGAGGATGACCTTGCTGACTTCGTAAAATGCTATAATCCTGAGAACCGATATGAGCGTTCAGAAACATGGAGTGAAGATAATCCTGAAGGACGTTTCCGCAAATACAGCATTGATAATATATTGAAGCGTGATAAGTTGAGCTTGGATATTTTCTGGATTAAAGATAAGTCACTTGCAGACCTTGATAATCTGCCGCCTGCTGATGAGCTTGCGGATGATATTATTGAAAACCTTCAAGGAGCTCTTGATAGCTTTAAAGATTTGAAGGCTCAATTGAATTAAACGTTATTCGAAATTCATTAAGGAGATTAGAAAATGCCAGATAATGACGTTTATAAACAAAAAACACTAGATTCTGCACTTAATACAATATCAGAAAAAATGGAAGCCATTTTTAATGATACAGACATTAATAAGAATAAAAATCGAAGAAGATGGGTATGGGAACTGCTTCAAAACGCATCTGATTGTTATGATAATAAACCTGTAGATGTTTGTATAAATACGACAGAGAAAAGTGTAACATTTATGCATAGTGGCAAATGCTTTAGTAAAGAAAACCTGATTGATCTATTCACTCAAATATCCGCCAAAAGGACAAATGAAGAAAAAACAGGTAAATTTGGTACAGGTTTTATTTCCACTCATCTATTAGCTACAAAAGTCAGAATAAAAGGTGCATATCAATCATATGACAATAAGTTAAGAAAACTGAATATATTACTAGATCGTAGTTCTCAAGATTATAATGAGCTTCGCAATTCAATCAGCATTGCTCTTGACAATATTGATAATTTAGAGAATAACGAAGAAATAGAAAAAGAATTGTATAATACAGTTTTTGAATATAATTATGATAATTCAGAAATACGTATTTCGAAAGCGGAATTTCAACGTGCATGTAGTGAAGCATATGCTGACTGGGAATCCACGATCCCTTTTGTACTCGCATTTTCAGATAAATTTGGTACTGTTAAGTTTAACAATATTATTGTAAACAAAAGAATTGTAAGATCATGTAGTAATTTTAAAATAATAAACATTAATTTTAATAGGGAAAACAACGATTGTTTTAAAACAGTTTCTATTCTAGTAAAATTTCAAGATTCAACGTCAATTGCTTGTTTGTTAGGCAGAAACGATAATTCAAATTATTATTTTGATGATATGTCAAAGTATCCAAAATTATTCTGTGCTTTTCCTTTGATTGGTACTGAAGATTTTCCTTTTCCTATAATTATTAATGATAGTAGTTTTTACGTAACAAAAGAACGTGATAACGTTTTAATAAACCAAGCGTGTAATATTAGAATATTAAACACTGCTCTTATTCTATATGAAAACTTACTGAATGGTGCAGCAAGGAATCACGTTGAAAAAGGATTTAATATTTGTCAGATTATAGATGATGACTTAATTGATAATGAACTATTAAACTATAAGAAAAAAGTACAAAACCTATATTTTCAAGCACCAATAATTAAAGCCGTAACTCCAGATGGCGATGAGCCATTTTGCTCAATGAATAACATTTTGATACCATATTACGAGCAAAATCCATCTGGCTTTTGGCTTTTAGTTCATAAAACAGTTAATTGTCCAATTCCAAATGAAGCTGAGCTTATCAACTGGAAAAAAGTTTGTCCTAACAATATGGAAAAAAGTGTATTCACTTTAAATAAGTTGCTTAACTGCATAAAGAACTGGGAAATTAATAATGATACGCCATTAATTCTTAATGAATTATACAAACTATGTTGGAATCAAGAAAAAAATGATTTCAGTCAAAAGATGATTTTTTTGAATCAAAAAAACGAATTTAAGGAGCATGATATTTTCACCCATCTATACTATGATGATACAGATGAAGAACTAAAAGAAATTCTTTGCAATTTAGGTGGTAATGTGGAAGAAGAATTAATTAATAAAAATCTTATGCGTTACCCAGTATTTGAATCAAGGAATAACAATTACATCGCTGAAAAAATCAGTAGTAAGATTAGAGAAGAATTAGCAAGAGAAAACAGTCAGACAAATTACAGCCGTGATAATGAAATGCAACAAATTTTCAATAAACTAATTATTTGGTTTTTGAAGCATTCAGAAGAAGCAAAGCAATTATTCACTGATATATATGAAAAACAGCATTTATTATGTAAACCCGAAGATACAATAAAGAGATTAGAGATTGCAACCCGAGTTGAGTCAGCGATGGAAAATAGCAATTTAAGCATTGATCAATTTGACTCCATTATTTCAAATTTAGGAGATTTATTGCAACGGCTTAATGAAGATAATGATATTACAGAGGAAGTTAAGGAAGTGCTCAAACATATAACTTCCCATAGTCCATATTCAGCACAAAGAGTTCAAGAAATGATTGAAAGAAGTATAGGCAATGTCTACGATGAATTAAAGAAGAATCCCAAATACATTGTAAGTGAAACACTAGAAAAATGGAAGGATGATCGTGCCTCCAAAACAGTATTTTTTGCAAAAAAATCAAATAAAGACATAAGAATTGTAATTCGACCAAGAGATTACAATAAAGTAATTTTCTATGAAGACGCTGAATTTGATGCAGTAGATGATTACGAATATGAATTATGGACGGATGACGGAAATAGTGTTAAACAAATTACCTTAAAAGACTTATTAAAAACTACAGGAATAACTTGTTTCCCGTTAAAAAATTTATACAAGTGAGGGATAATAAATGTATGAAAACATAATGAGATACTTAGAAGACTACAGTGAAATAAAAAATACTGTTTTTATTTATCCTGCTAAAGATTTAGATTATCTTGGACGTTTGATATGCTCTTTTATGAATTCAAATGGCGGAGTAATCGTATTTGGCGTAGAAGATACTGGTGTTTAAATCAAAATAAAAGGTTCCCATTACGATATAACTGGCGTTTATGAAAAGCTAAAAAATTTGTTTCCAGATTATTGTGATTTTATAAAATATGGGAACTGTAGTATAGATGGAGAAAATATTGATTATATTACAGTATCACCATCAAAAAATAAAGTCGATTTAAATGGCATAGCATATTACTATGACGATGATTCGCATTTAGCTGTTGAAAAAAAAGATATAAATATATTTTTATCGTACTGCTGGAATGACAGTAAGATAGCCGATATCATTGATAGAGACTTACCATTTAAGAATAAGCGCATTAATATTGTTCGTGATACCAGAGAATTAGTATATAAAGATAGCATCGAGAAATATATGCAAACGATTAAGGAACAGGATTATGTTTTATCCTTAATTAGTGATGCATATTTAAAATCTAAGAATTGTATGTATGAAATTTGTGAACTTATGAGAGATCGCAATTATATGGATAGATTGCTTTTTATAGTTCTTTCTGATGACGATATAAACAAATATTGTAATAGAGAACAAGGCGGAGCCCATATTTTTAATGATGCAGACAGTATCAATTATAACCTATATTGGGCAAATAAAGCAAGAGAATATAAAGGAAAAATAGACCAGATTCCAGAAGGGAAAGCGAAAACCACACTTGAAAACACATATCATATGTTTACAACCATAAACGATAATTTAGCTTCTTTTATTAATCAGCTAAAAACGAGATTATGTGTGAATTTCAAACAAGTGGTTGATTCTGATTATAAGGATATACTTAGATTCTTGGAATAATAGTTCATGCTATTATAAAATAACCTTCACCCTACACACTCCAAAGCTCTGCTTATCGCGTTCAAGTAAAGTATCAGGGAACAAATTGAGCCACTTGTGACTGAAGCTGGTACTGCCGAAATAAGCGTCGAAGTTTGAGATAGGCAGGATAACATAGTCCGAATCATCGGGCTTGTTGGCAATACAGTAAGCGATGACCGTTTCCGCTGCCTCATAAGGCAGACCGTCAGGCAGCAGTGCCTGTATACGCTCCTTCTCATCATCAGAGAAGGAAAAAGCCTTATCCGCCAGCGGTCCGAGCTCCAAAGCGTCCGCAAGTACATCATCAAACCGCAGCACCCACGCTCCTTTGGTCTCGGGCGAGTAAAGCGACACCTGATACTGCTTGACCTTATCTCTCCATGCGGCATCAAATCTGGTTTTCAGCGGCTCAGCATTGGAGAGAGTGGTCTTGCTCATGTTTTCGCTGCTCTTGCTGATGAACTTTTCGACCTTGTGAACGTGGCTGTAAAACCAGCCTTTTCCCGTCTTATCCACCAATTCGGGAAACTCCTCATGCAAATCACTGAAATCAGTCCTGAACTGCCACTCCGCCTTCGGAGCGGCAGTTTTTTTGTCGGGGATACTGCACCACGCACAGAGAGCTCGCCGTGCATGATTCACATCGGGAGCACCATTTTTGAACATATACCCCCGAGCGATTATAGTCAGCACACGGCTCAGACCTGTGAAGTCCTTCATCATCTCAAAGCTGAAACGGCCGAGGAAGGAAAAGTCACGCTTGCCGCTGCACTTGTATACAGGCTTGTCAGTGTAAGCCTTGAATTCTTCAATTTCGTTCAGCATTATTTCTCCCTCCTGACGTGCTTTTCGATCCTGTCCAGCAGCAGATCGAAGAGCACTTTTCTTTTGCCCAGAGCAACTATGTACCTGACTGCTTCATCAGGCTTCATTACGGCTTCTATCAGCTTTCGGCACTCGCCAGCAACTGCGTCACGGTAGTACGCATTCACGGATCTATTGAGATAAGCCTCCATAAGCCGTATGAACTCAGGCGAATCACTGTCACGGATAAGACGCTTCCTGTCAGTGCGGTTGTTTTCATCGTCAATGTCAGCTATGAGATCAATGAGAACACGGTACCCTCCAAACCGGAAGTCGCTGAAAAGCGGATAATACCGTTCAAGCTCAGGTATCAAGTCTGCGAGAAAATCTTCACGCTGTTCTTTCGGAGTAAGGTGCCAGTTCTTAGCCTGCAACTCCTGCCTGATAGCACTTATCCTCTCGGCAGGTATACCCTGAAACAGGGTATATAGCATATCTGCGTCGTATTCACGGTCCTGACCGCGGCTGTACAGTATGCGCTGAATGTCGTTCCTGCGCTGCCTGTCCTTGACTGGCTGACCGCAGGCTCTGATGCGTGACAGACACCGTTCATAATCAGTAATAAGAGCAGACAGCTTTTCCATTTTGTCACTGCTCAGCTTGTCCTTCCAGTTTTCATCAGTTGCAAATGTGAAAAGTTCCTCGTCAGCGGCAGGCTTGTCAACAACAGGAACCGTATTTTTGCCCAGCATATACGCAAGATACGGCAGACGCTCTACATTGGAGTCCACCTTGTTCCAATCGGTATCAGCGAAGAACTTCTCAAACTGCTCCTCGAAGGTAGGCTCGTACCATGCACGGCGACCCTCGCTCTTTTCGAGCAGGCTCTTGTATTTCAGAAACTTGCTCTTAGCGACAGTCTTTGTGCCGAGATATTCCGTCAGATCAGGCTTCACGCCGCTCTTGGCAGAGTCGATCTCAAGTCCAGTGAGAATAGCAAGTATCTCAGTTTCCTCACGGCACTTGTCACGAAGCTCGTCGTCGGAGTTCTCATTGTATGCGATGATACTTCTGTTCAGTGCCGCATTGGAGATCTGTCCAACTCGTGAAGAAAATGTGCTCTTGACCGTCTCGAAGCGTGCCTGCCAGTCGGTTGCATCACGGATAACAGGCTCAGCACTTGGTATCTTCAACAACGGAGTATTCGCCTTTGAATTGCGATTCACACAGCGGTTTACAATTGGGTCGGAGATAGTTTTTATCATATCGCCGTCGAAGTCCGCACCGCCGAGACGCTCCGCTGTCAGCGAGTCCCAGTTCACCATAACAACATCAGTGAGGTGGCTGAGATAATACTTCCTCATATTCTCAACGTCGGGATAGATTTGCAGCTGAACCTCTTCGTTTCGGGAAATGTGCGGATTACGCAACAGCGTACATTCATTGCTGTGCGAATATGCCATTGACGGAGCATAGAAAGCATTCTTCTCAAAATCACTCTGCACCGCACCGTTGTAGAAGTTGCGCTGACTTGTATTTCGCTTTGCCTTTTTTGGTATAAAATCTTTAAGAAAACCGAGCAGGTCTGCGGAGAGGTATCGGTTGTCGCCAGCAACGATAAGACGTCCGAGAGCGTACTGTTTCAGCACCGCCTGTGCCCGTGACTTCAATCTATCAGCGTAAACAGGCTCGGCAATGAACTTTGGATTTTTCTCCAGTATCTTTTTGAGATAGTAGTCTTTGCCTACTCGGCTATACTTCCTGCCTGTGAAAAAGCTCAGGCGGTACTCCCTGTCAGTGCAAAGCCTGTAATATTCACGTTCAGTTTCTTTGGTGAGCCAGTGGCGGTTATCGTTCGCAGGAAAAGACAGCGGCAGGTCGAGAGGTCTGAACTCGTCCGCTGTCATTGAAAGTGTATTGAGAAACTGATAGTTCAGCTCCGTGAATTTCTGCGGATTGTCTTTGCTGACACCAGAGATGTACAGAGCGTGCCTGTATCTGCGGAATGCGTCCCAGTAATCGTCCCAGCTCATATTGTTCTCGCAGAGCCAGCCGTAGCCTTTGAACATACTCTTGGTGAGAATTATGTCAACGTCTGAAACCTTATGCTCAACTCCCCATATATCAGTCAGCGTTGCAACTCCTGCGCTTTTGAAGAAGTCGTGAATGTCTATCTGATGCAGCATTCCCTTGATGTACGGCAGTCGTATCTGGAACGATGTGTGCTCGCCGCCTAACTTTTTATTGATGACCTTGGCGAACTCCTTGGAGATAACTCCTTCGCCGTCATAACCGAGAATATCAACACTTTCCCTGTGCTCAACACGGTGATATTTGCGAACGGCATTGTCACTTCCGTCGTCTTCAACAGTGATAACGTCCGTGTCATGAACTGTGAACTTCGGATTGTCCACAACGATAACTCTGTGAGGCTTGTCGATGTCTATACCGTCAACTCGAATACCACCCGAGAGCATAGGTCCGTTGTATGCGTACAGCTTGCTGAGCTGACACTTGGTTATATTCATTCCGAGGCGAATGCGCTCAGTTGCTTTGAAGTAGAAGTCCTCTCGGATAAACGACAGCACAGCATTCCTACTCATACTGGCGGAGCGCTCAAATGCAACGTACTTGTGCATACCGTTGCCAAAGTCTATCTCAACACCTCTGTTTGTAAACAGAGCAGCAGCCTTCTCCTGTAGCTGTGCATAGTAAGGGTGCGATGCGTCACGGTCAAACACCCTTGAGAAGTCTGCGTAAAAAATAACATCCGAC
>ERZ1673741.1886-NODE-1886-length-16249-cov-9.636841_pt1 | contig 16249 bp, 17 predicted proteins | sample MGYA00580209_ERZ1673741 | MGnify/ENA primary metagenome ERZ1673741 (study PRJEB41218, sample SAMN15661754) | gut metagenome | host: Homo sapiens | place: Canada: London | collected 2015-08-20/2019-03-30 | study: EMG produced TPA metagenomics assembly of... | reverse complement strand
CCACCGTCTCGCCTCCCAGCTCGGTCGGTGCTTCTGCACTAAAGTGCAGAGGTCTACACCGGAGACCCGCACCCTTTGCAGGGGAGGCGCAGTTTAGCCGCTTTATCGACAGTCTGTAGGTTTCATAGCATTGTATGAGGTCAAAACCGCTTCGTCAGAAATATTACATCCAAGGTCATAAATAGGAATTTTTGAAAAAATCTGTTCAAGCACATCAAAAAGCTTTTCCATATTTACTGCATCAAGCTTACGAACGGTTTGAGAAAAAATATTAAAAACAGCTTTACTTGTTTCAGCCTTTTTTATCCAATTGTTTTCGCTTCTTTGAAGAAAGCAAATTCCAGCAAGTTCAACCACTTGAGGTGTTGAATAGTCATACTTACCACTCCAAGGAGTGCCGCAGGCATAAACCTTGCCGTCGATAAGCCTGATAGCCGGTTTATCATCGTTGAGCATATATGCCCTGTTGCCGAAATGCTTAAGCCAAAGCTCGGTATGGGTTGACTTGCCTGTACCGCTGTCGGCAGAAAAAGCATAAGCCACATTATCAACAACTATGCAAGAAGAATGAAGCAAAAAGCCGTTATACTTAATAAGTTGCGTATAAAAGTCAGAACCCGTAAGCATATATTCCCAATCATCCTGAACAAGTTCGGGATGCGCTTTCATAGCGTTTTGCACTCTTTTTTCATCAACATTAATTGTTATATCAATATTTTTTTCTTCCTGATTTTTTGCAAGATAAGGAATTGCCTGTTTTTTTGTTCTGCCTTTTTCGTTCTTTATTTCTACTTTAAGATTTGCGATATCATAAATCATATTTTCACCTTAATAATTTATTCCTACAACAATAAAAAGTATAACTTAATAATCAATTTACGTCAAGTGACAAAATGCGGACTTTAGAAAAAGTGTTCTTGATATTATAGAACATTTGTTTTATTATGTAGTTATTAGAACAAGTGTTCTAATATTTTAAATATCAAGGACAATTATATTATGGAAAAACAAATACTTCATATTGACTGCAACAAATTTTATGCAAGTGTGGAATGCCTTTTACATCCCGAATTAAAAGGAAAGCCGGTTGCAGTAGGAGGAAACGAGGAAAGCAGGCACGGAATTATACTTACAAAAAACGAAATCGCTTCAAAATACGGCCTTGTTGTTGGCGAGCCGTTATGGAAAGCGAAGCAAAAGTGCAGAAATTTAATAATCGTACCGCCAAACTTCCCTGTTTACATTGAATTTTCAAAAAAAGTAAGAAAAGTTTTAGAAGATTATACAGATTTGATAGAACCGTTCGGTCTTGACGAAAGCTGGATTGACGTCACGGGTGATTGGTTTAAAAACGGACGGGAAATCGGCTTTGAAATAAAAGAGAGAATAAGAAAAGAAATAGGAATTACCGTAAGTGTGGGCGTAAGCTATAACAAGGTGTTTGCAAAGCTTGGCTCAGACTACAAAAAGCCGAATGCCATGACGGTCATAACAAAAAAGAATTACCAAAAAATCGTTTGGCCGCTTAAGTGCAGCGATATGATTATGGTCGGTACCGCAACGACGAAAAAGCTTAATAATTACGGAATATACACAATAGGCGACATTGCAAAAAGCGATGACAAATTTATAAAAAGCATACTCGGCAAAAACGGAATTTTACTAAGGCAATATGCACGTGGAGAGGATAAAACTCCTGTCCGTCACAAGGACATTGAGCGTGATATAAAAAGCATAGGAAACGCAACAACCACGCCGAGAGATTTGGTAAACAACAATGATGTGAAAATAATATTTACCGTTTTGGCGGAAAGCGTTTCAAGACGAATGAGAAATCTCGGTTTAAAAGGAACGACCCTTTCAATCTACGTCAGGGACAAGGAACTCGGCAGCTTTGTAAGGCAATGCAAATTAGAAAGCGCAACAAACGTAAGCGGTGAAATTATCAAAAGCGCAATGGCTTTATTTGTTATAAACTATGATTGGAAAATGCCGATAAGAAGTTTAGGCTTAAGCGTTACGGATTTTGATTTTGATTATTGTTCGCAATTTGATTTTTCAAAAACGGTTGAAAAAAGAGAAAAGCTTGAAAAAATCGACACCGCCATTGACGCTTTAAAAGATAGATACGGAAACTACTGCATCGGACGTGGAACGGTATTATTTGATACAAAGCTTTCGCATTTCAGCCCATATGACGATCACAACATTCACCCTGTATCGCCGCTTTAATGGTAAAACTTGCTTTGGAATAATTTATGATTTTTGTTTGCAATTTTCTTTTTTGTTTGATATAATCACCTCGCACATTAGGTGTGAAATTAATTTTAGGAGTTGTTATAAATGATTAGAAGAATCATTCATATAGACGAAAGCAAATGCAACGGCTGCGGTGCTTGCGCAAATGCGTGCCATGAGGGTGCAATAGGAATGGTAAACGGCAAAGCTAAACTTTTGAGAGATGACTATTGCGACGGACTCGGTGATTGCTTGCCCACATGCCCTACCGGTGCTATCACCTTTGTTGAAAGAGAAGCGCTTGAATATGACAGAGAAGCAGTTGAAAAGAATATGAAAGCAAAGGCAGAAAAGAAGGAAGTATTCCACGGTTGTCCGTCAAGCAGAATGCATACCTTTAACAGAACGTCCGAAAGCATTGAGCAAATGCCTGCAGTCAACAAATCACAGCTCGGTCAATGGCCGTGTCAAATTAAGCTTGTGCCGATTAATGCGCCGTATTTTAACAATGCAGAGCTGCTTATTGCGGCAGACTGCACGGCTTACGCTTACGCAAATATGCATAATGAATTTATGCGTGGTAAAATTACAGTTATCGGCTGTCCTAAGCTTGACGATATAGATTACAGCGAAAAGCTGACAGAAATTATCAGGCAAAACGATATTAAAAGCGTTACGATTGTCCGTATGGAAGTTCCTTGCTGCGGCGGTCTTGAACATGCGGCAAAAGAAGCAATCAAAAAAAGCGGGAAATTCTTACCGTGGCAAGTTGTAACAATCAGCATCGACGGCAAAAAGCTTTAAATCAAAAAAAGTTAATATATATAAAAAAATCACCGTGAAAGAAACGGTGATTTTTTTCTTTAGGTAAAAACACATCAACATATCAATATGAAATTTCGATTTTATTTATGCCATAATTTGATTTAAACTTTTGCACGCCCTTATTTGGAACATATATTTGCGTTTCGGCAAGAACATAATCATCAGAAACCTTATATTCCATAAAGAATTTTCTTTCGTTAGAATCGGTACGATAGCTTATTATATCGCCGCAAACGGCAATGGGATACGGTCTGTTCATTAAACGGACAAATTCGTCATTTTCAAAATAATAATTCCAATAAAGGCTTGACCATTGATTTTGCTCTATCAATGAATAAACAAAATCAATATGAGAAAACCAATCCGTTTTCTTCGGGCATAATCCTCCCCACTCACCCATTACTACAGGCACGTTCATATTAAGTTGATTTTTTCTTACATTATCAAAAATATACCGAACTCGCTCGTTACTTGAATACTTGTTATAAAGCGGCGAATCTATAAACAAATCATAGACGTGGGGAGAATAAATCGAATTGTCGGGTGATTCAATACTAAAAGGAATACCGAGGTTTGAATAATAGCTATGTTCAAAAAAGTCAAAGCCGTTTTTGCACGAACATTGAGAAGTAATTTTATTAATAAAGGGCTGATAATATTTTTCGTCAAATTCTTTAACATATTTCTGTGCGCCGTCAATCACCTTATCAAATACGTTATAATCATCTAAATTTTTCAAAAGCAGCTTCAATCGTCCAACGGTTTTAATTTTAAAAAACACAGCCAAAGCCATTCTAAAAAAGCCTAATCTTTCAAATTTAGTGCCAAAGTACTTTTGTGCATCAAAATCAACATTTAAGCCTTGCTTTAAAGCATTATTTATCAAAAGGCAAAAAATCTTATTTGAATTATCGTTTATCATAGGCTCGTTGAAATAATCGTGCGCAAAAACATTATCATAGCCTTTAAATTCATCATCAAGCCTTTTCCACATTGTGATAAATTCATCCTGCATACCGTTTTTGTTTCGCCAAAAATCATTAAAAGCTCTTTGAACGTCTTGCATATAAAAATAACCTTCAGCCCAAATTGCAAGCGGTTGCTTTTCTTTATAATCACGAGTTATCCATTTCGGTGCGCCGTCACCGTGCTTACCGTTGCTGTAAAACAAGTCCTGATGAAGGTCTAAAACAATATAAATATTTCTTTTTCGACATTCATCGACAAAAAGTTTTAAATATGAAATTATTTTTTCATCAAATTGATTTTTCTTTGGCTCAAGCATTGCCCAAGTAAAGCCGAGTCTAATCAAATTCACTCCGTTTGAAGTAAGCATATCGTACTGCTCATCACGAAAGCTTTTATCATTTTCAAACTTATCAAAAAACTCATAAATCTCGTGTTGATTTTCCCTGCCCTTAAAGCAAATATTTACGCCTTTGAAAATTCGCTGACGGTTATATTCATCACGAATTGTCATATCTTTAATCGTAAAGCTCATAAAAACCCCATTAAAAATAATATAAATTATCTGTTACATTAACAGTAGCATAAAGCCGACTTAAAATTAATTTTTAACAAATCTAAACAACAACATTACAAAAAAACAAGGGATACCGATAATAATTATCAGTATCCCTTTCAGCATATAAGTAAATATTAAACTTCCTTGCCGTTATCGAACTTTTCAAGAGCCTTAACGCTGATTGCAAAACAATCCGCAAGACCTTTAAGGTTCATATTATCATAAGTATCACGTCTTGTATGATAATAATCTTCAAGCTTATGGTTAAGGCCCGTAACACCTGTTGCACGGAAGCCTGCCTGAGCAAAAGCGGCAGAGTCGGTAGCACCTCCGAGAGGCGGAACCCAACCCTTTTTACAAGGAATATTAAGGTCAGCAGCAGATTCCATAAACAAATCCGAAACTGCCTTATCTGCTTTAACAGTACCATTGAGATCACGATAATTAGTCATAAGATATTTAGGGTCGTGAATTGTGTCGTAAGAAAGAATGATTGTAGGAACGTCGTCAAACTCGCCCTTATGAGCTTCGCACCAAGCTTTAGCACCTCTGAGGCCTGCTTCCTCACTGCCTGAAAGAATAACGCCGACCTCTGTATTTTCAAGAGTAATGCCTTGGTCGTGAAGAGCCTTAAGAACAGCGATACCCATATAACATCCTGAAAGATTATCATTAGCGCCGTCAACAATTCTGTTCTTATTCCACATCCAATAAAGACCGATAAGGAAAGGAACAAAGATAAGACCCCAAAGAGCCATTTTGAAAAGTGTTACATCATGGCTAATCATACCGAATGCGCCGTATTTAACAGTTGAAATAATAGAAATAACAAGATAATAAACTGCGCCGATACCACAGATAACAGCGTGACCTTCAAATCCAACGCCGCCCAAAGCATAGTTTACCGGCCATTCCCAAGCAGCGTCAGGGTGACCGTTAAAGAATATACGGCGCTTAACTTCGCCTGAACACTTCTTTACAGCGGTTACGTTATGACCTGTTTTTTCAGGGAAAAATCTGTCAACGCATTTTTTATAAAAACCAAACTGAAGCAAAACAATTGTAAGACCTGCTACAATAAGTATCGCCGAAACAATCGGACAGAAGAAGAAGAGAACAATTGCTGCTAAAACGAATGTGATTGTGAAATAAATCCAGCCGAAGAATGAGCCGGGATTTTCCTTAAAGCTTTCAACATCTGTTCTTTCACAGCCGCAATCTTTTTTTAATACGTCAGCCATATACTCGCAAGCCTGCTTTTCGCCCGGTGAGCCGGGGTCACGCTTATCCATATCTTTGCAAATATGGGTAATCTCGTCGAGCATATAATCGGCATAGTCGCTTTTTTTGTCAATAATGTTTTTTAAATCCATCCTTATACCTCCTGTGTATGTTTTAATTACGCTTAGTAAAACATATTTATATTAAAGCATAAATATAATCATTCGTCAATAATTAACATAAATTTGCATAACTTTGTATTTATTTTGTAATATTCATACATCAAGTGCATTATTTAAAAATGCTTTGAGCTTATCGCTTTTTGGATTTTCAAAAAGCTGTTTAGGCTCGCCGTATTCCTCAATAACGCCGTCAGCCATAAAGATTACCTTATCGGAAACATTCTTTGCAAAATCCATTTCGTGAGTAACAACAATCATAGTGCTGTTGCCGGTTTTAAGGCTCTTGATAACTTTAAGAACTTCCCCTGTAAGTTCGGGGTCAAGTGCAGATGTAGGCTCATCAAAACAAAGAATATCAGGCTTAAGCATAAGCGCTCTTGCAATTGCAACACGTTGCTTTTGACCGCCCGAAAGCTGACATGGATAATGATTAATTCTATCCTCAAGACCTACTTTTTTAATAATTTCTTTCGCCCCAACTTCAAGTTCCTCTTTAGTTCCCATTTTAAGCAAGGACGGTGCAAGAGTAAGATTTTGTAGAACGTCGTATTGAGGAAACAGATTAAAATCCTGAAAAACAAGACCAAAGTGAAGTCTTTTCTTTCTCAAATCCTTTTCCTTAATTTTTTTATCAACAACTCCGTCGTAAATCATTTCGCCGTTTACGGTAATCGTACCCGATTCGGCAAATTCAAGAAAGTTTATGCAACGAAGAAGCGTTGTTTTGCCTGAGCCGGATGAGCCGATAATGGAAAGCACCTCACCCTTTTGAAGGTCAAAGCTTATGCCCTTTAGTATTTCGTTTTTGCCAAAGCTTTTTTTAATATCATTAACCTCTAAAAATGCCATAAAGCCCAACCTCCTTAAGAATTAAAATAACTGAGTTTCTTTTCAATTTGACCGAAAAGAAGAGTAAGAATTCCGCAGAATACAAGGTAAAATGCGCCTGTGTAGAAGAGCGGCCAGAAAAGACCCGCACCTGTAATATAATCCTCACCGACACGAATAACCTCAATAATTGCAATAGTTCTTGCAAGAGATGTATCCTTAACAAGAGTAATAATTTCATTACTCATAGGCGGAACAATATTTTTAACCACCTGCAAAAGCGTAACCTTAAAGAAAATTTGCGATTTAGTCATACCGAGTACAAGACCTGCCTCCTGCTGACCCTTCGGTATACTTTCAATACCGCCACGATAAATTTCCGAAAAATAGCAAGAATAGTTAATAATAAACGCAATTAACGCCGCTTTAAAACGATAATCATTTCCGACCTGCATTCCGAAAAGAAGCCCCGGACCGTAAAAAACGACAATAATTTGAAGCATAAGCGGAGTACCTCGAATAATCCAAACGAGTACCTTAACAAGATATTTAAGAGGCTTAAATTTCGACATAGAGCCAAAGCTCAAAATAAGCCCCAAAGGCAAAGCGCAAAGAAGAGTGATACCGAAGAGCTTAAAGTTTATCCAAAAGCCCTTAAAAAGCTCAAGCGTTATCGCCCAAAACGATGTGTCCATACATATTTCCTCCAATAATCATAAAAACCAAAGCTGTCTATTCAGCAAATTAGGCAGAGAGCGCAAAACGCTCTCTGCCTGATAAATATTATAATGTTTAAAATATAAGTGCCTTATTTAGCAAGGTTAACACCGTACTTTTCAGAAAGCTTGTCCATTGTTCCGTCTGTTTTAAGTTCTGCAAGAATTCTGTTTACCTCAGCAGTAAGGTCTGAACCCTTTCTGAAGCCTGCGGCATATTCCTCAGTTGTAAGAGAAATTGAATAACCGAGATTTGAAAAGTCCGTACCCTCTTTAGTCATTGAATTAGCCATTGTTGAATCAATAATACAAGCGTCTGCCGTGCCCGACTTAACCTCTTTAAGTGCATCTGACTGGGCTGAAAGAGAAACAACATTATTTGAAAGCTTCTTTGCCTCTGCTTCACCTGCAGAGCCTTTTTCAACAGCAATTGTTAAATTAGCAGCTTTGACAGCATCTTTATCTTTATACTTTGAAAGAGCATCCTTTTTCATAACAACAACTTGGCTGTTACCTGCATAAGCATCTGAAATATCACAATTTTTCTTAACCGAATCAGAAACAGTCATACCGTTCCAAATACAGTCAATTGTGCCTGAATTAAGTTCAATAAACTTATTATCCCAATTGATAACAACAAATTCAACTTTAATGCCCATCTTATCTGCAACTGCTCTTACAAGGTCTGCATCAAAGCCGACCCACTCGTCGCTTCCTTTAACCTTATAATCGATAGGCTCATAATCTGTAATGCCAACAACGATTTTATTAGCATCCTTAACTTTATCAAGGTCTGCAACTGTTTTAACAGTCGTATCACCCTTACTTGATGAATAAGGCACAACCTCATCATCTTTTCCTGATTTTGAGCAACCTGCAAATCCTGCTACTACATAAGCAATCATAGCAAGTGCCAAAAATACCGATAAAAATCTTTTCATTTTTAATTCCTACTTTCACGATTTTTCACATTAGCGCTTTGCCACGCTAAATCGATGATTTAATTATATCAAACGATTATCAAAAATGCAAGAACTTTTTTCAAAATTAAAAATTATACATTATTTTGCACAAATATTTGCTCATATCTGTTTTAAAAATCTTACGATATGCTGTGCATATTCGGCATAGTCTACGTCTCTTGAGTATTTTTCTTCTGACAGGTTATCATTATTATCATTTTTAATATTTCTTCTTCCGTCACTGTCCCCTTCTCGTTGAATCTTCTCTTTATCGAATTCAACATTATTTGCTGTTGTTCTTCCGTCTCCAGCGAATCTAATGTCGCCATTATTATATCCGTCGAAATTTTCAGATATTTCATGTCCGCCACTAATGTCTCTTCTGTCGGTGTTAACATTATTTACATCCTTTCTTTCATGTATATTTTCTGATTTTTTCATTTTTATAACAATTAAATTATAATCATTATCAAGAGTATAATAATAATAATAAACATTATTAAGATACTTGTGACATACTTTACCAACCTTATCCGAATCCCATGTTAATGCCTCGGAATAAAGCTTATTATACTCTGCTTTTGATAATTTAACATTAGTATATTCTGTTTCATCAAACTCGTCAATATTAACATCACGAGAAAGTTTTGTATCGTTATTATTGACATTTTACAACTTATTGAGTAGACTATATATGGATACATTGTCGCTGAGCAAACCACTTTCGTGGCGAGGCTCAGTCTTGAACGGCAATGTATCTTTTTTATTTTGCAAATTCATATTATGGATATAAAACTTATTTTCAAAATGCTTAAGTACACTTTCGGGAAGCATATCAGGAAAATAATTATTGACACAATCGAGCAAATTGAATATACTAATTGTAGGACCAGTAGGAGGTGTCGAAACCTCCGGGGATTTAGAACTCCCAGCTGGTTCTTTTTTGCGTTTACTGCATATAGCACATCTATGGACTGTATTTCATTAGTATGTTTATTCACTATAAACGAAACAACAAATGGCATTATTGACATTTGAAACATTATTTGCTATATTATCTGTGCGAGACAGTTCGTTGTTGTTATAACCTCTGGATATTTTATCCTTTGTGTTCAATGCGACTGTCTCGTTTTTATTTTACGTGGCAAAGAAAAATATCGCTTTTCTGTTTACAAAGTTCCTTTGCTTTGAAAAAATATTCATAACCGTCGTATTGCCATAATTGAGCGTTTCTTAATCGTTTGAGAATCTGTCAACGTCAAGTGAAAATTTCTTGACATTATCTGAGTATTTGGATATACTGCTATTGAAGGAAACATTACCGACACTCGTCTCGGACGTTGAGGCAAGGGCTTTTGCATTTGCTGTGTCGTCGTTGTTTCCTTTGTTTTTTGCATACATTGTATGTATTCTTAAATCGTTTGAGAATCTGTCAACGTCAAGTGAAAACTTTGTATCGGTATTATTGACATTTTGCAACTTATTGAGTAAACTATATATAAAAGATGAAGCATTGCTGGGTGTCGTCTTTTGACCATTCCCAGTCTTGAACAATGTTTCATCTTCTTTTTTATTTATATAGGCACTTTTTATTAAAAAAAGTAAAACGCCCTCGGCATAGTCTACATTTCTTGAGTATTTTTCTTCTGACAGGTTATCATTATTGCCATTTTCAGCAATTCCTCTTCCGTTACTTTCCCTTTTTGCTCGTATCTTTTGATTATCGAATTTATCATTGTTATCAAGTTTTCCTTGTTCATGCCTAAATATGTTGCTATTGTCATTGCTGCCGTTTCTGTTACTTTCAATGAGTTCAGAAATTGAAACAGTATTTCCATTAAATTTTCTTCCATACGCTCTTCTAATTGCATTATATTCACTCCTTGTTCTTTTCTTGGCTTTATAAATAATTACATTCCTTGTTTCATTGTCAAGCATTTTATAAAGATAAAAACCTATCTTCAATGCTTATACAATGCACTTGATTAAGATATTTTATATCATCCCATGTCATAACTTCATGTTTAAGACTTGCATAGCCTCTTAAACCGGTTGTATTGATTACATTGTAATCCCTTTCGTCAAACTCGTCAATATTAACGTCACGAGAAAACAATGCACTTTTGCCGATATTCCCCTCAGGTTTGCTACTGTAGCCATAATGCTTAAGTACACTTTCGGAAAGTATATCAAGAAAATAATAATTGACATAATCGAGCAAATTGAATATACTAATTGCAGAAGTAGTAAGAGCTGTGCCGTTTATCGGTCGAAACTCTGGCTCGTCAAGAGCGGCTACTTCTTTTTTTGCGTTTACTGCATATAGTACATCTATGGACTGTATTTCATTAGTATGTTTATTCACTATAAACGAAACAACAAATGGCGTTATTGACATTTGAAGCATTATTTGCTATATTATCTGTGCGAGACAAGTCGTAACTAATATAACCTCTGGATTTTTTATTCTTTGTGTTCAGTGAGACTGTCTCGTTTTTATTTTGCAAATTCATATTGTGAATATAAAATTTATTTTCTGCGACACTTTTTATTACAAAAAGTAAAACACCCTTGGCATAGTCTACATCACGAGAAAACAATTATTGACACAATCAAGCAAATTGGATATACTAATTGCAGAACCAGTAGGAGGTGTCGAAACCTCCGGGGATTTAGAACTCCCAGCTGGTTCTTTTTTTGCGTTTACTGCATATAATACGTCTATGGACTGTATTTCATTAGTATATTTATTCACTATAAACGAAACAACAAACGGCATTATTGACATTTGAAGCATTATTTGCTATATTATCTTTCACAAGGCTGATAATTCTTTCACGCTGGGATGTATTGAATCCAAGTGCGTGCAAAGTTTTGTCAGCCTCGTTTTTATTTTACGTGGCAAAGAAAAATATCGCTTTTCTGTTGATAAAGTTCCTTTGCTTAAAAAAAATGTTCATAACCGTCGTATTGCCATAATTGAGCGTTTCTTAATCGTTTGATAATCTGTCAACGTCAAGTGAAAACTTTGTGTCGGTATTATTGACATTTTGCAACTTATTGAGTAAACTATATATAGAAGATGAAATGTCGCTGGGAGCGCCGTGTTTCACGGTCCCAGTCTTGAACGACATATCATCTTCTTTTTTTATTTAAAATAGCCACTTCGTGTAAATAAGTAAATTGTGCGAAGCACAAGAGACACGTGGCTCCAAATTCACGTGTGAATTTGGGAGAAACAGTACAGTGTACTGTTTCGTAGCAAGTGGGTTACTTAACACTTTTGAAATTCATCTATAAAAAGCAATAAAAAAGTCGTCACGAACGATATGCAGTCCGTGACGACGATGGCGCAGATGTGGGGATTCGCCCATTGAAAGCTAAAGCTTTCTTCGGCACGCCCGCGGGCACCGAAACAGTCCACCGGACTGTTTCTATCCTTTGGATTGCCCTGTTCGAATCCCGTTCTTTACAGCAAAAATAAAAAGCCGCAAAAGCGGCTCTTCATTTTTGGCGCAGATGTGGGGATTCGAACCCCAGAAGCCTCGTTAAAGACTTACACGATTTCCAATCGTGCTCCTTCGGCCAGCTCGGACACATCTGCATATTTAATGCTTTGATATTATAACTTATCAAAGCAAAAAAATCAATGTTTATTTTTCATTATTTTTAATTTTAAGTTCATTTGCAAAATAAAGTGAGCGTGAATCAAATGCAAAATCAATATTCATACTCTCGGCAAGAGCCTTAACGTCGCAATTGAATTTCGTTTTAAAGTCGAGAAATTCAGCAAGAGGTACAATATCGGCATAAAAGAACACCTCTATATCAAGCGATGAATCGGAATAGTTTACAAAATTAACACGGACATCCGTTTTATCGACCTCTTTATAAGAATTGATAAGACTTCTTAATTCGTTACAAAAAGCGTCAATTTCCTTAGCACAATGTTTATATTCAATGCCCAAGGTTTCGTTTACAAGGCGGTGCGACATACGGGAAAGATTGATAATAGCACTGTTGGCAACCGTAGTGTTAGGATAAATCTTTTGACTGCCGTCAGTCATTCTAAGCCTCGTAGTACGGATTTTAATTTCCTCAACCTGACCGACCTCATTATCAATCTTAATAAAATCATCTACCTCAAACGGCTTATCATAAATAATAATGAAGCCCGAAAGGAGATTTTCGACAGCATCCTTGCAAGCAAAAGCAACGGCAACGCCGCCGATACCCAAAGCTGTAAAAACTCTTGTAGCACTGATACCGAACTGTTCAAGCATAAGAAGCGCCGAAATAATAACAACAATAATTTTAATCAAATTTGAAATAAAATTAACTGCGGTCTTTTTTGTTTTGGAGTCATCATCCTTTAAAACGAACGAAAAATCGCTATTGATAAAATTAATCAAAAACCAAGCGATTGAGAAAATAATTCCAAGTTTAAAAATCAGCAAAACAGGATTGCGAATTTCTCCGCTTGGGGCAATAATTTCTGTACCGATATAAATTCCTAATACTAAAACAAAGAATGAAAGCGGAGTTGAAAGAGCGTCAACAAGCGCTTTTTGTGCAAGTTCGCTTTTTCTTGCCAAAGTTTTTGTGCAAAGCCAAACAACAGCCTTTGAAATTTGCTTTTTGAACACAGCAAGCAACAAAAATACTGCCAAGCCTATAATGAGTCTCAGCAGCATTTCCCTTTCGTTCTTAACACCTTCAATGGACGTTACAAGCTTTGACAGAACTTTATTTAAACTGTCACTCATAATTAACCTCTCTAAAATTAATCAAGAACCTGATAATATGCTGAAAATTTATTCAGCTTTTCTTCAAATTTATCCTTAGGCTGTTCCTTAGGAACTTCGATAGGATATTTACCTGTAAAACAACCGTCGCAATAATCAAAATCTGTATTTTCGGCAAGCTTATGGGTAGCCTCAACAGAAAGATAGCCGAGTGAATCAACGCCGATTTCCTCAGCGATTTCCTCAACAGTATCAAACTTACATGCAATAAGATTTTCCTGACTGTCAACATCGGTACCGAAGAAGCAAGGATATTTAAAAGGAGGCGACGATATTCTCATATGTACCTCTTTAGCGCCGGCTTCTCTCAAAAGGCCTACAATTCTTGCACAGGTTGTGCCACGAACAATTGAGTCATCAATCATAATTACTCGCTTGCCCTTAATATTTTCCTTAACAACATTAAGCTTGATTCTTACTGCGTCACGGCGCTGCCCTTGAGTAGGTTGAATAAAGCTTCTGCCGATATATCTGTTTTTAATAAAACCAATGCCGTAAGGAATACCGCTTGCATTTGCATAGCCGAGTGCCGCATCAAGACCTGAATCAGGAACACCGATAACAATATCCGCATCAACAGGATGTTCCTCAGCAAGGAACTTACCTGCCCTCATTCTTGCGTGCTGAACAGACGAGCCTTCAATAACCGAATCAGGACGTGCAAAGTAAATGTATTCAAATACGCAAATATGGCCTTTTTTGGTGCAATGAGTATCAATTGACTTAACGCCGTCGGTACTGATTACAACAATTTCACCGGGTCTTATATCACGAACAAACTCAGCGCCCAAGGTATCAAGCGCACAGCTTTCCGATGATACAATCCAGGCACCGCCCTCTGTTTTACCGAGGCAAAGAGGACGAAAACCGTTAGGGTCACGAAAAGCAATAAGCTTTGTAGCAGTCATTACAACGCAAGAATAAGCGCCTTTAAGGGTAGGCATTATCTTTTCAATAGCCTCCTCAGTGCTCTTACTTGTAAGACGGGCTGAAACAATAGAATAAGCAATAGACTCGGTATCTGACGTGCCGTGAAAAATTCCGCCATTAAGTTCAAAGGTCTTTCTCAAATCAGGCGCATTAACAAGATTGCCGTTATGCGCAACAGCGAGATTACCCTTAATATGGCGAATAACAAGAGGCTGAATGTTATTAACATTTTTTCCGCCTGTGGTTGAATATCTTACGTGACCGATTGCCATATTGCCCGTACCGAGCGCATCAAGCTTATCACTTGTAAATACATCCGGAACAAGACCGTCGCCTCTGTGATGCCTAAACACACCGTCATCATTTACAGCAATACCGCAACTTTCCTGCCCCCTGTGCTGAAGTGCATAAAGCGCAAGATAAGCTGAATGAGCCACATAAGTTGTTTTGTTTTCAAAAATGCCGAATACACCGCATTCCTCGTGAAGACTGTTAAACATTAACCCTACTCCCAAAAGTATAATTTTTTCCGTTTTGCGTATTATATCACAATAAAAAACTACTTGCAATATCATAAACAAAAAAGTTGCACCAATAGATAAAACTCAGAAAGTTTAAAGGCATATATTTTTTATATAGTGCGTCACAATCTGATTTATTTCTTTTTATTCATTCGAGCATTGTGATTATTTTCGGTAAAGCTTGAACAACGGAATACAAAACCGTAAACAAAATGACTTTTTGGCATAAACTTTTCGTCAATCCGTTTTCCTTAAGATATTTTGCAGATTTCACTATATAAGTGATATATACAATCAAAAATGCTATCGTGGAAATAATAAAATACCAACCCCAAACTTCCAAATCAGGGAAAAGATATGTAGCGCTGTCAAGCATACCAAAAAACGAATCGTTATAGAAATATCTAAAAATCTCTCCTAATGAAACGTCAATGAATATAAAAAACGAATAAATTGTATTCCACAAAAAAGATACAATTAAAGCCACCCAACCGAGTACCTTTTTCTGCTTATCGTTCAAATTTTTCAATGTAAGCACTCCAAAAACAGTTATTATATATTATATCATTTTGAGATTTATGTTTCAACGCCTTCTTATTGCTTAAAGCATTTATTTATGTTATTATAATATTAAGTAAAACTACATTTTTAGGATGATACATTATGGATGATTATTATAATCACATAAGCGATAAGCAGGCAAAACTTTATATTATTTCAATTGCAGGCGTTATAGTATCAATTGTTTTGGGCATCATTTTGTATCCCCTTTTTGCCTTAACATCGCTTGACGGAGCTTTGGGTTTCAGCGACTTTTTGTTTTACATACTTTTAAGAATTATTACGAGTTTGATTTATATAATTGCTCAAATTTTAATGATTAATAACTGCCGTGACATAAAAAAGCACGATAAAAACAATGCTGAAAAATTCATAAAAGAAACAAAGCAAATGTCTTTAAAAGCGTTTTTGATATGGTTATTATTTTTTATAATCGGTTGTGTAAGAATTTACAACATTATTTGGTGACAAAACTTTTTGGTGAGCTTATGAACGACAAGTTTAAAAAGATAAGCATATTTTTATTTATATTAACTGTAATTTGCTTTATATGCGGCTTTGGATTTTTACTCAGCGCAGCAATAACAGCACCTTTATTTACTTTAGATTCAGGAGCAATAAATTTATTTGAATTTCTCTGCGACTACGGTTTAAAATTTATTTTAATATCCGTTCCCTATTATTCGTTTGCACTTTTGTTTATACACAGTCAAAAAAGACTTTCCGAAAGCGAAAAAGCAAGCAGTCGATTTTATATAATCAGCAAAAAGGCAAATAAATTTCTTATAGTAATTTACACTTTAATAATGATTTTAATTTTGATTTATATTTACAGCATTTCATAAAAACAGCGAGCCGAATCTTAATTGATTCGGCTCGTTCAGCGTGTAGAAAAAGTCCAATTACAAATTTCTACACGCTGTAAGACTTCGAGA
>ERZ1673741.1875-NODE-1875-length-16337-cov-32.176391_pt1 | contig 16337 bp, 7 predicted proteins | sample MGYA00580209_ERZ1673741 | MGnify/ENA primary metagenome ERZ1673741 (study PRJEB41218, sample SAMN15661754) | gut metagenome | host: Homo sapiens | place: Canada: London | collected 2015-08-20/2019-03-30 | study: EMG produced TPA metagenomics assembly of... | reverse complement strand
GCATCCCGGTTGAGAAAACGGCTGCGGGATTTTTTCTGTTTAAACGGAACGGGAAGCTGAAAAGGCGGGTTGAACGGCCGCTCCGTATATCGTGCGTCAGGGAAGTCCGCCTGATGACAGAGGAATTTCCCGCCGAACCATCAATTCGGTCGGAAGTTTACTTTGACTAAGAACATATCCCTAAATAACATATTGAAATATTATGCTATACTATCTCCATATTCAATCAAGGCGCGTATGTATGGCCGAAAAATCATGGAGTGTGTCAGATAAGTTTTGGGAAAGAGTAGAACCACTCATTCCGAAAGCGAAACATGATAAAACCAAAGCATATCAGCGTCGGAAAGGAGGAGGCAGAATTTTTGTGCAGATGCAGGATACTCTGGTAAAAAATCGAAGGAAATTATGCAAGTATACCGCTACGAACTGCACATCCGTTCTCGAGGCGAAGAAAAAATTGCGATACAGAACGGATTCAAAGCGCATCGCTGGATTGTGGAGGTTGTCCGTTCCTAGTTCAATCGATTCCGAAAATTGCTTGTCAGATATGAAAAGACAAATCGGGCATATGAATCATTGCTTCAACTGGCAGCCAGTATTGTCATTTTTAGAAAATTAGGCATTATTTAGGGATATACTCTAAGTCGCATTAAGTCACATTCTGATTCAGTGAAGTCCTTCTGAAAGGAATCCGGTGAGATCGGAAAAGGATGGGATGCCTCGCAGAGACGGGCGGAAGAATGCTTCAGCATTCCGGAAAGGAGGCTTCAGGGGAAGACGGACAGGAATCCCCCTCCTCGAAATTCATTTTCACCATGATTCTGGAACGGTTGCGGATCAGGTCCGGCAGAGCCAGCAGATGCAGAATGGCCTTCGCCATCTCCTCATGGGAGAAATCCATGCAGGGGATGCTGGCATTCCGGTCATCCATTCCCCGGCGGCAGAAGGCGGCCAGCGTGAAATCCTGCGGAGAGAAAATTCCCATTCCGCGGGCGAGCAGCTTGATCTCCTTTGCCATGGAACAGTTTGTGACGATCAGAGTGGGATGCCGGCGCTCTGACCGGTACCGTTTCAGAAGAGCGATCAGGGAATCCGTCTCATGATTGACGGACCAGGAGAGCGTGTTTTGCAGTTTTTCTCCTCTGGAACGAAGGAAATCCGTCACGCCGTGATACCGTTCCCAGTAGATCCGTCCCTCCGGAGCAGCCGGATTTGTTTCAAACGGCAGGACAAAACAGAACTCCGAGGCCTTCCGGTTCAGCAGAAGTTCCGCAAGATCCCATCCGGCCTGATAGTTGTCAGGACAAACGCATGCCGTTTCACCGGCCGGCCCCATTCCATACGCGACAAGCGGCACATCGGAAGAGGAAAGCGCATCCAGATTCAGCTGGATGCGCTGCGGATAGGCCGGAACAACGATGCCGGCAGCATACGGATCGGCACACGCCTGGCGGAAAATTTCCGCATTCAACAGATTCTCCAGGTGGAAATTCCACCGTTTCCAGGCGGCCTCCTGACTCAGGAAATGAAAAATATCCGTGTGATAGGCGTCCGCCTGAATGGCGGAGGGGTAATAGAAAAAGTACAGAGTCTTCAGATACGCTCCCGAAGAAGAGGGCGATGACGGGACAGACGAAACAAAAATCCCGGATTTCGGACGCGTTTCCAGAACCCCCTCCGCCACAAGTTCCCGAACCGCATGAACCACGGTCATGGGACTGCAGTTCATCTTCCGGGTCAGCATGCGGATGGATGGCAGTTTGTCTCCGGGAGTATTGAACTGATCCATGACCATTCCGCAGATCCGCTGCTTGACTTCATTGATAAATCGGTGATTATGTTTCATCCGCGTCTCCTTCTTTCAATCTGTTCTTAAAAATATAACAGATTGTTTCTTTCTTTTCAAGGATCAAGGGTTCTGCGGTCTTGACATTTTCCGGAAAATCGGGTATAATTTCAGGGAAGTCGGATATCATTCTAACAGAATGCATGAAACAGAAAGGACACCGGATGCCAAAAAAACTTTTCATAACCGATCTGGACGGGACAGCTCTCGGCGGAAGTGTTCCATACGACCGCTTTCCCGACATCTTCAGCGATTTTCTGGATGCCCTTGCCGCGGACGGCTGGGATTGGGCGATCAACAGCTCCTGGTCGCCGGAAGGACAGATGGCTCTGGTCCGGCGCAGCAGGGTGTCCTCCCGTCCGCGGTTTCTGATTGCCGAATACGGACGGCAGCTGATCGAAGTCCGCGGAGATGAACTTCACCGTGTCGAACCGTACACGTCGGACAACGACGCGCGGATTGCGGCCTTCTGCCGGGATTCCCTTCTGCCGTTTCTCGCCCGCCTCTTCCGGCGGATTCCTCCGCGGCAGGTGAACTATTATGAACATCTGGTCTCCATCCGCTTCCGGGAGGAGATCCGGGAAGAGACGATTCCGGAGCTGAAGGACGCACGGGAAAGCGGCGTCTTCCACCTGCAGATTTCGAAGAGCAGTCTGAGTCTGCGTCCGGAGTTTCTGTCAAAGGGTCTTCCGATGCCGCTCCTGAGCGGAGAGTTCGGATACCGGCCCGAAGCCGTCGTCTGCGCGGGCGACGAAGAGACGGATCTCGGAATGATGCGCCACGCCTCCGGTTGCCTCGCCCCCGCAAACGCATCGCCGGAACTCCGTGCGGCTCTCGCCGGCGGAAAGGGGTTCCTCAGCGAGCGGAAGTTCGCATGGGGAGTCATCGACGCATTCCGGCAATGGGAAAAGAGCGCTTCCGGGAAATCCAAAGACCGGAACGGAAATCCGACGGAACGGAAACCCTCCCGTCCGCGCATGTTCTCCCTGATTGAACTTCTGATCACCATTGCGATCATCGCGATTCTTGCCGGACTTCTGCTCCCCTCTCTGGCGAAGGTGCGGGAATCCGCACGCAGTCTCTCCTGCATGAACAATCTGCGCCAGATCGGTCAGTTTGTGCAGTCGTATGCAGGAGACAACGACGATTATTCCGTTTACAATGCGCAGTGGATTTCCGATACGGCAACGAATCAGAACCGCTGGTTCGTCCTGCTGCAGCGGAACGGATACTTCAAAAAGATGACCGCATACTACAACGCGGGTCGGGAAAAACTTCTGACCTGCGCCTCCCTCTCCCGGAGCAGCGAGGAAAATGTTCCCTACGGACTGAACAAAACCATTCACACGTCCAGCCGGAAAATCAGCGCCTGCCGTCATCCTTCGCGGGGGATTCTGATCGGAGAAAGCTCCCTCTACTTCTCCGGGATCCACTATTCCGCCGGACAGACTCACATGGGGCCGGCGACCAGTCAGTTCGTCCTGCCCGGGGAACAGCATAACGGCGGAGTCAACGTCGTCTTCGTCGGCGGCAATGCCCGGTGGGGACGATGCAGGGAAATGCGCTATTATGCGGGAAGTTCCTCCTATTACTGGGAACGGGTCTGGAATCAGCACTATGTCTGGGGACCCTGGAACGCCGAACTCCAGTAACGCAAGAATAAGGATAATGAAACAATGAAAACGATCTTCCGATTGGTCTTTTTCTGTCTGATCTGTGCAGCGGCGGACGCGGCCGTTTCGATCCGTCAGCCGGAGAAAACGGCGTGGACAATGGATCTGACCGATTCGTGCATCCGCGACAGCCGGATCCGCATGACAGACCACCTCTCCCGCGAACGCCGGACTGTTTGCGACGATGCCGGCATGCTGTTCCACTGGTCTCTTTCCGTCGATGCGCCGAAGCGGAACGCTCCCCACGGCCTTCTGCTGGAGTTTGACAACGGCGACGTCGTGGAATCGCTGAAAATCAACGGACAGCCGGCCGTACTGTTTCCCGTGAAAAAACCGTTCTGGCCCGGCGCGGAGCGGGCGGCTCTTCTGCCGGATGCGGAACAGTACCAGATTGAATTCCGTGTCCGGAATCTAATCTCCCTTTATCCGAATGCGTTCGGGCGGCTTTCCCTGCGCCCGGCAACCATCAACGATGTTTTTGTTCTGGAACGGGATCCCCGGGAACAGGGAAAAATCACGCTCCGGAATCGCGGTTGGAAAACGGAACGAACCATTCTCCACGCCGCCAGCACCGACTTTTTCGGAGTTCCTCTATCCGAAGAGCGTTTCACACTGGAACTGAAGCCGGGAGAACGGAAAGCGGTCCGTATCCGGATTGTTCCGCACCGCTGGGTGACCGAATATCGTCTGGAACAGGGAGATCAGCGTTCCTGGTCCTGGCGGGACTATCCGCGTCCGGATCAGTGGTTTCCGGAGCGGGCGGAAGCCGTTCCGATTCTCTCCGGCTGGGAAAAACAGCCGGGCGGACGTTCCGCCGAACGGGGACCCCTTCCCGGAAACGGATGGAAAACGGCGGGAAAATTCCCGCTGATGCTGGATCCGAAACAGGAGAAAAGTCATTTTCTCTGGCTTCGGACCCGGGTAACGGTTCCGAAGGAATGGACGGGAAAGGAACTGTATCTTGCATTTCCGATGGTCCACTTCAAGGCGGATCTCTTTCTGAACGGGACGGAACGGGGAAGCGTGTTTCTGTGGAATACGCCCTCGAGGATCCGGATCTCGGACTGGGTGCGGGCCGGAGAGAGCTTTGAACTGGCGCTCTGCATCACGGACTACACGGCGGCGCTCCTGAAAGGGACAAAAATGCCGGAAGCGGGGATTTACGGAGCGCCGTCCCGCAGTCTGACAGCGGCGGTGGGACACTTTCCCGCCGGCGGGATTCCGGGATTGAAATCACCGCCGGAACTTCTGGCGCTTTCCCCGGTCCGGACCGACCATGTTGCGATCCGGAGCACGGTCACGGGCGGACCGCGGCTGGACGTGGATTTCGAACTGCGCAACGAAACACCGGGCAGACAGGATGTCCGCATGGAATGGGAGGTTCTCCGGCAGGGACGGCGCATATTTCAAATTCCGCCGGAACCCCTCCGTCTGAACGCGGGAGAAACACGCCGCATCCAACGGAGCAGAACCTGGACGGATCCGGAGTTCTGGACGCCGGAAACCCCCGTTCTCTATGAACTGCGGACCACGCTGCGGGATTCCGCAGGAAAGATTCTGGATCTCCGCCGGGAGAGGTTCGGATTCCGGGAACTCGGAATCCGCGGAAACCATTTTACGCTGAATGGGGACCCGGTCCGTTTCTACGGATTCAGCCAGACGACCCCCAAGACCATGACATGGCCGTTTGTCCCTCAGCCGCTGACCATGTTCCGCTATCATTTTCATGATGACGGATATTATATGGGAGGCATCGGTCATGTCCGGATCGGCGACGAACTCGGAATCTTCAGCAAGGCGGAAAATCTCTCCCACAATGCGCATCACGGGGAGCGGTTTGCATATCAGGATCCGGTCACATGGGAACGGCTTTACGGAGAGATGTCGCATGTGATCCGGGCCGTCTGCAACGCGCCCTCCATCGCATTCTGGGATATCGGAAACGAGAATAAATTCTCCGCGCCGGGTGAATCGGAAAAGATGGGCGCGCTCTTTCGCCGGATTTCGGAACTGGACCCCACGCGCCATGTCACAATCAGCGGAGGGCATCCGCTTCCGAAAGGAGACGCCGTCCGGCTTCTGGATACACATGGATGGTGCGACATCTCTGCGGAAACATGGTTCTTCCTGCATCCGGAAAAGCGTCCGGAAAACCGGAAGAATTCCGGACGGTATAATTTCATTCCATCCGGCGAGGCCCCCGCCCGCTGGGACGAGGGGCGCAGTTTCTCCTCCGCCTTCGACACCCATTCCTATAAGAGCAATCTTCTGCACTTCCGCAACCTTCCGGTTTTTTTCAGCGAGAGCATGTATCTTCACGCGCACTATCTTCCGGGACTGCATGGAGAATCCATCTATACGCCGGGCGTCAGCAGAAGTTATCAGCTGAATCCGAATCTTTCGGGACGCCGCTGGATGCTGCGGATGACGAGGAGAGCCGATGTTGCCGCAACCCTCGGCCATGTCGCCCGCTTCCATGGACGGGAATGTGCGCCGCTGGCGGCGTTTTCATCCGACTTCCGCCTCCGCTTCCGCTCCGGGGAGCGTCTGATCCTGCCCTTTGATCTCTACAATCAGACCTCCCGCGCCGATCGGATCCGGATCCGTCTGACGCTGAGAGAAAACGGAAAGACCGCCGCCGTCCGGGAGCGGCAGCTTCTGCTCGGACCGTATGTGAAACAGACTCTTGCATTCGATTTCGGCGAACTGCGTGCGGAAACGGAGGACCGCCGGTTTGATCTGCTTGTTTCCGTCGAAGGCAGATCCGGTGCCGCATTCGAGGATTGGGAGGAGATCTCCCTCTACAAACCGGAACGCTTCGACGGGAAAACCACACCCGTTCCCGATGTTCTGGACCCGTCCGGCATTCTTTCCCGCTGGATGACGGAAAAGGGAATCCGCCATCACCGTCTGGCCTCCAGCGGCGACTGGAAGGGCGGAGAAGGCACCTGGCTTGTGGTCGGACCGGACGCTCTCCGCGACGGGGCGGAAATCCGGCAGCTTGCGAAAACGCTGCGCAAAGGAGGCGCGATCCTGGTTCTGGAGCATGACGAACTGCCGGATCTGACCGCCGGCGCACTGACGAATCTGAAATACGGTTCTGTCGGAGTCTATCCCCGTTTTCTTCCCGAATCGCCTCTGTACGGGATCATGATGCCCGCCGATCTCCGTTTCTGGAATACGAAGGATCGTGATTTCCTGACGGTCAGACGCATGATCAAACTGCCCTCCAAAGGGAATTTCCGCATTCTCGCCGAAGGAGCGTATGAGGACGGGATCAAGTCCATGAGCACGGCTCTGCTGGATTACGGCGTGGGAAAAGGAGTTGTCCGGTACAGTCAGTTCAATCTGGCGCGGAGCCTCGGGAGCGAACCTGCGGCGGACCGTCTTCTTGCCGCGCTTCTGACCCGTCCGCCGCTTCCTTTCGGAGCGCCCGGCAGAGCTGTTCTGGCGGGAACCGAAGGACGGAGAATCCTTTCCGGACGATCCGGAGTTGCGGAATTTGCGTCCTCCTTCCAGAATCTGCGGCTTTCGACTCTCCGCTCTCTGGTCTGTGACAGGGAGAGTTTCTCCGCCCTGCCCGCATCCGATCTCACCCGTCTGCGCCAATGGCTCGCCGATGGAGGGGAACTTCTCCTTCTGAATGCGGACAGTTCCTGTTCCGCGGCCATGGAGACCCTCTGCGGCACGACGGTCCGCTTCCTGCCGTTTGCGCTGGACCGGGCGCGCCTGATCCGGCAGGAGAAATCCACCCGGGGCATTTCCAGCGGAGACTTCTTCTGGAATGCGGGGAAGAGCGGAACCAACCGGGCGATCCGGTGGATCCGGGAAGAAAAAGGCGGGAAGGCGTCGGCATCCGATCCGGGCCATGTTGTTGTGGAATGTTCTGCGGCGCAGCCGCTGACCCGCCCGGCGTATCTGTCGGAGATTCGGATCGGGAAAGGAAGGATCACGGTTTCCACGCTGCGTTTGTTTGAGTCGCCGACTCCGGAAGCGGAGCGTCTTCTCTCCAGTCTTCTGAGCAATGCCGGAGTTCTTCTGGATCCCGGCCGGGCTTCCGCCGGTTCCGATCCGGACCGGGAGGCCAGGACCGGATGGACCTACTCGCCGGTTCCGCTTGCGAAATTCTGCAATCGGGGATTCCGGGACGACCCGGATGCGCCGGTTCGCGGCTGGTCCGCACAAGGGCCGGATGATGATCTTTCCGCCCTTCCCGTCGGGAGACAGGTGATGCGCGGAGTGACCTTTGAGATTGTCGATCCGAAGAGAAACGGCGGAAAAAGTCTGATTGCGCTTTCCGGGACCAAGGAAATCGGCGTGCTTCCGGAACGAGTCAAGGACATTCCGGTCGGACGGCGGCATGAGCGTCTGGTCTTTCTTTACGGATCCGCCTGGGGCGCGCCGCAGTTTACGATCCGGATCAACTACATCGACCGGAAGAGCTGGATTCCCGGCGCCCCCGATCCGTTTGTGGAACTGACCATGCGGTCGAAACTGGAAATCGACGACTGGTACATGGCGGACACCTATCTGGATGGCGGCGGTTCCATGCCCCGGGCCAAACTGGCATGGGCGGGATACACCGCAGCATCCAGGCGCCGCGACCGCCATGTCGGACTTTTCCTCTATGAATGGGACAATCCGTATCCGGAAAAGATCATCGACTCGATCGACATTCTTTCACCGGGACGGAAAGGCTCCGGCCAGCTCTTCCTGATCGCACTCTCCGGCGCGGACCGGAAAAAGCAGATTCCGCTGAAACAGCTGCTTCCGGACGATTCCGCCCGGAACCTCCTGAAACGGATGGAATATTCAAATTACGGACTTCTTCTGGACAAAAACGGTTCAATTCCCCAGCTCTACCGGCTCCGGGATTCCCGGCCGCTCTTTGCCGGCCGGCGCTGGATTGTTCAGGGACGCTCTTCCCGGGACGGGAAAATCCGCCATACGCATCTGGAGGGTGCTCCCCGCACATTCCGCATTGAACAGGAATCCGAGAGGGCGGTCACGCTCCGTGCGCAGACCGATTATCTGGAGGTAAAAGAATCGCTGACTCTGGAGGAGACAACGCTTCTTCTGGAATACCGGTTCCGGATCCGGAAGAATCCGCCGGAAGGAATGGATGCCTCCCTGATCCTTTCCTTCTATCCGATCGGCGGCGAATTCGGGAATCTTGTGAATACGAATCCTCTGCTCATTGACTGGAAGGAGTTCTCCGGATCGCTTGCCTTTCCTCCGGAATACCGCTGGCACAGGGGATACTACGGATCGAAAAAAGCGGTCGCCTTCACACCGTTTTCGAACGGGACATTCCGGGCGGGAAACGAAGCAAAACTGACACTGCGTCTGAATCTTCCGTGAAATATCGGAGAAAGGAAAAACGATGAACTCTGTTTCTCATGCCAACATCATGCGCGGAGCCGTTTCGGCACTTCCGGAAACAATCCGTGCGACGATCTCCGTTCCGGAAGAGCTGATCGAACGGGCGGGGAACTATCCCGACCTCTTCGACGATCCGACCGTTCCGGCGGAAAAGAAAAATGTCATGGATCCCGAATGGGAAAAATATATTGTTTATCCGGAAGGGCTTCCGGCGAAATCCCTTCATTTTGTCCCGGCGCCCCCCGCCGACCAGTTTTCCCGGATTCCGGTTTACTCCTATTTGCTGACGCGGATGATTGAGTCCCGCCGGGAAGGCCGGATGGCGGATTTCATCAAGTTCTCCGGATGCCTCAGTCACGCGATGGGGGACTGCACCCAGCCCGCGCACATCGGGCCGGATTCCAACGGACGGATTCTCCGTGAGCTGCTTCCCGTCCCGGCAAATCCCCGTCTGAGGGATTTCCATTATCACACCAGCGTCGAGGCGGTTTCCGGAAAGTGCGGAGCACTGGCCGCGCCGCAGCTTCTCGGACAATCCGCGGAGGAGGCCGCATGGAAACTTTCCTGTCTGGCACAAAACGCGGTCTCCTACTGCCGCCGCTTTCTGATTCCGACCATTGAGGCGCTCTTCGCCGACGACATCAAAAAAGCGGAATCCATTGCGGAAGAACCGGTTACGATTGCCGCACAGCTGACGGCGGACGCCATCTTCACCGCCGTTCTCCTGGCGGAGGGAAATACAGCCCCCCTGCCCGATGCGGATCTGCGGAAGATTCCGCCGGTCCGGGAGTTTCACGATCTCGTCTACGGGGGCGCGGTCCTCGACGGGAATAAAAAAGTTCCGCCGAACAATGTTCCCGTCACGCCGGGCAGACTCATGGTAAACGGCGTTCCGACTCCGTTTCCCGGACTCGGCATGCTTCCGCACAGCGGGATGAACGGGGAGCGTGCCTGCTTCTCCACCTGGCGGCTGCCGGAAAACGTGTTCCGTGATTTTTCGGCGAAAGTCGGACTCCATGCGGAAATCGGAACCGGTGCCGTGGAATTTCTCGTCCTTCTTGACGAAAAGGCGGTCTGGTCCAGCGGACGGATGACCCGGGAGTCCAATGCCCGGGAATGCCGGATTCCTCTCGGATCGGCGCATACACTCACTCTGAAAGTTCTGGATGCGAACAACGGCCGCTCCTTCTGGGATAATCACGCCTACTGGGCGGAACCGCTTCTTCGACGAAAGGACTCAGAATGAAACACCTGCTTCTTTTTTTCTTTTTCCTGTTCCTCTCCTGCACCGGCTTCCCGGGGGAAACTCTTCAGATCTGCAAATTCAAGGATGACAAAAAGGCCGCGCTCTCCCTGACATTTGACGACGGGACGCGGGACCACCTGCAGTATGCGCTTCCCCTCCTGGAACGATACGGGTTCAAAGGGACCTTCTACATTATCATCCGGCGAGTTCCGGAGCGGGTGAAAGATCCTTCCGCCCGGACCGGATATCTCACATGGGATGAGCTGCGCCGGTTTCTCAAAGCCGGACACGAAATCGGCAACCACTCGCTCACCCACCGCCGTCAGCTGACCAGAGAAACGAACATGGAGGACGTCCGGCGCGAGATCAACGCACCGATTCCCATTTTCCGGGAAAAACTCGGGATCGACGTGGAAACCTTCTGCTATCCCGGCGCTTCCAGCACCCGGGAAATCGAAGCGCTTGTCCTTGAGCATCATCTCGGGGCCTCCCGCTGGTGGTTTCCCTGCGGAGGAAGCTCCTTCACACTGGAAAAATGGTCCGCTTTTCTGGACCGCACCATCGCAAAGGGAAACGATGAGGCGGCGATGATTCACAGCATTGTCCCGGAGGCAAAAGGATGGATGCCGTTTGCCAGCCTGGATCAGTTCGATTCCTTTCTCCGGGAAGTGAAGCGGCGTGAGACGGATCTCTGGGTCGACACATATTCCGCGGTCGTCCGCTACAAACGTCTGCGGGAAAACTCCGTTCTGACCATCCTCTCCGAGAACGCCGATACCATGCAGTGCGAACTGCGAAGCGATGTTCCCGCCCGACTCCTCCGTCCTCTGACCGTGAAATACAGCGGAAGTGACCTGTTCCGCGTGGAGCAGAATGGACGCCCGGTCCCCTTCCGAAAATCCGGCGACGGCGTTCTGTTTGAGATTCGTCCGGGAGCCTTTCTCCTGAAAAAACTGTCGGTTCCGGATACGAAATGACCGCGTGACACTCTCCGGAACGCATTCCAGTCACCCGCCGGCGGGACGGACCGTCCCGTTCCCCGCGTCCGGAGGAGCGGTGGTGCTTCGCTGGAAGAAATTGTAATCCACCAGTACATCTCCCGTTACCGGTTCCTTGCGAAGAAGACGGTTGAACAGGACAACGGATGCTGGGCAAGAAACCGGTAATTCTGCATGATTCCGGTCACCGGCGGATCGCAGTAACGCGAAAAATCCGGATGAAGCCAGCCCGCCAGTGAAATATCCTCCGGCACCCGCAGTCCGAATTGCTTCAGATAATACAACGCCTGATATTCATCGCCCTCCGCCGTGGTGATGATCGCCGTGACATTCCGATCCAGCAGGCGGCGGAGAGCTGTATCCTTATTCCTGGTTTCACTGCATTTCGGAAAGCAGATTGTCCGGCAGCCCGAATTTCCGCATCACCGTCTGAAAAGCGGCAACACGGTTCTTTCGGTTGAAATTTTCTGCATTCAAATATTTCTTCCAGTAAAGCAGACCGATTCGTTTGTGACCGAGCTCAACGAGATGGCGGACCAGGAGATTTATTCCCTGTTCATCATTGGAGACCACGGAATAGATCCAAAATGCCAGGGTTTCGTATTGATGCAGACCAGCGGTATCGGATGCTTCTCCCCCACAGGCGTTCCCGTCCGCTGCTGCCGACCACCGAAAGCGCTCCGCAGAAATTCTGTTCCTCAAGCAGATCCAGCGAATCCTGCGGAATCTCCTCGATCCGAAACTGGCTGTTGCAAGAGGTGAGAACCGGGCGGATGTGTTCAATGCGAAGCTGGTCGTTTATAAATCTGCGAGCGGAAAACACTATCTATACGATGTTACACAAATAGAAAAAGCAGCTCGAACAGCCATGCTCCAGCAAAATGCCCGAACGCCAGGAACGACCCGCTATGAGGATACTATACACCAGCTTTTCGGAAATTCAAGTGAGATACGCGGCTCGTTCACACCGGGGGAGAAATTTGCGGAGAGTTTTCAGGCGGTGATTGAGCTTGTGAAGGGGAAAGCGAATGTTTCGACGCTGTGTCATGAATCGGCGCATTGGCTGAAAGCGCTGATGGAAGCTCTGTGTGAGATGAAGGATGCGGAGGGGAATTTTCTTGCGAGCGAACAGCTGCGCGGGGAGCTGGATTCCATTAACAAGTGGCTGGACCGTCAGACGTATCAGGAGAAGGAGGGGACGCGTGAGCGCGAGATTGAGCGTGAGGAGAAATTTGCGCGGGCGTTCGAGTACTACATACAGAACGGGGAACCGCCGACGGCGGGGGTCTCGGCGGCGTTCCGGACATTGAAGCGTTATCTGAAAGCGATTTACCGCTGGTGCAGGAACTTTGCGTCGCAGTTCGGCTTTGAGTGGGATGAGGAGATTGAGCGGACGTTTGCAAGCATGTTTGCGACGGATGTGACGCTGGATCGGGAATCGCCGCTGCGTGAAGCGCTGGCGGAGCTGAAGGGAACGTTTGCGGGCTTGACGGGGATCACGGACAAGGAGACGGCGGACTTTGTGCGGCTTGTGAATCTGGCGGACGCGCAGGCGGAAGAGGCTCTGGAGCGCCGGAAGCGGAAACTTCTTCCGGGGCTCCGGAGGAAATGGAGGGAGTCCGCGGAGGCGGCGAAGAACGAGATTCCTGTTTACAAGGCATGGGACGGTGCGCGGAAGGAGCCGCTGGATTACCGGACGCTTGAGCTGGACCCGACGATCGGGGCGGAGAACGCGTCGGCGCTGCGGAAGCTCGGGCTTGCGAGCGGGAAGTCGAAGAAGGGGTCGGATGTTCCGGCGTTTGCGGAGCGTTACGGGTATTCGTCGCCGCAGTCGCTGGTTCAGGATTTGCTGAATGCGCAATCACCGGAGGATTTTGTGAAGGAGCAGGTGAATGCGACGGAGGCGAAGTTTCAGCAGGATTTAGGTCTGGACGAAGAGGCGTTGAGCACGAAGGGGGCGCTTGATCTGCTTGACGGACTGATCAAACTTCTGCGGGAGAAGAGCGGACGTGCGGAGCGTTTGCAGGAGCGTGCGGAGATGAAGCGGATGGCGGCGGAAGAGATTGCGCGGATGCCGGTTTCGCAAATTGAGCGTGACACGAAACAGATCAATGCTCTGCGGACGTTCAACCGGAAGCTGGTGGAGTCGATCGGGAAGAAGGAGTTCACGGAGGCGCTGTATCAGGCGACGCAGGTGCGGAAGGGTCTGATTGTGCTGAAGGAGAAGTCGGACGCGAAGCGCGAGGTTGACAAGACGCGTCGTCTTCTGCGCCGTGCGGTTCAGGCGAAGCGGGGGCGGCTGTACGGGACGCACCACGAGGCGCTGAAGGAGCTTGCGTTCATGTTCGGTTTTTCGGGGAAGCGTGCGGACGCGGTGGAGAACGGGAAACCGAACTGGAGACGCCAGGCGACGGCGATGGCGGATCAGGATTCCGGAGGGGTTTCTCTGTGGCCGGACGCGTATTTTGAGGATGTTCCGAGGAGATATCAGGATATCAGCTACGGGGCGTTTGCGGAGCTTTCGGACTTTGCGCGTTTTCTGTACGGCGAGGGGCGCGAGCTGGTGAAGGATGCGAAGGGGAGCTTTGCGCAGCGTGCGAACGAACGGGTGGAAGCGTGCGTGGCGGAGCTTTCACGTCAGAGGGCGAAGTACACGGACAAGCAGGACAAGGGGCTGTCGGCGCGCCTGGGATCGTTTGCGAGGGGCTTTTTCCATTGCGGGGAGAATCTGGCGACGTTCCTTGAGCGGGCGGACGGGTACAGGGCGAACGGACCGAACACGGCGTTGCGGAACCTTCTGAAGGACGCGGCGACGCGGGAGATTGAATTGGAGTCGGGTGCATTGAGCCGCTGCGGAAGAGCGCTGAAGGAGCTGGCGAAGGAGCAGAAGTCGATCCGGATTCCGCAGGTGCGTCTTGATCTGACGGAGACGTCGCGTCTCCACGGTTACAGCAGCTGGACTCCGGAGATGGTGATTGCGGCGTGTCTGAACATGGGTAACGAGCTGAACCGGAAGCGTCTGACGGAGGGGTACGGCTGGACGGATGAGGAGTTGGCGAAGATAGCGTCGAGCCTTTCGGAGGGGCAGTGGAAACAGGTTCAAGAGATATGGGACTCTCTTTCCGGGGAGCTGCAGGAAGCGGCGGGGGAGACGTTTCTTGAGGAGAACCATTTCCATTTGAAGATGGTGGAGGCGGAGGAGTTTGAGGTTCAGAGTTCGGACGGGAAGACGCTGACGGTGCGCGGGGGGTACTATCCTCTGCGGTACACACACTACAGCCAGAAGACGCAGGAGCAGATCGGGATGTCGCTGCGGAGACTGCACAGAGACGTATCGAGTCTTCACAGGCGCGCGGAGAGTGCGAAGGTGAGCGATCCGGTGAAGCTTTCGCTGACGGTTCCGCTGGTGCATATTCACGAGACGGCGCAGTATGCGGCGATGCGGATGCCGCTGCGGGAGGTGCTGAGCGTGGTTCGTGACGGGCGTTACGAGACGGCGTTCGGGACGACGCAGTCGTTTGAGTACTACAAGATGCTGGTTGCACTGCTGAAGAACATGGCGAATCCGGAAGCGGGAACGGAAGGGCTTGGTGAAGGAGTTGAGCGCTGGGCGCGCATGACCCTGACGAGCACGGCGCTGATGGGGGAATCCGAGTACGGTTCTGATGCAGGCGACGTCGGCGACGGCGGGTCTTGAGGAGGTCGGGGGGTATTATCTGGATTCTCTGTTTGAGATGAGCCGCGGGCCGATGGCATTTGTCGAGTCGGTAAAGGCGAAATCGGCGATGATGCGTCACCGTGCGGAGTACTATGACATTGACCTGCGCGGGTCGGTGAACGAGTTTACAGACGGGAAGATGAAGAAGGTTCAGCGCGGTTTTGCGCGAGCCGGGTATTTTGCGATGCGCGGACTGGACGCGATTGTGGCTTCCGTCGCATGGGATGCGAAGTACCGGAGAGTGATTGCGGATTTGCTGAAGGAGGGCAAGGAGCTTCCGGAGGCGGAATCGAAGGCGCTTGCGGAGGCGGACGACTTTGTGGCGCGGACGCAGGGTGCTGCGCGGACGCTTGACCTGACGCCGGTTCAGCTGAGCCGGTGGGGGAGAATGCTTTCCCCATTCATTACATCGGCGGGAGCGCTTTACAACACTTTGTACCGGACGGCGGGACGGACGGTACACGGGGAGCTGACAGTTGTGGAAGCGACGGGAGCGCTGCTGTCGAACCTGGTCATACCCGCACTTCTTGCGGGGGTGGCGCGTTGGCTTATCGCCGGGGGCGCGGCAGGCGGGGACGATGAGGAGACGAGGCTCCGCGCGAGCAAGGCGTTTATGCGCGAGGTGATTTCGTCGCCGTTCAGCGGAATGCCGTTTGTGCGTGACATAGTGAACAAGGGAACGACGATGGCGATTGACCGTTTCTACGGCGGGAAAAGGAGCTATTCGGGCGCGTTGTTTGATGCGGGGGCTCTGGGAGCTCTTGAGGAGATCGGCGAATCGGTGTTTTCGGGAGCGGGAGCTCTGGCGGACGGGAACCCGGGGCGCAGTCTGTGGCTGTGGTCGGACGCGCTGGGGAATGCGTTTCAGGTTCCTGTGATCACGATTTACAGGAAGGCGAAGAGAGTTTATGAGAACAACGGCGGGGAGCTTCCGGAGATACTGGAAGAGTTTGACAACGCCGTGAAACCTGCAAGGGGAAGGAGAAGAGAATGACGTTGGCGAGTCAAAGGGCGACGGCGGGACCGTTCGCATGCGACGGGGTTCAAGTGGAGTTTCCATTTGAATTCCGAGTGGAGGAGGCGGAGCATCTGAGGGTTTACAAGGACGATTTGCCTGTTGAGAGCGGGTACACGGTGCGTCTGCTGGAGAACGGGGGATCGGTGGTGTTTGCCGCTGCGCCCGCCGCAGGGAGCGCGGTTGCGGTGGAACGTGACGTTCCGACGACGCAGGAGGTGGATTTGCAGAACAACACGGCGTTTCTTCCGGAGGTTCTGGAGGGAGCGCTGGACAAGCTGACGATGATCTGCCAGCAGCTTCAGTCGCGTCTTGCGCGTTCGATGGTTCTTCCGCCGACGCGCACGGAGACGGACGAGACGATATATTCGTGGTTTCTGGAATTGTCGGAGAATGCGGAGCGGTGGGCGAAGGAGGCGCGGAGCGGAGCGGCGACGGCGAAGGCCGACGCGGCGAAGG
>ERZ1673741.1872-NODE-1872-length-16368-cov-3.705756_pt1 | contig 16368 bp, 13 predicted proteins | sample MGYA00580209_ERZ1673741 | MGnify/ENA primary metagenome ERZ1673741 (study PRJEB41218, sample SAMN15661754) | gut metagenome | host: Homo sapiens | place: Canada: London | collected 2015-08-20/2019-03-30 | study: EMG produced TPA metagenomics assembly of... | reverse complement strand
TAAAAACACATTACATGAAAAAGGAATAGAACCAAAGGGAAAATATATACAAGATGTTTATACGTATGATTTGTTAACTGTGGATGGTTTTTACAAAAAATATATTGATGAAATGATAAATAATAATGATAATAGAGGCTTTTTTAAATTGATTAAAGAAATAAAACCATGCTTTGATAAAGAGGATATTAAAACTATAAATGACGTTTTAGGCTGTGATGATATATTAGATTATATTAATAGTAGTAATTGTGATTATAATAAGCTACTATCTGAAAAATTAATAAAATTGATGGAAAAAACGGAAGATAATTTCAGCAAATGGATAAGATTAAGACAAACCGGTGATGAAACAACTATTACAATTAAAAAAATTATTGATAGTAAAGGGGAATATGAACTAGATGCTGTTGAAGAATTGGAGTTTAATGTTCCTGACATTGAAACAGGTAAAGCATTTTTGGAGGATTTAGGCTACTTTTTTGCAAGACATCAAATAAAGATGAGAATTGCATATGATTATAAAAATACAGAAATTGTTATTGACAAATGGCCTATGTTAAATCCATACGTGGAGATTGAAGGTCCAACAGCAGATGAAATAAATGAGGCAGTAGAAATGTTAGGTTATAATGTAGAGGATGCAATTATAATTAATACAGATGATGTTTATTTAAAAGCTGGGATAGATATATACGATAATGAACATAGTGATTTATCATATAGTGAGGATGAAAAAAGAGAAGTAACAAAATATATGGAGTAATTTTATGAGTGCTTATGTAGAATTTGATTTAAAAAAATTTGAAGATAATTTGAAAGAATTAAAAACTAAAATTCCAAATGTTAAATTTATTTTTCCTGTAAAGTGTTGTAATAATGAAAAGGTTTTAGAACTTGTTTCAAAGTATGAATATGGTTTTGATATATCAAATATAAATGAGTACAATATAATAAAAAAGTATTTGATGGTAATGAAAAATTTGATAAAAGCAGATTTGACGAAGATTATACTCTACTAAGTAGTTCTATAAAAGAAGAATTGACCTATATTCATTTGCATAATTCTGATCATAAAGATAGTGAAAAATGTAATGACATATTAGATGAGGTAAAAAAATTATATCTTCTTTTCCAAATTTAAAATGTATTGATATTGGAGGTCATTTAGAAGATTTGAGCTTTAAAAATGGTATTGAATATTTGCAAGAAATGCGTAGCATCATACCAACACATATTGATATTATTGTTGAAGCAGGTGATTTTCTTTTTTAAGATTGTGGAAAATTATTTTGTGAAGTAATAGACGTAAGAGATAATAAAATGAGCCAAACTGTTACTTTGAATTTTTCTAAAATGGCAAATCAAAGATGGGCTTATCCCATTTATCATGAAGAAACAAAAAATGAACTTGTAGATACTGTTTTTTATGGTTGCTCATGTTGTGAAACAGATATTTATTTAGAAACTAAAGCAAGAAGATTAAAAAAAGGTGATAAGCTAATGTTTCAAAATATTAGCCCATATTCGTACCAATGGGATACTGAATTTAATGGTATCAATAAAATTAGGTATGACTTCAAAATTTAATATTATTTGTTTTGATTAAGTAGTATACTTGCTATCATAATTGTTATATATATTTTTGATAAACGATATTAGATACTGGTTATTACTGGTATCTTTTTGAAATGTTAAAATTATAAATTTTGAAAAAATTTTGCTTTTGCTTTTAGTTTATACTATAGTTATATGTATATATAATAAAGTAAGATTTTGACAAGATTAACGTTTTGTGCTATTATATGCCTTAAATTTAAGGGGTGATAATTATATGAAGGAAGAATTAAAAACTGGATATCCACATAAAGATAAAATGTGGTTAAAATATTATGATAGTGAATTTTTAAAAAGAAAAAATCCTAGTGCCGGAATATATGATTATATGAAAGAAAAAACAAAGAATATTCAAGATTATACTGCATTAAGTTATTTTGGTAAAAAAGTGTTATATGGTGAATTATATGAGAATATTGATTTTGCTTCTAAGGCATTAACATCTTTAGGCATAAAAAAGAATGATAGAATAATGTATTTAATGCCAAATATTCCAGAAACAGCATATTTAATGTATGGAACAACACAAATAGGAGCAGTAGCAGATTATGTAGATCCTAGACCGGATAGTGTAGATTTAAAAATTAGTGCAAAAAAGATTTTAGATTTATTTGTTGAGGAAAAATCAAATTATATAATTGCTTTAGATCAATGCTATCTTGCTATGATAAAGCCAATTGAAAAAGAATTAAAAGAATTAGGAATTGAAAATATAGTTGTAGTTTCAGCATCTGATTCTATGGATTTAAAGGCAACAGCAAATTATATGTTAGAGACAGCTAATTTTGAAGGCTTAAAAGGTCTAAGAAATAAATTAGCAAATATGAAGAAAATGGACGAACTAATTAAAGAAGCAAGAAAAGATTCCATTATTAAAGTTATAGATTATAGAAATCTTGTACGAGATTCCAGATACGTTAAGTTTGAAAAAATGGGATATGAACCAAATAAATTAGATTTAATAGTACATACATCCGGAACAAGTAGTCCTAAACCAAAGGCAATTCCTTTAACCAATGATAATTTAAATTCATATGTGCATCAAACATTCGGCGCTAATATGGTTATGAATGAAGGCGATAAGGCATTACACATGTTACCTTATTTTGCTGCTTATGGAGTAGTTGATGTTACACATGCAGGATTGTGTCATGGTAATAATTTAATACAGATACCTGAGTTTTCTCCAGTTAATTTAGGAAAATTAATAAAAAAATATAAACCTCAAACAATAATTGGAACTCCTACTTGGTTTTTAAATTTAATGAAAGATAAAAATATAAAAAATGTAGACTTAGAATTTTTAAAAATGATTACCTATGGTGGTGACACTATGGAATATCAAGATGAAATTGCTGTAAATGAATTCTTAAAAGCTCATAATTGTAATAGTAAAATTACAAAGGGACATGGAATGTCAGAAACATGTGGTTGTGCATCATTTGCTATTGATGATTATAATATTCCACGCACTATGGGTATTCCAATGCCAAGTATGACTTATGGAATTGTTGATCCTGAAACAAAAAAATTAATTAAATTTGAAGATGGACAAGATGAAATTGAAGGTGAGTTAATAATTTCTGGTCCTACAGTAACATCTGGTGTTTTAGATGGAAAAGTAATTGTACCACATTATGAGTATGATGATATGGATTTTATTTTGACAAGAGATATAGCAAAAATGAGTCGTGATGGAATAATGGAATTTTTAGAAAGAAAAGATAGATCGTTTACAAGATTTGATGGTTTCAAGGTTAAGCCACATGAATTGGAAAATATGTTAAAACAAGATCCAAGAATAAAATATTGTGTAGTATCTCCATATTTTGATAAAGAAAAAATGGGAAATATGAGCATGGCTACAATAGTTTTAAATTCAAAAGAGAAACTTTGTGATAGCGAAAAGTGTGAAATTGTTAATGACATTTTAAATAAATATTTTATTAAAAACTCTAATGTTTCATCAAGACAAATTCCAACAATGTTTAAATTTAAAGATGAGTTACCACAAACCAAAATGGCAAAAATAGATTATAATGCAATAATTAATGAAGGAATTACAGGAGATGAAGTAGAAGTTGTTTTAGAAGAAACAAATATTTCAATAGGTGATATTCAAATACTTCCACCAAAAAATAAAAAAATGATAAAGAAAAAATAATTATAAAATCTACAAAATAATTTATTTTGTAGATTTTTTATTAATATTATTCTAATTATCAAATTTTGTAACTACATATTGACGAAAAAACAGTATTTATTAATAAAATGATATAATCCATTCAACGTTGTGGTATAATGTACATAATTGGAGATGATATGATGAATGTTGCTTACAGTATGTTAAATATTTTTGCTTTTATAATTTTGATAATACTTATGATCATCTTTTTTTGTAAAAAAAGATTGCACAATATTGAAGATAATACCTATGGATGGTTATTGATAGTATCTTTTTTCACTATTGCTACCGGTATTACATTAGGGCTTTTATTGGACGCTGATATAGTTAATCAGAATATGATGATAATAATATTTAATAAATTATATTTGGTGGGATTAATTACTACATTATCTATGTTTGTTTTTTATACATATAGTATATCAAGATTTTATAAAGAAGAAAAACGAAGTAGAAATATGATTATATATTCGATTTTTATTGTTTGCAATATTATAGTCATATCATTATTGCCACTAAATACATTTATGGCTGATACAGGAGTGATGACAAAAGGATTAGCAATGGATTATACATCTTTGTTATTTGGTATAATTTATACAATGCTTATAATTTTTTGTTTAATTGATTTTAAACATTTAAAAGATAAGAAATATATTCCGATTATTTTATTAATATTAGAAGGAATTGCAATTACTATAATTCAATTCTATATTCCAAGTGCTAATTTTATAATCAACCCATCTATGGTTATTACTTGTTTGATAATGTATTTTACAATAGAAAATCCTGATTTAAAATTATTAGCTCAAATGTCTTTGGCAAAAAATCAAGCAGAAAAAGCCAATCGTGCTAAGAGTGATTTCTTATCTAGCATGTCTCATGAAATTAGAACACCATTAAATGCTATTGTTGGTTTATCAGAAGATATTTCAAGTTATGAAGATCAAGTGCCAAAGGAAGTCCTTGAGGATACCAAGGATATTAAAAATGCTTCTGATACATTATTAGAAATAGTAGGAAATATTTTAGATATAAATAAAATAGAAAGTGAACATATGGAAATCATAGAAAAAGAATATAATTTTAAAAATGAGATATCTAAAATGGCTAAAATAACTTCTACAAGAATAGAAGATAAGCCGATTGAATTTGAATTAAAGATGGCCGAAGATATTCCAGATATATTAATTGGTGATAAAACACATGTAAAAGAAATAATTAATAATCTTCTTACTAATGCAATTAAATATACAGAAAAAGGAAAAATAACTTTAAATGTAAAATGTATTAATAAGGGAGATATTAGTAAACTAATTATTAGTGTTCAAGATACCGGTCGAGGAATAAAGAAGGAGAATATAGAAAAGCTATTTACCAAGTTTCAAAGATTAGAAGAAGATATGAATACTACAATTGAAGGAACAGGTCTTGGTTTAGCAATAACTAAATCTCTTGTTAATTTAATGAATGGAACGATAAATGTTCAATCACAGTTTGGAATAGGATCATTATTTATAGTAAATATTCCACAGAAAATAGGAAAACTAGTTGATGAAACAATAGATAAAACAATAGCTTATAATTATATAAGAAAACCAGTTGAAATAATTGATAACTTAGATGAATTAAAAGAAAACACTAATAATTTAGAAACTTTAACAGAGAGTAACAGTACTAAAAAAAGAATATTAATAGTAGATGATAATAAATTAAATATTAAAGTTGCTACTAGACTTTTGTCCGACTTACCATATGAGATAGATGAATGTTACAATGGTAAAGAGTGTTTAGAAAAACTAAAATCAAATAGTTATGACTTGATATTAATGGATATAATGATGCCCGAAATGGATGGAGAGGCAACTATCAAGGAGCTAAGAAATAGTAGTGATTTCAAAACTCCTGTTATTGCTCTTACAGCCGATGCAGTGGCAGGAGCAAATGAAAAATACATGAGTGAAGGTTTTATTGATTATCTTGCAAAACCATTTAAAAAGGAAGATTTGGAAAATAAAATTGTTAAGGGTTTGAAGAAAGAAAATATGAAGGAATCAAAAATAGATTGGGATAGTATGCCTACGGTTGTGATAGGTGGAGATATAAACAACATCAAAAATAATGAGCAGTAGAGTATATTATTCCAAGAATATACAAAAAACATTTTTTTAGAAAACCTATCTACGCTACGAAAAGAGTTAGAATAAGTTTTTTTGTTTCCTAATTTGTATGTTTTACATATCATATACTAGAGGTGAAAACATGGATTTTAGAAAGAAAATAGGTGTAGTCGTAGATGCTGGTCATGGAGGAGATGATCCGGGAGCAATAAGCGGTTCATTAAAAGAAAAAGATTTAACATTAAGAGCGGCACAATACATGTATAAGAGACTACAAGAGTTAGGCGTGCCAACATCTATAGTTAGAGATACAGATGAAACGCTAACAAGAAATGAAAGAATCAAAAGAATGACAGATCCATTTGGAAATGGTACCGATGTCATAATAATTTCTAATCACATAAATGCAGGAGGAGAAAGGTTCACTTACCATTATTATATTTAATTGTGTATTTAGATGGCTATAGATGGACAAAATGGTTAATTAGTATAATTATCAAATTAATATGTAAAAGTGTTTAAAATAGCGTTTATTTGATGGAATAAATGCTATTTTTAATTTTATAATAATTTTTAATGATATAATATATACAAAAGAGGTGAAGAGTAATTATGATTGAAGCAATTGATGTATCTTTGGTTGATGATACAAAATATTTAAATCAATTTAATAATAAGCTTATGAATCTAAAAAATATTAAAAAAATCAATATTTTTATTGGAGAAAACAATAGTGGAAAAAGTAGAATGTTGAGATCATTTTTAAAAAATGATAATGTTTTTATATATTCAAAAAAATATATTGATGATTCAAAAATAAGAAATTTAAAGGATCATTTTATATCTTTGAATACATATGTTAGTAGTTTTAATAATTATTCAAACAATTTTAAGATTAATATTCCAAAAGAATATCATGATATGAACTTTATAGATAGATATATTAATATCAATGATTACATAAGATCACTTAATATAAATACTAATGAACTCTCAAATTCAAATGCTAGAAGTAATTATAGTAATATTAATGGTACTTTAGATAGTATTAGAAGCCTATTAAAAAAGCCAATATCAGATAGTTATAAGCAAAACCAAAAAATGAATGAGTTAGATATTACTTATATACCAATTTTAAGAGGAATTGAATGTTTTAATAATTATTATGACATTAATAAAAGTACTATATTGGATAGTGTGGTAATGAATGAATCTCAAAGACAGGCAATGAACGAGTACAAGATGAATTCAAAAAAAATTTATAAAAATAAAGTTATTAAAGCTTACGATATAAAAAAATCTAACAGTATTTTTACTGCTGAAAATTTATATGATGAAATTACTGCAAAATTGTTAGGAGAAGAGAGTGATAGAAATTTTGTTAGCGATTTTCAAAAATTTATTTCAGAACAATTTTATGATGGAAAAGAGTTTTCAATTATTCCAAAGCAAAGCAAGGGATATTTGAGTGTAAAAATTGGAAATGAATCTGATAAAGCATTACATAACTTAGGAGATGGGATTAAACAATTAATAACTTTGTTATATAAAATATATGAAAAAAAGGATAAGGAAGCAATATTTTTGATTGAAGAACCAGAAATTAATCTACATCCAGGATATCAAAGAAAGTTCATTGAAATATTACAGTTATCTATGTTTTCTAAACATCAATATTTTATTACCACGCATTCTAATCATTTGATAGATAGCTGTTTTGATTATAATTGTATTTCAATATATAAATTTATAAATTTTGAAAATAAAAATAATACATTTAAGGTAGTAAATTCATCACCAAATGATGTAGAAACATTACAATTGCTTGGTGTTAATAATTCATCTGTATTTATTGCAAATTGTACTATATGGGTTGAAGGTATAAGTGATAAAATTTTAATAAGTAAATATTTACAAATATATTTTAAAGAAAATGATATTTTAAACTATTATGAAGACATCCATTATTCTTTTGTTGAATATGGTGGAAATAATATAACTCATTGGTCATTTATACCAACTTCTGACATCGAGACTATTAATGCATCTGGAATAACTAATAAGAGTTTTATCATTTGCGATAATGATAATGATTCGAAAAGTAAGAAAAAAAGAAAAGACATATTGAAAGCAATTTTTAAGGATAATTATTGTGAATTGGCTGTAAGAGAAATAGAAAATACGATTAGTAAAGAAGTTCTTGAAAAAACACTTTTTAATGGTGAACCTCCTGAATATAAAATTTCATATGAAACTAATAGAGAATATGCAACAAAATCTGCTAGAATGGGAGATTTTATTGATACACATTATATTTTAAAAAGAAAATATGGTACTAAAGATACTGGAACTATATTAAATAAATTTGATTTTTCAAAAAGAATAGCAAATAACATTAACAATATTAATGATCTAAGCCCACAAGCAAAAAATATTTGTAAAAAGATATATGAATTTATAAAAAAATCTAATAATTAAAAAATTTTTTTGATGATTTGACAATCTATTGCAAGAGAGGTAACATGCAATAGATTGGAGGATGAATCTTATGAAAAGTGAAAAAGAATTTATTAAAGCAGAAAATAAATTAAGAATAGAAAATGATGCTAGATTGTTGGCAGATTTAATTTATTTAAATTACGAACATTCAAATGGTAAACCTATAAATATTGAACATATTTATAAGACATTGCATGATACTGTTAATTATACAAGGGAGGAAGAAGATAAAATAAAAGAACATGCCTTTATATATTTAAGAGTTGATTATGGATTAGAATTAAATAATTAGTAATAAAATATTACTATATTTGATGAGTTTTTACGAGAAATATGGTATAATATATACATGTAATAACTTGATAAAAGGAGGTATTTCAAATGAATGAAATTACTTATGATAAAGTAGAAGATGAAAAAAGTCCTGAAGTAAAACAATTATATTGGAATATTGCGTTTGGTCTTCAAGAAGTTGATGGATTAAAGCCTTCTAAATATATGGTTGAATTATCTGAGAAGCACATAAAAGGCGAAAAAACATATCAACAAGTTCAAGATGAAATAACTTCTTACTATAAGAAGAATGAAGATAATCATGATGACGATGATGAAGAAGAAGCAGATGAAGTAGCAACAGCTATATATGAAATTTTAAATAATAAATCTTTTAGATTTGATTATTTAACATTAAAAAATTATCATCAAAGATTATTCTGTAATTTGAATAAAGAAAAATATAATCCAGGTGTATTTAGATTATATAATATGACTAAAGATGAACCTATTTTAAATGATGATACAGTTAATTATCAATCTTATGATATGATAGAAGAAACTTTAAAATATGATTTCCAAGAAGAAAAAGAACAAAACTATATTGATTTTAATGAAAAACAATTAATTGATAGAATTTGTGAATTTACATCTAGGATATGGCAAGTGCATCCTTTTCAAGAAGGTAATACAAGAACAACAGCAATTTTTATTCAAAAATATTTAATAAGTATGGGGTTTAAAGTTAATAATGAATTATTTAAAGATAATTCAAAATATTTTAGAAATGCTTTAGTAAGAGCAAATTATACAAATTATAGTAAAGGTGTAAAAGCTGATAAGAAATATCTAATAATGTTTTTTGAAAATCTGTTATTAGGTAAAAATAATGAATTAAACAATGATGATTTGAAAATATAAAGAATAGAAAGCTTATTTCTATTCTTTATAGATCAATAAACAATTAATTAATCTAAATATATTTTATTATTGCTGAAATAATGGTATAATACTAGTTAGTAAGAATAGGAGGAGTAATAATGAATGGTTTTAATGATGTTATTGTGAATTCTCCTATTAGGTGGGCAGGATCTAAAAAGAAAATTTTAAATGAAATGCTTAATACTTTTCCTAAAAATAAAAAAAATTATATAGAAATGTTCCTAGGATCAGGGGTAGTACTTTTAAATGTGCTTGATAATAACAAAAAAGTATTAAAGTATAAAAATTTTTATGTAAATGATATAAATAGTAATATAATAAATTTCTATATTTCATTAAGGGATAATATAGATGATGTTATAATAAAAATGAAGGAATTTGAAAATAAGTATAATAGTTATTCAATGGATGAAAAGGAAGAATACTATTATAAAATTAGATATGATTTTAATAACATGGATTCTGGAAACGAAAAAGCACTTTTATTTTACTTTTTAATGAAAACAGGATTTAATGGTGTTTATAGAGAAAATAAAAATGGAAAATTTAATGTTCCATTTGGTAGAAAAGAAAAAATTGTTGTAAATGAAGAATATTTGCACAAAGTATCTGAAAGCATACAGAATGTAAAATTTTATAATTTGGAATATAAAGATTTTTTGAAAGAAATGAAAAAAAATAAAAAATTGGATGATGCTTTTGTTTATTGTGATCCACCATATTTACCAGATGATGATTTAGTAAGCCAAAAACAAGAATTATATACTAGTGATTCATTTAATCATAAACTATTTTTTGAGAACTTTGTAGAATTGAAACAAAAACCAGATATAATGATCTCAATGGCTGATTCTAAAATTGCTAATATAATATATAATAATAAACCATTTAATAGAATTGATATGAGGGAAATTGTAAGAACAATAAATCCTAAAAAGCTATTCTCATCAAAAGAAGTTGCGTTTATAAATTATGAATTAGAAACTGTTGAAAAGAATGACTAAGTTTATTTAAATTTAGTTATTTTTTTTTGACAATTTCATAATAATTATAAAATATTTGCAAAATATTTTTACAATATTTCTAAAAAGTGATACTATATAGGCAAGTTGGAGGTGTATTATGAACAATGTTAAGCAAGAAAATTTTAAACGAATTGCTGATAACAGGGTGAATAAAATAGTTGATCTAATTTCAAAATTACATAATTTATCTAATACTTCTTTTTATGAATATACTGATGAACAAATAAATGAAATGTTTAATTTAATTCAAAATGAGTTAGATAAACAAAAACAACTATTTGATAATGATAAGAAAAAAGAACAAAAGAGGGTGGAATTATGATGAATGAATTAGATCAAATATTCCACTATAATAGGTTAATTATAGATGAAAGCGAATTATACAAATATACAAAGCAATATTTTGATTTCGTAATATCTAAATTTCTATATGAAAATGGTGCAACTTCTTATCAAGGAATTTATGATTATCTAGTAAGTATATATGGTTCTGATACAATTAAGTTTTCACGATTTAAAAAGTACATTGATAGTTATCTGGGTGAAAAAGAAAAAAGTAAATTTAACTTACCAAAGGATAAGCAAGAAAATATAACAATTTCTTTATCGTTAACTGAAACATCGTGTCCACAAAATGAAAGTTATATTAGGAAGGAAGAATGTTCATCATATATTTTATTTATAAATAAACTGAAAGATTATTTAAATATAAATATAATAAAAAATAATATAAAAATTGATTTTGCACAATCTATTTTGTATAACCTGTTATGTGAATTTGATAATTATTATAACTTTTTAACAAATAATATACCTAGAATTAATAATGTCTATAGAAAAATGACACTAAATGATATTTTTGAGTTAAATGATGTTGATACGGATATTCTTTTTAAAAATCAAATTATCACTCTGGATGATTTAATAAATTGCTCTTTATATTTTATACTATTAGTATTTTCATATCAAATCCCTAATTTGATTAATAATATAACCGAGTGGACTAAATCAACTGAAGATGTTATAGATAAAGTATTTATTAAAATAGATTCAAAAGCACTTGATATTCTTATAAAAAGAAATGGATATACTTCCGACAAAAAACTTTCTTTAGAAGAAATTGGAACAGAATATGGTTTAACAAGAGAGAGAATAAGGCAAATTGAATCAAAGTCATTGCAAAAAATTATTAAAAATGCAAGTAAGATTGAACATGTTTTAAAAGCTGTATTTTATAATGAAACTAATAATCAATATAAATATGTTACAAAATCACAAATAATTAAAAAATATGATTCAAATTTAGCTAATAAGATTCTTTTGTTATATGAATATGGTAATTTGTCAACAAAGTATGATTCAAAATATAATATTATTTATGATAAAACAATTGACAGTATTGAAGAAATGGTTAATAACAATTTAGAAGAAATTGGTATTGTCGCTGATTACTATGAAACAAAAGATGCTGATGAATTTTTACAAAAAATTTTAGAAAATCATTATAAAAAAATTGATGATAATTTATATATTAGAAGTGGTTTTAGAACTAGAGATTTGTATTTAGATATTGCTGATGAATATTTTCCAAATGGTTATAGGGTTGGAGAAGATGAAGATTATAATAAATTAGTAGAAATAGCAAAAGATAAATATAAAATTGATGAAGAAATACCATCAAAACATTCAATAGAAGCGATGGTAGGTAGAAGTGATTTTATTCAAATAGATAGAGGAACATATTTACCAGAAAAATATTGTGTTGAATTACCAGAACTGTTAGTAGATAAAATTTTAAATTATATCTCTGAAAATAATTTAGTGTATTATAGAAGTATATATGAAAAATTCAATAGAGAGTTATTAGAATTAGGTATTCATAATCATTATTATTTGAAAGGATGTATTGATAAAAAATTATCAGATGATATGGTTTCAAAAAGAGATTATATAGTTAATGGTAATCAAGATATATCACCTGTAGATGAATTGGTAAATTTAATGAAATCATTTGATTATGAATTTACACTAAATGATTTAAAATTAAAATTTCCAGGAATAAAGGATTATACACTTTATAGTGTTTTATATAATGAAATAGATAATGGTTTAGTGTTCATTTCTTCATATGAGTTTATATATTTATCTAAGTTAAATATTGATGACAATATAAAAACTGAATTGAAAAGATTCATAGATAATCAATTTAGTTTATTAAATTCTAATTTAATATCATCTAAAAAGATATATGCTAGATTACTATTAACAAATAAAGATTTATACAAAAAATTAAATCTTAAAAATGGACATTTTCAATTATTCTCTATGATGAAAATATTATATCCAGAATATTATTATCATAGACCATTTATAAGTACAGAAGATACAACTGTTAATACAAATTATAATGTCATTAGAAATCATATTGAGAAATATGAAAGATTTAATATAAAAACAGTTCACGATTATGAAAGAAAAATGAATATTACTGGTATATACAATTATTTGCAATTTATGGAAGATATGAGTGATGATTATGTTCAAATTGATATTAGTACAATGCTAAGAAAGAATAAACTAGATATTAGTTCATCTGAATTAGAAAATATTAAAAAATCTATTGATTTGATTTTAAATAATTTTGGTAATATAAATACAGAAAGTTTCAAAGGTTATTCTTTATTACCTAAAATAAAATATGGCTGGAATAAATATTTATTGGTTGGAATATTAAGAACATTTTATTCAGATGATTATGAAATAATTAATACAGGAAATAAATATTCAAATACTGATTTTGAAGTAAGGAGGTTAAATCATGTTTGATAAAGAAAAGATGTGGAGGTTTCCAGGAAATAATTATCTTCAAGAACAGGGAATAGATACACCTGATATGGAAACATTTGCTCAAGATCCAATAGCATCACTTGCAAGAGAATCATGTCAAAATTCAATTGATGCAAGAATAGAAGGACAAACTGCAAGAATTGAGTTTAAAACTTTCGATATAATGAGAGATGAAATTCCAGGTGTTGACAGAATAGAAAAAGAAATTGATTCATGTTTAGATTATAGAAAAAATAATTATAAACTTCATAGTACACTTTCTAACATGAAAAATAATATAAATAACAGTATTATACACTGTATAAGAGTAAGTGACTTTAATACTGTAGGATTAAAAGGTATAAATAACCTTGATGATAGTCCATTCTATCTATTAACAAGAGGAACAGGAATAAGTGATAAAAATGGTGCAAAAGGTGGTTCAAAAGGTATAGGTAAATTTGCATCTTTTGTTGCTAGTTCATTTAATACAGTTTTTTACTCAACATTAAACATGGATGGAGAAAAAGGGTATATAGGTATATGTAAATTGTGTTCTACAAGAATGGAAGGGACCGATGAAAAAACACAAGGAACTGGTTATTTTGGACTTGATAATAAAAATATGCCTATACTTGAAGATTTCAAATTAGATAAATCTTATAAAAGGAAAACAACTGGTACAGATATTTATATATTAGGATTTAGAAAGAATAATAATTGGAAAAGAGAGCTTATAACAAAAATATTAGATAGTTTTATGTGTGCTATATATTACGAAGATCTTGAAATTGTAGTTGATGATTTAAAAATTAATAAGAATAATCTAGGGGATATAGTTGAGAATGAAGATTACATTTTAAAGAGAAGTTATAATAATATTAAGTCACAATATATATTATTAACTGATCCAAGTGTATTTAAAAATACTTTAGAAATAGAAGATTATGGTAAAGTTGATATTTTATTAAAAGGATTTAGTAAAGATGAATCTGATTTAGCAACAAATGAATGTGTAATGATTAGATATCCATATATGAAAATAAAGACTTTATCTAGAATTTCAAATGTTCCATGTTCTGCCATGTGTATTATAGGTGATAATAATTTGAATTCACTATTAAGAGATATTGAAAATCCACAGCATACAAATTGGGAAGTCAATAGAATTGATGACAATGATATGAAAAGTGAATTAAGACATATATTAAAAACTTTAAATGATTCAATTATTAATTATGTATATGATAAATTATCAACAAGTGAAATAAAAGAAACCGATGTAGAAGGTGCTAGTGAATATTTACCAGGTATAGAAGATAGTAATATTGGAACTGGAGAAGCTGATGTTATAGTAGAAAAACCAAAAATTGTTAAAAAAGTAAAAAATAAAGTTAAGGATAAAATTGGTACTAAACTTGATGATAATGGTAATTCACTTTCACCAGGATTAGGCGATCATGAAGAAGATGGAGAAGGTTCACCAATTCCAAGTGGTAATAATAATTCATCTGGTGGTGATACACATGATTCTAATGATGAAACTGGTTATAAAAATGACGATTCTGATAAAGAAATAATGACACTTGCTCAATTAAGTGGTATGCAATATAGGTTATTTGTTCCAGATAAAAGATTAGGTAAGTTGGTAATTTCTTTTGAATCTTTATATACTGAAAATAATTGTGAATTAGAACTAAAATATTTGGATGATTCTAATACTAGATATAATATTAATATAAGTGATTGTAAAATAAATGGAATTCCGGTAGAAATTGTTGATGGTAAACTAAAGAATATAAAAATAGAGGAAGGTAAGAAGTATAAAATAGAGCTTGATACTGATTTGAGGGAATTATATACTTTTGAGGTGAAGATGTATGCGAATAGGTAAAAAATTATTTCCATATCCTACAATTAATAATTCAAAAAATGCTAGTTGCTTTCAAAATTCAAGTTTTGCATTAATATATGATGATGCAGATGATGAGAATAACTTAGTATTAAAAAATGCTCATATTGAATTAGATAATCAAGCATTAATAGAATTATTTGAACAAGGAAAAATTGATGCAACTGTAATAGTTGAATGTTCTTCAACAATTTTTAGAAAAAGTTTTAATATTTCTAGAATTCCAAGGGATATAATAATTCCAATAACAAATTTAAGAGATCAGGTTGTTATTTCATGCTTTGTCTATGCCACAGAAGATTTTTCTTATATTAGTGATGATTTTTTAGAAGATTATCAAGGCTATACATTTAATATTGAAAAATATGATATTTTAGCAATTGATGATGGTTTTACAACAAGAATCGAATATGATGAAAGTAAAGATAAAAAGGTATCTTCTATATTTTCAATAATTAAAGACGAATTTATTAGTAATAATGTGATGAAAATTGAACCTACTGTTAAAAAAATAGTCATTCATTTACCTGAAGAACAATTCGGTTGCTATGAAAATATGAAAAATAATGACAATTATCAAGAAATATTTTTTTCGATTTTAACAATACCAGCATTAATATCATGTTTACAAAATATTCAAGATCAAATGTTATATAATGAAGTAACTTTTGATGACATACATCTTGATTATAGTTGGTTTGGTTCAATTGAATATGCATATAAAAATCTATTTGACGCAGAATTAGATGAAAATAAATTCAAAAAGTTAAATGTAGTGGAATTATCTCAACAATTAATGAATTATGCTAGTGTAACAGCTATAAGTGATTTGTTTAAGCAGGAATTTAGTAAGTTAGTAAGGGGTGATAATGATGATGAATAATAAAATTAATATTGAATTTATGACAGATGAAGCATTAGAAACATTAAAATCTAATAGTTTAACTGCTAATAATTATTTAAAAACAG
>ERZ1673741.1870-NODE-1870-length-16373-cov-4.534869_pt1 | contig 16373 bp, 14 predicted proteins | sample MGYA00580209_ERZ1673741 | MGnify/ENA primary metagenome ERZ1673741 (study PRJEB41218, sample SAMN15661754) | gut metagenome | host: Homo sapiens | place: Canada: London | collected 2015-08-20/2019-03-30 | study: EMG produced TPA metagenomics assembly of... | reverse complement strand
ACTTCTTTGTGCCGAGCATTTTCGTCATGGCGGTGACACCCAAAAGCTTGTGCTCGTAGGGGTCGAAGCCTGCCTCCGTGACAGCGGCTGCTACGGCATCGCCGTCTGTATATCTGCGGTTGCTGCGTCCCTCCACGACCTTGAAGCCGGGATAGCTCTTGCCGCCGATAGCCTGTTCCAGTGCGTAGGATTTCACATCGTTTACCCAGCCGATGAAGGTATCGGCACGGTCGAGAATCAAGCTGATTTCATCGTCAGCAAGTGTATCCGGAACCGCAAAATCATACTGTGCCATCTGGAGGTTATACTCCGCCCGCTTGCGGCAGGTCGCCCTGATGCGGCAGAACTGGCAGTGCTTGCCCGCCTTGTAATCGCCGTCGCCGTTTGCAGCAAGAGCCGCAGCGGGAACGAGGATTTCGTCCGCCCAGCGGAGCAGTTCTTCCTTCGTGACCTCCGCCGTACTGATGTTGTCCCGGCGAGGCTGAAAGATAATCATGCGAATGGTCTGGATGTCATACAGGGACTCGAAGAGGTTGAGTGCACCCAGTGCATACATTTGCATCTGGCTGTTGTTTTCGGCATCCACCAGAACGCCGAGACCGTACTTAAAATCCACCACTGTTATTGTGCCGTCCGCCACGCAGATACAGTCCGCAGTGCCGAAGCTCTCGGCTACCCAGCGGGTGAAGTCCAGCCGCTGCTCCACCAAAACCAGCGGATCGGGGCAGTTTTCCTTTGCCGCCTGTACCACTTTTATGATGAATTCGCAATAGGCGGTGACACATTCCTCCATCTCCTCATCGTAGAATTCCAGATCCGGAGTAGGATCACGCACCTTATGACCGAGAGCCTTCTTTACCTTGTACTCGCAGAGAGCGTGTGCATCTGTGCCTTGCTGAGCGTAGGTGCTGCCCGTGTCGCTGACCGCATTCTCCTTTGCGGAGGGCGGGCAGTTGATCCAGCGTTCGCTGCTAGACGGAGAGAGAAGTGCATGACCGCTCATACCAGCCCCTCCGCTTCTGCCAGCACCGCAGTGTAGTCCGCCTCGGCAATGTCCGAGAGCTTCTCTGCATTGTACTTGGCGATCAGTTCCTTGACCTCCTGCGTGTGTCCTGCACGGCTGATCTCCGACAGGCGGCTGCGGAGCTGTACGAAGGTAACGGTCTCTGTTTTCTGTTCAGGTGCAGGCTGTTCTTTCGGTACTTCCGCTGCCTGCGGCTCGTCCTTTTCAGGATCATAGATCTCCTCGAATGTGTCGAGATAGGCGTTAGTTGTCTGCGACGAGAATTTCTGTAATGCAGCAGTAAGTGCATTCAGGGCGTTTACCAGTTCCATCATCGGATCCATTATGCTTGTCCTCCTTTGCCAGATTTTTTGCGAGTCGCTTTGACACCACAGAGATTGCCATCAGGGTGTCGATCAGCTCTTGGGTTTTCCTGTTCATGTGTCGTTCACCTCCCTTCACAACCCACTACAGGATCGAGGGTGTTTTGGACGAAACTTTTTCAGAAAAATTTACCGAACTCGGATTCAAGCTGTTTCCGCACCTTTTCAAGCTGTGAACGATAGGTGCTGCGCTTCAGATTGAGCTGTTCCAGACACTTTCGCTCGGACATATCTTCATCAAGGCTCATCTGACCGACGGTGATGGCTTCAGGCATCAGTTCTTTCAGCCGTTCGAGAAGCTGGCGCATCAGGATCTGGTCGGTGACGATTTCTTCGGTATCAGATGTATCTGCGAAGGTGTCGCCGTGCATTTCCGTCTCATAATCGAGGGAAAGGTTGTCCCCGGCAGCACGGTACTCGCAGACGTCACAATCTCCGTCACACTTCCAAAGGTACTGCTTCGGGCAGCAGCACTGCCCGTGATACTGGCGGCGGCTACGGATACGGTTTGTTTCCGGTGTGATATTGGTATAGACTTCCTCGGAAACAGGAATCAGGGTAACTTTGTGCGGATCATTGGCATCACGCATTGGCAGGTAAAACTGTTTTGACATAAAAAATCCTCCATTTGACTTGCGAATGGAGGAATCTTTACCGGCAATTGGGCATGACGAATCAGACCGCATTCCAGATGGATTACTCCATTCAGGATTGCAGCCGTCAGCTCAATTGACAGCCGGTGTATTCATTTGTGCCACCGCAGACCGTTGAGCCACCGTCGATCACTCGGTGCAGTATGCAGCAGCAGACAGTTTAACGTCTTGTCCGGGACAATAGGACACTTCCTTCGGTTTTAGCAAACGGTCAGTCTAAATCGTTCATCTTGCTGATAAGGTCATCCATCATTTCTTCCTGCTCCCATCTACCGATTCTCTGAAAATCGCCGTAGTGGTCAACAACTGACGCCGCGATTTCCGTGGAATGGTAGGTGCTGACAGCAGCAAGCAAGTTGGCTGCCAGATGTGCTGAAACAATCTTTTCTTTAGTTGTCATGATCTTTCCTCTTTCCATATCGAAACTCGTAACATATCCTTGCAATTCTCGCCAAAATGTGCTACAATAAATATGTATACACATTTATCCGGAGAACGCTTGATGTGTCTCTGTGTCTTGCAATTTCATTATAGCAAAACGCCCTGCCCGAAACTCGGACTGGACGGACAGACACGGACGGTTTCGGACAGGGGGGATTAATATGACATTTTCGGAATATGCACTGGGACTTTCTCCCTACATATCGTATGGCAAATCAGAAGCGGACTACTTTACGGAGTTGGTTGGAAGTTTTATCAAAGATGCAGCTATGGATGCCTGTCCACTCCTCAAACGCAAACCTGATACAAAATACAGATATATAAGGGGTGACCGTCCTATTCAACCGAAGGACGCTCAGTTTCTATATGACCAGAAAGACATTAAGAAGTTTACCTCATGGATCGATAAGCGGATGGATGATACAGAATCGTATGATAGCATTGAGGCGTGGCTGAAGGAAAACAATATTGAGAACGTTTTTGTGCCGGAAGCCTGTGCTAATTTGTTAGTGACTATTGTTCTTGAAATCATTAGTCCGCCTGCAACAAGCAAATCGGACACCCAACTTCCCTCAGAAGTCGAAGCCGTTGTTTCGGAGACCGAGGTCGGTGGGGCTGAGCTCTCACAAGCTGACCGTGAACTGTTGCGAGTCTTTCATTCAGATTACGACAAAATTATAAAGATGTGTATTGGAGAAGGCTATGCAGAAGCATGGTTTGCCGGAAACATCTCAAATCAAATCGAAGCCCTATACACTGATAAATGGGAGTCAGAGTCTGGCAAGTTTCAAAACCTCATACTCCGATCCTGCGTAATTGAAACACTCGGACTTCTGAAGCAAATGTGTGATACATTGAATCCCAATACCAAGGGAACGACCATTACGGCTTTTCAGCCTTCCCTCCGTGGTATTCAGCTTCAGTTGAGAAATAATTATGTCAAGCTTCACCCCGATGAGTATGTGGGTGTATTCCCGTATGAGGCACTTGTGCCGGATTGGGCAGAAGGAGAAGAATAACGACATAGGCAGGTACAAGCCGTAATATAAGTAAAAGGCTTGTACCTGCCTATTTGACAATAGAAGGGACCATAGGAAAAATAATGTTTGTGATTGACAATAATATCGTAACCATCGATAACAAAATCTGCAGTTATTTAGACAGCATCGATAATGATTCTCGTGGGGCGATTTCTCAGGATATACTTGCACAATTGATACATCTCGTTGAGCAAGTTATGTTGAAGTTCTATGCCAGAGGCGAAGATATTGACGATACCGACGAGAACATTACTGCGGCTATGGAATTCTCACAGACAAATGGGGAACTGAAAACATTGTTCCGGTTCCGTAACTATTTACAGATTGTCGCTGCACATAGCACACTTGACGAAAATGCTTCCGAGCGCTTGATGTTGAAATACTATCAGTACCTTCTGGAAACAAAAAAGCTCCTTCGCAAGCATTTCAATATGCAGATTTTGCATAACCTGAACAAGTTTCCGCTGCACCTTGATTCTGCATTACAAGAGTATTATGCTAAGATCGCATATAAAATCGAGCAACATCCAGCGGGCTTTTATGATAAGGGAAACAAGTATTATATACAGAAAATAAAACCGTTCTTTGCGGCAAATGAAATTTATTACGAGGTTACCTTTACTCCGGTAAGCGGTAAAAGCTCCAAAACAAACCGTGTTATAGCTTTTACAAAACTTCCAATAACAAGCAACTATGCATCCAAAATTCAGGTTGTTCAAGACAGCATCGAAATACTTGGAAAAACGATGCCCATTGCAATCATTGTCGGTTGGGAGGTTTCAATAAGAGGCTGCGAATACCAGAATTTCATATCGCTTATAACTGGTGACAGAACAAAAGTCCCGTATCAGGAGCAGCGGGAAATCTGTAGATTTCTCACCGCCAATGGCTATTCCTTGACAGAGTTGATTGATTTTTCTGATATGGCGTATCGGAATGTTACCGGGAATTGGAGAGGGCATCTGAGATCAAGCGTTTTTATAGATATACTTGACCGATGTCGTACACTCATCAGGAATGGGGGTGCAGGTCAGAATATACTCAGATATCTTCTTTTCAACATGAACAACGAAATAATCAAAGGACAACGAAACAGTTCTTCCAACCCAAACCTTTCCAATCTTTACATCTTAAACGGCTGTATACCTTTTGACACTATGCCTTTCATCAGTTCACCACTGGGACATAACCCTAAGCTCGGTGCGCTCTTTTCCTGCATCCCGACATATAATAGACAGCACGAACTTCTGGCACGGCAAATTCGTAATAATACAGAAATCTCAGGTAGGATTTTCACACCACTTTCAGAGGTTTCGAATTATGGCGATACCGCATCTCTCGCTCAAACCTACAACGACACACTATGGTTTGGTCATAGAGAGAAGTAAACTCGTAATCGCCAACGATCATATTTTTATAAACGAATATAAAATCGATACATGTTCCATCATTAAAACGCTTAGACAGTTGACAACAGAGGGCTATCAAGACTACCGGCTCCTTGCAGAAGAATGGCTTGACTGCGGCGAGTCCGAAGTAGACTGCGACGAAAAACGTGAAATCCTTCGCCATATGTTCGAGCAATCATGTGTTGCTGCTATATATGGATCTGCGGGTGTTGGAAAGTCCACTTTGATTAATCACGTGTCACACCTATTTAACAATGAGAAGAAACTGTTTCTGGCGCAGACTAATCCTGCTATCGATAATTTGAAGCGCAGAGTCGATGCAGACCATTGCACATTCTCTACTATTGCCAGCTTCTTGAATCGTGAACAGTTCAGCACGAATTACTATTTGCTTGTAATTGACGAAAGCAGTACGGTCAATAATAATGATATGGTGAAGATACTGAATAAAGCAAATTTCAATTTAATCTTGCTGGTTGGCGACACATATCAGATAACCTCTATTCGATTCGGTAACTGGTTCACTGCATTAAGACATTTTATTCCAGAAACATCCGTGTTTGAACTAACTCAGCCATATAGAGCAAAGGATAATCAGCGACTTCAGACTCTGTGGTCTAAGGTGCGAGAGATGTCCGATGATGCCAAAGAGTATGTGGTAAAGCAGCGTCGCTCTTTGAAAGTAGATCACTCCCTTTTTGTAAAATCCGATGAGGATGAAGTCACACTATGCTTGAATTACGACGGCTTATATGGTATCAACAACATCAACCGTTTTCTTCAGGAGAGTAACGATAATCCAGCTTTCACATGGGGAATACAGCAATACAAGGTTAACGATCCTCTTCTATTTCTTGAATCTACACGGTTTCATCCGTTGATTTACAACAATATGAAAGGAAAAATCGTTAAGATCGAGGTTCTTGATGCAGGAACAACAGATGCGAGGATCGTATTTGACATCGAACTTGAAAAGCACATTGACGAACCAGAAACAAGGTGGTACGATCTTGAATATATCGGCGAATCGGAAAAAGGCAATTCTATAGTCAGCTTTGCTGTTTTTCAAACTCAAGACGAAGATGAGGATGATGACGGCAGCGCATCACGAACTGTTGTACCTTTCCAAATTGCCTATGCCGTCTCTATCCATAAAGCACAGGGCTTGGAATATACTTCTGTAAAACTTGTGATTACAGATGAAGTTGATGAATTGATAACCCACAATATTTTCTACACAGCTATTACAAGAACACAAGACCTACTGAAAATATACTGGACACCCGAAGTGGAGGATAAGGTGCTTAAACGAATCAAGCCTCGTAATATTGACAGTGATATTGAACTGTTAACCACATATCTGGGCAAGCCAGAACCGGAATATCCTTTTTAAACTGACAAAGCCGCTGAGTAGAAATACTACTCAGCGGCTTTGTCTTTTGATATATGATTATTAACATTACATTTTCAAGCATTTTAGCTTCCGCATTGAAATTGTACATGCCGGAATGGATAATTATATTAGCTTATTTTTGCATTACACATGTTTAGTTACATGTCACTTATTGTATGTAGACTTATTGTCTGAATTGGAGTATACTAAATAAGAGGTGATGTGTTTGTGGAGATTTTAAAAGTTTTTGGTACAAACGTAAGAAGGCTTAGACAAGAAAAAGGCCTATCTCAAGAAAAATTTGCTGAAAAATGCAATTTGCATCGTACATATATAAGCGATATAGAATGCTTTAGGAGAAGTATTTCACTTGAAAACATTCAAAAAATCGCTGATGCACTTGGAGTTGAAGTGTATATTCTTTTTATTGATAACGGAGAGATGGAAAATGTTTAATGAAAAGAGAAAGAGTTTTTACTATTTATACCATGAATACAGAGATGCCTTCATTCGCAATCCTGAGTTGCTTATTGATCTTGAATATTACATTACAAATCTTGTAAATGACATAATCGTTTCGAATTACGAAGAAATCGAGCATGATTATAATGAGGCATCATTTTTAAACGCTTTTTGGGCTAATTATCCCCCTGATGATCGTGGCCGTGCCCCTGTTGGCGATCAAATACCATGGATAGAAGTAGGGGAGCATTCAGTAGGTCATAAATTAAGCAGGCTCATTTCTGAGCAGTATCAGATCAGAGAAATAGGTTTACCATCTGGAGCCGATAATAGATTTGTATTGTATTCTAATGAAATAGAGAAGATCACGGGTGGTTTAACTCATTGTGCATTTGTTTTCTTAGACATTAAGTCAGTTGGACCAAGAGATAATTTTGATCATACAGTAATATCTCCTTATCAGGTTTCCGGTGATGGTATTTGGCAAGATCCATTTGAGAACATGACTAATTCACCTATGCTTGCCCAAGGCTTACGTACCTCACATACGTTTTATCCTGCAATATCACCGATTTATCCGCTTTCGGGCGGTGAAGTAGCACCAACTATTCATTTGTTTGTTAAGCCTGTATATCGAATGCTTAACATTGCTGTTGATGGCAGACGTGGACAGCCACTTGAATCTATTAAAAATATATGCGTTCCAAATGGGCTCCTTTTAACCGAATCCCCTAATTACCTAAAGTCTTATCCCTCTCTCTTCTTCCCCGGAAAAGATGATAAAGGAAAAGATCCAAGAAAAATACGTGTTAGGGTATCGTTTAGAATATTGAACGCTATAGGTGATTGGAGAGTTACAGATTTTTATCGCGAATAATCAAAACAACCTAAGTTGGGTGGCTTGCTGAGAATAAAGGTCGATATTTCTTTTAGCAAGCTGTACATACTTCTCTTCTTTATCAATTCCAATGTAGTGACGGTTTTCCATAATAGCAGCTATGGCAGATGTTCCACTACCCATAAAACAATCCAGTATAGTTTCTCCTTCGTCCGAAAAGAGTTTTATTATTCTACGAGGAAGTTCCAGAGGAAATTTTGCTTCATGATCATCATTTCGTTGAACAGATCTGATATTCCACACGGCTCTACTTCCCCATTCAGTCCACTCTTCCTTTGGCAATCTGGTGCGATCAATTTTAGTTATTCCCGGCTTCCAAAAAATATAAACGTATTCAAACTCATCTACAGCTCTATATGAATTTGAAGTCCAATTACTATTAGCCCATGCCGCATCCTTAACCCAAATACGTCTATCATAGGGAAATAATCCTGCTGATATAGCAATATCTTCAATGAATCCACCGACCAATTTCACTCTGGTTTGTGTTGCGTATTTTCCGCCTCTTATATTATTACCATGCAGCCTTCGATCAATTGTTTGCTCACTACATCCTAATAATTTGGCTAATTGGTGTCTATTATAGTCGGGGTGTTCTTTTTGTGCATTAAGTACATCGTCTTCTGATACACTACATTTTCTCATGCTAATGTTATTGGCTTGAATTCGTGGCATACTTTCATCTGGAAAACAAAGAATGTCACCTATATTTATTGCCAAGAATCCTCCGGGCTTAAGTGCGGAATAATGAAGTGTTATTACGTCTTGAAGCATTTTTATCCATTCGTCGTATGTCTGTGACGATTCATATTTTTTTCCGACATGATAAGGAGGAGACCAAATGCTTACTGCAATAGAATTCGGTTCAATCAATCTCATTAACTGTTCCGATAAGCCACAATTTATTGTGTCAATTCCAAGGTATTCATTAACATCTTCGATACAAGTTGCGGCTTCTTGAATAGTTGGAATTGCTTCAACTATATCGCCCATATCACACTGCAAAGCAGCACATATTTTTAGAAGGACATCTGTAGTAACATTTTCGTTTTTACCTAGTTTTGCCATAGAAGCATGACTAATTCCAGCTTTAGCACATAATTCTTTCTTTTTCATGTTTCTGTCTGAAAGTATTTTCCACAGTTTTTTATAACTGATAATCATTATCTCACCTTGCCTTATAGCTATCAAAAATCTGCAATCGCTGAATTTGCCATTTAAGTATAGCATATTTTTGCAAGATTATCAAGCGAAAACTGATTTTTTCTCATCTCAAATAAAAAAACGTGCTTGTTATCTATTCTTTTCAACGAGTTTCCTTATACGATGGGCAATACATACAATGAAATGGGGTAACCATATGAATGATAAAACAATCATTGACCGTGACACATACCGTGCTATCAAGAAAATGAGCCGTGAAGAACTACAAGCCTTCTTGATGCGCTACGCTGACGGGCTGCTGGAAAAAGACGACAAGTTCATCGATCTCCGGGAGGTTGAGAAAGACCTCCGTCAGATCAAGGGTATTGGCGATAAGCGCGTTGAGGAGATCATGGCGGTTATCGAAAAGCATCTGGGTGTATAATTTAAAGTAGAAAGGAAGATCACAATGGCAGATACATATAATATTCAGGCAATATTAGAAGACTTAAATGAAAAAGAAGAAATGCAAGCCGATCAGCATGATGGCTGCTATGAATTAATACATAAAACTATTCAGGCGTTTGCTAAGCTCAGTGATCTTTCCATTTTAAACTATAAGGATCTAAACTTGGTGTATTTGACAACTGTCGGAACTTGGAGCCACGGCCTTGACGCTAAGAAAAAGACAATTAACGAAAGTCATCTTAATTCTGAAGATAAGGAAGAGCTTATTAAGCTTTGGGATGATATTTGGGATAAGGCTGGTCAGGGTAAGTATTCTAATTCAGATACATCATGTAAGGAAAAGCGTTCGATTGGTCTTTTTGGCACTGGATTTTATTCATTTAAACGCAACAATTCTGAGCCTACATCAGAACAAATAAAAGCATTCTTCAGTATGCTTATTGATTTCCTTTCAATGACAAACGATATCGAAATGTTTAACCGTGCCGAAACTGTTTTGAATGGTCCTTTTCCGGGAATGCAAACTGCGGCTGCTTCAATGATTCTTCATTGCTTAAAACCATACTCTTTCCCCGTACTTAATTCAAATACTGGATATCACAATATATTTGAAGTTATAGGTATTAAGCTTACAAAAACTTATTCGCTTGAAAACTATATTGATAATTGCCGGAAAATTAAGGATTTTCGTGATAAGCATTTTACATATAAGAATTATCGTATTTTTGATATTGAAGCTCAGAAAATAGATAGCTTTAAAGTTTCTTCGACAAATCAGGAACGATATGGCTTTTTGGAAATGGTATCTTTCTTATCGGAATATTCAGGTGTTCACTATACTACGCCTGAAAAAGCCGGTGAAAACGAATCATATATGATCACGATAAAGAATCGTGGCCAAGATGCACGTCAAAAACTCATTTCATTTGCGAAAAAGGTTATTGAATATTTTCCAGAATTAGAATTTGATTCATGTTCCCAATGGAAAAATCAAGGGCAATTAGTTGAACGTTATCTTTGGGTAGAATTGAAAAATAGTAAGTGGAAAGAGTATCCTCAAAGCGTTTCCATATCTATTGAAAAGCACGGCGATGTATATCCCGGTGAAGGTTACTATCTTTCTGTACGAGCCGAAACAAGAGACGTAAACTCTAAACCGGAAGACTACAAACGTCAAATGCGTCTTATGGACTGCGATCTATTGGACGGGATGACTTATAGGACAAAATATAAGGATCAAAACTACCATTTTCATGGGACTGACAAAGAAGGCATAAAGACTTTGCTCAAGGAAGGCACTATAGTTAAAATTGAAATAATCGAAGCGATAGAAAATCTTCCGGAAAAAGACGAAGCCGGTTCTATACTAACAGAAACAATTAAAGCGGTTAGAGAAATTTATCCTCTTTATGAGTATGTAATGCAGCAGGAAAATACAACGTCCACTAATAATGGAGATGAGTTGTTCAGAGAGGAGAATGATGAAATGGAGCAATCTGGACGTAATATTATTCTGTATGGCCCTCCCGGAACAGGTAAAACATATAATTCTATTATTTATGCTGTTGCCATTTGTAAAGGCGTTTCTATTGATCAACTTAAGAACGAACCCTATGAAGACATATTAATGCAATATGACATATTAAAGAAATCAGGACAAATTGGATTTACAACCTTTCATCAATCATATGGATATGAAGAGTTCATAGAAGGTATCAAACCTATTCTTAACTCTGAGAAAGAAACCTTAGGATATACGATTGAAGATGGTGTGTTTAAAGCCTTTTGTAAAAATGCTCGTTTGGTCAAAGTGCAAGCTAATTCAAAAATCAAGGCACAACCCAAAATATGGGGAATGATTCTTGGCGGTACTGGGATGACTGACATAAAGAAAAAGTGCTTTAATAATAACGAAATACGCCTTGGATTTAGTTATGTCGATGACACTGATATTAATGATGGGGACTTTATTACCGATGATAAATCCTCTTGGAGAGTTAAACAAATGATTTATGACTTCAAGAATTCTATGGAAATCGGCGATATAGTTATTATAGAGAATAGTCTATATAGTATTGACGCTATTGGCGTGATTACTGGTAATTATAAATGTGATAATTCTAATTATGGGTACCCGAGATGCCGCAAAGTTGAATGGCTTATCAAAGATAAAGACATTAACATAACATCATATCTTACAAATGGAAGAAAGCAACTTGCTCGCTGTTCTGTATTTTCCTTTGATCATCTTGGAATGGATTCTTTATCAAAAATCCTTAATGAACAATCAACTAAACCTGTAATAGAGGTTGAGCAAGAAAATAAGCCGCACGTTTTCATTATTGACGAGATTAATAGAGGCAATATTTCTAAGATTTTTGGTGAACTAATAACTTTGATTGAAGATAAAAAGCGAGCTGGCGTCAAAGAAGCAATGGAAGCTATTCTTCCATATTCTGGGGAGTATTTTTCAGTGCCGAAAAATGTATATATTATAGGAACTATGAATACTGCAGATCGTTCAATTGCATTAATGGATACCGCGCTAAGAAGACGTTTTATTTTTAAAGAAATGTTACCAGACTCTAAAGTTTTAGATAAGCTCGGTATCAGCTTGATTGAAGTCGGAGATGATGAACTTAATTTGTCGCATATTCTGGATACCATTAACAAGAGGATAGAGTTTCTTTTTGACCGCGAGCACACCATAGGACATGCTTTCTTTACAAAACTTGCAAGTAGTCGCTCGAAATTTGATACACTCGTTAGTATTTTTGAAAATAACGTTATTCCTCTGTTACAAGAATATTTCTATGAAGACTATGAAAAGATTCAATTAGTGTTGGGAGACAATACAAAGGAGGATGAGTATAAATTTATCTTAGATCGTCCGGTGAAAGTAACAGAGATATTCAACGGCAATCCAGATATTGATCTTCCTGAAAAAAGCTATGAAGTACAACATTCTGCTTTTAGAAAAATCGAAAGCTATAAGCAGATTGATAAGGATTATTGATATGGAAAAACTAAAGGAAGTTCGTGAATATGATAAAATATGCTGCAATCCTGATTTCAGAAATGAATATGCTTACATTCCGAAAGAAGCATTTGCTGACTTGGTGAAATTTATACATGAATATACAAGTTATGAAAATCAAGCAGATGCCTTGGAATTTCTAAAAATTGGTTGCCGCAGGAATGTTGGCGATATTATATCAGTTACTAATTACGTAGGCTTGATTCAAATGAAAAATGGTTATCAGATACAGGTGCTCCCTAAAATTGATTTTAGCTCTGGATCGGATAACGAAAACAGAGACACCAAGCGTATATTTTTAAGAATGCTAAGCAGCATGAAGGATTTTCCAAGTAAGGTATTTAATGATGCAAACTTAAAAACTGAGAAGATGTCTCTTTATGAGATTTTCATTAATATGTACCTTCTGGAAGTTAGAACACTTGTGAAGCATGGAATAAAATCCACGTATGTCTCGCATGAGGATAACTTACATTATTTTAAAGGAAAGCTTGTTGTGAATGAGCACCTAAAGAGAAATAGCGCTCATGGAGAACGTTTCTATGTTAGCTACGATGAATTTATGGTAGACCGAGCGGAAAACCGTATTATCAAAGCAACACTTCTAAAATTACAGAAAGTATCATATAGTGCTGAAAACCAGAAGGAAATAAGGCAACTACTTATAGCTTTTGAGATGATCAAGCCATCAATTAATTATCAAAAAGATTTCTCGCAAGTAGTTATTGATAGATCAACCAAAGAGTACAGTATGTTGATGCCGTGGTCACGAGTTTTTCTCATGAATAAAAGCTTCTCAACTTTTTCAGGAAGCATTAATGCAAGAGCTTTGCTATTTCCAATGGAAAAAGTTTTTGAATCATATGTCGCACAACAGTTGAAGAAAGCCTTATGGGATTTAAATTGGAGCATTTCATGTCAGGATAAAGGTTATTATCTATTTGATACGCCAAAACAATTTGCCCTTCGCCCAGACATTGTACTAACAAGAGATGATGGCTCAATAATAATATTAGATACAAAATGGAAGCGACTTATTGATAATCCGAAAAAGAACTATGGTATATCACAAGCCGATATGTATCAAATGTATGCCTATTCAAAAAAATATGATACTTCAGAAATATGGCTGCTTTATCCGGTTACATATGAAATGAAAGATAAAGCAACTATATCGTATAGCAGTGATGATGGAGTCAAAGTTACAGTATTCTTCGTAGACGTTGCCAATATTGAGAATAGTGTTTCAGCATTACTTGATATATTATCGAAATCTTGATACAGATGGAGGGGATTTAAGATGTTTGATCCCAAACTTGAAATTGGTCAGATTATAAAGAACGATGACATAGTCAGAATCTTTAAATGCGGAAACATGGGTGGAATGCGTCGCTCTAAAACGACCAATACTCTGGTAATCGTTTCAGATTACACTAAAGGTCTCTATCATGATAAATGGATAGGGGGCGTTCTTCATTATACCGGCATGGGTAAGTTCGGCGATCAAGATATCAATTGGGCTCAGAATGCTACGCTTGCGAAATGTGAAAGCAATGGAGTGGACGTTCACCTTTTTGAAGTGATAGATGCCGGTGAGTATATTTATTGCGGACGTATTGAACTTGTTGAAAAACCGTATACCGATACTCAACCGGGCGAGGATGGTGCTGATAGATTGGTATGGATGTTTCCTATTCGCCCTGTTCCAGATAATGACGTAAAAAAACCATCTATGTTTATATTCACTGATATGGATGACTATAAAACTCGTGGAAAAAACGTCGACAGTGAATATATAAAATACCTGGCCGATAAAAAGAAACAAAAAAATAAATCTTCTACTCCATCAATAACGCCTTCTGAAACCGTAATCCCGAAGCCGAAACCAGAAGTAGTTATCCCCGCTGATATTCTTGAGAAAAAAGTAAAACACAAAACTTTCGGAGTAGGAATAATAAAAGCAATAGACGGTGAAGCAATCGATATTGATTTTGAGAAAGTAGGAATAAATAAATTAGGATATGATTTTTGCATGAAAAACAACATGCTTGAATTCATATAATGAAAGAATATGAAAAGAATCAAAGCAGTTGCTGCGATAATCTGTGACTCACTGCTAAAATCAAATGAGACAAAATAAGCGTACGCACTTGGCTAAAAATTAAACTTGAGGTGTTTTATTATGAGTAATACTATTGATAGTAAAGACAGAATAGCTAGATCAAATATTTACAGTATTTTTGGGAAAATGATTTATCGTATAATAAATAACAATAATGATGGTGAAATTTTATTAAAAAAAGCTGGCTTATCCTCTTTTTTAGACAATTATGGGAATAAACTATGTCCATATTGGTATAATAGAGGTTATAGGAACGATAATGATAATTACGATCCAGAATACGTCTGTCTTTCCATTTGCGAAGAAATAGAATCCAATGAAGATATTCTATTAGGTTTTCTAAATCTTATACTTGAGGGTATTCATGAAATTGATGAGACCGTATTCGCACGACTAACTAATTATTTAGGAGTGATAGGTTATGAAATGATCGTTGAAGTTAAAACAGATTATTCTGACTTTGATGATTTTGAAATAAAGAATTATCACCTTGTTCCATCCACCCAAGGAGCAATACAACGCAATTCCGATATATCATATTTACGTTCTACTCTAATTACGCACCATTCAGATATAATCAACTTCTACGATGAAGCAATATCAAACTTTGGAGCAGGTCAATATGTTAGCTGTATTGAGAATTGTAGATCACTATTTGAAGGCTTCTTTAAAAAACTTGATCCTGTAAATGGCGATTATGTCAAGGGGATACTTGCAGCAACCGGCGAAAAAATAATTGATAACGGAGCATCATTAACATCAATTAAGAAAATATACACTTACTGGATTGATAATAAAAAAGGAGCTAATCGTTTTCGATTATTTCAAACAATGTACAGTGTAATGTCAGGACTTGGTACTCATCATGAAGATGTTGCAAGCAAAGAAGATGCGCTTTTATTATTAAGATATGTAGAAGACTGCCTATTATGGTGCTTTAGGAAAGGAATTAATTGCTAGACGAATAATGGGCTTCTCCGAGCATAAAAACTACTCGGAAAAGCCCTATTTTACATCATTTTTTGACTAAAAAACTGCTTCAAATCGTTAGTAGTAATTTGGTAGTAGACATACGGCGAGATGGTTAATCAAGTCGCGCATTTGCCGCATTTCTGCACTTTAAAAGATGTGTTTCAGCCCTGCTGCCGTGACACCTACCGTGCGATAAAGAAAATGAGCCGTGAGGAGCTTCAAGCCTTCCTGATGCGCTACGCTGATGGACTGCTGGAGAAAGACGGCAAGTCCATCGACCTCCGAGAGGTTTAGAAAGACCTCCGACAGATCAAGGGTATCGGCGATAAACGCGTCGAAGAAATCATGGCAGTATTTGAAAAGCATCTGGGCGTTTGAGAGAAAAAGAAAGCCCTCGTTGCGTTACGCGGGCTTTCTGTAGTTGTATTATTACGGATGGAAGAAGCTGCCGTTGTTACCGGAATCGTAATGGAAGTGGGCTTGGTTTTTCCTGTAATTAAGATTTTACTTAAAAAAATAGTAAAGACGTAGCTTTCACAGATAATGACACGTAACAGCTTCAAATACACGTTGACTGTCCCCTCTCGTATTATCCAGCAGTTTCTCATTGAAAAAATGGAATAGATTGCAAATGACACCCCATCTTTATTATTATACCTCCGCAAAATCCAGATTTTTGGACACATTTCTGCGTGCGGATTTTGAGTGAAAACAGCCTACTAAACAGTATCCAAAGTATAGTAAAGGATAAAGGTAATCATTTTCAACGTGTCGTGGCACGTTGAGACGGTAGTACTGCTTTCCCACAAAAAGCCAGACGGACATATCAACGTAAAAGTTGAGTTTGGTGAGGGTGAGGGAAAAGTTCCGCTTGATAATATCGCTAAAAGAGCCGAAAGCTATAAGCCCAAAGAACGAGTGACCTACAAAATGATAAAGGAGTACATAG
>ERZ1673741.1861-NODE-1861-length-16435-cov-29.006410_pt1 | contig 16435 bp, 10 predicted proteins | sample MGYA00580209_ERZ1673741 | MGnify/ENA primary metagenome ERZ1673741 (study PRJEB41218, sample SAMN15661754) | gut metagenome | host: Homo sapiens | place: Canada: London | collected 2015-08-20/2019-03-30 | study: EMG produced TPA metagenomics assembly of... | reverse complement strand
TTATGAGATAAAAACTTATCTCATTCTCAATCACTTATAAAAAAAACGTACTTTCGCATAACTAAAGTGGCGGTTTCTTCTAACAAGCGCAATTATATTATGTTTCTTATGCGTTTTCTCACGATTATTTAGTAATTTTACTGCAAACATAAGAATAACAATCCAAGAAAACGAACCATAAATGACTGACAAGATAAACATACGCAAACTGGAGGCTGACCTCTGGGAATCCGCCGACCTGCTGCGTGCCGGATCGAAACTCACCAGCAGCCAGTATTGCATGCCCGTGCTGGCGTTGCTCTTCCTCCGCTACGCCTACAGCCGCTACAAGATGGTGGAGGCGGAGCTACTCAAGAACCGACCCATGCGTGGAGGCAGGGTGATGCCCGTGGAGGCAAGCGACTTCGCCGCAAAGAGCGCACTCTATCTGCCACGAGAGGCACAGTTCAGCTATCTTGTCTGTCTGCCCGACGACCAGCCCATCGGCGAGGCGGTAAATCATGCCATGACCTTAGTGGAGGAGCAGAGCGAACAGCTCACAGGCATCCTGCCCAAGACCTACACCATGTTCAGCGACGAACTGCTGCGCGAGCTGCTCCGCATCTTCAACAACAAGACGCTGGACGAGATAGGCGGCGACGTCATAGGCAGAATATACGAGTATTTCCTCTCAAAGTTTGCCAAGGCAGTGGCAAGCGACGACGGCGTGTTCTTCACACCAAAGTCGTTGGTGAAGATGCTCGTCAACGTGCTGGAACCTAAGCAGGGCGTAATGCTCGACCCCGCCTGTGGTTCGGGCGGCATGTTCGTGCAGACGGGCGACTTCGTCAGCGAGGCGGGCATGAACGCCAACACGCAGATGACGTTCTACGGTCAGGAGAAGGTGGAATATAACGCACAGCTGTGTCTGATGAACATGGCGGTGCACGGACTCAACGGCAAGATAGTGAGTGGCGACGAAGCCAACTCGTTCTATCACGACGCACATAACCTTGCTGGAAAGTGCGACTACGTGATGGCTAATCCTCCCTTCAACGTGGACAAGGTGAAGGCGGAGTCGGCTGCTGCTGCAGGACGACTGCCTTTCGGACTGCCGGGCGTCAACGCCAAGAGCAAGGAGATAGGCAATGCCAACTATCTCTGGATTTCGTACTTCTATGCTTATCTCAACGACCATGGACGTGCAGGATTCGTAATGGCATCGTCGGCTACGGACAGCGCCAACAAGGACCGCGACATCCGCGAGAAACTGGTGCTGACGGGCGACGTGGATGTGATGGTCAGCGTGGGCAACAACTTCTTCTACACGCTCTCCCTGCCCTGCTCGCTGTGGTTCTTCGACAAGGCCAAGCGTCTGGAAAACAAGGACCGAGTGCTCTTCATCGACGCACGCAATTACTTCACGGTGGTGGACCGCACGCTGAACGAATGGACGGAGTGGCAGCTGAAGAACCTACAAGCCATCGTCCACCTGTATCGTGGCGAACAAGAGAAGTATAAGTCGCTCATTCGTGAGTATTGGAGAGCATTGGGCGAGCATGCTGAAAAGCACGACAACGCAGCATGGCAACAGCATGACATGACCTTTGAGGATGCTCTCTCCATACTCAAATCAGAAGAAGCTACTTATAAGCATTATATTAAGGAGCAACAGGCATCGCTCAAGAAGACCAGAGGCAAAAAAGACAAGGATGAAATAAAGGCAGTCATTGCAGCCAATGAATCGGAACTTGCCTTAACGCTTGAAACCATGAAGATGGTGGAAGAAGCCATTTGGCTAACCTCCAAGTTCGGGCTTGACGGAACGTATCAGGATGTGTTGGGACTCTGTAAGATTGCCACAATAGACGAAATAGCCGAAAAAAACTACTCGCTAACGCCGGGTGCCTATGTAGGCGTGGCAGAGGTGGAGGACGACGGAGTGGACTTCCACGAGCGCATGAACGAAATACACGCAGAACTGAAGAAGCTGAACAGCGAGGCGAACGAGCTGATGGGAGAGATTATGAAGGAATGGGATAACCTAAAGACGAAGTAAGTTATGGCAAACAAGGTTGCAATCATCGAAACCAGAGCCACACAACTGGCTGAAAAGATAGAAGTCTTAGTAACAGAGGCGCGTAAGAAGGTCGCTTCTGTTGTTAATACTGCGCAGGTATATACATACTATAAAATCCCAGACACTGTCTTGGAAATTGAAAACAAGGAAATTTATGAACGTCTGGCACTTAGTCGTGACAAAGATGAAGAAAACTACGTGAATGGATTGAGGAATTTAGAAAGGAGGATGAGGTATGAAAGAGTGGAGAAATAAAAATCTCGGTAGTATCTCGATTCAAATACAAACTGGACCTTTCGGCTCTCAATTACACCAATCTGATTATTCGGATATTGGTACACCCGTAATAATGCCCAAAGATATTGTTGATGGAAAAATTAGTGATGATTCTATAGCTCGAGTTGAAGAAGCTCATGTAAACAGACTTGCAAGACATAAAGTTAATGAGGGCGATATTATATATCCTCGAAGAGGAGATGTAAGAAAATGTGCTTATACGGTAGCTGAACAAAGTGGATGGTTGTGTGGTACAGGATGCCTCCGTGTCACAATAGACAATAAAAAGGCTGTTCCCAAATACGTATTTTACCATTTACAAGAAGAGAAAACAAGAGGATGGATAGAGAAGCATGCAATTGGAGCAACAATGCTTAATTTAAACACTTCGATATTATCAAATATTCCATTGCGTATTCCAAAATTGGATGTTCAGAAAAAGATTGCCACTGTCCTCTCCCGCTACGACTCATTGATTGACAACTATCAGAAGCAGATAAAGTTGTTAGAGGAAGCGGCTCAGCGTCTATATAAGGAATGGTTCGTAAACCTCCATTTCCCAGGACACGAGAACACAAAGATAGTGGACGGAGTGCCGGAGGGATGGGAGAAGAAAAAACTTGAAGATATGGTCTTCGAAAATGGTAAAAGAATAACCAAAAAGAATAGAGACTCGTATGAATGTTATATACCTATAGATTGTTTGCCCAAAAAACAACTGTCTTATATTAATTTTAATTCAGTAGAACAGGCAGAAAGTTCATTGATAGCATTCTCTCGTAGAGATATAATTTTTGGTGCTATGCGCCCATATTTTCACAAAGTGTGTGTTGCTCGGCATCTAGGCATAACAAGATCTACTTGCTTAGTGCTTCAAGCTAAAGAACCCGAGTATAGTGCTTTCGCTACAATGATGCTCTTTGACGAGAAAACTATAAAATATGCATCGTCAATATCGGTTGGCACAACTATGCCATATACAAGATGGAAAGATTTTAAGAATATGGAAATCATGGTTCCTCATATAAAAATTGCAAGAATATTTAATACAAAAATATTAAAAATACTATCCACTTGTGGGCGATTGGCTGATCAAATTATCCTCCTGACGGAATCCCGCGACCGGCTGTTGCCGAAGCTGTTGAGTGGGGAGATAGAAGTATAAAAACTTAAAGACGTTATGACCGAAAAAGACATAATGTAGGAGAGGATGTCAAAACTAAAAAATAGCGAGACTTGCAACCAACTTGCAACCTAACCAATGACTCACAGAAAATAATATAAAGACTATGGCAAAAGACTACAGCGAAGACCTGCTCATACAAAAGAGTACTGCCGAACTTCTGGAAAAGGAGCTTGGCTGGCACTCCGTGTATGCCTACGACAGCGAGGTGCTCGGAGAGCAAGGCACTCTTGGTAGGAAGAGCCAGCGTGAGGTGGTGCTGACGCGTCACCTGAGGCTGGCTCTGAAGCGTCTCAATCCGTAGATGAACGAGAAGCAGACGACGGAAGCCGTGGAGCGCCTGACAGAATACAAGAGCAGCCAGACTCTCATTCAGATAAACGAGGAGAAGTATGGATACGTACGCGACGGTGTGCCAGTCACTCAAGTGAAACCGGACGGAACGACGGAGATGGTGCGTGCTCGCGTGATAGACTTTGCCGTGGCGGACAACAACGAGTTTATTGCCGTAAGGGAGCTGTGGATAAAAGGCGCCATACACAAGCGCAGGGCTGACGTGGTGTGCTATGTGAACGGACTGCCGCTGATCTTCATCGAACTGAAGAACCACGACCAGGACATACAGAACGCATATACGGACAACTATCGCGACTACCTCGACACCATTCCGCACCTCTTCCATCATAACGCCATGATAATGCTGAGCAACGGCACGGAGAGCCGTGTGGGAACGGTGGGCGCCAAGTGGGAGTTCTTCCACGAATGGAAACGACTGACCGAAATGGACCATGGCAACATTGAACTGCCGACCATGCTGCGCGGCATATGTAAGAAGCAGAACCTGCTGGACCTTATAGAGAACTTCATACTCTTCGACCATAGCGGCGGTACGACGGTGAAGATTCTCGCCCGAAACCATCAGTACCTGGGCGTAAACCAAGCCGTGGAGATGTACAGGCATCGTGACGTGATGAAGGGCAAGCTGGGCGTGTTCTGGCATACGCAAGGTTCGGGCAAGAGCTATTCAATGGTGTTTCTGGCACAGAAGATCAGACGCAAGTTTGAAGGGTCGCCCACGATCGTGGTGCTGACAGACCGCGACGAACTGAACAAACAGATTTCGGACACGTTCGAGAACTGCGGACTCTTGGGCGGGCTGAAAGCTAAGCAGTTCATAGCGCAAAGCGGAGACGACCTGCGAGAGAAACTCATGGGCAATCCCTCGTTCGTCTTCTCGTTGATACAGAAATTCAACAAGGCGGACGCCGAACCCATACGCCCCGACCATGACATCATCGTGATGAGCGACGAGGCACACCGCACGCAGAACGGCGTCTTTGCCGACAACCTCATGCACATGCTCCCAACTGCCAACCGTATAGGATTTACGGGCACGCCATTGTTGCGTGACGACAACATCACGGCTCGCACCTTCGGACAGTATGTCAGCATTTACGACTTTAAGCGTGCCGTGGAGGACAAAGCCACCGTGCCCCTCTATTATGAGAACCGTGGCGAGAAACTGCAGGAGCTGAAGAATCCGAAGATAAACGAAGAGATTGCTGCAAGGCTGGACGAGGAAGAGCTTACTCCTTCGCAGCAAGCCAAGCTGGAACGCGAATTTGCACAGGAGGTGCATCTGCTCACAGCCGAGAAGCGACTGAGAGTGGTGGCGCACGACTTTGTGCGCCATTACAGCGACGTATGGACAAGCGGCAAGGCTATGGTGGTGAGCTTCAACAAGGTGACCTGCGTGCGTATGTATAACTACGTGCAGGAATACTGGCGGAAGGAAATCGAGGAGATAAGGAAAAAGACGGAGAAGGACGCTTCGCAGCAGGAAGTGCAGGAGCTGAAGCGAAAGCTGAAATGGATGGAAGAGACGGAGATGGCTGTGGTGGTGTCGCAGGAGCAGAACGAGATACAGACCTTCAAGAAATGGCATCTCGACATCACGCCTCATCGTGAGAAGATGGAGAAGCGCGAGCTGGACAAGGAGTTCAAGGATGCGGACAACAGGCTGCGCGTGGTCTTCGTCTGCGCCATGTGGCTGACTGGCTTCGACGTTAAGACGCTGTCGTGCCTCTACATCGACAAGCCGATGAAAGCGCACACCCTCATGCAGACCATTGCCAGAGCCAACCGAGTGGCGGAAGGAAAGACCAACGGTCTGGTGATTGACTACATCGGCATCGTAAAGGCTCTGCGTCAGGCACTGGCGGACTATACGGCTAATCCCGACGGAGGCAACGGCGGCAACGACCCTACCATCAGCAAGGAGGAACTCATAAAGAACGTATGGGAGACCATCGCTGCGGCGGAAGCGTTCCTCGACAAGAAGGAATATGCGCTGCAGGATCTGATAGACGCCCAGTCGTTCTGCAAGTTGTCGCTCCTGAAAAAGGCAGCCAACCTTCTCTGCGACACGTTGGAGACAAGAAAGAAGTACTGCACCTATGCCTCCTCGCTTCTCCGCCTCTGGAAATATCTGGACAGAGAAGACATCACCGGCGACATGCGGAAAAAGAAGGATGCGCTGGAAGCCATATACAAGGAGCTGCAGAAGAAACGCAAGCATGCCGACATAACTGACCTTAGCGTCGCCATCAACAACATCGTAAACGAATATCTGGAGGTGGACGAGAGACAGGGAATGGTGGCGGACAGCGGCAGAAGGTTCGACATCAGCGGCATCGACTTCGACATCCTCCGTCGTGAGTTTGCCAAGCGTGAGGACAAGAACCTCGTGCTGCGCGACATACAAGACCTCATTCAGGAACGTCTGGAAAGGCTCCTTGCCGAAAACCCCTCCCGCATAAACTTCTACGAGAGATATCAGGAGATTATCAAGGCGTACAACCAGGAGCAGAACAGAGCCACTATAGAGAAAACCTTCGACGACCTCATGCATCTCTCGCAGACGCTGAGCGATGAAGAGAAGCGTTACGTCCGCGAGGGGTTCAAGAGTGACGAAGAACTCTCCCTCTACGACCTCCTGCTGAAGGACAACCTCACAAAGCCGGAGATAAAGAAGCTGAAGAACATAGCCATTGACCTGCTCGCCAAAATAAAGAGCCAGCTCGCGGTGATGAGCAATCCGTTCCAGAACCCAACAGCCCGCGCAACGCTCATCGTGACAATACGCGACGTTCTGTGGCAAGAACTGCCGGAGAGCTATTCTGAGGAGAGCATCAACTTCTACAGAGACCAGGTGTATGACTACGTGAGCCAGAGATACGACAAGGCATAATAATGTCAATATGGTTAATAAGGGCTATATTGTTTTTCGTAAAAACAGAACATGGCAAGCCCATATTATCAGATCATATTGAAGACGTTAAAGCATTGATATACATACTTGATACATTCGAGTATATTGCATTGTTCAGCTTTGCTTACATTTTAGTGCTCCTGTATATGCTGATATTTCAAAAACACCTCGGCACATGCGCCTCTTTCCTCATTCCGCAAGACGTAGAGCAGCGCATAAGGCATGGTTCATCAGAAAGATACAACGACCAATACCAAAAATTCAGAAAACTAAAATCCGACATCCTTCCACTACAACAACTTATAGACACACTCCACAAATATCACCGCTGCTACGACCAGGAAGGATATATAGAGAAGAAACTGTAGCTCAATCATTTGTTTAAACAATGCAAAAAGGCGTATAACCGACTTCTATAAGATCTCAGTTGTACGCCTTATTATTGTTTATTCTGATAAAATCCCGATGGCTCTTGTAGCGAGCGTTTCAGTAAGACCGTCATACGAGTCGGTCTGGACGAAGTGTGGGAGTTGCGACTCCAGGATTACGTATCCGTCATCGATAATTACATACGGAGCCTGCTGCATATTGTTGTCATAAAGCCACGACGCTATTTCCGCGCCCTTGCTATGCAGCACCGTCGGGTCTGTAACGTCAATGTCGGCTGATAGCAGCACGCTGTCACTGATGCCAGACGGCGTGACGTCAATCACCTCGCCCGGCATCCTACGAGCATGCCACAAGCGCTGCATAGCCTCTAAGCCAAGGCATTTCCATGACGACTCTATCACTATTGCAGCATGAGTGGCATCGATGATTCGCCTGAGTTGCGCCACCGCCACGGGATCAAAGAAAGCCCCATGCCTGTCCTCCCAAACCTTCCCTTCATACATCAGCTGCCGCTGATGACGCAGAGTGTTCATAACCCCATCAAGGTCAAGAAATATAATCTTGTCAGTAACTGCCATTGGTAAGAAAATATTAAGAAACTTAAATCTTATAGAACGTCAATTCATTTAAACAAAAAAGGCGTACAACCGACTTCTAAACAAAGATTTCAGTTGTACGCCTTTTATTATTTATTAGGATTCTGATTTACAGATTGGTCAAACTTACTTGACCTCCTCGAAATGCAAACCGTTATTAAACAAGCCATTTGCGTGAGCGTGCTGCAAATGTGCTGCAAATATGGAAATAAGCAACGATAAGCAAACACGCACTCAACTGCTGCAAAGGTAGTGCAAACCGAGAGAAATACAAAAATAAATCACATTTATTTTTTATTTCCGAGGTGCAGCCTACCTTATTAAAAGGTAGTGTTTTACCACAAAAATACAGGATAAAACGCCCCAAAAACTACAAATGAAATACCTCAAAAATTACAAATGGATTACAACAAAAACTTAAAATAAAACACATCAAAAACTTAAAATACGTTTGGTAATCAAATTAAAATGAGTACCTTTACAGCATAAAACAAAATCGAATATGGCATATCTAAATAGAGTCTTTGACTTGCGACTTAAAGCGCATCTTAAAGCAATGGGAGCAGTGCTCATTGAAGGACCAAAATGGTGTGGCAAGACCACCACTGCCAAGCAATTGGCCAATAGTGTTATTAGTTTACAAGATACTGACCATCGTGAAGAATATTTGGCTACAGCCATTACCAAGCCCTCATTCTTATTAGAAGGGGAAGTGCCTCGCTTGATAGATGAATGGCAAGATGCCCCAATGCTATGGGATGCAGTGCGCACAAAGGTTGATGAGCGTGGCTTGCCTGGTCAATTCATATTGACAGGGTCTAACGCTATTGACGACAGTAAAATCCATCATAGTGGAACAGGGCGTATTTCCCGGATGGAGATGCTGCCCATGAGCCTGTGGGAATATGGTGAATCTAACGGCAGCGTATCATTGATGGAGATATTCGACAATCCTCAAGAAGAGATCTTCGCTACCTCGGAACTAAAAATGGAAGAAATCATATTTGCTGCATGCAGAGGAGGTTGGCCAGCAACATTGAATTTAGGTGACGACAAGTCAAAATTACTTGTTGCCAAAGAGTATGTAAAGTCTGTATATAAGAATGACATATCACGCATAGATAGAGTAAAGAGAAATCAGAAGTTGGCGCACCTGATAATGAAATCATACGCACGCAACATCTCTACATTGGCGAAAACCACATCCATATTGGCAGACGTTACTGCTTCTGATGATGTAGAATGTACCAGGCCTACGCTTGAAAGCTACATCGAGGCATTGGAAAAACTGTTTGTCATTCAGGACATAGAGGCTTGGTGCCCTTCCATAAGGAGCAAGACAACAATCCAAAGCAGACCCAAACGAGCGTTCTGTGATCCATCGGTTGCAGTCGCATTACTCAACCTGTCACCAGAATCCTTAATGACTCAATTAAAGACATTTGGCTTTATTTTTGAGCAAATGTGCGCACGAGATCTTAGGGTGTATTCAGCCTCTCACGATAGCCGCCTGTCATACTATCGCGACCGCTACGGACTGGAAGCCGACTTAGTGCTTCATCTTGACGATGGACGCTATGCTCTGATAGAGTGCAAACTTGGCAGCCGTGAAATAGAAGAAGGAGCCAAACATCTTTTGGAAATTAAACGACTCATTCAAGTGCATAATGAGACAGAAAAGCAGGTGCCGCTGCGCGAACCCGATTTGATGATTGTCATGACAGGTGGCAGCATGGCTTACACACGCCCAGACGGAGTCAAAGTCATACCGCTTGCTTGTTTGAAAGATTAAAAAAGACATGTCATGAATGATATCAGTAAGGACAAGGATTATCAGGAATTCTTTGCAGGAATAAAAGTATTGGCAAAGGGACTTATGCAAATTCGTGAGAGAGCAGCCATAGAGTATGCTCCCATTGTGGAGGAGTTCTGTGCGAGGAAACACGCAACTGCAAATGAAGTAGGCCGGATGCTTGACCATCTGTTTGAGTTTGCCGATGACGAACGCATATTGCTTATGTACAAGAAAGTTTGCCGAAGATTCGTCTATGATTATCCCGAAACCATAAGTTATTACATCATGGAGTACAGAAAAGAATATGACCGTGAAAGTCTTATCGGTACCGAATATGAATATCTGCTTCATGAGGATGATGAATTGTTTGACAAAGAACATAAAACAGAATAGAATATGGGAACAGCATTACTGGCACTCTGCTTCTGCGCATTGTCGCTCGTCCTTGCCTTGTTTGTGGGCATATCTCCCATAAGCGACAAGGCAAAGATTAGGTTTATGTATGTCGGTGCTGCGCTGTCGTTGATGGCAGTGCCAATGATGAGCCATTATATTGCAGGGCTGAACAATATTGTGGACGAGCTACGCTATCAAGCCGTGCTTGTGTTCATCGTCGTTGTGTGTTGCTATTGCTTCGTCATGGCAAATATGGTGAAGTACAATGTCATGAAGAAAAAGGTGGCGGTGCTTGAGGACACGGTAGAGAAGCTGGAGCAAGAACGTGCTACTGCAATGTCGCAAGCCGTGGATGAAGAACAACAGCACAAAGTGCAAGAAGCACTTGATTGGTTTGCAGCGAAGATGAGCGTGTTCAGCAAAGAAGAACAAGAGGCCATAAACGCCTGTGCCATAGCCTTTGCCGAGCGCGACCTGGTAGTAATACCCAAAGTCAGCATAGCCGTTAATGCCAAATGCAGCCAAGCTGACCTCATGGCGTATGCCAGCTCCGCTTTCTTCAAGATTGGCAAGAAGCGTAAGGATATTGCACGGTTCATCAGCATTGTATTCGAAGCTTACTTCCCTGGTGGTGAAGGATTCGTGTATAAGAAGATGCCAGGAGCGAAACAATAATAAACCTAATTAGAACGACAATATGAACGAAACAATAAATAATTCCAATTTCTTTACGAATAGGAATGGAAACACTCTTATGAAAGAGTTTGAGGGCGTGTTACAACATAACAATCATATAAAAAATCTTGATGCTGTAGTTGGTTTTCTGCGTGCGTCTGGATATTTTTCCTTGCGTCCATTCTTAGACCATATCAATAAGGTGCGGGTGCTTATCGGTATAGATGTAGACAAGTATATAGCACAAGCCGCCAACCAAGGAAAAATTTTCTTTGGTGCAGAAGAGGAAGTAAAAGAAGATTGTTTGCGTAAAATCCGTAAGGATATAGAGCGTTCTAACTACTCAAAGGAGGTAGAGAGTGGTATGCTTCAGATGGTTCAAGACCTTATAGATGGTAAACTTGAACTACGTGCTCATCCGTCAAAGAGAATACATGCAAAGTTGTATGTACTCTATCCAGATGATTTCAATCAGTATTCCCAAGGCATCGCCATAACTGGTTCAAGCAATTTGTCCGGCAATGGGCTTGGCATTTCGCAAGATAAGCAATATGAGTTCAATGTCAAGCTTGACCGATTTGATGATGTAAAATTTGCCAAAGACGAATTTGAATTGTTGTGGAAAGAAGCTGAAGGTTGTGAGATTACCGCAGAAGATGTGAAAACATCCATAGACAAAACCTACTTAAGAGGTGATGTCGCTCCATACGATTTGTACATCAAAATGCTTATGGAATACTTCTCTGATCGTGTGTTGGCCACAGATGACAACAATCCGTTTGATATGCCTGAGGGATATACCAAGTATGATTACCAAATGGATGCAGTTGTGGAGGGATATCAGAAGCTCATTAGGTATGATGGATTTTTCCTCGCAGATGTCGTTGGTCTTGGCAAGACCGTCATTGCGACCATGATTGCTAAGAAATTTCTGATAGAGAACGGACGTGAAAAGACAAAGATTCTTGTTGTATATCCACCTGCAGTAGAACAGAACTGGAAAGCAACATTCAAAGACTTTGGCATAGATAAATATGCCAAATTTATTTCCAATGGAAGTTTGGCAAAGGTCCTTGATGAAGAGAACTATAATTATTGGAATGCAGATGAGTACGATTTGATATTGGTGGACGAGGCACACAAGTTTCGTTCACACACTACAGCTGCATTTGAACAACTGCAGGAAATCTGCAAGATGCCTCGCATCGAAAATGGAAATATTCCTGGATATAAGAAAAAAGTGATGCTCATCTCGGCAACACCGATGAACAATACACCAGCAGACATTTACAATGAAATACAGTTGTTCCAAGACCCTCGACGTTGTACAATAGACGGAGTGGCAAACTTGACAGCATTCTTCTCTCCTCTTATCAAGGAGTTCCAACAATTAAGGAAAGACCCCAACTTCGATGTGACACAGTTTAAGAAGTTGGCCGAGCATGTGCGTGACCGTGTTATAAAGCCTTTGACCGTCCGCCGCACAAGAACAGACATTGAAAATGTGGCTCGTTATAACAAAGATGTAAATGGATTCCCGAAGGTTGAACGTCCTATTGAAAACAGGTATGAGCTGAATGAACGTTTAGCCAATCTGTTTGAAAGTGCAATGGAAACTCTTGATAAGAAGTTAAGCTATGCCCGTTATCAGGCTATTGCCTATTTGAAACCTGAAGCTGCAAATGGTTTGTATGACAATGCCGAATTGATAAGCCGCAGCCTGGCAGGAATCCGCAAGAATGGATTGGTAAAACGACTTGAAAGCAGTTTTTATGCTTTCCAAATATCGTTGAACAATTTCCGTCAGGCGAACCAAAATATGATTGACATGTTTAATCGTGATAAGGTATTCATCGCTCCAGACCTTGACATAAACAACTTGTTGGAAGCAGGGCTTTCAGATGAGGAAATAGAAGAAAAATTGAATGCTAAGGCAGAGGAGAATCCAAAGAATTCTGTATTTAAGGCTGAAGAGTTCGACCCTGAGTATATCGAATTGTTGCAGCAAGACCAGGAGATACTCGAAAAACTGTACAAGGATTGGGAGGGCATAACAGATGAAGATGATTCCAAGTTTGCAAAATTCAACGAACTTTTAAAGCATGAGTTGTTTAAGGTCGAACGTAATCCGGAACAAAAGTTAGTAGTATTTTCAGAATCTGTTGATACGGTTAAGTATCTCGAACGGCGCATTAACCGCAAGGACGTGTTGGTCATCTCTGCTGACAACAGAATTAAACTGTTCAAGACAATTCGTGAGAATTTTGATGCAAATTATAAAACAAAGCTCAATAAATACAATATAATCCTCACAACAGACGTTTTAGCAGAAGGAGTAAACTTGCATCGAGCCAACGTGATAGTCAACTACGATACACCTTGGAACAGTACACGTCTTATGCAGCGCATAGGCCGTGTGAACCGTATAGGTTCTTCATCAAAGCACATATACAACTATGTGTTCTATCCTTCGCGTGAAGGTAATAGGGAAATCAATCTGAATCAAATAGCTTTGAGTAAGATACAAACATTCCATTCTACATTTGGCGAGGACAACCAGATTTACTCACAGGAGGAAATTCTTGATCGTGACCTTACTAAATTGTTTGACGAAGGCATGAAACGACAGAAGGAAGAAAGCAATCAAGAATTGCCATTCTATGAGGAACTGCGAACTCTTTACAAGACAAATCGTAGGGAGTACAATCGCATAGAGAAACTGTCATTGCGTAGTAGAACAGGACGTGACGCAAGACTGGTTGATGGTGTGACATTATCTGGAGACACGCTCGTATTCCTAAAGACAAATTTCCGCAAGGTGTTCTTTCTCGTGTCGGAAACAGCTAAGGAGTTGTCTGTGCTTGATGCACTCAAATATTTCAAAGCTAAAAAAGAGGAACAACCTGTGGAGCGAATAGAGCAACATCACAAGCACATCAATATGGCATTGCAAAAATTCCGTGCTATACAAGATGAGGAAATGCGCAACCAAGAAAATGCGCAAGACGCGCAAAATACGCTTGGTGCACAGGTCAGTACTGCAGTAAGCCTGTTAAACAACTTTTTGCGTGAAATAGATGATAGTGAGCTATATATGAAAATTGTTCAGCTAAAGACATTAGCAGAGCGTGGTGTTATCACCTACATTCCGAAACGTTTGCAGCGCATACAGAAGGATTTGCGCCGAACAAGTGGAAAGGCACGTATGACACATGACGAGGCTTTGGCTGAAATTATCGAAATGGCAAAAAAATACTCGCCATATTTTATGGCACAGGAATCACAACTCAATGAGCAAGAGACCAATGCTGAAATAATATTGTCAGAATCATTTAGATAAACTATATGAATTATAAAGAAGTCATAGAAGCAAAATATAATCGTGAAGCCTGGCAACAGCTCCTCCACGATATATTCCTCAACAAGGTGCAATTCTACAATAGCACCAGTGAAGTGAAAGTGAATAGTAGGCTTGCCAAAAGTGCATTGTACATCGGGAGAATTTCTCTTTCTGACGGAGAGTCACTTGGTATCTACGAGGTGGAACTTGCTGATAAGGTGGACATAGAACGGAACAAACGTGGCATACGAGATATGCTTACCAAAGACTGGAAGGATATGGGACATGCTGGTGCATTCATGTTCTGCTATCGTAAAAACGAGAGCGTGTTGCGTTTCTCTTATGTCAGCGAAACATGGGGATTCAACAAAAAAGGCGATTATGAGAAGTTGTCTACCAACACTAAGCGATACACCTATCTCCTTGGAGAAGGTCGCGGATGCCGTACCGCCATTGAACAGTTTAACGCACTGAAGGACAGTAAACAGTCGCTTAGTGATGTGACTGCAGCCTTCTCAGTCGAGGCTCTTACCAAGCAATTTTATAAGGATTTGTTTGATTGGTACCAATGGGCTGTGGACCCTGCATCTGGCGTGTATTTCCCAAACAATACATCAACTGAAGATGATGATCGTGAGGATATTGAGACTAAAATTATCCGCATGATAACCCGAATCATGTTTGTATGGTTCATCAAGCAAAAAGAACTTGTGCCAAACAAAATCTTTGATGTAGATTTTCTTGACACTATTCTGAAAGACTTTGACCCAGAAAGTAAGGTGGTGGGCAACTACTACAATGCCATTCTTCAGAACTTGTTCTTTGCCACGCTCAACCGTGCCATAGAGGACGAGCAGGGTAACAAGCGTCGTTTTGCGACCAATGTAAAGAAAGACATCAAGACTCTTTACCGCTATCCTGAAATGTTCAAAATCAGTGAGGATGAGGTGATAAAGATATTCTCGGAGGTGCCTTTCCTTAATGGTGGTCTGTTTGAGTGTCTTGACAAGACAAAGACTATAGACGGAGTAGAACAAGCTTACAACTATGACGGTTTCAGTCGTAATGACAAGAAATTTGCTGACGGACGCTACCGTAATCGTGCTGTGGTGCCGAATATCCTTTTCTTCGATGAGGAGAGAGGATTGATATCCATACTCAGCCGCTATAATTTCACCATTGAAGAGAACTCGCCTGAAGAGCAGCAAGTTGCACTTGACCCGGAGTTGCTTGGTAAAGTATTCGAGAATCTTTTGGGAGCTTATAACCCTGAGACAAGAGAAACAGCACGCAATCAAAGTGGATCATTCTACACTCCACGAGAGATTGTGAACTATATGGTTGACGAAAGCCTTATCTCTTATCTGGGTAAAACAGCCTTTGTACGTTCGCTGTTTTCACCTGAGTTCTGTTACGATAAGACAAAAACAGATGAATATAAAGCTGTTGCTGACAGACTGAAAGCCATTAAGATACTCGACCCCGCCTGTGGTTCTGGAGCATTCCCTATGGGATTGCTTAACCGTATGATAGATATTCTTGGCCATATTTCTCCTGAAGAGAATACTTATGACTTGAAATTATCTATCATTGAAAACTGTATTTATGGTAGTGACATTCAGAGTATAGCAGCCCAAATTACCAAGCTTCGTTTTTTCATCTCGCTTATTTGTAATTGTGAGAAAGATGCAAGTAAACCTAATTTTGGTATTCCTACGTTACCAAATCTCGAGACAAAGTTTGTCGCTGCAAACTCATTGATAGCCAAGAAACGACAGACATGTCACAGTCTTTTTGAAAATCCGGAAATAGAACCAACGAAACAGGCTCTAACAGAAATTCGTCATGAGCATTTTGCTGCAAAGACAGCAAACCGTAAAAGTACATTACGCCAAAAGGACAAAGAGCTTCGCGAGAAACTGGCTCGTCTGTTGGCTGAAGACAATGACTTTGCTCCTGCTGATGCTAAGCAACTTGCAGAATGGAATCCATACGATCAAAATGCCGTTGCCGATTTCTTCGATCCTGAATGGATGTTCGGGGTCAGCGATGGTTTTGATATTGTCATAGGTAATCCGCCATATATTCAGCTTCAGAATGATGGTGGCAAATTGGCAAAATTGTATGCTGATTGCAACTATAAGACATTTGCACGTACAGGCGATATATATTGTCTGTTCTACGAGCGTGGCCATCAGCTACTGAAGTCTAATGGACATCTATGCTACATCACTTCCAACAAGTGGATGCGTGCTGGGTATGGTGAAAAGACACGTGACTTCTTTGCCAAGAATACAAATCCGATGCTCTTGATTGATTTTGCTGGTGTAAAAATCTTTGAGAGTGCAACCGTTGACACTAACATATTGCTCTTTGCCAAAGCAGCTAATGAGCATAAGACATGGTGTGCTGTCACCAATAAGCAGAACAAGGATAGCGTAAAGAATTTGAGCG
>ERZ1673741.1859-NODE-1859-length-16450-cov-202.817139_pt1 | contig 16450 bp, 14 predicted proteins | sample MGYA00580209_ERZ1673741 | MGnify/ENA primary metagenome ERZ1673741 (study PRJEB41218, sample SAMN15661754) | gut metagenome | host: Homo sapiens | place: Canada: London | collected 2015-08-20/2019-03-30 | study: EMG produced TPA metagenomics assembly of... | reverse complement strand
CTCTGAAATGATGTTTAGTAAGTCGCTTAAAGAACGTCCTAGACGGTCGAATTTGTACACGACTAGTATATCTCCCTTTCGGAGGTATTTAATCGCTTCTGCTAGCTCTAAACGGGCTTTTATACCGCTTTTGTGCTCGGAATACACCTTCTCGCAACCAGCTTTTTCTAATTCTGCCAATTGTAAGTCCAAATTCTGGTCTTTTGTGGAGACCCTTGCATATCCGATTTTTGCCATATCTATATTTCTATTTAATTTCGATTGCAAAGATACAAAAAATCGAAATAACTACCAAGCTTTTTAGCAGTTATTTCGAGATTATTTTGTAGTTCGATTATATTTTAATTTTGTCGAACCTAAATAACGTGCAAAAACATTGCATGTTATTAGGGTGCGTTATATGAGTTCCAGTGTGCCTTTCTCTTTTGCTGATGTAAGCGATGTTACTTTGACTTTTGCATCCTTGTATTTACTGGTTATGTATGTTCCGATGAATGCATATGTTCCATTTATAATCAAAAACGGGGGCACCTGCATAAATCTGTGTTTATGCAGGTGCCCAGAAAAAGAATGCTCTGAATTAAATTGAAATTTTATATTTTTCTAAGCATCCTGATGATTTTAGATAATTATAGATTTCGTGTGCTTGTGGGGATGTGAACAATTCTCCAGCATAAGGGTAGCGATCTATGGATTCTTCAATAAGTTCCTTTATCGTTTGGTTTCCGATTTTTTCATTTTTTATAGGATTCAAGTCATATGCTTCAACAACATCATAATCAAATTCTGGATATATAGCTCCAGAATCTTCGCCTCTATAATGACCGACTATTTTTGACTCTACTATTGTCATATAGTTTCCTTTTAATAATTTTTTAGCTGCCATAATATATTATACTTTTAATTTTATCGAAAATTCTATATTTGGTTGCCGAAGAGGTCTAACTCTTCGGATTGCTTCTTTCTTAAATCGACATTGATGCCAAGGTCTCTTTTGTATGCGCTTCTGATGGTTCCTGCCAGATTTCGCACTTTTCCAAGTTTATATCTAGCTTCTATACTGTCAACGATTGCTTCTGCTTTGTCGAGGACGGTAGTGTCCTCGATGGCCTTTCTTGTTAGGGGTATAATGATTCTGTTAGCCCATTCTGCATCATGGCCTCCTTCGAAAATTTTATGCAGTCTAATGCGGCAAAGATTGTGCATGCGCATGTTGAACTGTTCTTTCTGACAGTCTAAAAGAGGCTTTTTCTTTGCATGTGGCTGAACTATTGTGCTTTCGTCGTTGGCACAGATGATTTTGAATTTATAACCAATGACCGTTGGTTTTCCTTGCTTGTTTGCTTTCTTTAGCTCTGTGTAGTCAAAGCAAATGTCTATAAGCCCTTGTTTGAATAGTTCTCTAAGCTCAGCCCTGGCTGGATCGATAACTTTCTCCTTAAACTGACGTGTTCGCTTGTATTGCTCTTTGTGCTTGCGTCCGTCCTCGTCAACGTGCTCGTCGAGTTTGAACATGGCTTTAAGCTTCTCTATCGTATATTCGAATTTTCGTTCTTTACGCCACTGGCAGCAGAATAGGAAAAAGCGAAAAGAGTACATAGACTTGTTGAGCAACATAGCCTGTGCGGGATTGAAGAGCGTAAACTTTTCCCTAAGTTCAACCAGGCGATCTACAAGCATAGGATATAGATCTACATGGATTGTATCTGTGCTAGAATCGTATTTGACACCACCAATGATAGGTATGCTTTCCCAGTCACCAGGCTTAAGGCTTGGATTCAGAAAAGTCGTTTTTTGGAGGCGATTGAAAGCGAACTTCAGCTGGTCAACCTTTGGTAGGTTTTCCTGTCCGTCTTCTCCAGTTATAGCTAAGCTAGAACGTGGAATATCATAAGATAACAATCCGTCATAACTGTTAGCTTCTCTTAGGTTTTGCCATGGATGAGCCTTCTTCCACTCGTTGTAACGAGAAAAAAAAGTGTTTGCTATGACGGCATAACTTCTTCCCATCAAGGCCGTCCAAGAAAAACGACTTGTGGTTATATCGTTCGATTGTGATATTAAGTTATTATTCATTTCTATCTATCTTTCTGTTTTTTATAATTGTCTGCTACAAAGGTAGATATAAAATAGCATAAAACTGCAAAAATGGCGAATATTTTGTGTAATATTAACAAATAGCCACTTGTATTTTCTTTTTGGTGCCTTTTACTCTCCGTAAAGATGTGGCGGTTTTCCACAGTTTTTAGCACTTATGGCGCAAAAAGTGGCTATTTAGAAAAATAGTGGCTATTTATGGCGCAATTGGTGGCTATTTATGGCGCAATCGGTGGCTATTATGGCGCAATCGGTGGCTATTTAGCTTTGTAAGTAATTGATATTCAAATTGTTGCAGAACCCCTAAATAATGCATAAATATATATGCTAAATAAATGCTTTAAATACGCGTGCGCGCATGAAGAAACGGCCTTTTTGGCGAAAACAGATGTCTTTCTGGATACTTTTCTGGTATTTTAACTTTTAGGGGTCGCCCCACAAGGGGGCTCATCCTCATTCTTGCTGCTCTTGAGTACAATTTGCTCGTTCGTCAATGAGTGTGCGCTGACTTTGTGGCAACGTACAAAAAGCAGGCAGTTTTTTGCGTGTAAGATATTTTTACTTTTTGCTTTTCGGTTGAACTTTTGACACTTTTGAGATTCATGAGGTTGGTCGGAATGGCTACTGAAACTTTATATGTCAAAATGTTCTTTGCTTTTTGGCGCAAAAAGTGGCTATTATAAATTAGATACACTTTGCAAAAACCTGTTTATTAACATGTTGTCATTCTGTCTCGTGTTGTAGTTTCTTCTGTCTATTTGAATGATCAAACAGATATGCTAATCTATAAATATATACCTATAGAGTTAAGTGTTTATATGCATATACATAGTATTTATGTAAACATATATGTTGAATAAAAAATAGAAAAAAATACGTTATTTTTTGGATAAATGTTGTATATTTTTCTTTTAAATAGAAAATCGATTTTTCCCAAAAAGTTTCAGTTTTCTTATTTTAGTTGCTAATAGAATGCCCTTTTTGCCTGAGTTTAGGGAGAAATAGAATACCTTATCTATCGTAAAAGGATGTTTTTATGTCGTTTTTTACTTTTAAGAGTCGCCCCACAAAGGGACTCATCCTCATTCTTGCTGCTCTTGGGTACAATTTGCTTGTTCGCCTATGTGCCTACACATGAGAATTAAAATTATTCCATATAACTGTTATATAGAATAATTAGGTTTATAGTTTCCCAAAAAGTTTCAGTTTGAGTAGTAGTGTGGAAGATTTTACTTGCTAATTTACAAAAAAGGAGGGCTGTCTTTTAACATTTAAATGATAAAAAATACTCGTTTTTGGGTTGAATTAAATTATTAATGTTAATATAGGATATATATTTTTCTTCTTATTGTTTTTTGCTCCAAATGCAGTTACTTTGCACTTCCATTCACAACAATGTGGGTGTATTCTATAATATTTAAAAGTACAAATTATGAAGAAAAATTTATTGTTTATGAGTGGTCTTGTTGCCATGCTTCTCAGCTCATGCGACCAGGACATCACTAATGTAATTAACTTACCTGGTGGTCAGGACACAACTACACCAGCAGCTCAGAAAGAGGTTTCTTTCACGGCATCCATGGATGGCATGAATACACGTGCCGTAGAGACTACTATTGCCAATTTGGGTAGTTTTAAGGTGAGTGCCTTTAATGCAGACTATGATTATACTATCATGCGAGATGTGATATATACCTCTTCTGACAATGGTCAGTCGTGGATTACCGATGCAGGTAAGTTCTACTGGCCTGCAACGAATGCGTACAATAATCACTATTTTTATGCTTATTCTCCTGATGTTCCAGGAACAGTAGGAGCATTCAAGGTTATTAGTGGTGGTATAATGTTGGAAAATTTTACACCTAATGAGACAGCCGCAAGCCAGAAGGACTTCGTGTATGCTTCTGCTAAAGGTAATTACGTAGAGAATTCCGATAATCCTGTGAATCTTGTATTCAAGCATGCTCTTACTGAGATTAGCATTAAGGCAAAGAATACCAATACAGATTATAAGGTTCAGATTACCGGGCTGAAGCTTGGCAAGATTGTATCAAAAGCTACATTCAAGTTTCCACAGTTGAATCGTAGTGAACCTGGAGAATGGTATGGTTTTGGTACAAATGCTCCAACAAATGATTATACAACGACTTGGTCTGCTCCTGTAACGCTTACTTCTGAGGCTTCTTCTCTTGATGCTGCAAATGTACCATTTATGCTCATTCCGCAACAGCTTACTGCAAATAAGGAAAATCCAGCCAGTGGTAACTTCATTGCAGCAAAGATTACTGTCGTAAAAGATAACCAGACCATTTATAATGGCTGGTCATACGTAGCAATTGATACTACTTGGGAAATGGGTAAGCATTATGTCTATACACTGGATTTTTCTAATGGATTAGGAAAGGATTATTCCTCAGTAGATATTGCTGTCAAGGCAATGAAGACTAGTGTGAGCGTTACAAATTGGGAGAGCAAAGACGAAGGTATTAGCCTTGGAAAAAAATAATGATGAAATATTGTGTATAAAAAAGATAGCCAGGGTTTATGCTCTGGCTATTTTTATCTAACGAATAACCAAATTATGGTTTAGAATTGAAAAGATTTAGGCATAATATTTCATCATAGTTTTAAATGATGAAATCTCATACTGAAAAATGAAAACTCAATCTATATTTAGAGATGCTTTCGTGAAAGAAAAGAGCATCTATACAAGTCTTTCATTTCTTCTTTGAGAAATAATCTCCTAATCACTGTCTTCACAAAGACAGGGCATATTCTAAAGATTGAAATATTCAATTCTTGGAGAACGGTAGTGCAGCTATACTGCCATTTCTCTGAGACTTCATGTGGAACTAAAGGGATGATCAAATACAGTAAGCTTACAAAAGGATGGATATGGAACTGCACAACTGTTTCCAAGTTCATCAGTGTGCTTTGCTGTATGGGCGTTGCGGAGATCCAAAAGGTCGGCACTGAAAAAGTCGTTTCGGTGAAGCCATTCATGTTGCAATGGATCGATTGCTCGGATATAGAGGCAGAACGTCATAGAGACGATCCTTTACAGCCTCAGGCGACTCCTTCACAATCTTCTTCATCTGAAAGAAGTGAAACCCTTTCTTCAGAAGAAAAGTCTTTGGATAATTAGAGCGTTTTTTTATCGTGCGCTTGCGCCGATAGAGTGGTGTTTTTCATTAGGGGGAAGCCTAATTCCCCCTCAAAAAGATTTTGGAGGGCTTAACAAGCTTCTATGAAGCGACTTACGTGCGGCAAGCCGTTGTTAAAATTAGGCTCAGGGAATGCTCCCTAAGAACCCTGCCCCCCTAACTCAAAAACAGATATTTATGGCAAAACAAGTAATGGACATTCGACCAGGAAAAGGCATGACACTTTCTCAAAGCAATGAGCATTTGAGAGTTTCTTTGCATGGTGCGAAAACAAGTTCTCGGTCTTTAAATATAGACCCAACAAGAGACCTTCTAAATTTCGAAATAACGCAAGGATGCCAGGTCGTTCCTGTAGATAAAAGAACATCTATTCCGAAACGAATAAGAGAAAATTTGAAAAAAAGAGGTATTGAAGACCCTAATAAGAAATATAAGAAATTAGGGTTGGAACCCAAAATAAGGACAGTTGCCAACTTCATATTAGGAGGATCGAGAGACCAAATGCACCGTTTGGCTTTTGGAAATCAAAAGGTGAATTTGGAACGTGGTGCAGACAATTCTTCCATCAGAAGAATGCCAGAAATAGAAAACTGGGCTAAGGATATGTACCGATTCATGAGTGATAGATTTGGAGAGAAAAACATTGCTGCATTTGTGGTACATTTGGACGAAACAAATCCACATATTCATTGTACAGTTCTTCCTATCACCGAACAGAACAAATTTTCGTGGAAGCAGGTGATGGTCGGTGAGAATAATTCCAAGTTTGAGTATCAAAAAAGGACAATAGAACTTCATAATGCCATTGCAGAAATCAATGTAAAATATGGTTTAGAGCGAGGAGATAAAATATCCGAAACTGGTGCTAAGCATCGTTCTACTGCTGAATATCACGAAGCATTGAGAAAGGAATTGAAGGAGCAAAACAAAAGACTCTTTGATACTAAGATTGTTCTTGATGATGCTATCGAGAAGAACGAGGAAACCATCAAAGAACAGAAGCAGACCATTGATTCTTTGAATAAGGAAATCAAACATGCCTCTGCAAGAGTCAAGGGATTGAGTACGATGATAGAGCATCTGGAAACCTATAAGGAAGACCTGGAGAAGGAAATTGCGAAGTTGAAGGCTGACCGTGATTCAGGTAAGATCTCAGTTGAGGAAGCTGCCCGAAAGATGGATGCCATCACTAAGAACCTTGAAGATGTCAAGGATCAGATTCTTGACAAGGAAAATAAGTCGTGATAAACAACGATTAATATCGACAACAAATGATAGTTAAGGTGCTCAAAATGAGCACCTTTCTTTTTAGCCTTACTATTGGTTATAATCAATGGTAAGGCTTTTTTAGCACCTTTTTGTACCGCTCTTGTACCTCCACTTTTCAAAAGTAATAATTTGAGACTCCATTTTTGGCAAATGAGTGCAAGATTGCCGAGAGTTTTGGACAATGATGGACGATGATATAAGACTATTGAAAATAAACGGAGTAATGACAGACGACTTTTTCTACAATAAATTAAGTAAAAAAGTATAAAAAGCGTACAAATGACAGCAAGCAAAGAAAGAATTCTAAAAATTTGCGAGTATTGTGGGAAGAGCTTCTATGCATCAAAATCCACAACTCGTTATTGCTCCAAGCAATGCAACAGTTATGCCTATAAGGCAGCAAGACGTGAGGAGAAAGTAAAGATGGCTGAGACAATGAGCCACCGAAAAGCTTCCGAGAAATCCATGTCTGAAATCCTCGTGAAAGAATACCTCACTATTCAAGAGGTCGCTATACTTTTGGGACTAAGCAGACAGACCATATATAATATGGTGTATAGTGGTAAGTTGCGAGCATCCAAGATTACTTCTCGTTTATCTTTAATCAGAAAGCGAGATATAGATTATCTTGTTGATAGTTTGCCATACACCACAAAAAAAAGTGCTTCAAAAGAAGCAGTTCATGCAAACCGAGAGCTACCTGTTCCAGAATATTACTCTGCCAAGGAAATTGCAGAAGTCCACAACACTTACGAGACCGCCATCTATGAGATAGTCAAGAAAGTCAAGATTTCAAGAATATCCATACAAGGAAGAGTATATTGGAACAAGAAAGAGGTGGATGATTATTTTGCGCACCTGTCTCCAGATCCAACCATCAGTGAATGGATGACTGTTATGGACATTCAACAGAAATATTGTATGACGAAAACAGCCGTATATAGTTTCGTTAGTCACAATGCTATTCCAAGAAAAATGGAAGGTAACAATGTTCTGTATTCCAAGCGTCATGTACAATTGGCAAAAGGTGAATCCGTAGAAGACCAACTTTATTATACAATACCGGAGGCCATGAAGTTGTATGGTTTAAGTCAGGACCAGATTTATAAGCGTATCAAGAAATACGCTATTGAAAAGGTGAAGGTTGGCAAGTATATCAAGATTTCCAAGCGAGATTTAGAGAAAGCTATCGGCAAGCCTAAGGTTATTTAGCGGTTATCAAAAGGTTAAGTTGTACCCCATTACATAACTCTATTATTTTGCAATCGATTTCAAAGATCTCTTAATACGGGATCATATATGAAACATAAGTATCACATTATAAAAAGTAAACATCATGGTAAATACATGTACAAGAGTTTCTCTTCGCCAAAGAGCGATTAAAAACGACCGTATTTCTCTTTATTTGGATTTCTATCCACCAGTACGCAACCCTGAGACTATGCAAATGAGTCGCAGGGAATATTTAGGTATCTATATCTATGCTCATCCAAAGAATGAGATGGAACGTGAGTTTAATACAGATATGCTCAACAAAGCAGAGGCCATCCGTTGTATCAGAACCCAATCACTCATCAATGAAGAATTTGGTTTTTTGGACAAAACACGACAGAAAGCTGATTTTTTGGCATACTTTGAGAAGATGACACATAAGAAAGATGACAAGTGGACATGTGTCTACAAGCATTTCTTCAAATTTGTTCAAGGTCATTGTACATTTGGGGATGTGACAGTGGAACTTTGCAAAAAGTTCAGAGAGTATCTTCTGAATGCAAATCAGTTGAATCGAACAAAACAAAAGGTATCTCTCAACTCTGCAGCAGGTTACTACTCTACTTTCCGTGGTCTCTTAAAAATCGCCTATCGTGACAAGTGGCTGCGTGAGAACATCAATGACTATCTGGACAAGATTGAGCCACAAGATGTAAAGAAGGAGTTTCTTACCCTCGATGAAGTAAAGCAGTTGGCAGCTACTCCTTGCGATATACCTGTACTGAAGTCTGCCTCCCTCTTTGCTTGCCTCACAGGATTGCGAATCAGCGACATTTTAAAATTGCGTTGGGAAGACTTCGAGATAGCTCCAGACCAAGGCTATTGCTTGCGTATTCGTACCCAGAAGACTCTGACCGAGGCAACCTTGCCTATCAGCAACGAGGCATACGAACTATGTGGTGAACCAAGCACGGGTATCGTGTTCAAGGGATTGAAGCGCAGCATGATTAACCATCCTCTTAAAGCATGGTTGAAGAAGGCAGGAATCACTAAGCCATTTTCATTCCATTGCTTCCGGCACTCGTATGCAACAATCCAAATCGCCTTAGGCACAGACATTTACACGGTTTCGAAGATGCTTACCCATAAGAATGTAAGCACAACACAGATATATGCCGACCTCGTGAACGCAAAGAAAAGAGAGACAGCAAATAAGATTTCTCTTAAATAAATCCATTGCATTCATTTCATGGTGCCCGATATTGAAAAAATGTTCAATATCGGGCTTTTTAGTTAAAGGCTCCTAAAAGTTTTACGTGAGTCACGCGTGACTCACGTGTCAGTTTCTTCAGTTTTTCCTATTTTTGCGCCACAAATGATTAATAATACGCAATATGAAACAGTTTAAAAAAGAATTTTTGACACAGCATTTATTGGTTTTGTGTGCAATGTCTATCATTGGTGCACTTGTTCGCAACGAAGCTATGCAATATGGTGTAGACACCTTTAGCTGCAACTTGACGTTCGTTATCTCAACCACCATACTGATGGTTGTTTATCTCCATGCATTAGATAGTATCGTACGATTGCTTGCCCCATGGTTTAAGCATATCTTTTGTAATACAGTAAACAATACAGAAAGAAAGCGTCTGTCTTCTATTGTCATCAATGAAACAAATACATATGACGAGGGGGAAGAGCTAAACCTGGAAGATGTAACTTTCGTCTATGCAGATGAAGCCTCTTCTTGTATTACAAGCTATGAACAGTTGAGACAGGAAGCATTGGAAGACAAAGCCAAAAAGGAAAAGGTCTTGTTAAACTCAGCTATCGATTATACCAGAAGAACTTTTGCTGCCTACATGAGGGAGGAGCATTTGAACCAACTTTGTGACAACATCGCTATTTTCCAGTGTTGTGCCTCTACACACATGAGACATCATTCATTGATTGTTGACAAGGCTATTCGTACTATTGACTTAATGCATTATGCTTGGAATATAGGAAACCTTTTCAAGAAGAAAGGCATTGATACAGCAACCTTTATAAAACAAGTTTTTGCTGATGCGCTGGTTGATGTGGAAATATCCACTATTATAAGGAAGTTAAGAATGGAAGGTACCTGCATCATAGAATTACTACCAAGCTTAGATGTTCAAGGCGGAATCAAGACACATTATTGTTGCTGATAAGCATTGAGCAGTTATTCAGAGGTTATATCTCAGTGATATTTATCTCCATTACATAACTCATTTACTTTGTACCCGAATAATAAAAAATGAACAGATATGATAAATGAAAGTATCACCTTTGATAAGTTACCACAAGCGGTATCTTATTTAACAGAACAAGTTATCGAGTTGAAGCAAATGGTATCAGCACTTCAACCTACATCATCAGCAAATAACCATATATTGGTTGAGATTGATGAGGCTGCTATTATTATAATGAAGTCGAAGCCAACCATTTATCGATTGGTTAACCAAGGCATTCTGCCATCCTATAAAAAAGGTAAGAAGCTATACTTCTATAAGGATGAGCTGCTTGCATGGATTGAGAATGGTCGAAAAGCTACCAAGGAGCAGAACCATTCTGAAATGCTAAAAGCCATGCAAGGAGGAATGAAGCGCAAACCCAAGTCAATGTATAATTTTTAACTCTATGCCAAATGACAGCTTTAAATAACAATAAGGAAACTTCCATCAATCCAATGATTATCATGGATAAGGCTATTGATATGAGTACTCGCCTATCAGGAAGCCAGTTTCCCGTAAGCATCTTTCCTGCCAAGATTCAGAGAATCATCAAGGAGGTACACGAATGCCACAGTTTTCCTACCGACTATATATCAGCAGCCATACTCACTGCATTGGCTGTTGGTATCGGCAACACGCACTTGGCACAGATGAAACAAGGTTGGCTTGAAAGTCCTATCTTATACATGGCTCTTATCGGAAGACCAGGAGCCAACAAGAGCCACCCACTTAGCTTCGCTATGAAGCCATTCCTCGATTACGACTATGAGCAAAACAAGTTGTTCGAGGAGCAATACAGTAAGTTTGAGGAAAAGATGTGCATGTCTCGCAAGGAACGCATTGAAAATGGAGAGGATGGATTTCCGCAAGAACCTGTACGCAAACGTTTCTTGGTCTCTGATGTCACACCAGAAGGCTTGAGCTATATTCATGCGCAGAACAAGAGGGGTTTATGCCTATGGACAGACGAGCTATCTGCATGGTTCAAGAACTTCAACCGCTATAACAATGGTTCAGAGGAACAGTTCTGGCTATCTGTCTTTAGCGCCAAGACAACCATATCAGACAGAAGAAGTTCCAAGAGTTCCATCTTCATTAAACGCCCCTATATCTCAGTAATCGGAACCATCCAAAAGAAGATACTTAGTGAGTTGGCGAAAGGCGAACGCTCCAGCAACGGCTTCATCGATCGCATTTTGTTCGTCATGCCTAACCTTCAGCAGAAAGCGAGATGGAGTGACCGAGAGTTGCCCGATAATATAGAGCGAGATTGGCAAGCCATCATTCAACACCTTATTGATATGGAGTGTCCAATAAATGAGCAACAGGAAATCGAGCCTCATGTCTTATCATTCACTGAAGAAGCTAAGGCAAGGCTCTATGAATGGCAGCATCATTTCTCCGAGCAATGCGACAATGAAACAAATGATACCATTGTCAGCATCTATTGCAAGCTGGAGATATACATCATCCGTTTCTGTCTGATTATTCAATTGGCACGATGGACGTGTGGAGAATGTGATAAGGAAGCCATCGACCTGCTGAGTGTAGAGCGAGCCATCCGATTGACAGAGTATTTCAAGAACTCTGCCATATCAGTACAAAATATCCTCAACGAGAATATGCTCACCGCTCAACAACAAGCAATCGTCAACCATCTTCCTGCAACATTCACCACGGCCCAAGCTCATGATGTCGCCAAAGAGAACGACATGAAGTCAAGGACATTGGAAAGATTTCTGAATGATAACATCGGAGTTCTATTTCGCAAAGAGAAGCATGGAGAATATTCAAAGATTAACTCGTGACGGTATTGTCGGAATTGTCGCTTTTGACGGTTTTAATACCAAAAGCGACAAAACCGACAGAACCGCCACATAAAAAAAATGAAATGAGTACACATAGATTCATATTAGAGCCATACAAAGGCATCGCTACCCGACATACATGTCCAGAATGTCATAAGAAACGTAGCTTCGCCCGATATATTGACACAGAAGGGAAGATTGAGTTTCCTCCTTACGTGGGTCGCTGCAACCATGAGCAAAGTTGTGGTTATCACTTCACTCCCAAGGATTTTTTTGAGAAGAATCCCGAGAAGAATGAGACATTCACAAAGGATGAGACTATTTCATATAAGAAGAGAGAAATGCCGAAGCCATTACCCACTTCTTATATAGACGAGAACATCATGCGAAGTTCTCAGAAATGTTATGAGGCAAACAACCTTTTCTTGTTTCTATCTTCTCAATTCGGTGAAACAGCTACTCTTTCTTTGATGGAGAAATATCATGTCGGAACTTCCAAACACTGGACTGGTGCCACGGTATTTTGGCAAGTTGACAATCAAGGTAAGGTGAGAACTGATAAGGTAATGCTCTATTATCCCGAGACAGGTAAGCGAGTAAAAGAACCATACAACCATATTTCATGGGTACACTCGCTTATCCCCCACAAGGATTTCAATCTCTGTCAATGCTTCTTTGGCGAACATCTTATCAATAAAGACAAGACCAAGCCTATAGCATTGGTTGAAAGTGAGAAGACAGCCTTGATAGCCTCCTACTATCTTCCTCAATTCTTATGGATAGCAAGTGGTGGTAAGAATGGTTGCTTTAACACGAAGTCGTTATCTGTTCTGAAAAACAGAGATGTGGTCTTATTCCCTGATTTGGGAGCGACAACAGTTTGGCAAGATAAGCTGCCAATGATGCAAGTTCTCGGCATCCGTGCAACACTTTTCGACTTTTTAGAGCATCAAGCCTGCGAAGAAGATAAAGCTAAAGGCTTGGACATTGCTGATTATTTGCTCAAAATCAAGCCTGCAGAAGCAAAACTTCAAGCCCTCATCAAACAGAATCCTGCCATTCGGAAGTTGATAGATGTCTTCAAACTCGAAATTGTTGACGAGCCTCAACCACGTTTCCGCACTCCTAAAAGGCAACGTGGTTTCAGACTCTGAGATGATTTGAAAAATCGAGGTATCTGACGATAGCAAGTTATGTTTTGAGTTACTCAAAACCTTTCGAGTTACTCTCGAAAGCACTTGCCTATCGGTAGATACCTCTCCAAAGTCGAGTATCTGAATCAACCTATCGGTAAGCAGAGAATTGCATATATGATGACTTACTGTCGTATAGATTCATTGATTTACTGTCGTATATATATGCATGTCATATGATAAAACGTTTTACATGGAATGAGTAGAAAAAGCCAATTTTTTCTTTCTACTATATATGTCATCGATTAATGATTCCTATTCTTGCGACAACTCCCAAGGCATACACCTACTATATGAAGATAAAGGCATTTGCTTGCCATCATACTCTTGTACGATTTGTTTGCGAAATGAAAGTCCAGAGTCATGTTCTTCCCACTTTATGCCCGTCACATAAGCCTTACCTTCTATCATTTTAATACCTATTGTATAATAAATCTTGTACCCATTACCATCACCATATGAAAGAATGAAGTCACTGCGTTCTACAAAATCCGTAGTTTTGTCTTCCCATGGTTTAACCAGCATTTCATATGGTAACCACCCTCCAGTAGGCTCTCCATTGCCTATCACATTATCATAAACCTCCTGTTTATTTTTATACTCAACAAGCAAGAGACGATCAGAGCAAATCGGAGGTATAGGAGCATCTTTCCAACTATCAAAATTAGGAGACAAAATTGCCACCCTAAAATCTTTAGCGAGCTTTAAGCTATCAACTACATCATAATTGGTTGAGATAGCAACTCCATGCCATTTATTAAATTCATCAATAGATTGAGGACTATCCTTTATCCATAATGTGTCATTACAAAATACCATGGGAAGTTTGCGTTTGCCAATGGCAGAGATTTTCATTTTTCCACCCTGTTTGGTAAGTGTATATGGTCTTTGAATATGTAGGGAATCTGTTTGCAGATGCACTATATAAACATTCTTGTCATATTTCATTTTTTCCACATACAAAGAACCAAATACACTATCATTCAGGGTATCTATATCGCACCCATATATATCAAAATTCATCCTATTAACGTCAGCAACAATATCATCACAGCAGAAGTTTTTGAGGAATGATACAAAATCGTCTTGCAAAGCTTGACAGTAGGCTTTGCCTTTAGAATCATCGACATTAACTCTTTGAGCATAATAGTCATTACAGCCAACATAAAACTTCCTGAAAAATTCCGCTATGCTGTCATTCTCAGAGGTTTCTGTGCATTGGACTTTTTGATTGCAACCACAAAGGTGCAAAATGACCACCAATAATAAAATTATCTTTTTTACCATATTTTCCACCAAATAATGATTATACACAAATAAATTTCGTGCCATTAAAAGGCACATAAAGTCAAAAATAGATATGTTGCATTTCCAATTGATGGTATTCCAAGAGGAAGAGACGCTGAAACACTTCGGCATTGTTCTGTAGAAAGTGACGCATTGAAGTGAAAGCTCGCATTATTCGAATATTCACCTCAATCGCAGTGTCAGAATGTAAAACACTACTAAGCATAGCGACTCCGTTTTCAGTAAATACGTAAGGCATGTATTTCAAATGTTGTCCGCATCCTTCGTTTAAGGTCGCAATTTGCGACCTTAAACATTCGTCCTTGGTCAATTGAAACATGAAATCTTCTGGAAATCGTTTAATATTACGTTTTACTTGCTCATTAAGACGCTTTGTTTCAACGCCATAAAGTGTGGCAAGGTCACGGTCAAGCATAACTTGTTGTCCTCTAATGATTTTTATTAGAGGCTCTATATTGTCAACACCAACCAACTGGTCACTTTCTGTGGTCAGTTCGCTGCTCTCCTTTTTTTCTATTTTATCTGTCATATTTATATTCATTTTTCCAATATCACAAATTGTGACTTTGAACATTACCATATTTAACAGCATTCAAAGGTAGTGCTTTTAGCCTTTAAGCTACTATTGCACAATCCCTTTTTGAAAAGAACGTAAAAATAATAGTTTTATTGCTGTGATTGTGTTTTATTAACATAAAGCTCTAAAGCAGCCAAAGGAGAACAAGAGTGGTTGGAACGTAAACAGTTGGGAATGAGTAGATTTGCACAAAGTTGCCAAATCGGCATAAAGCAAGCGAGTGAGGAATATTGAAGTAGTTCAGTTACTAAATCGTGAGCCACAGTTACCTATGCAAAGCAGGTAACAATGCGGAAAGGCAACTTTGTGCATCAACGGATTTTATTGCGCTGATTCTCAATGTTTTGCGTATCAAGGAACGCTTACAAAATGATTATAGTTGCCCTATCAACGTGATTTTTATGGTTCTGCGGCACCTTCGGTTGTTGCGTTCCTCAACAAATACCTCACCGAAAGGCACATACTCGATATGTTGCACCATCTCGCCATCAAGGTTGGTGATGTAACTACTGCTACCCAAATGGTCTGGATGTTCGTGCGACCTCCAGGTTGGCATCATACTCGTAGGCATGACCAATAGAAGTGCTAAAATTGTTGACGCAAATAGATAGTTATCAGAATACAGATTAAAGAGTATCACGACATTGTTTCAATATAATGCCGTGATACTCTTTTTTTACACGCTTGCAATTGTTTTCTTTTACTGTTCGGCTACAAGCTATTAGTTACAGAGAAATGGAAAACAGATTACCGTATTTAGAGTTATTTGATATTGTTATAATATTATGGTACTCTATACTATCTTTGAGATGTAAATATGAATACGATAAATTAGAGCTATCATAAATTTCAATATCAAAATATTTATAATCAACGGTTCTAATGGTATTGCATTTTATCCTCTGTAACATATTTCGTATTGAATCAACTTTTGAATAGTTCCATCCTAAGTTTTTCAATAATAGATTAAAATTCTTGTTATCTAACCTTTGTGAGTTAGCTTTTTGAGTGACTCTTTCTCCATTAATTACTTTTTTGCTTATTATAATAATATCAACACTATTATTTTTATCATTAATATTAAAATTAACATAATTTTCTTTTTTTAATTTTATTGGAATAGAGTTACTAAATAAATTAGTAACATCAAAAAAAGCTCTGCATTATTTTCAAAATTTTTTTCATCCACAACACATCGCGACTCTTACTGTAATCACATGATTGCAGCAGTTGTAAAAGTATTAAACCAAGTAATATTTGCATTAAATATTTCATACCTGTTATTTTAAATTTCTCTGAAGGAATGATATTCCTCAATCTGTGATTTTGAACATTCCTCCATTGTTAACTGAAACCTAAAATCAGAAGGGAACCTCTGAATGTTACGTTTGACTGCTTGGTTCAAAGTTCTTGTCTCTACACCATATAGCGTTGCCAAGTCTTTGTCAAGCATAACTTGCTGTCCTCTAATTACTTTTATTAGAGACTCTATATTATCTACAACAACCAACTGGTCACGATTTGTGACCAGTTCGCCGTTTCCTGTCTTTTCCGTTATGTCTGCCAT
>ERZ1673741.1857-NODE-1857-length-16456-cov-119.095177_pt1 | contig 16456 bp, 9 predicted proteins | sample MGYA00580209_ERZ1673741 | MGnify/ENA primary metagenome ERZ1673741 (study PRJEB41218, sample SAMN15661754) | gut metagenome | host: Homo sapiens | place: Canada: London | collected 2015-08-20/2019-03-30 | study: EMG produced TPA metagenomics assembly of... | reverse complement strand
GGTCTTGCCGGATTGCCTTCATACGGTCTGCCTTCAGTGGTATGTCCTGATAATCCTCCTCTATCTGACGGAAAAGCTGCTCTTGCTGATCATGGGTCAAAGCAGGAGCCTCACTCGTCAAAGTGTCCAGTAATACCGTAGCCTCCAGTTCATAATTGTCATAATCGGGGAATTTCAACAGAAGGGTGGCAAAATGGAAGCCATAGAGGTCGATGCGACGGCTCACCTTCATCACCTTCGCCCTATCGCCATTAGCTAGGAAAGCAGGAAGTTCGTTACTTTGAACTTCTTTACTTTGAACTTTGAGATTTGAACTTTGAACTTTATGATTAGCAAAACTATTGAATTGGTTTTCCCTTCGGCCGCCGAACGCAGTTTCTTCACTCTTCACTCTTCGTTCTTCACTTTCTTCCCTTTCCTTTATCTTCTTTCTCTCTTCCTCCATCCAATAATAATTGTTCTTCACAATCATCAGCATGTCGCCACTCTCGAGTTCCTCTTCCCTATCAAGCACCATGTTGCGGATGCCCTGGTTGAAGATGTTGGCGCGCTTGTTGCTACGAGTCACCACAATGGTATCGTCAAGTCCTACCTGATGATAGCTGTCGCCAAGTGCCTCGATGAGTTCTGCACCCGGCATTTCCCTAATATCCGAGAAACCGGAGAAACGGATTTTAGGCAGTTGGGTAATGTCATCGTGGGTAATCATCTGACGGATGCGGGTAGCATTAAAGAGGATGCCCGACTGCTGGCTCTGGCGGACTACTTCGTTCAAATCGCACTCATAAACCGACAGTCCATATCCCTGGAGCATCGCAGCAGAAAGTGCTGGTGATTCTTCCTCACCAACAGGAGGCAACTGTGCCTTATCGCCAATCAGCAAAAGTCGGTCGTTACGTCCCTGATACACAAAATGAATCAGATCATCTAGCAGACAACCGCTGCCAAAGGTGGTTCCGCCCAATCCCAGATTGGCAATCATCGAAGCCTCATCTACCATAAAAAGCGTATCAGTATAGAGATTATCATTGAGATTGAACTGTCCATCCACTCCGGCAAACGCCTTTTCGCGATAGATGCGGCGATGAATGGTATAGGCAGGCATCCCGCTGTTCAGAGAGAACACCTTAGCCGCCCTACCCGTAGGAGCAAGGAGCATCACCTTCTGGCGAACAGCACGGAGCGTACGGACGACAGCACCCGAGAGCGATGTCTTACCGGTACCCGCACTACCCCGGAGAATCATCACAGCATGAGGATTGCTATCCGTCATAAACTGCACGAAAACATCGAGCGCCTGAGCCTGTTCTGGGGTTGGCGGAAAGCCAAATTGCTGTAATATCTGATATTTTAACTCTTCAATGTTCATATTTCGAAAACTTTTAGTATCTTTGCAGAAAATTTACTGCACCTATTTGCTGTGCAAAAGTAATAATACTTTTTGAAATGAGAAAAAGAATAAAGAATAATTATATTTTGGGAGCATGCGTCATCATCATGATGCTACTCTGTATTCTGAGTGTAAGCCAGCCCATCCGCTTCCAGAAAGCCATGGCTAGCAGAGAAGCAGAGGTGAAGGAGAAACTGATGCAGATACGTCAGGCTGAAGAGAAATACAAGGCGAAACACGGCGTATATACAGGCGATTTCCCGACACTGGTAAAAGGCAAGTTCTTACAGGAAGATGCCCAATACATTCCCTATGCCAACGGTAAGAAGTTTACACTCGCTGCCACGGTTATCGTAGGAAAAAGCGGTAAGCAGATTCCGGTGATGGAATGTGGGGCCGGTTATGAAACCTTCCTCGACGGACTCGATGAAGGTTCCATCCAGCAGAAGATAGAGGAGGCCAACTATGCCGGCAACTATCCCGGACTCAAGATAGGCGATTTAACGACAGATAATAACAACGCAGGTAATTGGTAACAGATATGCAAATAAAAGGTAACAACATTCAGCAAGCACGACTCACCATCCGCGTGAGCAGAAACACCCTCAGTTTTTCGGTAGTTGACCGTGAAGCTGAGCATCAGCTCATCTATGAACCTTATACAGTAAAGAGTGGTGTTTCGATGGCAGCCAACTTGCGTCAGGCTTTCAAGGAGAGTACTCTCCTGCAGAGGGGATACCAGAAGGTACGCGTATATCTCGATTCGCCTATTCTGCTGGTTCCTATCGAAGAATTTCATGAAGAGGATATCGATGTGCTCTATCAGCATGCCTTCAACAGTCATAACAGCGATGCCATTCTCTACAGAGTGCAGCCGGAACTGAATGCGGTAGCGGTATTCCCTATCAACAAGGATTTGAAGATGGTGGTAGAAGACAACTTCAAGGATGTCCGCTTTACACCTATCATGCAACCGATGTGGCACTATCTGCATCATCGCAGTTTCACCGGCATTCACCGCAAGCTCTATGTTTATTTCCACGACAAGAAGCTGGACGTTTTCGGTTTCGAGAAGAACCGTTTCAAATTCTTCAACTCGTTCAATGCCGAGCATGCCAAGGATGCCCTCTATTTCATTCTCTATGTATGGAAGCAGTTAGGATTCAACCAGATGCAGGATGAGTTGCATGTAGCAGGCAATGTTCCTGATAAGGATTGGTTCCTCTACAACACGAAACTCTATATCAAGAAGACCTTCATTCTGAATCCTGCCGCCGAATTCAACCGTGCGCCCATCACAGAAATTAAAGGTCTGCCATTCGATTTGATGGCACTGTACCTAAGTAAGTGAAGAGTGAAGAACGAAGAGTGAAGAATTCAACAGCATAACTAATCATAAAGTTCAAAGCTCAAAGTTCAAAGCTCAAAGTTCAAAGTTCAAAGTAATCATAAAGTTCAAAGTAAATATGAGAATCATAACAGGACAATATAAGGGACGCCATTTCGACATTCCACGTTCGTTTAAGGCGCGTCCGACAACAGATTTTGCAAAGGAGAACATCTTTAATGTGCTGCAGGGATATATTGATTTCGAAGATACCTCTGCCCTCGACCTCTTTGCCGGTACGGGCAGCATTTCGCTCGAACTGGTATCACGAGGCTGCAGCCGGGTAATCAGCGTAGAGGCCGACCGCGACCATGCCAACTTCATACGCCAATGTTTTCAGAAGTTAGGCGAAGACAAGGATATTCTGATTCGTGGTGATGTATTCCGTTTTCTGAAGACCTGCAAGCAGAAGTTTGACTTTATCTTTGCCGATCCTCCATACGCCCTGAAGGAGTTGCCGCAGATTCCAGACCTCGTTCTGAATGGCGACTATCTCAACGAAGGAGGCATCTTCGTCTTTGAGCATGGCAAAGACTATGATTTCTCCGAGCATCCACGATTTCTGGAGCACAGAAGTTACGGAAGCGTAAACTTCTCGATATTCAGATAAAAAGAGGGAGTGAGAGGGAAGTTAAGGGAAGTGAGAGGGAAGTTAAGGGACAAATGCTCTACGTTTTTTATGCCAGAAAACTATTGTCCTTTAACTTCCCTCTAACTTCTCTTAACTTCAAAAATTCCCTTTTACAGCAGCGGCGAGAGCAATCTTACCGTACTCTCGAAAAGGCGCTGCAGGAACGGACGTTTTACGAAATAAGATACATCATCTACCAGGATGCTCTTCGCCTCATCCCGCAGATAGACAGCCTTCACGCGCTGTGCCATCCCCTCATCAAAGAAGAACGCATTCGCTTCGAAATTATTCTCAAAACTTCGGAAGTCAATATTCGTACTGCCTATCGTACAGAGATTATCATCACTCACCAGCAATTTACTATGATTAAAGCCTGCCGTATAGAGATAAACCTTTACGCCAGCCTCTATCGCCTCCATCACATATGAACGTGATGCCCACTCTACCAGTTTGGCATCAGCATGACGAGGCAACATCAGACGGATATCCACACCCGCCAGAGCTGCTGTTCGCATGGCAAACAATACTGGTTCGGTTGGCAGGAAATAAGGCGTTTCCATATACACATACTTCCGGGCCTGAAGCAGGATGCGGACATAGCCCTGCATGATATCAGGCCAAGGACTGATAGGACTGCCCGTAACGATCTGTACGAGACAATTGTTGCGGATATGCGCACTGACCGGCGGATAATACTGGCGATTGGTAACCAATGTACGATCTACGAAATACCAGTCTACCAGAAAGGCTCTCTGAATGGCGTAAACACCACCGCCCTCAATACGGAGATGCGTATCGCGCCAAGCCTGTTTCTTATCACCCTTCACATAGCGCAGAGCTATATTCATGCCGCCGATAAAGCCCACTTTACCATCTATGACACAGAGTTTGCGGTGGTTACGATAGTTTACCTTACTCGTAAAAGCCGGAAAGCGGACTGGCATGAACGAATGTACATCAATGCCTGCATCACGCATACGTTCAAAGAATTCATCCTTCACCTTCCAGCAGCCTACATCATCATAAATCAGTCGCACCTCTACTCCCTGCTCCGCCTTATCAATCAAGGCATCAGCTATCAGATATCCCAAGGCATCGGCTTCGAAGATATAGGTATCGAGATGAATATGATGCTTTGCCTGTCCTATATTATATAATAAGGTAAGGAAGAAATCGTAGCCATCGGTATAAATATCCACCTGATTATCTTTAAAAGGCAGCGCCCAACTCTGGTTGGCAAAGAGATTCATCAGCGGTTTATTGCTGTCTGGCAGGTGAAGATTCTCCTGCTCTACGAACTCGAGCATGGAGCGCTTGGTGAGCTGGTCCATGCTGCGGTCGCTGATAAGCCGTTCCTTGCGGGTATTCTGTCCGAAGAAGAAATAGAAGATGATACCCACAAAGGGGATGAAGAAGAAGACCAATATCCATGCCATCGTCTTGGCGGGCTGACGATTGTCCATCAAGACGGTGATGATAGCCGGAACGGTTATCACGACATAAAGCAACAGATATATCCAGTGAAAATAAATCATATAGCGTTTCTCCTTTTTTATCTCTAATACTTCTTTACAGAGTTTCTCCCCCACAAGACAGGGGCTCCGGTTAATTGAAGATATTGTTTGCCTGGCTCGCCAGAAGCGTGTTCATCTGCTTGAGTTTCATAAACTCCTGCAGCAGTTCACGATTGGTCGGATTCTTGGCAAACTCCTGCTGAACCTCTATAATACGCTGAGCAATATAATGAGTGCGGAAACTCAAGATGTCTTTAAAGACAAACTGACGGAGTTTGTCGGCACTCATCTTCATCTGCAGACTAGCCGTAGATACCTCCTGGGCACCTGTAGGCAAGCCAGCCAACCTGCTGATATCCGGATTCGGATGATTGGCAAAATAAGTTTCGGCCACAAAATCATCTTCTTTTTCCAGATGCTCCACAGCTTCCTGCATAATCTGATTATATAAATCATTATGAAACTTAAAGCCATCTCCACCCAAATCAAGACTGATATACTGGGCCACAGCTACCTCCACATCATTTCCGTCTACATCCTGTACTGTGATGAGCTGGTCGCCATGATGAATAATCAACTGTACCAGAAGTCCTTCTACCTCCAGAAGTTTATCCAGTGGGGTAACCGCTCTCATCGCTGATTGCGCCTGCTGCGCTGCCGCTACAGGCGAATCTTTCAATCCCGCTGCACGTCGCTCTGCCTTTACCTGCTCACTCATACCGTTGCGCACAAAATTGTTCAAGGCATTCACGATAATTGCCTCGTTCACGCCCAAACGGTGAGAACAGTCTGTGATATAAGAAGCGCGCGTTATCTGATTCTTGATTTTAGAGATGCTCTCTACTATCGAATTGATAGCCTGACTTCGCTTTACAGGGTCTGTCACGCCGCGCAGCAGAATATCGGTCTTAAACTGTATGAAGTCGGTCTGATTCTCCTGAATATATCTTCTGAATTCCTCTGCTGAATGACTGCGGGCGAAACTGTCAGGGTCATTACCGTCAGGGAGAAAGAGCACCTTTACGTTCATCTCTTCTTCGAGCAACATATCGGTACCTCTCAGCGCAGCATGAATACCTGCATTATCGCCATCATAGAGAAGAACGATATTACTGGTAAAGCGGTGCAACAATCTAATCTGATGCACGCTCAGCGCCGTACCCGAGTTGGCCACTACATTTTCGATGCCACACTGATGCATCGAGATAACATCGGTATATCCTTCCACCATAAAGACACAATCCTCCTTGGCTATCGCCTTCTTGGCCTGATAGAGTCCATAGAGTTCGCGCTCCTTATGATAGATAACGCTATCAGGCGAGTTGACATATTTCTGGCTGATGCCCTTGGTTCTGCTGTCGAGCACTCGTCCGCCAAAAGCTACCACCTTGCCGCTCACGCTGAACCAAGGGAAGATGGCTCTGCCCGAGAAACGGTCAAGAATCTTATCCTCACCCGACTTATTGCCGGCTTCGTCCTTATCCACCTTGAAGCAGAGTCCCGTATCAACCAGATATTTCGGATTATAGCCAGCCGCCTTAGCCGCTTCAGCAAGAGCAGTACGCTTAGGGAGCGCAAAACCCAACTGGAATTTTCTGATGATATCATCCCTGAAACCTCTTCCTCGGAAATAGGCCATACCGATAGCGATGCCATCCACATCATGCAGGAGAATATCCTGAAAATATTTCGCCGCCCAATCGTTGACGATAAACATGGATTCTCTTTCGCTCTCGCGCTGTTTTTCTTCATTGGTCAGTTCCCGCTCCTGAATCTCTATTTTATATTTCTTGGCGAGCCAGCGAAGAGCATCGGGATAGGTCATCTGTTCCAGTTCCATCAGAAAGTTGATTGCATTGCCTCCCTTTCCACAGGTAAAGCAATGACAGATACCTCTTGTTGGAGATACGGAGAAAGATGGATTGGAATCGTTATGAAAAGGACACAAGCCGACATAATTGATGCCACGCTTCTTGAGCGTAACAAATTCAGATACCACCTCTTCTATCTTGGTGGCATCCATAATTTTTGCTATCGTCGGTCTGTCTATCATTATATATATTCTTTTTTCTGTTTTTACTATGCAAAATTACTATTTTTCTTTGAAAACACAAAGAGAAACGGACAGAAAAGTAAAAATGAAACATATTAAAAACTAAAGTTTACATAAAAAAAGGTACATTCGGATAGTTTTGGCTATCTTTGCAACCGGCAAAAACACATTGCTGACAATCGGAAAATAACAACAAAATAAATAAACATGAAACTAAACAACATCAAGCAAACATTCCTGGCAAGCGCTGCCCTGCTCTCAACTATCAGCCTGAGCGCAGCCGACAGATTTGTGAATTTCAAGCAAGGAGACTTGCTGCTGAATGCCAATAACCGAGTAGAAATCTACATGGATACCAACGACTGCAAGGGAGTGAGCTATGCTGCTCATGCCTTGCTGAAAGATATAAAAAGTGTGAGTGGAGCCACAGCCACCCTCACCTCGGATGCCAGTTTTCTGAAAAAAGCCGACACAGCCCGACCAGCTATCCTCGTAGGCACCATCGGCCATTCAGCAGCCATCGACCAACTGGTGAAACAGAAGCGCATCAACGGAAATCTGCTGAAGGGCAAACGTGAAAAGTTTATCATCACGCTCATAGATGGTCAGCTCGTCATCGCAGGCAGCGACCGCCGAGGCACCATCTACGGCATCTACGAACTCTCGCAGCAGATGGGCGTATCGCCTTGGTATGACTGGGCAGACGTACCTGTAGAGCATCACGATTCTATTTTCGTAAACAAAGGAATCTATACAGATGGCGAACCAGCCGTACGTTATCGCGGCATCTTCCTCAACGACGAGGCACCTTGCCTAACGTCATGGGTAAAGAACACCTACGGCACCGGATATGGCGACCACCGTTTCTATCAGCGCGTTTTCGAACTGGTATTGCGACTGAGAGGTAACATGATGTGGCCTGCCATGTGGGGCTGGGCGTTCTACGCCGATGACCCGGAAAACGAGAAGACGGCAGATGAGATGGGCGTAGTGATGAGTACTTCCCATCATGAGCCGATGGCCCGCAACCACCAGGAATACGCCCGCAACCGAAAGGGATGGGGACCATGGAACTATCAGAAGAACAAGGCAAACCTGCAGAAGTTCTTCCGTGAGGGAATAGAGCGCATGAAGGGAACCGAACAGATTGTAACCATCGGAATGCGCGGCGACGGCGATGAAGCGATGAGCGAAGAGGCAGATACAAAGCTGATGACCAACATCATCAACGACCAGCGTAAGATTATCGCTGACGTAACCGGAAAGAAGGCAAGCGAAACTCCACAGGTTTGGGCACTATATAAAGAGGTATTGGATTACTACGACAAGGGCATGAAGGTGCCTGATGACGTAACCCTCCTGCTCTGCGATGACAACTGGGGTAACGTGCGCCGTGTGCCGAATGCCAAGGAACGCAAACACAAAGGCGGTTGGGGCTTATACTATCACGTAGATTACGTAGGTGCTCCAAGAAACTCAAAGATGCTCAACGTTACTCCTGTGCAGAATCCTTGGGAGCAGTTGACGCTTGCTTACGAGAATGGCATTGACCGTCTCTGGATTCTCAATGTTGGCGACCTCAAGCCGATGGAATATCCTATCAGCCAGTTTATGGACATGGCTTGGAATCCACGTAAATACGATGTAATCAACATCACCCGTCATACCCGCGACTGGTGCGCACAGCAGTTTGGTGAATCGCAGGCCGATGAAGCAGCACGCATTCTTAACCTCATCTGCAAGTACAACGGCCGCTGCACCCCAGAGATGCTCGACAAGAACACCTACAGTCTGGAAAACGAAGAATGGCAGGAGGTGGTAAATCAGTATCTCCAGCTCGAAGCCGATGCGCTGCGCCAGTACAACAGTCTGCCGGCATCCTATCACGATGCCTATCGCCAGATCATCCTCTTCCCTATCGAGCTGATGAGCAATCTGCACCAGATGTATTTTGCCCAGGCACAGAACCATGCCCTCTACAAGCAGGGCAATCCGAAGGCGAATGTATGGGCTGATGAATGCGAGCGCCTCTTCAAGCGCGATTCACTCATCTGCGACTATTACAACCATAAGATGGCTGGCGGCAAGTGGAACGGAATGATGACCCAGAAGCATATCGGCTACAAGAGTTGGAATGATGATTTCGAGAAGGATACCTGTCCGGAACTTCTCCGGGTAACCTCCAAGGATGGAGTGATTATCAGCGAAAGCAACGGCGTGGTAGAAATCGAAGCTCCTTACTATAGCAGCAAGACGGATGCTGCCGAGGCAAAATGGACAGAGATTCCATTCATGGGCAAAAGCGTATCGGCAATGACTCTGATGCCGTATACCAAGAGTGTAAAGGGAGCCAGCATCACTTACAAGTTTAAGATGCAAGTTAGCAAAACTTCGGATGGCAAGGCATTTAATGGCAAGCAGAAGGTTCGCATTCATGTGATTACCAAATCAACCTTGGATTATCTCAACAAGGGCGGCTTAACCTATGGTGTAAGTTTAGATGGCGCTTCTCCTGTAGAGGTTAACTTCAACAAAGATTTGAACGAGAAGCCGGAGAACATCTACAATATCTATTATCCAACGATAGCCACTCGCATCGTGGACAAGGTGATAGAGCTAGAGCTGCCAGCCTCATCCGATGGCATCCACACCCTCACCCTCACTCCTAACGACCCAGCCATCGTCTTCGAGAAAATCGTGATTGATGGAAGAGAAGGAAAAAAGAGTGTCAAGGTGATTTAGACTGGCTGCATACAAACCTGCCAGTTTATATACGTTGAATAACTATTTATCCGGAATTTACTGTGATGTAAGATCAGAAATCCCCAGCCTTTTTTCTCAAGCAGGCTGGGGATTAGACTCTCCTGTCAGATGAACATTTTTATACTGAACTTTCGCATGTGGGGAAGTTAAGGGAAGTAAGAGGTTACATGATTCTCATCAGAACGTTACATTAATGATTTTCCCCCGATTGTCTTCCCTTGCGCTTTGCAATTTTTTCCAAAGCATTGATGGATTCAAGATAAGCTTCCTCTACTGGAGTTAATGTCTTGACCTGATATTTTCGATACTCAGCTATAGCTTTGTCCATTGCCTCTTCATGGCTGATACTTCCCGACCCCTTCAACAAAGGTCGCCCTGTGGATTGCAGGATAGTATCAAGTTGTTTCACATAATCCATCATATAGACTGGGCGATGCTCCATTGCCATAATCTCGGCAAAATCAAAATAACCGGAAACAAGATTATTGAGTATCTTCAGCTCATTTTCTTTCAGATAGTTCTTGGCTATTTTGATGTCTTTGATAGCTGGTAGTTCGCCCTCAAATGTCGTCAAGCCCATAAATGGTTGGTCGGCATCCGCACGCTCATAGATAACTTCTGCCGCTGTATGCCCATGAGCAGCATAGTGCAACTTATTTTGCACGATTTTAAAGAAAAGCTTTGAGGCATCAGTTCGAGGGTCATAGTCAACACTTGTGGCATAGATGTCCAGAACTTGTCGATAGAGCACCTTTTCTGACGAACGAATATCACGGATACGGTCAAGCAACTCTTTCCAATAGTTGCCACCACCAAGATTTTTGAGTCGTTCATCGTCCATCGTAAACCCTTTTACGATGTACTCATTCAGTCGCTCTGTAGCCCATTGACGGAAACGTGTGCCTTGAATAGATTTTACACGATAGCCCACAGATATGATAACATCAAGGTTGTAGAACTTCACTTCTTTGCTTTGGGTTTTTCCTGCCATAGCACCATGCTGAGTGGTTATTCGGAATTTCCGAACAACCACTTTTTCATCAAGTTCTCCCTCTTTAAAAATATTTGATATATGTTCTACTATCGTAGACTTACTCTTATTAAACAAGGAGGCGATTTGATCTTGGTTTAGCCAAACCGTCTTATTCTCCAATCTCACATCAAGCTTCACGCCATCATCAGATTGGTAGATGATCATTTCTCCCAAATCAGTTTGGGGTGCGTCCTCCCATTTATAGCCACAATCCAAGCAAAGATGCAGTACACCCTCTGTCTGCACATTGTCTGAATTGCACTTTGGACATTTTATATTATTATTCATCATTGTTTCGTCTTTGTTATTATCTAAGTCAAAAAATGATATTCTTGTATGACTTATGATTAGACATTATTATTTTTCCATTTCCTTTCGCAAATCATCCAATACTTTACCTTTATATGAAAAGAACTTTGCACCTTGGTAAGCTCCAGAAGAATTTTGCTTTTCTAATGGAAGAAATGTCCCAACAAATGGAGATAGCTTATAAATGCGACCTTCATACTCTATCGTATTGTCACTTGCCACTTTCACATCAACCCCTGTTGGAACAAAAGTAACCATCTCTCCTATTTTGATACCAACCATACTAAACTTGAAACGCAGTCTTTTGTGCTCTTTCTCTGACTTGTTTTGTAATTGTGAGGCAAGAGAAGATACTTTTGGCTTATTGTCTTCATATTCCGTAACCACGGCATCATCTATCGTCTGGGCTATATCCTTGAATATATCCAAAGCGATTTGAGGTGCAACATTAAAGAACTCACGATTCTGACGGATTCGCAAATCCGTCAAACGGTCGATGGTTTTATGAACCAACTTCTCCACTTCATTATACTTCACCGTTTTCATTGTGGCAAAGATTTCGAAAGGCAAAGGCACAGCTGTGTTATCCAACTCTTTCGAGCGGACATCCACTGGGCGTGAACTTTTTCCTATCTTCACCCAATCCTCCCGAAAGCTCGGATTGGTAAGGATATAAACATAACCTATATCGTCTTTATTCATTGTGCTTTGTTACTTTAAATATTTGTCCAAGATGGCTTGCTTGGCAGATGGGCATGAATCCACAAAAGATTGTAATTTTGCAATTTCATTTTCAATTGTCAGTATTCTTTCCGCCGTCTGCGATTGTATATTCTTATCAATAGGGATATTTGCTTTTACATTTAATATCTTTTGTACAGAAAGTCCCGGTTGTGCTCTTCCTGTAGAATATTGATTCAAATCCATATGCACCAACAAGTATCTCAACCATTTCTCATCAACTTCCGCATTTGGGTAAACAACTACAGCATGTTCTGTAGCATGAAATTGCCCAGATGCCACACAGACATTTCCACACAAAGCGCCTTGTCTTCCTATGAGAATATACTCACCTTCATTTGTCATCGTATCAGTAAAACCACGCAATCCATTACCACCATAACAAGGGTAAATGTATTTTCCCATAGGCTTATCTACAATTTCAGATGCTGGAACAAATTTACCAGCTCTCATATCGCATATCTGAGACAATCTTACTTCTGTTGTTTCTTTTTGCAACGATTGCTCAAACAACAAAACTGCTTGTTCTTTCATTTTTCTTATCTGTCGTTTATTTTGTTGCATTTGCATATCTATTTTCTCACATTCTTCCACAATTTTCTTCTGTACATCCATTGGTGGCAAAGGAATTTTTATATTTTCAATGGCAGAAACAGATAATTCAATCTGACCACTTGTTCCTGATGCCAAAGCCTCTATATTCTTAAAGCCAACACCATAAGCCAAAGCATAAAAGACATATAAATTATAAACATACGCAGAAGTCCTTAATATTGTAATGTGATTATCTACAACATACTTACCTTCCAAATTAAAGAAAGTAACACGTCCCGCCGTACCTACTCCTGTAGAATTGATCAGGATATCACCTTTACACAATATACGTTTATCATCCTCATCATAATTTGAGGCATAATATGTCTTTGAGAAATCGAACTCAACTCCTCCTCTCGCTTGTCCAGACTTGATAACCTGATACCCTTTATCATCATATTTAGGGTTTTTTCCTCTTTGTAAAAAAACAGCCAACGCCCCTAATGATTTCAATTCATATTTTTCTTCATCAAAAAAAGACAACTTACTTGTAAACGTTGTTTTAATTTCTTTAGAAAAATAGACTCGGGAAAAATCTATCATATCGACTAAACTACCCTTACTAACAAATGTTCTCAACTCATCAGTAACAACAAAATCTTCTTCACAGAAATTCTTTCTAATTAAAGAGTTGATTCTATTGTCATCAAAAACATTCAAAGGGTTGAATAATGGAGTTTGAATTCCGTTCACACCCTTAATCTGCGATAAAGTTTCATCATCATCATCTTCATCATCAGAAGATGTTTTTTTCATTTTTCCCGTATTCAGATAATGAATACCCTCATCACCTTTACGATTACTCCATTCATACCCCAAGAACTTCTTTTCTTGAGCGGCATCAGATGGACTTTGAACAACCACCACAGGCTGAGGATTAGAAGCTGTCAACAAATAATAATAGAGCTTTTCCTTTTCTATTTCACGAATAAACTGAAGAGCATAACGACTTTCCTCCAACATTTTTCCTGCTGGAGTTAAATCCTTATAACTACGGCTCTTCACAAACTTCTGTGCTTCACCTCTTACATTTCTTGCCAACGGATTCAAAAAAGCAGATACACTATTTTTTCCTTGTTTTTTTATGTTCAAAGCCTTTACATATTCTTGCGCCATCTCTGTTCCCAAGAATGTATCTGTCAACTCATTGTTGAGCATTTTCACATAATCATCATACGAATATCCCATGTGCTTGATATAAGCTGCCAGCTTCTCGGAATCCTTATAAGCTCCATCATCAGCCATATTTCCTTTAAACCATTCATCAACTCGGTTTTGTGCATGTTTTGCAAAATCAGGCTCTAAATCCTTGCGACGCAAGAACAAAGTAACTGTACTTGTTGAGGTTTGTCCAAAAGTATTTTTACCAAAACATGCAATCGCAATGACATTAAAAGACTTAAGTAAAATTTCACGAGCATACATATACAAGCCTGTTCCTGTCAAGACAGAAGCAGGAAGGACAATAGCTGCAACACCACCCGACTTCAATAATTGGGCAGCACGCTCAATAAAGAAGGTCTCAATAGAATTATTTTTCTCTATGTTGCTAACATATTGAGAAAGCGTAAAGTTTTCACGATCTTCCTCTGTCAAAGTCTCCATAAAGCCAGACACAGAATAAGGAGGGTTAGCCACCAACACACTATAAGTATGGTCTTTGATGTCTGAAGTTTCCTCCAGTCCATCACCATAATGGATATGGATGCCATCCATTCCATACATAAATGCTGCAACTTGGCTCACCTTGGAAAGACGATAATCCTTTTCTATACCAACAATCTCCTTAAAATACTTGAAACACTCAGCATTCAGCTTTTCTTCCTTTGCCTTAGGATCATGCTCATTTTGCAGATTCATTTTTTCTTCAATAAAAGGTTTTATCTGACGAGCATATTCCGTAAGAAAATGTCCTGCTCCACAAGCATAGTCTATCGCCTTAGGAATTTCACCACCCTCTATGATTTGGCGAAGAGGTAATGATGATACCAAGAAACGAACTATTGGCATTGGCGTAAAGAATTGACCTTCACTTTGGTGTACACCACGGTTTAGGAAACCCTCAAAAAGGTCTCCCAAAAATTGGTTGTCAGTATTCTTGGTAAGATATATGTCTTGCAACATACTGATGGTATCCTTCAATATAACAGCATTTTTGTAGAACAGCTGTTCATTATGCACATCAAGGAAAGCAAAAGGGTTGTTGTTAAAATACTTCAACCTACGGAAATACTTCTTGATGGTATCTCTCGCCTCATCTGCCTTAGCAGTCAAGAACTTGAAAGCATCCTCGATTTGCCAATTCTCTACAGACGCAACTTCATCTTCGAAGAATTCTTTCATGCCTCGCTTATACAAGTTGATCAATCTATCTTGCAAAGAAAAATAGTCATCGTACGCTGCACCTTTCCATAAAAGTTGCAATTCCTTAGAGTTATAGCGTTCATCTATGATTTTAGCCAAGAAGAGATTGACCAATTTATCAAAAGCATTCTCATGACTGGATATCGTATGCTTTCTCAAAATCAGCGCAAACTCATTATATTTTTTATCCAAAGAATATTCATCTATAGTCTGCAAATCTGCCACTCCGTAACTCTTGTTACCGATATTGAAAGCCTCAATACCAGGTTCCAACAAGCCACGAGTATTATAATCTTGCTTATAAGTCTGTTTCCAAACATTAAAGAAGTCTTCACTTCCTCCTTGTTGCTCTCGCATTTCTCGGAAACTACGCAGATGGTTGTCCGTCTGCAAGTATTCATCATTATCTACCAAGGAAATGACATGATAGATATTTTCAAAACGATGAACCTTTTCACCGTTTTTCTTATATTCTGGATAATCGGCAGAATAAAGACACAGATATTTAGCCCTGCGATAAGTATTGAAATAACGGAATAGTTGATCGCCATTGCGCATCGTCTTTGCCCAATGCTTACGGAATTCATCATCCTTCTTATCGACATTAGCCGTCTTGCATTCGATAATAAGGTAAGGGGTTCCATTATTGTCTTTCACCAAAATGTCACAATAGCCTTTGTCATTTCCTGCATAGTTACGACCTTCCAACTTCAAGTGTTGGGGCAAATAACCACGATCAAAAAGTTGGGCTACACACAGGAACACCACAAAGCTCTCATTCTGGTGTTCATCCTTTGTTGTATTTCTATCAGCCTCCACCCCATCAGGGTAGATGAATTCTCCCGACTCAAAATTATATTCCAAGTCAAATCCTTCATCGGCAGAGCCGTAATGCTTAGTATACACACCATGATTTGCAAAAAAAGCAAATTCTGGAGACAATAGAACAGCTTTTATGTTATCTTTTGTAATCATTATCTATTTCGCTATTAAATGTATCTCTTCAGTAACCACTTATTGAGGCTATCCGAATTTTACTGCAAATATACAATAAATTTCGGATAAATCAGCAAAACCGACTAAGAAAATGAAAAATAATTCTAAGACATCTATTAATCCCCTACAATTCAGCATCTTGATATAACACTATAAAATCATATATTCCAAAGAAAGATCCTTATAAAAGATTATCCCGTTCCGAATTTACTGTAAATTTGCAGTAAATTCGGAATGGGGTAAGCAACAAATCATGCTTCCTTTACATAAACGAATCGAGCAATGCCATCAAGTCTACCTTCGGCAATCCTCCTTTTTATTCATTCCGAATGAGCAATTTCTGTTATTTTTGCTCATTCAGAATGAGTAATTCAGAGCAAAACCACTCATTTCGAATGAGTATTTCTTGAAATTGGCAAGGATGAGATGGATGGTAATAATGTTGCGACTTATATGATGCAAGGAAGCAACCATAACGGTGCAAGGAAGCAATTATAACGATGCAAGAAATCCTTATTTGTGATTGCGTGACATTTGTCATGCGATTATACGACACTTACCATACGGTCGGATGACAAATGCCGTATAATCACATGACATATACCAATGTTTAAATAAACCTAATAGTCAGGGCAAACGCATTAAACTTTTTACCTTTTAATATATATATGTTTAAGCCGT
>ERZ1673741.1843-NODE-1843-length-16530-cov-5.969408_pt1 | contig 16530 bp, 13 predicted proteins | sample MGYA00580209_ERZ1673741 | MGnify/ENA primary metagenome ERZ1673741 (study PRJEB41218, sample SAMN15661754) | gut metagenome | host: Homo sapiens | place: Canada: London | collected 2015-08-20/2019-03-30 | study: EMG produced TPA metagenomics assembly of... | reverse complement strand
ATCCCTGCTGGATCATGACCGCACGGGCGATGGATTCCCCGCCGCTCTCGGCCCGCCCATCCGCATGTGCGCAGATGGCCGCGACGCGCTTTACTCCTCGTTGGCCGCGGAAGCGCATCCGGATGTCGTCGCAGAGCTCTTCTGCGCCGAGCCCCTCGGTCCTCGCATAACCGTCGGCGATCGCGAGAGCCGATTGGAAGCTGAGCCTCGATGCGCAATCGAAGAGGGTCCTTACGGGGCTGGTCACGCGGACGCCTTGACAGAGGCATAACTCGTCCTTGACCGATGAACGATGGACAAGCTGCGCCTTCTCGGCATCCGAGATAGACGATGAGGTGACCACATAGGGTTTGCGAAGGTCTTTCCACGAGACGGGCATCCCATGTATAAGCGCGGCGCTCGGGCCGAAGAACACCCAATGAGGATGCAGCTCCGCGATGCCCTTGATTATGAAGAGCGCCCGGGCGCCTCTATCGAGCGCCTGCCAGGTGTCTGCTTTGACGAAGAGCTTCGGGTACGGCTCGAAGACGCTCCGCGGGCGCTCCTTCTTGATTAGGCGGCGCAGGTAGATAAGGTCAGCGGCTTCAGTTGCCGCAAAGCATGAGCCGCGGGACCCAGCCTCGCTCAGCCGTGCTTCTATCCGCTCGCGCGCCTCTTTGCCCAAGCGACCACCTCTTTCGTGGGTCGTATCTTGCCATATCCCTGGGGAGAAGAACGCCCAAAACGCCGAGATTGCGTATTCTTACAAAATCACGCCGATGGAGCGCGATTCTGTAGAAATACGCAATCTCGCCGCCAACCGACGCGCGCCGCCAACCGACGCGCGCCGCCAACCGGCGTGCGTCGTCAACAGACGTTCTCTATGCGGCTGCGCCCTATGCCACCAACTGCATCGACGACCCGAGCTGGACTGTTTCCATTCGCCATTTCGTGCACGGAGAGCGGAGGTTTCGTGGTGACTCCGTGTAGAATTACTTTCTGTCTATAAACCCAGCTGGGAAAGGAAGTGGTGAGATGGACCCCATGAGCCTCCTGAAGCTCCTCGGCATCGTTATCGTCGTCGTCGGCTTCGCGCTTAAGCTCGACTCGATCCTCATCATCATGGTGGCCGCCGTGGCCACCGCCCTCGTCGCGGGCATGGACCCCGTGACGTTCCTCTCGACCATGGGCAAGAGCTTCGTCGCGAACCGCTCCATGCTCATCTTCATCATGACGTTCGTCATCACGGGCACCCTCGAGCGCAACGGCCTGAAGCAGGCCGCCGCGATGCTCATGGCCAAGTTCAAGGGCGCGACCGCCGGCCTCGTCGTCGCCGCCTACGGCATCTTCCGCGTGATCTTCGCCGCCTTCAACGTCGGCTTCGGCGGCGTCGCGGGCTTCGTGCGCCCGGTCATCATGCCGATGGCCCAGGCAGCGGTCGAGGAGGACGGCCAACCCATCGCCGAGGAGCAGCTCGAGCAGATCAAGGGCATGGCCTCGGGCATGGAGAACGTCACCTGGTTCTTCGGCCAGGTCCTCTTTGTCGGCGGCTCCGGCGGCCTGCTCGTCCAGTCCACCCTCGCCAACCTCGGCTATAACGTCGAGCTCATCGACCTCGCCGCGACCGAGGTGCCCATCGCCATCATCGCGACGCTCGTCACCATCGTCTACTACCAGATCATCGACAAGAAGCTCATGCGCAAGTACCACTCCGGCGCCGCCGCTTCCGCAAAGGCAGGTGAGAAGTAATGGACGCCTTCGTCACCTTCTTCACGAGCGCCGACGTCACGCTCTCCAACAAGCTGCTCGAGGTCGTCTACATCCTCATCGGCCTCGTCTGCATCTACACCGGCGTGCTCAACGCCAAGGACCCGACCAACGAGAAGCGCCCCGGTTCCGCCGCGTTCTGGTGCATCCTTGGCGTGCTGCTCGTCCTCGGCAAGTGGATCCCCGACTATATCGCGGGCGCCCTTCTTGTCGCCATGTGCATCCCGCCCATCGTCAAGCAGGTCGACAAGGGCAAGGAAGGCGCCCCCACGGTCGCCGAGATGGAGGGCAACTTCAAGAAGATCGGCATGAAGATCTTTGCCCCGTCGCTCGCCATCGGCGTCTTTGCGCTGATCTTCGCCCTCTTCACCAAGATCAGCTCGCTCGTCGGCCTCACCTTCGGCGTCGTCGTCGGCGGCATCCTGCTGATGGTGTTCTCGCGCGACAACAACCCGAAGGTGTTCATGAGCGACTGCCGCCGCATGCTCGATACCGTGGGCCCGCTCTCGATGCTCCCGACGTTGCTCGCCGGCCTGGGCGCGGTCTTCACCGCCGCGGGCGTGGGCGACGTCATCTCGCAGCTCGTCAGCGGCATCATCCCGGACGGCAACGTCGTCATGGGCATCATCGTCTACGCCATCGGCATGGCCGTCTTCACGATGATCATGGGCAACGCCTACGGCGCCATCACCGTCATGACCGTCGGCATCGGCGCGCCGTTCGTGCTTTCGCTCGGCGCGGACCCGACCATCGTCGGCGCGCTCGCGCTCACCTGCGGCTTCTGCGGCACCCTCATGACGCCGATGGCTGCGAACTTCAACATCGTGCCCGTCGCCATCCTGGACATGAAGGACGAGTACGGCGTCATCAAGAAGCAGGTCCCGATCGCCCTCATCATGCTGGTCGTCCAGATCTGCTTCATGATCTTCTTTGCCCTGTAAAGGGTAGAATCAAGCTCGTGCAGCCAAGGAGGCGTCGTTCCCAGGTGGACGCGGCGCCTCCGCGCGTTTGCGAGCGCCCGCAGGGGCGCGCCCTTCTTCACAACACTCGCAGAGAGGAATTGCCATGAAGATCCTGGTCACCGGTTTCCAGCCGTTCGGCGGCGAGAAGGTCAACCCCGCTTATGAGGCCGTCCGCCGCCTCCCGGCGCAGATCGCGGGCGCCGACATCGCCACCGTCGAGATCCCCGTCGTCTACAAGAAGGGCCCCGCCGCCGTCGAGGCCGCCATCGACGCCGAGAAGCCCGACATGGTGCTCTGCGTCGGCCAGGCCGGCGGCCGCGCCCAGATCACCCCTGAGTTCGTGGGCATCAACTACGCGAACTTCCGCATCCCCGACAACGAGGGCAACCAGCCCCTGGCCACCAAGCTCGAGGCCGACGGCCCCGACGCGTACTTTGCCACGCTGCCCGTCCAGGCCATGGCCGACGCTGCCCTCCAGCACGGCATTCCGGCCGGCGTGAGCTACACCGCGGGCACCTACTGCTGCAACGAGGTCCTCTACAGCCTCATGTACGCCCTCGACCACCGTCACCCGGGCGTGCGAGGCGGCTTCGTGCACGTGCCCTACCTCGACTCCCAGGCCGCGAACCTCAAGGCCGGCACGCCGTCGATGAGCCTCGAGCGCATCGTCGAGGGGCTTAGCGCCATGGTCGCCGCGATGGTCGAGCACGAGGGCGAGGACATCGTCTCGGCCTCCGCCGGCTGCGAGCACTAGAGAACGCCTGTGGCGTCCAAGCTGAGCGTCGAGGTGGCGCCCCTCGAGCACGCGCGCGTGTTCAGGGGGCGCTCCCTTGTGACGGACGGGCAGAAGGTCTTCGAGGACGGGCCGAGGCTCGCCCGCGAGTTCGGCGGCGTCCGCAACGACATATCCGGGCGCGAGATGCCCGTGGTCTCCGCCGTCGTCGCGCACGACCCCGCCGAGGAGGGCGGACGCTTCCGCTACTTCATGGGCGACGAGGTGTGCCCGAGCGCGTCAAAGAGGCTCCAGGAGGGCTTTGAGGACCTTGTGCTGCCCGCGGGCACGCTGACCGCTGTGGTGCACGTGCCATTCCACCTGCAGGCCTTAGCGGCGCTCCACGTCGCCCGGGCGCGGCGAAGCTTCTATGAGGAATGGCTGCCCGGCAGCGGTTACGTGAGCGCGGCCGATGAGCTCGGCTTCCCGGACATCGAGCTCTACCATTACCGCCGCCGGCGCTTCCGCCGCGCGAGGAAGATGGTCCTCGACCTTCTCTTCGTCATCCGGAGGGCGTAAAGGGGCGAGGTCGTAAAGCGGTAAGGCAGTAGCGGTAAACAAGGGGCGGGCACGGACTTCCGGCTTCATCCGGAGGCTCGTGCCCGCCCCTTTTGTTAGGCGGCAGATGCCGTCGCGCCTCTCTTAGCCCAGGTGGTGCTCCGGGACGACGCAGAAGACCTCGACCGGCTCGGTCTCGCTGGCGTTGAACATCGCGTGGCTGTGGCCTTCGGGGCAGTAGTGAGCGTTGCCAGCGCCCACGACCTCGTCGACGCCGTCGTAGTTGAAGCGCGCGGCGCCGCTGATCACGTAGATGATCTCGGCGTTCTTCTCGTGCAGGTGGTAGCCGGACGAGCAGCCGGGCTCCACGCGCCCGCGGATGATCTTGCACTTGCCGTCGTCGTGCATCTTTGCGTCGAAGTGGCCGTCGCCGCCCTTGAAGTTGGGGATAGAGGCGAACTCCTCGTGATCGAAATCAATGACCATCGCTTAGCTTCCTTTCTTGGAAAAATGACGAAAAGGGACAGTCCCTTTTCGTCATTTTCGGTCTACAGTGCGAGCGAGCGGGCGCGGTCGATGCGCGCGAGGCAGTCGTCGCGGCCGATGAGCGCCATGGTCTCGCCCAGGGGCGGAGAGACCATGTTTCCGCACTCGGCCACGCGCACGGCCTGGAAGACCAGGCGCTTCTTGAGGTCGAGGGCCTCGGGCAGCGGCTCGAGCACGGCGTCGACGGCCTCGGCGGTCCAGCCATCGGCCGGGATCGTCGCAAGCGCCTCGCGGGCGGCGTCGAGCACGGCGCCCATGCCCTCCTTGGCGAGGCCCTTGGCCACGGACTTCTCGTCGTACTCGAGAGTGCTCGCCGTCGCGAAGACGGGCGCGGCGACGGTCGCGGCGTCGGCCGGGAACTTGGTGCGGGGCTTCACGATGGCCGCGAGCGCGTCGATCCATGCCTCGTCGTATTCGACGCCGCCGGGGATGAGGCCCGCCTCGTGGAGCTCGGGGACCATGATCTTATCGGCGAACTCGGAGTCGGACATGGAGCGGATGTACTCCGCCTGGATCCAGTCGAGCTTCTTCGGGTCGAAGGTCGCGGGGTTCTTGGACACGTGGTCGAGGCTGAACTTTGAGGCCAGGACGTCGCGCGGGACGATGGTCGTCTCGCCGTCGAGGGACCAGCCAAGAAGCGCGAGGTAGTTGACGAAGGCGTCGGAGAGGTAACCTGCGTCGCGGTACTCCTCGACGTTGGTCGCGCCGTGGCGCTTCGAGAGCTTCTTTCCGTCGGCGCCCAAGATCATCGAGATGTGCGCGAATTCGGGCACAGGCGCGCCCAGGGCCTCGTAGACCATGACCTGGCGCGGGGTGTTCGAGAGGTGGTCATCGCCGCGGATGACGTGGGTGATGCCCATCATCGCGTCGTCGACGACGGTCGCGAAGTTGTAGGTCGGGGTGCCGTCGGAGCGGAAGATGACGAAGTCGTCGAGCTCCTTCGCGTTGAAGGTCACGTCGCCGTGGACCGCGTCGTGGACGACGACGTCGCCGCGGTCGAGGGGCACCTTGATGCGCAGGACGTAGGGCTCGCCCGCGTCGATGCGGCGCTTCGCCTCGGCGGGGTCGAGGTCGCGGCAGCGGCGCTGGTAGCCCTGGAAGGGGTCTTTGCGCTCTTGGGCGGCCTTCTTGTCCGCGGCGAGCTGCTCGGGGGTGCAGAAGCAGGGGTATGCCTTGCCCTCGTCCCAGAGCTTCTGGGCGGCCTGGCGGTACAGGTCGAGGCGGTCGGTCTGCTTGTAGGGGCCGAAGTCGCCGCCGACTTCGGGGCCCTCGTCCCAGTCGAGGCCCAGCCAGCGCATGGCGCGCAGGATGATCTGGGTGTTCTCCTCGGTGGAGCGGGTGGGGTCGGTGTCGTCGATGCGCAGGATGAAGGTGCCGTGGTTGGCGCGGGCGAACGCCCAGTTGTAGATGGCCGTGCGCGCGCCGCCGACGTGGAGCTTGCCGGTGGGGGAGGGCGCGAAGCGGACGCGGACTTGCTTGTCTGACATGGGATCTCCTCAGGTCAGTGGTGCTGATTCACATACGCTATAAGTATACGGCCAGAATCCCCCGCCCTCGCCCGACATCTGGTGTCACCCAGTGTTTGGCTTAGGCTGTCTGGGCGCGGCGGAGGAAAGCGAGGGCGTTGCGATAGCAGAGCTTCTCGGTGATCTCGCGGCCAAAGCGGGCGACGAGCGCAGCTTGGAAAGAAGGCATCTTGTCCGCGCCGTCGAGGATGGCGGGCACGCTCGCCCCGTCGAGGTCGCCGCCGAGCGCGACCGCGTCCTCTCCGCCGAGGTCGAGCCAATGCTCGATGTGGGCCGCCACCTGCTCGAACGTGACGCCGGTGGCCTTCGGGCCCCAAGCGCCCTCGGCGATGAAGCCGGAGCAGTAGTTGAGCCCCGCGACCCCTCCCGCGTCCATGATCGCGCGGAACTGGTCGTCGGTGAGGTTGCGCGGGTGCCCGCAGACGGCGCGCGAGTTCGAGTGGGAGGCGCACAAGGGACGCGTGGCGTGGGCGAGGGCGTCGGCCGTGCACTCGTCGTTCAGGTGACTCACGTCGAGCGCGACGCGCGAGCGCTCCATGAGCCCGAGCACCTCGGCGCCCTTCTTGCTCAGGCACTCGTGCGAGTCGTGGCCGCTCGCGAGGGGGCCGGCCGCGTTCCAGCTGAGGGATGCCATGACGAGGCCGTCCGCGGCGAGCTGCTCGACGAGCCCGGGGTCCGCGGCAAAGAGGCGCGCGTTCTCGATCGTGCGGATGGCCGCGACGTCGCCCCCTTCGAGTGCGCCCGCGATTTCGTCGGCCGTGCGCGTTGCTTTGACCTGCGGGTTTCTTGCCAGTTGATCGCGCATATAAGCCGAGACGTGCGCCTCGAAGGTTATTGCCTGCTCGGGCGAGAGCTCGTCGGGGACAAAGCACGCGAAGCACTGCGCCCAAGGCGTGGGGCCGATCTTCTCGAGCGAGATGTGGCAATGGCTGTGCGCGAGGTCGCGGCAGCCGGCGGGGTCTGCCTCGTCGCCGGGCCCGTAGAAGTCGTGGCCGTAAGCCGCGCGCAACTCGGCGGGGAGGCTCTGCCACGCGATGCGGTCGGCAGTGTCGCAATGCAGGTCGAGCACGGGGATGGGCGCGGTGCGGGTATCGGTGTCGGCTGGCGTCATGTCTTCTCCTTAGGACGAGTTGGGATTATCGTAGCTCCACTCGCTCGTAGACAAAAAGGGCGTGACGTCTGTTTGCATCTGCCTCGCGTGCGGGCCCCGTGCGTGAGGCTCGCGCGCGGGAATCCTCGACCGTCGGTAAAGTCGCACGGGAATCCGGGAGCGTCGGTACCGATGGCTCGCATTTCCGGTGTGCTCTTTACCGACGGTCGAGGATTCTGGTGAGAAATGCCCTATTTGGAACGCTGACGCACCGGAATCCGGGAGTGTCGGTACCGAAGGTCCGGTGTTTTGGGGATCGTGCTACCGATGGTCGGGGATTCCGGTGAGCGCTTTACCGACCCTCCCGGTTTTCCGTGCAGGATTACCGACCCTCCCGCCTTCTCGTGACGACCTGATCAAGCACCTACCTCCCGCTCTCCCGTTGCGTTTTGCGTTATCGAAGTTCTTCTCGGCTGGTCCACGCGCGCACGTCTACCGAGCTGAGGCGCGCCCCCAGCTCCTCCCTTGCCGAGCGCTCCTTCTTTGCCCGCGCTCGCCCGATCCTGCGCGCCGGCAGGCCGGCTGCCTCGTGGACGCTTCTCATCAAGCCGTCCATATAGTCGATGTCGGCGAACTGGTCCTTGAAGATCTCGAACGGAATATATCCGGCTGCCAGCAGCTCGTTTCTTCTGATCGCGTCGTTTTTGATGGCGTCTGCCGAGGTGTGCCACTCGCTGCCCATGTAATCGATGCATGCTCCGCGTACGCTAGTATCCTTGTGGACGGGACTCACCAAAAGGTCCGGTTTTCGCTTCTTCGTTGCCGGCACGGCACCGGCGAGCTCAGTGAGCTCGACTTCATCGTTGAGGATCGCGCCGGCGAGTCCGTAACCTCCGCGCGCGAACCTGGCCGTGGCGCGCAGATAGAGCTGCGCCTCTGGTGGAGAGGCGGCGCGGACGGGCGCCATTCCTATGAGCCGCTCGAGCTTCGCCGACCACATGGGCCTGCCCGCCGCATTGAGGAACGCCCGGTATCCCTCGGGCGTCGCCATGGGGGTATCGCGCTGGACCAGTCCTTGTTTCTCCCCGTTCGCGACGCTGTAGAGCCCCATGAGCTCGGCGAGCAACATGAGCATTTCCACCTCCGTGAGCTTAGAGATCACAAGTAGAGGCAAAAAGAGGGGAGACACGCACCTGATCCCGGGCGCGAGCTGAACGAGCGCGCCGGGAGGAACCGTGCCGGAGTATACGTGGGGTCGCGCGCCCGCGCAGGCGTGCGTGCCCTTCTTGCTCGAGATGAGCAGCCCGAGATCGCCTTCGATTCCGGCGAGTTGTCCGCATGTTTTGTGGGCTTCTTTCAGCTCCGCGGGCGAAGGCAAGTGGGCGGGGAGCGCTGATGGGCAGAGCTCCGCTGTGGCCAGGTATCGGGGGAAAAAGGGTTGGCGAATGACCTGGAGCGCAGCTATATGTGAGATCACGATGTCCATTGCCCGACTGTAGCGCAAGCGCAGCTCTTCGGTGGCTAAAAATATAAAAGAATAAATTGTATCTTACCGGTATCTTGCGGCAATCTGACGCGTATCTTGCATGAGTTTTCAACAATGAGAAGAACGTCCAGCTCAAGGGGTACGTCTGGACTTTATGGATTGCGGTGGAAGAAACCGAAAAAGAGCCGCGCCGGGATCTTGGGGCGGCTGTAGGGCACGCGTTGGTTTTATGGAGCGTCGGTAAACTCGCACGAGAAGTCCGGGGTGTCGGTAGGGCGCGCACCAGAATGCCGGAGCGTCGGTACCGATACTCCGGCATTCTGGTGCAGCTTTACCGACGTTCCCGTTTTCCGGTGCGGCGCGAGGGCGTGAAGGCGTGAGACGGCTACGCGAGGCCGCGAGGCGGCGGCGCACGGAGAGCCGACGGCTTACGGTTTGGCCGCCCCACGCGTCCCCCGGCGCTACATGAGCTTCGTCGACTCGATCTTCTCCTCGATCCAGTCGTTCAGGCGGACGACCGGCTTGCGCAGCAGCAGGCCCAGAAGCAGCGCGGGCACGAGGTAGGCCGCGAGCATGGCGAGCTCCCCCCAGAAGTCGCCGTTGTAGACACCGAACATCGCAGCGCGCATGGCGTTCTCGGAGTGGACGAACGGCAGCCACGGGTACGCCGCCTGGAAGAAGCCCTGCGGGAGCATTTGCACGGGGAACGTGCCGCCCGAGCCGGCGACCTGGATGACCATGAGGACGACCGCGATGGCCTTGCCTACGTCGCCGAAGCTCGCGGTGAGCGCGTAGATGATGTTGACGAACACGAACGACGCCATCATGCCCGCGAGCACGAACAATACCGGATGCTCGCACTGGATGCCGAGGAAGAACAGGTCTCCGAGCAGGATGAGCAGCGTCTGCGCAAAGCCGATGAGCACAAAGAAGACCATTCGCCCGAGGTAGGAGTGGCGCGGCTTGGCGCCCGTCTCGCGGACGGCCTCCTCGCTCGGGTTGCACTTGACGAGCGCGGCGAGCACGACCCCGCCGATCCAGATAGCGAGCGTGGTGTAGAAGGGCGCCATCGCGCTGCCGTTGTTCTCGATGGGGTAGATGGCGTCGCGGTCGATGCTCACGGGCTCGGCGATGAAGTCCGCGAGCGCGGTCGAGCCGCCAGAAAGGATCGCGCGGATCGTGCCCATGTTGCCCGTGGCGAGCGCGCCGTCGAGCGCGCTGGTCAGGTCGCCGAGCTTGGTCGCCGCCTCGTCGAGCGAGTCGGCGGCGGAGCTCACGCTCGTCTTCGTGTCGTCGAGGTCCTTGGATGCCGAGGCCGCGGTCCCGTTTACCGCATCGAGGGTCGACGAGATAGACGAGCCGATAGCGTCAGCGTCGCTCGCGGCGGAATCGATCTTCGATGCGAGGTCGCCAAGGCTCTGCCTGAGGTCGCCCTCGAAGTCGCCCTGCACGGAGGTGATGCCGCTTTTCGCCTTGTCCACGAGGTCGTCGAGCTGCTGCTTCGAGTCGGCGGCGGCGCCGGAGGCGGTCCCCACGTCGCCTGCGGTCTTGCGCAGGCCCGCGCTGAGGTCGGCGAGCGAGGCGCGCAGCGACCTCACGCTCGAGTTCAGCCCGTCCACGGTCACGTAGGCGGAGTACACGTCGTCGCGGGAAACCCCGATCTGCCCGGTGAACCCGGGGTCGGCGCCGTTGTCCCAGCTCTCGTACCAGGTCTTTGTGAGGGTGTCGGTCTGCCCGAGCGCGTCCAGGAGCTTGTCGAGCTCCGCGACCTGGGTGTCCACGGTCCCCGCCGCGGACTCCAGTGCCGCCTGCGAGGCGCCGGCGGCGTCGCCCGCGTCGCTGAACGCGTCGTCGATCGATGCCTTGACCTTGTCCATGCTCGCCGAGCTGCTTGCGAGCGCCTTGTTCACGGAGCCGGTCGCCCCGTCGACCGCGGAGCTGAGCGAGCGCACGTCGCCCGCCGTTTCGCGCAGTCCGTCGCCGACCTCGGCGGTCGCCTTGACGGAGTCCGAGGCACCGCCCGTACCGTTGCCCAGAAGCGAGGACGCGGAGTCGAGGATCGAGGCGAAGCTGCGCGTGGTCGATGCGGTCTCCTGGAGGCCCTTCTGCGCGTCGGTCACGGCGGAATTGAGCTTACCCGTGAACTCGGCGAGCTGGTCGTCGTCGAGGTAGTTCGTGAGATCCTCGAGCACGCCCGCGCCCACGCTCGTCACGGACGAGGCGAAGGACTCGTCGATGTCCTGCTGGACGGCGGTCGAGGCTTTGTTCGTCACGATCTGCGCGATGGCGTTGGCCTTCTCGTTCTGGTAAAAGAGCACCTTCGGCTTGGTCGCGGAGCTGGAGAGCACGCTCATCATGTCCGTCGTGAAGTCCTCGGGGAACACGATCGCGGCGTAGTACTTGCCGCTCTGCACGCCCTCGATGGCCTCGTCCTCGCTCGTCATGGTGTACCCGATGGAGGTGGACTCGACGAGCGACGAGGTCATGCGTTCGCCCATGTTGAGCGACATCGGGATCAGCTCGCCGGTGTAGCCGGCGTCGGAGTTGGCGACGGCGACCTTGAGGTTGCCGGTGTTGCCGTAGGGGTCCCAGCTGCCGGCGATGTTGAACCAGGCGTAGAAGCTCGGCACGACGACCATGCCGACGCAGACGACGAGGCTGATGACGTTGGCGAAGACGTGCTCGGCGTCCCTCTTTACGAATGCGAAGAAGCGCTGCATCACTCATCGCCTCCCTTCTGGTTCCAGTGGCGCGCGGCGTGCTGGCCCATCGCGACGGTCTTCCCGGCATCGGCGCCGGCAACGGCGTTGCCCGTGCCGTCCGCGTCCTCGGAGGCACGGACGTCCTTGTCCAACCGCATCTTGTCTATGGGCGCGAACGCGAGGAACTCGTTGCGGAGCTCGTCGTCGAGCATCGCGTAGAGGCCGTCCTTGCCCATGTTCGAGAGGTCGGTTTTCTGCGCCACGCGCTCGTGGAGGTACTCGACCACGATGAGGAACGTGCAGATGACAACGAGCGAGATGATCCAGAGCATGAGCATGGTGAACTTGGCCTCGGTCACGAACATGAGGACCAGGAGCATGAGCGGAACGACGATCAGCGCGAGGAAGCCGCGGCGCACGAGCACGGGGTAGACGAGCTCGAAGCCGGCTGCGCGGGCGAGGAAGGTCTCGCGGTAGGTGTCGGAGTCCATGATCGCCTTGACGATGGTGGCCAGGCGGAAGTGCCCCTTCATGCCGGTGCGCTCGGTGATCATCATGTCGGTCTCGCCGAGCTTGCGATCAAAGAGGCTGTTGATGTTGAGCAGATGCTTGCGAGCCGTCACGCCGATGAGCAGCGCGGGGATCAGGTAGACGAGGAGCATCAGCAGGTTCTGGGCGTAGTAGTTGCCGTAGAACCCCGCGATGGCCTCGCGCATCGCGTTGATGCCGTAGGTGAAGGGCAGCCACGGGTTCAGCGCCTGGAAGAAGCCCGGCTGCATCTGGATGGGGTAGAGGCCCGAGGCGCCGGGGATCTGGAGCACGACGAGGAGCACCCCGAGCGCCTTGCCGATGTGCTTGAAGGCGACGGAGAGCGCGTAGATGAGGAAGACGTACACGAAGCTCTCGACCATGCCGGCAAAGACGAACGCCGCCGGGCTCGTGCACTGGATGCCCAGGCAGATGTCTCCGACGCAGCAGATGATCGCCTGGACCTGGCCGATGAGGTTGAGCAGCAGCCAGCGGCCAAAGAAGCCCTCCCAGGCCTTGAAGTCGCCGATCCCCTCGCGGTCGACCTCGAGCTTATAGATGGCCACGAGGACGAAGCCGCCGACCCACAGCGCGAGGTTCGTGTAGAAGGGCGTGACGCCGCTGCCGTAGTTGTCCACCGGGTAGACGGGCATGTCCTCGAGCTCGGCGGGGGAGCCGAGGAACTCGCCGACGCTCTGGGCGTCGAGGCCGAGGACGTCCTTGATGCCGGCGAAGTTCTCGGCGGACTCGACCGCCGAGACGTCCTCGCCGATGCCGTCGAGCTTGCCCGCGGCGTCGCGAACGGAGCCCGAGGTGGAGTCGAGGGTCGTCGAGCACTGAGCGAGGATGCCGTCGAGCTCGGACAGGGCGCTGTCCGCCTGCGAGAGCATGGCGGGAAGCGAGGACGCGGTGCCCACGAGCTTGCCGCCGGTGTTCGAGAAACCGTCGAGCGCCTCGTTGAGCTGCGGCATCGTCGTGGACGAGAGGTCCTTCTGGAGGCCCGCGAGGCCGGAGGTGGCCTGGCTGATCGCCGTGCTCACCGAGTCGGAGAGGCCCTGGACGTTGCCAGTCGTCTGCTTGAGGCCGTCGGAGACCTGCTGCAGCTGGTCGAGCGCGGCCTGCTGCGACGCGGAGAGCTCGGCGGTGACGTCGAGGCTCGCGTCGATGCTGGAGGTCACCTGCGCGGCGTAGTCGTTGCCGCCGACGCTCACCGTCCAGTCGCGCACCCGCTGAAGCCCGCCCTGCACGTTCGTGGTCGCGCCGTCGAGGGCGCGCACCTGCGCAATCGCGGCGTCGAGGCGGCCGGTCGCCCAGCCCACGTCGCCTGCGATGAGGCCGATGTTGTAGTTGGCGGTCGAGCTCACCGAGTCGATCGTCGAGGCGCCGGTCGAAAGCGCGCTGCCCAGCTGCGCGGCGAGCCCCGTCGCCTTGGTGCGCGTGCCGGCGAGGGTGTCGAGCGTGTCCGCGAGCCCGTCGCCGAGACCTCCCGCGCGCTCGCCGACCTCGGAGAGCGTCTGCCTCGCCGAGGCGACGGTGTCGCGGGCAGAGCCGATCGTGCCTTGGGCGGCGTCGATGCCGTCCGCGAGCTCGATCAGCTGGCCGGAGGCGCCCGCGAGGTCGCCCGCCGCGGTGTCGCGCGCCCCGTCGAGCTCGCTCGCCGCCGTGCCCGTCGCGCCCTGGAGCTTCTCGGCCACGGTCTTTCCCACCACCTCGACGAACTGGTTGGAGATCTGGTCGTCGATCGTCGTGGAGCCGGTGTCGGTGACCTTGGGCGCGACGGCGTTGGCCTTCTCGTTGACGTAGTAGGCGATGTGGGCCTTGTCGGTGTTGCCGTCGAGCACGTCGGCGAGGTCCTGGGTGAAGTCGGAGGGGATGACGAACGCGGCGTAGTACTTGCCGGCCTTGACGCCCTCGACCGCCTCGTTCTCGTCGTCGATGAAGGTCCAGCCGAGCTGGGTGTTCTCCGCGAGCTGGTCGTGAATCATGTCGCCGGCGTTGATGAAGCCGAGGTCTTTGATGTCGGCGCCCTTGTCCTCGATGGTCACGGCGATGGGCACCGTGGAGGTGTTCTCGTAGGGGTCCCAGTTGGCCAGGATGTTGAACCACGCGTAGAGCGAGGGGATGATGGCCACGCCGATCGTGACCGCGACGGCGACGGGGTTTCTCAGCAGCCGCATGAGGTCGCGGCTGAATATCTGCCATGCCTTGCGCACAGGTGCCTCTTTCGAAAAAATCGGGGACGGGTGTAAATCTCGCGGTTCCGCTCGCGCACGTGCGCCGCGAACAGCGATTTGCAGGAAACAATGTAGCCAATCGACGGGACAACAATACCGACAGCGTTCAATTTTTTTGAAAAACGCTCAAAATTGTAAAGAAACGCTTTCGGCTGATGCTAGAATCGCCCAGTACAGAGGGGAGCGTTTGTTTATGGGAATCCTGTCCGGCCGCGACGTCGCGGCCGATATCGAGAAGGATGTGCGCAAGGTGCGTGCGGCCCGCGACGTGGCGGTGGGCGCCGCCCAGGACCGCTTGCGCGCCGAGACCAAGACGCGCAAGTCCGCCGCCACGCGCGAGAAGATCATGTCCGCGGCGACCGAGCTCATGGCCGAGCACAACGGCACCGACTTCCAGATGAGCGAGGTCAGCGCCCGCTGCCAAATGTCCAAGGGCTCCCTCTACTACTACTTTGCGGACAAGGACGCGCTCGTGGAGGCGATCTTCGACCGCGAGGTCGACGAGCTCGTGGCGAGCATCGAGTCCGTCGTGGCAAACGCCCCGTCCTCGCTCGCCTCCATCCGCGGGCTTGCCGACGTGCTCGCCGCGAGCATGCTGCCCAAGAGCCCCCTCGCGCTCGCCGTCACGCGCGAGCTCCTGGGGGCAAAGAAGGCCGTCCTGCCGACGGTCGAGTCGCGCCTCGCGAAGATCATCGGGATCTTCGAGGCGCAGGTGGACCGGGCAAAGGCCGAGGGGCTCGCGCGCGCGGACATCGACTCGCGATTGTGCGCCATCGCCGTGGCAGGCGCCTTCACCTTCGCGATCTTCGAGCGCCCCGGCGAGGGCGACGGGGCGGGCGCCGGCGAGAAGGACGCGCCCGCTTCCGACAAGAGCTTCTCCGACCAGCTCGTCGACCTCCTCATCTGCGGCATGGGAACGCCCGGCGCCATCGAGGACTTCGCGGCGGAGAAGGACCTGCGCGCGGACGGCGCGACCGCGGCGGCGGAGCCCCCGTCGCCTGCGGGGCCACCCGCGCCCGAGGAGCCGACCGTTCCCGCGGGGTCGCCCGCGCCCGCGGAATGACGCCCGCCGTCCTCGGGTATTAAACATGGTTACGGCGCCGGGTGCCTGACCTGCCCGGCGAAACACAGTGACTGCAGCAGAAAGGAAGCACACGCATGTCACAGAAGAACTACTACTTCACCTCCGAGAGCGTTACCGAAGGGCACCCCGACAAGATCTGCGACCAGGTGAGCGACGCGATCCTGGACGCCATTCTCGCCAAGGAGTCTGAGCTCGAGGCCTCGGGCTACGTCGCCCCCGACGGCGTCCCCGCCAAGCTCGACAACGTCCGCTGCGCGGTCGAGACCTTCGTCACCACCGGCACCGTGATCGTCGCCGGCGAGGTCCGCACCGAGGCCTACGTCGATGTCCAGAAGGTCGCGCGCGAGACCATCCGCCGTATCGGCTACGACCGCGCGAAGTTCGGCTTCGACTGCGACACCTGCGGCGTCCTCAACCTCATCCACGAGCAGAGTGCCGACATCGCCGCCGGCGTCGACGAGTCCTACGACGCCCAGGCCGGGCGCACGACCGACCCCATCGACGAGGTGGGCGCCGGCGACCAGGGCATGATGTTCGGCTACGCCTGCGACGAGACCCCCGTCCTCATGCCGATGCCGCACTACCTCGCGAGCCGTATGGCCGAGCGCTTGGCCGCTGTGCGCAAGAACGGCGCCGTGCCCTACCTGCGCCCCGACGGCAAGACCCAGGTCACCGTCCGCTACGAGGACGATAAGCCCGTCGAGGTCACCGCGGTCGTCGTCTCGACCCAGCACTCCGACGAGGTCGAGGACATGGGCCTCATCAAGGCGGACATGGTCGACCACGTGATCGCCCCCGTGCTCAACGAGGTCGGCATCAAGTGGGACAACGCCGACATCTACGTGAACCCGACCGGCCGCTTCGTCGTGGGCGGCCCCATGGGCGACACCGGCCTCACCGGCCGCAAGATCATCGTTGACACCTACGGCGGCATGGGCCGCCACGGCGGCGGCGCGTTCTCCGGCAAGGACTGCACGAAGGTCGACCGCTCGGCGGCCTACGCCGCGCGCTGGGTGGCCAAGAACATCGTCGCCGCGGGCCTCGCGCGCAAGTGCGAGATCGAGCTCGCCTACGCGATCGGCGTTTCTCACCCGCTGTCCGTGATGGTGGACACCTTCGGCACCGGCTCGGTCGACGACTCCGTGATCGAGGCCGCCGTCGAGCGCGTGTTCGACCTGCGCCCGGGCGCGATCATCCGCGACCTCGACCTGCGCCGCCCGATTTACGAGAAGACCGCGGCGTACGGCCACTTCGGGCGCGAGCTCCCCGAGTTCACCTGGGAGCGCCGCGACCGTGTCGACGAGCTTCGCGCCGCCGTGGCGGAGCTCGGCGCATAGGCGAGAAGTTCGGCGCATA
>ERZ1673741.1842-NODE-1842-length-16533-cov-13.986710_pt1 | contig 16533 bp, 14 predicted proteins | sample MGYA00580209_ERZ1673741 | MGnify/ENA primary metagenome ERZ1673741 (study PRJEB41218, sample SAMN15661754) | gut metagenome | host: Homo sapiens | place: Canada: London | collected 2015-08-20/2019-03-30 | study: EMG produced TPA metagenomics assembly of... | reverse complement strand
TTCGGCGCACTCTACCCATTTTCCCTTTTCAAACCGGTTTTTAGAGGTTCCCTTGACTTATTCAAAGGAATATTTAACCATCAATATTTTGTCTGTATCTGCTTTCTGTAATCGGTAGGCGGAACTCCGACATAAACACGGAATTTCTTACTGAAATAAAGCATATCGGCAAATCCGAGTGCATCGGCTATCTCACCTACCGACATCAATGTTGAACGCAGAAGATGACAGGCTTTTTTCATCCTTGCGGCATTGTGATACTGCCCCATTGAAATGCCTTTTTCACGCTTGAACTCTGCTGCAAGACGGCTGTAGCTCAGATAGAATTGTTCGCTTATGAGTGCTTTTGAAAAGTCCATGTCCGTCTGCGTGTCAAGGAAAGCGCATATTTTATCCATGACGCTCTCACCCTCAGACTGTTCCAAACATAGGTCGAGCAGGATATCATAAAGCTGTGCATTGGTGCGAAGCTTCCGCATTTTTTTCGAGCTGTGAAAGGCTTTGCACAGCATATAAAGCTTTTCTTCGATAATACTGCCCGCCAATCCGCACGTTTTCTTCGGGAGATAAACTCTCTCTGTTCCTTTTTCATCTTCATCAGGCAAAGAAAAATGGACATATATCCAGCGTGTCCCTTTGAGCGTTTCAATCTTTCCAAAGTGGCGCAGTCCATTTTTCAGAAAAAGCAATTCTCCTGCCCCTATTTCATAGTCAATGTCATTCTCCGATACATACATCACACCGTCCGTAACAAGTATCATAACGTTAAAATCTGCCATTCTGTCCATATGATAAAAGCTATCCGTAGCCGTAAGTATGTCACAGTCGGATACGAGTGGCAGAGTTTTTTCATCCACTGATACAAGTGCAATAATATTCTCCATATAATCAGAACTTTTCTCCATTTAAAATATTGTTTTATAGTATTATAATACATATAAGCTTAAAAGTCAACAAGGAGGAGCAAGCTTATGAAAACACAGAAGCAGATTCCCGTTACTTCATACAAGGCATCGGGATTTACGGAAAAATATCAGAATATCGTCCACAGCACTGTCATTCCATATCAGTACAGTGTGCTTTGGGACAAGGCTGACGGTGCGGAAAAGAGCCACGTTGCCGCCAACTTTATCAACGCCGCAAAGGCTCTCAGAGGTGAAGACCCCGGGGACGGCTTTTACGGAATGGTCTTTCAGGACAGCGATGCTTACAAATGGCTCGAAGCAGCGGCTTATGCGGTCGCAGACAAGCCTGATGAAAACCTCGAACGGCAGGCTGACGAGCTCATTGACCTTATCGCCGATGCGCAGGACAAGGACGGCTATCTCAACACATTTTTCACTATAAAGGACACGGAAAAGCGCTGGACAAATCTGCTCGAGGGTCATGAACTGTACTGCTCGGGACACCTCATCGAAGCCGCCTGCACTTATTACGAAGCAACGGGAAAGCGAAAGCTTCTTGATATTGCCGTAAAAAACGCCGAGTGCATCTATGATCGTTTCGTCATGCAAAATACCGAGGGTATTCCTGGACACCCCGAGATCGAACTTGCCCTGCTGAGATTATACCGTCTTACCGAAAACAAGCATTTTCTTGAACTTGCCAAAAAAATTTATCAACGAGCGAGGAAAAGCTCCCGACTTTTGGGCGAGAGAAGCGAAAAAGCGCAGTTGGAGCGTTTGGAACAGCGACCCTTGGGGCAATGATTACCGACAGAGTGCAAAGCCTGTCCGTGAACAAACCGAAGCTGTTGGGCACGCTGTCCGCGCAGTATATCTTTACACGGGAATGGCTGACCTCGCCGCCGAAACAGAGGACAAAGAGCTTTTTGCAGCTTGCCGCCGCTTGTGGGAAAACATCGTCCACAGAAAAATGTACATAACGGGCGGCATAGGCTCGACCGTTCAGGGCGAAGCCTTCACAGTTGACTACGACCTGCCGCCCGATACGGCTTACTCCGAAACCTGCGCAGCAATCGGCTTGATATTCTTTGCGGAAAAGATGCTTGAAAACGAGATAAACGGCGAATACAGCGATGTTATGGAGTTTGTTTTCTACAACACCGTCCTCGCAGGAATGCAGCTTGACGGAAAACGCTTTTTCTATGTAAATCCGCTTGAAGTTGACATCGGCATTTCGGGAAAAGCCTGTACACATTCACATGTTCTCCCTTCACGCCGAAGTGGTATGCCTGCGCATGCTGTCCTCCGAACGCAGCAAGGCTCATCGGCTCTATCGGAAAATATGCTTACGGCGAAAAGGGCGATACTGCTTACTGTCACCTTTTCACATCGGGAAAAGTAAGCTTTTCAAACGGAATGAAGCTTGAATGTACGACCTCTTATCCCTATGATATGACGATAAAATACAACATTTCGGGTCGCGGAAAAGTCGCTGTTCGCATACCGAAATGGAGCAGGGAATTTTCGCTCAAAGTCAACGGCAAGGTTGCTTCGGTCATTCCCAAGAATGGATATATTTACATTGATGTAGACGAAAAAGCTAAGATCGAGCTTGCCCTTGACGGAACTCCGAGATATGTAAGAGCGTCAAACAAAGTTCCAAGACTTACGGGAATGACAGCGCTTATGAGAGGTCCTCTCGTTTACTGCTTTGAGGGCACGGACAATGACGATGTAAGGTCGATACGCATTGACAGGAGTCAGAAGACTTTTGCCGGCGAATTTGAACCCGATCTTCTCGGTGGAACGATACAGCTCACAGCAAAAGCTTTCCGTGCAGAGGACTGCGACGATCTTTACAGCTGCGAAGCTGAAAAACTTACTCCGTGTGATGCGGTCGCTGTCCCCTATTACACATGGGGCAATCGCGGCGAGAACGATATGAGGGTTTGGATGAATACCATATAAAAACGAATCGGATCAAGAGTTTGCTAAAAAATGGGTTTGAAAGCCTCCTCGTAAGGCTGTATGCCTTACGAGGAGGTGCAACACGATGTTGCAGAGCGAAATAACCGGGCGACGGCATGGACGCCGTCGCATCAGAAATTTCGCTCGTTGAAAGAAGCAGTCGTTGTGCTATACACATTTTCACTCAAACAAGGTTTTTAGAGGTGACCATCTATATTGCAATAGAAAAAGCGTTACCTATCGAATTGAAAGGTAACGCTTTTTTTATGCTCTGTTTAGCCTGCTAAGCTTTTTGACAAATAAAACGGAAATAATAAGCACAAGCGGAAATACACAGCCTGCAAACATACCCTTTTGAATATTATCTCCTGCATTTTGGGAAATATTACCCACAACTGCAGGCCCGAGTGCACCGCCCATATCTCCTGCCATTGCCAGAAGTGCAAACATGGCCGTACCTCCCGAAGGTATCTTAGCCGAACAGATGCTTATAGTTCCGGGCCACATTATTCCTACCGAAAAACCGCACACTATGCAGCCGACAAGCCCCAGCAGAGGTATCTCCGACAAAGATGCTGTAATATAGCAAGCAAGACAAAGAGCCCCCGAAGCGATCATAAATTTCATAAGATCAATTTTTTCACCATATTTTCCGTACAATGACCGGCTTATACCCATTGTAACGGCGAACATACACGGGCCTGCGATATCTCCCATTGATTTGGAAAGACCCAGTGCAGATTCTGTAAACGCAGATGCCCACTGTGCCATCGAAAGTTCAGATGCACCTGCACATACCATAAGCAGAATGGAGAGCCAAAACAGCGGAACTTTAAGCAGACTGCCAATACTCATTCCCTTACCGCCCTCTGTCGGATGCTCGATTGGACATACTGCAAAATTGAATACATTATATAGCGGAATTATCGCCCAGATGCAGGAGAGCCATTTCCAGTTCTCTATCCCGAACAGTGCAAAGAACAGCGTTGAGAGCAGTATGACTGCGACCGCCCCCCAGCAGTAGAAAGAATGGAGCAGGCTCATTGCCGCCTCCTTATGCTCAAAAGGGCACGCCTCAACGATAGGGCTTACAAGCACTTCCGTAAGACCGCTGCCTATGGCATAAAGTACTGTACTGATTATTATTCCTGCAAACGGATCGGGTGTGACCTGCGGAAGAAAAGCAAGTCCGATAAGTCCGACCGCCGAAAGCAGCTGCGAACCAACAACACAATTTCTGTAGCCTATGGTATCTGCAAAACGTGCACACAAAATATCAACAATAAGCTGTGTAATAAAAAACACAGATGAGATAAGCGCTATTTTTCCTAAAGAAATATTGTAATTATTATGAAAAGTAAGAAACAGCAGCGGTGCAAAATTTGCAGCTATTGCCTGTGTAACAAATCCCAAGTAACAGGCTATCAGCGTTTTTTTGTAATTCATATTTACGTTCCTTTCATTTTATTGAATAATAGCAGTATAAGGTAATTCTATTGTTTTCGCACAGACCTTTTTACCTTATTGCAGTATTATAGTTTATATATTATGTAAACAGCTTCTCCGCCGATATTTCGACGGAGAAGCTGTTTCTTAATTAAGTGATATTTTTAAACCAATCGATAACTTATCCGATCTTCTTAAATACAGGCATAACATCAAGAGGTGCGGGAACGGTGACGGTCTGACCGCCGCTGTAGATCTTCTTGTCGGAGATGCTCTCCCACTGACCCTTTGGCAGATATACACTGCGCTCTCTTGCGCCAAGCTCAAGCACGGGAGCAACAAGATAATCGCTGCCGAACATATACTGCTCGGGAAGTTCCCAGCACTTTTCATCATCGGGGAACTCAAAGAACATTGTGCGGATAACGGGCGCGCCTGTCTTTGCGGTCTCTTCCATAAGTCCTGCAATATAATCCTTCATGGAAAGACGGATATCCAGCCACTTCTTCATGATCTCATAGGCTTCCTCACCGTAGCTCCAGAGCTCGTTGGGGTGACCTGTGTAAAGATATCCGCCGCCGAAATCACGGTCATCAAGCTTGGGGATATCCCAGTCGGGGCCGCGGTTTCCGTGCATGCGCAGGATAGGGCAGAACACTCCGTACTGATACCAGCGTATGAGAAGCTCCTTGAAATCGGGGTCGTCCCAGTTGTCTGTCATAAATCCGCCGATGTCGGTGGTCCACCAGGGAATGCCTGCAAGGCCCATGTTCTGACCAGCGATGACCTGATCCTTAAAGGACTCAAAGTTGGACTGAACGTCGCCTGTCCAAACAAGTGTCCTGTACTTCTGGCTTCCTACCCATGCGGAACGGCAGAGGTTGACTGCCTCATGGTCGCCCTCGGCTTCCTGTCCGTTATAGAATGCCTCAACATACTTCTTGGGATATTCGCAGCCCACCTTTGAGCCACGTCCGGTATAGTAGCGGTAGTTTTCAAAATCGTACTTGGTGCTGTCAGGCTCGGAGTTGTCCAGCCAGAAAAGGTCGATGCCCCAGTCACGGTAATTCTGCTTGCACTTGCTCCATACAAATTCCTGAGCTTCGGGATTGAAGAAGTCAACTGTGCCACAATCGCCCTCATAATCATAGGTCTGTACCGAACCAACATCGGTGGTGCTCATGAGAGCCTTCTGCTCCATTTCATAATAGTTCTCGCTGCGCTTATCCACAGACGGCCATACGGAGACCATGACCTTTGTTCCCATGGCATGAAGCTCATCTGTCATTGCCTTTACAGCGTCCCTGCTCCAGTATTTCTCGTCAAATCTCCAGTCGCCCTGATGCGGCCAGTGGAAAAAGTCGATAACGATAACGTCAAGCTTGATGCCAAGCTCCTTGTATTTTCTTGCGACCTCAAGCACCTCATCGGGAGTGCGGTAACGGAGCTTGCACTGCCAGAGACCAAGATAATCCTTGCTCATAACAGGCGCCCTGCCCACGCATTCGGTGTAGTTGGTCACGATCTGAGCGGGAGTATCGTCGGCGGTTATCCAGTAATCCACCATATCGCTCTCATCGGATATCCACTTGGTGATGTTGGTTCCGAAAGCCGCCTCGCCTGTTGAGGGATTGTTCCAGAGCATGCCGTAGCCCTTGTTTGATACCACAAAGGGAACGCTTACCTGGGAATTTCTCTGCTCAAGGGGAAGAACAGAGCCTTTAAGGTCAAGTATAGGCATCTGGTACTGACCCATACCGAACAGCTTTTCCTTGGGGTCGGACTCGAAGCGGACGGTTATCTTAAAGTCATCGGAAGCAAGTCCCTTGTATTCACGGGATCTTATCTTGTAGCAGATAGCCTCCTTGCGTATGGAGCCGTAATAATAGCTGTAATATTCCTGCAGGATAAGCTCATTGTCCTTGTAAAAGCAAATAATGCCCACGCCGTTTACAGTGGCTTTGATCTTTCCGTTCACTATCTCAGCCGTTTCGCTGCCCTCGGCAATGGTCACCTTTGCGCTGTGAGCCACGTCCTCGGTAAGAGCATGAGCGTCCTGGGGGAGCTTTTTCAGAAGTGTGGTCCTCACACGAAGAGCATTGTTGCCCCAGCCCTCTATGCGGATAGTTTCATTCCTCGAATGTGCAATAAGTGCGCCGTTTTCTTCAGTAAATCTTATCATTTTAATACCTCCGTAAAATTTCCGTGTTGACTGTTCACTGAATTTATAGTATAATTATAACATCAAAAAATACGGATAGGTATAAATATAATGTCCAAAACTGTGAAAATATCGTCAAGTGAGGAAACGTAATGTCTATTTTAGATTACAGTGTGCTGCGTAATGAGGATTACGGCACAAATCCGCCTTTTAAATCAGATGAAACGGGACTGCACGGAGATGCCGAATTTCCGATAGCCGTATATCATGCCGATGTCACAAACAATTTTGTGAGCTGGCACTGGCATGAGGAGCTTGAATTCGGTTTTGCGGTGGATGGCAGCGTGCTTATGGAATGCGGCAAAAACAAGCACATACTGAACAAAGGCGATATTTATTTTATCAACAGCAACACTCTTCACGCCATGTTCAAAGCGGAGACGGGTCAAAAAAGCGTGTTCCGCTCTGTTGTGATGCATGGTTCCATAGTGGGCGGAAAAGAGGACAGCATCTACCATCGGAAATATGTTGCGCCCATAACGGGCAACAGCGGACTGCGTGAGCTGATATTCACCCCCAAGGACGGCAGCTATTCAAAGATACTGGGGCTGCTCACAAACATCTGGAACACGGAAAATATCAGAGTGCCCAATCACGAGCTTATAGTACGCAACGAGCTTTCCGAGCTTTTCCGGATACTTATCCATCTGTCGGAAAAGAATATGTCGGCGCGACCTGCCGCCAGCATTGCCCAGGAGACAAGGCTCCGTGACATACTGCTTTTTATCCACGACCATTACGCCGAAAAGATCACTCTTGATGACATGGCTGCCGCCGCATTCATCAGTAAAAGCGAGGTGCTCAGGTGTTTCAGGAACATAACGGGTCAGTCCCCGTTTGAGTATCTGAAAAATTACCGCCTGCGAAATGCGGCGTACATGATACAGAACACCTCCGACCCCATAAACACCATCTGCGGCCTTTGCGGCTTTGACGACCACAGCTATTTCTCCAAGGCTTTTAAGGAGGTTTACGGGTGCAGCCCAAGGGAGTTTAAGAAATAAATAATAAAAACAACGTAAAATCGGCATTCCCGACCGTATATACCATGTTTCAACAGGTGTTCCCGTGGCAAAAATAATGTTCTTCTCACCGTAATTCTCGTTCAGGAACTGCGTTTTCATAAGAATATCCTCGCTCTTTTGTGCAGGAGTAGTCTGAACACCCGACACCCTGCTCATCTTCGATACCACAAGACCGTTTTTATAGTTATGGGCTTCATCAACCACAAGGCTGTCAAAGCCTGATAGTCCTCAACATCAACCCAAGAAACACCGATACGGGCGGATATATCGCCAGCTTCGAGTTTCGGCGGCAAAACGGACGTCAGAGCCGTTACGTTCCGCTGATAATCGGGATTGTCCTTTGCATAGAGTTCAGCGGTGCGGAGTTTTTCACGGACATTTCCCGACAAATATTCGGACGCTTCCTCCCAACCCTCAATCGGATTGTCCTCGCTTGTTTTAAGCGGATTGAGGTATATCAGGTCGTCCGCTTTCAGCGCATCAATCACCGCCTGCGGCTCTTGACCGCACAACTGCGCCATTTACGGAATATCCATTTTACCCCGTGTATCAATGGAAACCTGCATAGCCTCCTGCGGAGTATCGACGTGGGTAATCTCGGCGGTATACTTGACGGTACGCTTGGTGAAGAAATCGGGCTTTTCAATAGTCTTTTTCTCCTCGTCAACGATTTCCAAAGCACACAGCGAGTTGTAGTCATCGTCCTTGCCGAAAACCTGTTCGTTTGCGCTGTCGTTGACATAACTGAATATGAACCACCCGCCCCATTATGAGGTGTGTGGTTTTTGCAGCCGTATTCTTTGTTTAATGCGGCTCAAATTTTGACTTTACTTTTGCTCCTTCTTAGCAGTATTGCAGTTTCTGCCGCAGTACCGTACTTAAAGTATGGTAACCTCTAAAAACCTCCTTCACGGCAGATTTCTATGACTTATATCATCTGCTTCGTTGTCAAACCTTGAAATACATACAGTATTACTGCGGTTTGACGCCTAGCATCTGATATAAGTCATGTACGAAATCTGCTCGTGTCCCGGTTTTTAGAGGTTACCTTATAACACAAAGCCGCTATTTTTCAATGGAAAAAACTCTTTCCTCCCGAAAGAAGAAAAAACAGCAGCCCGAAAAAGAAAAAGCCGCGCAAGGTCTGACCCCTGCGCGGCTGAAACGCATTGAATGTATCAGTTTATTTGAGCAGCTTGTTTTCCACCCTGAAATAGTCCACGTCGACATAACCTCCCGACTGCTTTGTCGGGAAATTGAATATCGCGTAACGGTATCCCATAAAATGCAGACCGTAATAATTCATTTGCAGCGTTTTTCCTATTTCCGTCCAGTTCTCGCCGTCGAGGCTGTAATAGAAATACGCCTTGTCCGCCGCGTTTTTGTAATCGCAGTCGACCCGCAGATACACTTCGTTTTCCGTTATTTCGACCCTTTCCGTTTCAAATTCCTGTTCAACGTCGTCGTTATCGTCATACCAAACCGTTACGATATATTTTTTCCCGTCCTCGATTTTTACGGCGACATAACCGTATTTTTCCGCGAAGGCGGCAAGCCCCGCAGTATCGCCATCTTTCATTTCCGAAACGTCGAGCTTTATATATCCGCCGCATTCCGGTCCGAAGGTTCGCTGCGAAATGGTGTTTCTCGCATCGGCAACAGTGTCGCAGACATTGACCGTTCTCAGCCTCAGATAGCCTTCTCTCTCGGTGAGCGACCAGAGGCGGTTGTCGGGATTGTGGTTCCATTGCCATTCCAACGCGAGGTTAGAGCCGTTATAATCGTTCTCGCCCGCTTCCTCGGGCGTGTCGGCAAAGTTGTGATAGGGTCTCACTATCTGTGAGTTGATAAATTCGTCGCTTGTGACGATGCCCTTTTTCTCGTGACCCGCGACAGGAATCTTGGCGGTCCTGGGCACCTTTCCGTCAACGCCGACGACTGGCCAGCCGTCCTCCCATGTCATGGTCGACAAAACGGGAGCTCTGCCCACCGCCCCGTGATCCTGAAATACAAAGCAATACCAGTTTCCGTCCTTATCGTCGACGATACCGCCCTGTGCGACACCGTCATTCCTGAAGCCGATATTATCGTCGATTATCACTTTCATTTCCCACTCGCCGTCGAGCGTTTCGCTTCTGTAACAAAGCTGCGTTCTTCTGCGATGAGGAGGCCATGTTATGATAAAAATATAGTAATATCCGTTCATCTTATAGACGTGAGAGCCCTCGGCAAGGCAGCCCTTGACAAGTCCTGCGTCGTCGATGAGTTTTCTCTTGGTTCCGGGCTTGACCGCGCTCAGATCCTTTTCCAGTTCAACGCACCATATCTCTCCGCCGCCGTAAACAAGATACACCTTGCCGTCGTCGTCGAACAAAAGGCTCATATCATGGAAGCACTCGTCATACACGAACCTGTCCCATTTCCCGTTTACTATATCGTCGGTATGATAGATATAAGTTCTTCCGGTGGAGAAGGAAGTGAAGCCGGCGTAATACACACCGTCGTTATATCTGAGGGTAGTCGCCCACTGACCCTTGCCGTAATTGTTTTCCCCGTTTCTTAAGGCAAGATTATCCCTGTCCTCCAGTGTATCAAAAACGTAATTTACAATTTCCCAGTTTACAAGGTCGTAGGATCTCATTACGGGACACCCCGGAGACAGGTGCATGGTCGTCGAAACCATATAAAACGCGTCGTCGACGCGGATTATATCAATATCGGGCACGTCGGCGAAAATAACGGGATTTGTGTAGTTTCCGTTGCCGTCGTCGGTTGAAGTTATTGTTGATTTCACGATATCCTTATCAAGCATTGCGGTGTCCTCCTTTTCTTCGGTCTCGGAGGTGACGCCCGGTAACGGCTTCGACGTCACGACGCCCGTGCCCACTTCCGTTGCGCATGCCGTCAGCGACAATACCGCCGTCAGCGCCGCGGCGAACTGAACAAGTCTTTTCATTTTTCCCTCCTGATTTTCCGCTGCCACCGTCAGCCGTCAAGCTCAAGACCGCTTACGGTGACATTGTAGGTGATGGATGTGAACGGCGTCTCTTCGCCATTTATTTTAAGCGCCAGACGATAGTTTATCCATTCTATATCTGTTTCCGCCGCAAATATTCCACATTCCTCCGTGCCGTAAATCAGCGATCCGACCTCGGAGTCGCCCCAGCCGTTTTCAAGCCCGTTTTCCGTCGAGCTTGCAGGATCGAGTTCCTTATTTACGGGAATTTCAACCTCTCCGTTTTCGGTTGCCAGCGTCAGCGATCTCACAAGCACCTTATACTTCGCGTCGGTATCGGTATTAATAAACCCGAGGTTGAGCACGGCGCTGTCCTTGTCAAAAGAAGAGGATTTTATGGAATAGTCCCCGTCCTTCGGAATGTCGAGCATCGCAGAGGGGCTCGGTCCGGGCTCGGACTGTCCCGAAAATACCAGCGTCTTGTAGGGTATATCGGTGGAGGCTATGCTCTCTTCGGGACGAAGCTGCTCGTCGCCCTTTGAAAACTTCCACGACTTAAGCTCTATATCGGAGCCGGAAAATACGAAATAAACGTTATGGTTTCTTCCGTCAAACTGCGCAAAGCCGTCCGAGCGTATTTTGGTATAATCCGCGCAGTCGAACTCGACGAACGCGGCGGCTTCGGAGGAGATATCGTCAAGACGAACTTCTATTCTTCCCTTGCCCTTGACCTCGGCGATAAACTCTGATGCCCCGTAGCCGAAGTCCGCTCCTCTTACATATATCCACGCGCCGTCGGCGGTGCTTTTTGCGGCAGGATCCGTTACCTTGTCGTATCCGATATCCGCACAGGTGAACATCAGCGCGCCGCTGTTATAGGTATAGGGGTCGACCGGCTTTATCTGCGCTACGCCCTTCTTGCTAGCCGCAGTTATGGGGATATCGCCCGTCGCCTTGTCCATGGGCAGATAATCTGCCATTATACTGCGGAAGCCCGCTGTTCCTCCCATAAGCTCCTCCAGAAGAAGCGTATGGTGAATGATATAGTTTACGTCCTTATATTCAATGAAATGAGTGTGGTTGTTAGCCCAGCGAAGTCCGGATGACCCGTCGGCGTTCTCTCCCGCATTATAGAAATAGGCTCCTCTGCATTCCCAGCTATCCGCGTCGAGAGGGGTCTTGGTGGTCATATACGCCATGCTGCACGCGGGCATAACGTCGACCCCCTCGTACTCCTCCCAGCCGATCTTATGATCCTGCCAGTCGGTGCAGTATGTATAGTAATATACCCCGTCGATATAGTTCAGCTCGCTCGCCTCAAAAAAGTAGGGAGCGTCAATGGAAACAAATTCGCTGTCAAAGGACAGCATATCCTCGCCCAGCCTTGCTATCTTCGGAATCTTGGTGTGCATAGTGCTGCCATCCGCCGGTGTGCCTCCGCCGAAGGAGAGCCAGCCCACGCCATTTTCGTCAATGCACACGCCCGGGTCAAAGGGCGCAGGGCAATTCTCCAGGCCAGGCATATTCTGATAAATCAGAGGCTCGCCGAGCGGATCGGTCCACGGTCCCACGGGGTTGGTGGAGGTTATCACACCCACGCCCGCGCCGCTGTTTGAGAAGTAAAGGTAAAAATGCGTAAGTCCGTCGTCCTCAACGCGGGAAACTATCGACGGCGCCCACGAGTTATATATCCACGGCGCGATCTCTCCGACCTCTATCCTGCCGTGATATATCCAGTTTACCATATCGTCGGTGGAAAATACCACAAGCGATTTGATATGGGCGTAGTCATTCGATGTTCCCTCTTCCGCCTGCTGCTGGTCGTTCGTGCCGTAAACGTAAAGCCTTCCGTCATATTCCACCGCGGTGGGATCGGCGCAGAATATGTTCGGCGAGATGGGATTTGCGTTCATCTCGTTCTTATAAACGTTACCGCTTACGCTGTCGATAATTATGCCGTTGTTCAGACTGTTCATAATATCTTCCTCTGATACCGCACCGCTTTCATTCGTTTCGGCATCCGGAGCGCCGGAAACGTCCGCGGTTCCGGAGATGCCGGAAGCGTCGGGCTCGGAGCTACCGCTGCTTGTTTCGCCGCCGTTCGAGCAGCCCACCGTCATAAGCAGGGTCGCCGCGCACAAAATAGCCGCTGATTTACTTTTGATCTTCATCGTTAAAACCTCCGTTTTGTTTCTCGTGCCCAAAGACACCTTTAAGTTTATTATACCGATAAACATCACAAAGTCAACAGCCGATATCCGTTTTGTCCACCTTTTAATCATAATATGCACCTTTTCGGTTGACATAACCGCGTGATTAAGTTATAATATATACGAAAGCTCGTTTCCGGCATACTCTGTCGCCGAACGCGTCAAAAATCATTCCCCGTCAGCGGCAAAATTTACCGCTGAACAGGGGTTGAGCGGCTGCGGGAACGGTCTTTTTATGAGCGCGTGAAAGGGCGAACGGAATGTCAAGAAAATATTGCCGTAATAACCGCAAGAGCCGACGACCGCACTCAGAAGGATATCATATGCGGAATAGCCGAGGCGGCATTTGCCACGGATACGGACGTGGTGGTGTTTTCAAACATTTATAATCACTGGATAAGGGACGAATTTCTCAATTTTGAAAATGTCATATACGATTTTTTTGATCCGAGCGGCTTTGACGGAGCTATTGTCACTGCGGAAGCGTTTCTGGACATTTCCATGCTTTCGCCGGTGTATGAAAGGGTAAGGAGATCCGGTATCCCTGCCGTTGCTATCGGCGGGGATATCGAGGGCTTCCAAAGCGTCTACTCGGACGACGTAATCGATATGGAGCGGCTTTGACGGAGCTATTGTCACTGCGGAAGCGTTTCTGGACATTTCCATGCTTTCGCCGGTGTATGAAAGGGTAAGGAGATCCGGTATCCCTGCCGTTGCTATCGGCGGGGATATCGAGGGCTTCCAAAGCGTCTACTCGGACGACGTAATCGATATGGAGCGGCTTTGCGAGCATCTGATAACGGTTCACAAATTCAGTGATATAGATATCTTGACGGGACCTAAGGACAATATTTTTTCTTACAGACGGCTGGAGGGCTGTAAAAGGGCGTTTGACCGTTCGACAAAAACAAGGTTTTTTTCGGCTCGTTCTGGTATGATTCGGGGGAGCGGCTGAGAGTGTTATAAAATATGTGTTATCAAATTAAAGTGTAATAAATTGATGGAACAAAAATTAATTGAGCCGATAAACAAAATGCGAGAGCAACTAGCAAAGACACACTGAATATAGTACAACGTAACAAAATAGAACGTAGCTGACATTACCCCTTTTCGTCCAAAACGAGCGGGGGCTTTTTTTGTCAGCGCGTGAAGCTCTGCGTTGCGCGGGGTTATTCAGCCTTAATTACAGCGCGGTATTTCGTCCCGCGTCCGTTTCCGATTTTCTCGATTTCGCCGGATTTCAGTAATCTGCCGAGTTCGACCTCGACGGTCGTAACGCTGATGTCGGGAAGTTTGTCGCAAATATCACGTTTGGAAACAGGCAGCAGACTGCCCGTTATAAAATCCTCGATTCGCTGTTTCTTTGTTATCTTTTTATCCTTGAAATTCGCAAATCTGCTGTCAAGCTCGAAGTAGCTCATTTTCAGATTGAACAGGAAATTTTCGATGAACGGAAAGTAGCTGTTATCGTTCTCGTGCCAGCGCTCCGAGGACTTCTGCAAGGACGTGTAATAATAATTTTTGTAGGTGTTTATCTGTTCCTCAATCGACACATATTTGCCCGCGCTGAACCCGCTTTTATATAACAACAGCAGCGACAGCAATCTTGACATTCTGCCGTTTCCGTCGCGGAACGGGTGAATACAGAGGAAGTCCAGAATCACGCACGGGATAAGCAGCAGCGGGTTGATTTCCGACTCCGAATACGTGGCATGGTACGCAAGAATCAACTGTTCCATCGCCGCGGAAGTTTCGCTTGCGGGAACCGGCGTGAAACGCACGCTGCGAACGCCCCGGCGGTCGGTTTCCATGATGAAATTGTCCTCCGTTTTGTACTTTCCTGCGAGGTCGTCGCCGCTGGGCTGGAGGAGCATTCGGTGCAGCTCCAGTATGCTTTTTTCGCTGAACGGAATGTCAGAATAACTGCTGTGGATAAGGTCTAGCGCGTCGCGGTAGCCTGCAATTTCAAGCTCGTTATGTCCCTGCGGCACGGTGGATTTGTTCACGATGTCGCGGATACGCTTGTCCGTCGTGATTATCCCCTCGATGGCATTGGAACTTTTCACCGACTGTATCTTCGCGACGGATTCCATCGCCGAGAATACGTCCGCGAAGTCGGTTCGGCGAAGCTCCGCCTTTGCTTTCATCTCGTAGATCGAGGTCGCGGAGTTCATTATGTCGGCGGGAACGCTGATTTTTTTCAGGAATGTGTAGTCGAACTTTCGCATGGCTTCTCCTTATATTGCGGTTTATCTGCATATATTATAGCTTATTATATGCAGATTGTCAACATACAATATTGAGAAAATTACTCAATCCGAAATGTTGCTCGCGCACTCCCTCTCGATTTCCGCGGAGTCTTTCCAGCCCTTTTCCCGTGCGGAACGCTTGCCCTTTTCCAGCTCGCTCATCAGCCGCAGGAGAGCAACGATTTCCTCATATTCATCAATTCAAAAAAATTTCCGACTGCCGCTATCGGCAATTTCAGCAAATTATCCTCCAAAAAATTCTCTTGATTTTTTGCCGATAATGGTATATAATATCCAAAAGGAGTTGAAATCATGAAATACATATCCGTAAAGCAAGCCGCAGAGCTGTGGAGCCTGTCCGAACGCAGCGTCCGGAATTACTGCTCGCAGGGGCGCATAGATGGCGCGTTCCTGACCGGAAAGACATGGAATATCCCCGAGAATGCGACCAAGCCCACGCGTACTGCGACGGCAAAAAAAGAGCCCTCCACCCTCGCGGAGATACTCGCGGACGAAATGCAGACCGGCCGCAAAGGCGGTATCTACCACAAGATACAGGTGGAGCTGACCTACAACTCCAACCACATGGAGGGCAGCCGCCTGACCGCCGACCAGACCCGCTACATCTTCGAAACCAACACGATCGGCGTGCTGAAAGACGAAACCATCAATGTGGACGACATCATCGAAACGTCCAACCACTTCCGCTGTATTGACCTCATCATCGAGAACCGCAGTAAAAAGCTGTCCGAAGCGTTCATCAAGGAGCTTCACCGCGTTCTGAAATACGGAACTTCCGACAGCCGGAAAGCGTGGTTCGCGGTCGGGGACTACAAGAAACAGCCGAACGAGGTCGGCGGCGAAATTACAACGCTCCCCAGGGACGTCCACGCGGAAATGCGCAGGCTCCTTACGGAGTACGAAAACGGCGCGCCGAAAACCCTCGAAGACATCGTGGAATTCCACGCGAGGTTCGAAAAGATACACCCGTTCCAGGACGGAAACGGCCGCGTCGGGCGGCTCATTATGTTCAAGGAGTGCCTTCGCTCTGGCGTCGTGCCGTTCATCATCGACGCGAGCATTAAGCTTCTTTATTACAACGGGCTGAAAAACTGGGACAGCCAGCACGGGTATCTCATCAGCACCTGCCAGCTCGCGCAGGACGCGTTCCGGGAGATGATGGGGTATTTTGAAATTACGGAAGTCTGATTATTTATTCATATAGTCAAGAGCAGCGAAAAACATCTCGTAAACATCGTCCCAGCCGTCCGGAGTATCAACTCCCCCGCCGTTTACCGAGCGGCACATTGCGGCGCAGGTTTCCTCGCCATCGTAGAGAAGTTCAGCCGCAGTTATCGGGAATCCCTCGGATGTTGCCAACTCACAGAGCGCGTTCACGGGATTTCTGTCGTTTCTGGTAGCGTATATTCTTTCGGTAAGTTCTTTATTGTTCTTTGATTTTTCAAGCAAGAATGTCAGACTGTCGTTCATTTTATCACTTGTATGATATAGTTAAGCCCCATATCATATCCTTTCATAAGATTTACGCTCAT